>TARA_R110002073_G_scaffold225022_5_pt1 | contig 164209 bp, 132 predicted proteins | sample TARA_R110002073 | Tara Oceans TARA_R110002073 (sample SAMEA4397174) | marine metagenome | biome: Polar Biome; feature: [DCM] deep chlorophyll maximum layer (ENVO:01000326); material: water (ENVO:00002006), including particulate matter (ENVO:01000060) such as... | depth 40 m
AACGAGCCCGCAATCGGTGCAGGCTCCTTCTGGGTCGAGGGGAGCTACCGTGCCACAGGCTGGGCAGGGCAACTCGCCGGTTTCGTCTGGACGCAAGTCTTCTACTGCGAGCTGGTTGCCTTCGGCTTGCACCGACGACGCCCACTGCTGCTGCATAATACTGGCGAGTTTAGGGATATCTGCCTCCTGGACCAGGAGAACCATTTTCACACCTCAGCCACCTTTGCCGCAGTTGCGGGTCATCACTGCAGGGATGTCGTTTTTAAGACACGTCTGGTGCATCCGCTTGATGTCCTGCATCGGGGCCACGGCAGCCTGAACCAAATCGCGATTGTGCAGGACTTCTTGCGCTTGTTGTTCCGTCATCGGCAGGAGTTTAGCCGACCGCCATGGAGCTGTCAGCTGCTATCCTGCGCCGGTGACGCTACGAATTCTCGAGGAGGCCAAACATCCGCGGACCCAAGTCGATCCGTTTGGCCAGCTTCCCTGCAAGCACGCAAACGTGCTTGTGCACACGACCAACGGTGGGCAACTCGGCGATGATTTGCTTGAGTGCACGCGCTGTAAATACGTTGTCTCGCTTAGCGATCTCTACGCGGCTGTTCGGCTGCCACCAGGGCTTCTCCCCGGCTAGCGAAGGCCTGCGGGCTAGCTGCGGTTTACCAACTAAGCGAGAGCGACGAGCCAAGGGCAAGTCCAACATCGACGTCACTCTCAGGTTGCATCGGCGCTGTTGGGCACGGGCCGCCTTTGCAAACAATTCTTGCCATCGCCTCGCTTGCCCGTGGTGTCCCAGTGACGCGCCAACCCAAGTGCCAACCAATTCGCCGGACCCCAGCATTCTTCCAACCGACGCGGTGATCGAGTAGCAGGCCCATGCCACTGCCGTAGTCGTGACGAGAAAATGCTTGGCCTTCCAAGATGCCGCGCTGGGTTCCAAGGGCAGCATCAACAAAGAGCAGCAAGTGGCTTCTGCCGCCACTTAGGGCGCCGATGCGAAGGAAGTAGAAGCGAGCGCTGACGCCGAGCCTTTTCATACTGCCGCGCAAATCGTTATCCAAACCGGTGTAGTACAAAAGTTGATTGGTTTCGTATTCGGCTTCGATGGCGAGTGGGCCAAACCTGTAGCCAACGCCGAGTTGAGCGCCGAGGGTGCTCCAGCGTTGCTTGGCGATATCCGAGTATCCAACCGAAGAGCCGAGCCTCGTGGTCCAACCCGAGTACCGCCAATCGGTCGTATCTCGTGGCGCTGTGAGCGACTGTGAATCCTCGGCACGGGCAAGGCTGGGAAGCGTGACGAGGGCGCTCATAGCCAAAAAGCAAGTTGCTAGAATTGTTCTCATTGGATCGCTCCTTGCCACGGGCAATGCAGGAGTTGCGCCGACGAGGGGAGGAGCCCAGCCAAGGCGGTGATCGAAGCAAAGACCGACCTGGGGCACCGCCGGGGCCTTCTGTGCCCTTGGCGACTCGGCTAGCCATTGGCCCCAAAGGCGCTAACTAGTTGCAAGTAAAGGTGAATGTTCGAATTTAGAAGGTTGTGGAACGGCGAGTGATGTTGCCGATAGGAGCTGTAGAGGAAGTACAACACCTAGAACTTGTTCTGATATATCGTCCCGTTGCGCGAGGCCCTCGTGTAGGACAATTCGGCACAAAGGTTGCTGTAGTCACATCCCAGAATGCTTCGCATCGCAACACACTCCTTTGCTGCTCTGCTTCTTGCCGCTGTTGCGAGTGCTGGTTGCCAAGGCGCGACTGGCGAGGAGTTGGTTGGCGAGTTGGTTGGCGAGGAGCGCCAAGCAATTGTCAATGGCGAGCTAAGCGATGACGCTCAGGTCGTCGCGCTCGTGTATCACGGCCAACAGTTTTGTAGCGGCACGGTTGTAGGCAAGCGCACGATCGTTACAGCTGCGCACTGCTTGCCGCCAAATATTGACGTGCCTCTCATGGCTATTGAGGTCTTCTTTGGCACCGATGTCGAACGCGGGATTGGCACCTTTCACAAGGTTGCCGATGGCCTTGCGAACCCCGCGTGGAACCTCGACGTGGTTGCTGGCGATGTTGGTGTTTTGGCACTAACCCAAGATGCTCCGGTCGCTCCGATGCCGATGGCCTATCTCGATATTGGTGCTGCCGGCATGATTGGCGCCGAGGCTCGCGCGGTTGGCTTTGGCATCACCGAAGCAGAAGGCGACGGTTCGGGACAGCGCCGCTCGGGAATGTTAATGGTTGAGCGCTTCGACGACTCCAGTCTTTTTCTTAATCCGGGCCCTTCTGCAACCTGCAATGGGGATTCGGGTGGTGCCTTGATTTTCGTGCAGGACGGTGTCGAGGTTCTTGGCGGAATTCACTCACGCAGCGATTGTGGCAGCGCGATTATCGCCGAGCGTGTCGATGTACACACCATGAACTTCATCATGCCCTTTATCGAAGAGCATGAAGGCGCCGCTAGCTGCGATGCCGATGGCATGTGCGCCACGGGCTGCGATACTCCAGACCCGGATTGCCTGTGCGCCGCCGATGGCTTTTGTGGTGACACCTGCGAACATCCTTCTGCCGATGTCGATTGTGCCCTTGCGTGTCCTGCCGATGGTACTTGCGATGAGAGTTGTTCTTACGACCTGGATTGCACCTCCGTTTCTGAGGACGATCTCTGCGCTGCAGGCGACGACTCGTGCGACGGCGCCGAAGGCGGTTGTTCGACGACGGGCTCGGGTAGCAGCACGTGGCTTGCCCTTGGCCTGCTAGCCCTCTTCCTGTGCCGCCGTCGTCGGGCCTAAGGCGAAACGCTACGAGTCGGTGTCCACGGCGTGGCAGGCCACTCTGTGGCCCTTCTTGCCAATGCTCACAAGCTCGGGGTTCGTGGTCTTACACACGTCCATCACCTGTGGGCAGCGCGTGTGAAATGGGCAGCCGGTTGGCAGCTTGATTGGGGATGGCACATCGCCTTCGAGAAAGACGCGATCGCTGCGGTCTCGTGGATCGTCAACCGGAATGGCTCCGAGCAGTGCCTTTGAGTAGGGGTGCTTGACGTCGGATTCGAGATCATCGCACGGCAACTCCTCGACGATGTAGCCGAGGTACATGATGAGCACTCGCTCGCAAAAGTGCTGGACGACTTTGAGGTCGTGGGAAACAAAGAGGTACGAGAGCCCAAGCTCGCCTCGCAAGTCGCTGAGCAGGTTTAGGATTTGCGCTTGGATCGAGACGTCTAGAGCCGAGACTGGCTCGTCGGCGAGGATGAACTCGGGATTTACGGTTAGGGCCCGCGCAATACCGACGCGCTGACGCTGGCCACCAGAGAACTCGTGGGGGTACTTGCGGCGAACGGCTCTTGAGAGCCCAGAGAGCTCTAAGAGTTCGTTAATGCGACTTGAGGTTTTCTCGGGTGGGACGATGCTGTGAAAGTTAAGCGCTTCGGCAAGGATGGTCTCAATCGTCATTCGCGGGTTGAGCGAGCCGTAGGGATCTTGGAAGATCATCTGCATGCGCTGCTTGAGCGGGCGCAACTGCTTGTACTTAAGCTTGGCGATTTCGGTGCCATCAAAGTTGATTTGGCCCGAAGTGGGTTCGAGAAGGCGGACCAGAGTTTTTCCTAGGGTTGACTTTCCGCAGCCGGACTCGCCGACCAGACCGACGCACTCGCCCTTGTGGATTTCGAGATCGACGCCATTGACGGCATGAACCTTCGCGACTTCACGGCCGAGTACTCCGCCGGTGATGGGGAAATGTTTGACGAGTTTGGTGGCCTTGAGCAGCGGTGTCTCGCTCTTGGCTGCTTTGCTATCGCTCATGGCTGCTTTGCTATCGCTCATGGCTGCTTTGCTATCGCTCATGGCTGCCCCTCACTAGAAGCGATGACTTCGTCGGCAAAGAAGCAGCGCGACATTTGGCGCTCTCCAACTTTGACAAGCGGCGGCTCTTCTTCGCGACAACGCTCCTTCTCGATGTCGCAGCGCCCTTGGAAGCGGCATCCCTTTGGCAGGTTCTTGAGGTCGGGAACCATGCCCTCGATGGTCTCGAATTTGGCGCCTGCGATGCGTTTGCCGCGTTTCGGAATGGAGCGAAGCAAAGCGCGGGTGTAAGGATGCGAGGGCTTGTGGAAGATGTCGTCGATGAGCGCTTCTTCCACGACTTGGCCGGCGTACATGACAAGCACCCGGTCGCAAACCTCGGCCACAACGCCAAGGTCGTGGGTGATGAGAATAACGGCGGTGCCAAGCTCGGTCTTTAAGTCGCCAATCAGACGCAGCACTTGAGCCTGGATGGTGACGTCCAAGGCGGTAGTGGGCTCGTCGGCGATGAGAATCTCTGGGTTGCAGGCCAGGGCGATTGCGATCATGACCCGTTGGCGCATGCCGCCGGAGAGTTGGTGCGGATACTCGTGAACGCGCTGCTCGGGCGACGGCATCTTCACCTTGGTAAGCATCTCGAGCACGCGCTTGGCCCGCTGCGCTTTCGACAAGTCCTTTTGGTGCAGGCGCAGGCTCTCGTCGATTTGCCAGCCGACCGTAAAGACCGGGTTGAGTGCACTCATCGGCTCTTGGAAGATCATGGCGATCTTGTTGCCGCGAATCTTTTGCATCTCCTTATCGGTTGCCGCGACTAAATCCTTGTCGTGGAAAAGCACCTTGCCGCCGGTGATTTTTCCAGGAGGCGAGGGAATGATGCGCATCAGAGTTTTACTGGTTACGGTTTTGCCGCTGCCAGACTCGCCAACAATGCCTAGCGTCTCGCCTTTCTCAAGAGAGAAGCTAACTTTGTCGATTGCATGCACCACACCTTCGTCGGTGAAGAAGCTCGTGCACAGCTCTTGGACTTCTAAGATTGGTTTACTCATCGAGGTACACCTAGAGACTCTTTGGGTCGAGCGCGTCTTGCAGCGCATCGGCGAAAATGTTGAAGCTCAGCACCAAGACGAACATCGCGAAGGTAGCTGCGCCGATTTGCCAGTAGAAGCCGTTGATGAGCTCGGCCTGGCTGGCTTTGATCATGATGCCCCAGCTTGGCTCGCCTTGTACGCCTAGGCCGAGGAAGGAGATGATGACCTCGGACTTGATAGCAGCCACAAAGAGCAGCGCAAAGTACACAAGGACGATGTGCATGGTGTTTGGGATGACGTGGCGAAAGATGATGCGCCAATCGCCGTAGCCCATCGCTTTGGCGCTTTGAATGTACTCGGCTTCGCGAAGCTTGATGACTTCGCCGCGAACCATGCGGCAGGGGCCAACCCAAGATGTCGCGATGAAGGCGATGTAGAGGCCCACAATGCCCTTGCCCGCGATGTACGTGAGCATGATGAGCAGGAGCAAATACGGAATGGACTGCACGGTCGAGTAGAGCCAAACAATCACATCATCGACTCGCTTGCCGAAGTAGCCGGCGATGGCTCCGAGAATGCCGCCGAGTATCGAGCCGACAACAGCCGAGACAAGGCCGACGCCAATGGCAATCTTGGCGGAGTAGAGCATGCGCGCGAAGATGCTTCGCCCCAAGCGGTCGGTGCCGAGCCAGTGCTTCCAACTCTCGGTGCTTGGCAGCAAGTGCAAGTCGCCGATGCGCTCTCCGTAGGCGTTGCCCAAGACGCCCAAGCTCACAGCAATCGCGACCAGTAAGTAGGTCACGATGATTGCCAGACAGACCAGTGCCCATTTGTCGCGCCGAAGCTTTCGCAGCGGCCGGCTGTTCCACAGTTCGCTCATTTGAGCCTCACTCGTGGGTCAACAATGGCGTAGAGCACATCGTTAAGAATTGTGGAGACGATAAAGAGTAAGGAGATAAGAACAGACAACGCTTTAATTACCGGAAAATCATCGGTGTCGAGGGCCGCGAGCAACATGCTGCCAATTCCTGGGATACCAAAGAATTGTTCTAAGAGCAGCGAGCCTGTGACCAGGAAGGGAATCGAGATCATGACCCGTGTCACGATGGGGATTAGTGCGTTCTTTAGAACGTGTACAAACATCACTCGTCGCTTGGATGCGCCTTTTGCATACGCGGTGGTGACGTGGTCTTTGCCAATTTCCTCGACGAAGACCGAGCGGTAGAAGCGCGTATCGTAGCCGACGCCAACGATGACTTGGATGATGATGGGCAGCACCAAGAACTGCCAGCGTTCGGTAATGCCCGGCTCATAGCCGTGAATCTGGAAGATGGGCAGCAAGAAGGCGAGCAAGTACTGGAGCACAACGATGTACACAAGAAAGCTCACGCTCATGCCAAAGACCGCCAAGATCATAATGCCCCGGTCGGTCCCCCTTCCTCGAAAGTAGGAGGCAACCAACGCAAGGCAAATTGCCAAGAGCGAGGTGATGAGTAGGGCAGGCAAGGTGAGGCTTACGGATTTTCCCGCGCCCTCGCCGATCATCTCACCGACCGGACGACCGTTCTTCCACGACTTTCCAAAGTCAAAGGTGACGACTTCTTTTAGGTAGTTGACGTACTGCTCGGGATAACTCTTATCAAATCCGTACTTCTTGTCGAACTGTGCAAGGTCTTCTGGCGTAGCAGCCTTGCCAACGTAGCTGGCACTTGGGCTGCCCTTCATGACGTGCAATCCGAGAAAGACGGCCATGGTCACGCCGAGAATAATCGGAATGCCCCAAAGCAACCTGCGAATGATGTAGGGCCACATTTAGTTGCTCTCCTTGATGTTCAAGTACTTCCGCCAGGTCTTGTGCACTTCATCGGGCAGTACATTCTTTAGATGCCCGTGCCAAAGGTAGAAGCGGATGCGCGCCATATGACCAAGGGATGGCGCGTCTTCGATAAGAATTTCTCGCATCTGCTGGTAGATGGCTGTGCGTTCAGGCCCTGGCTGCAAGATGCTTCCGCGCGCGTAGAGTTCGTCGTATGCGGGGTTTGCGTAGTTAAAGTTGTTTGAACCCGGCGCTTCGTTTGGGCCATAGAAGAGCTGTAAGAAGTTTTCTGCATCGGGGTAGTCGGCGCCCCAGGCCAAACCAAACATTTGGGCCTTCTTTTTCTTTAGCTTATTGGAGAGCTCGGAAAAGCTGTTTAGGTTGACGTCGAGCTGGATGCCAATGCGCTTAAGAGCTCGAGCGAACATCTCTGCCTGCTCCGGAGAATTGCCACCGGTGCTGGTGTCGAGCTGCAGGGCTGGGAGGCCTTTGCCACCTGGGTAGCCAGCTTTGGCCAAAAGCTCTTTGGCCTTGTCTAAATTGGGTCCCCGGTAGGGCGACGTAACGCCGGCGACATAGGAGTCGAGCCCGGGCGGGACGGGCCCGTCATAGAGAACACAGGTCCCGTTGTAGAACGCGTGATTGATTTCCTCGCCGTCGAGAGCAAGCGAGATGGCTTGCCGTAAATACTTGCTACCAGGGCCGCTGCCAACAATTGGATCCTGCATGTTGAACCCGCGGTAGATAAAGTCGAGAAGCTCTAAGTTGTAGTTCTCGATGCCCTCGTCTTTAAAGCGCTGCTCAAGAGTGAGGTCGGCCTGCATGACATCGTCGTGGTACTCGGCTGGCATTTGCACCATGTCCAAGTCGCCTACGCGAAACTTGAGCCACATGGGTTGGTCCTGCTCGTAGACTTGGTAGACGATTGAGTCGAGTAGTGGGACTTTTTTTCCGGCGTCTTCAAGGAGATGCTGAAACTCGGGACTGGCTTCTGAAGGGTAGAAGTCATCTCGGTAGGTCGGGTTCTTGTCGAGAATCACGCGGCTTCCGCGAGTCCATTCGCGCAAAACGAATGGGCCGGTTCCAATGGCTCGGTTGCCAAACTCAGAGCCGTAGCTTTGTGCGCATTCCTTAGGGATTGCATACGCGTAGTTCATGGCTAGGACGTAGAGAATCTGTGGGAACGGCCGCTCGAGTTTGATTTGCAGCTGATACTTGCCGGTGGCCTGCAAGCCCTCGATGTCTGCTTCCCAGTCGAACGGCGCATTGCCACGATCCGCCATGCGTTTTTGAAAGTCATCAAAGCCAAGGATGCGATCTTGGAAAATCCAATAGCCGGTTGGGTGGTTGTCATCGTCCGCGTTGCGCATGAACGAGTAGATAAAATCTTGTGCGACCAACTCGCGGCCTTTGCCACCCGGAAAGCAGTCATCATCGTGGAAGAAGATGCCTTCTCGAATGTCGATCGTATAGGTGAGCCCGTCCTCAGAAATCTTCGGAAGCGCCTTTGCGAGCATGGGCTCGATTTCGTAGGGCCGCACGAGGTATTTGTAGCCGTAGAGCCCTTCATAGGTCTGTGAGAGCACTTCGTTGTCGTAGGTGCTGGAGGTTGCAACCGGATCCAACGTGCCAAGCTTTGCTCGCAAGGCAAGGTGAGCAACCTTCTTGCCCTTTTCCCATGCTGCCTTCTTTTTGCAACTAAGCCCCGAGGCTTGGGCAATGCCTACAAGGGCAAGAATCGACAGCAAGGAGGCAATCGCATTGGGGCGCCGGCGCATTGCCACGGGGTTTAGCACACCTAAGCCACCTAGATTGTATAGAGATCCCATATGCCGCAGCGCGTCGTGCAGAGCCGTGAGAAGGCACTGGCTTCGCCACTTCCGATGTAGGGCCTTGTCTGCTACATATCGCGCGCGCAAGCGAAAGGAATACATGTCTGAAGAAGCCGCGAATCCAGAGAACACCGAGCAGGTCGAAGGCCAGCTCTACACACCAAAACCTGGTGAGGCACAGCTCACACCACGTGCCGTAATCCTCGGTTGCTTTATTGGTGGCTTGGTTTCGGCCATGAACATTTCATTCGGTTTGAAAATCGGATGGACAGTTGGTGGTTCTCTGATGGCAGCCATTCTTGGCTACGCAGCCTTCTCGATTTTCACCAAGAAGGATCCAACGGTTCTCGAAACCAACATTTGCCAAACGACAGGTTCGGCCGCAGGAACGATGGCGTCGGCTGGCGGCTTGGTTGCTCCGATTCCCGCGATGTTCTTGTTGGGATACGAGATTCCACTTTGGGGCATGTTTGCGTGGGTTACTTCGGTGGCATTCCTTGGAGTGTTTTTCGCGGTTCCACTTCGCCGCCAATACGTCGAGATTGAGAAGCTTCGGTTTCCGACCGGCACTGCAACTGCCAACACGATTGTCTCGATGTTCGCAACCGGCGCAACCGCACTTGCACAGGCGCGCGTTCTTGTTTGGATTGCCGTCGTAGCTGGTGCGTACTCGCTAGCGAGTTTCTTCATTCCGTACATGGAAGCCGTTCCGACCGCGATGATCGGTGGCGTCTTTGCCACCGCAGCTGCTTGGCAATTTAAGCTCTACCTCGGCCCAATGCTCTTTGGTGCCGGCTTCCTCATCGGACCACGCGTTGCCATCTCGCTTCTTCTCGGAGCGATTGTCTCCTGGGGCATTCTCGCTCCGCTCTCGCTTCACCAAGGCTGGGTCGAGGGGCCGATTATGAGCCTTGGAACTGGCCCTCGCGGTTGGATTCTATGGCCGGGCGTTGCGATCATGCTTGCCGACGCTCTGATGTCGCTCGCCCTCTCTTGGAAGACGATCAGCCGTACCTTTCGTTTCACCAAAGGAGACGGCCCTGTCGATCCTGAAGCCATTCCCAATAGTTGGTGGATGGGTGGGCTCGCCGCCGGCACGGTGCTTGTGAGCGTCATGGCTCTAATACTCTTCGACATTCCGGTTTACATGTCGCTAATCGCTGTGGCTCTCTCTGCCATTCTCGCTGCCATCGCTGTTCGTTCAACAGGTGAGACCGACATCAACCCTGTCGGTGGCATGGGCAAAGTTACCCAGTTGGTTTTCGGTGGCGTATCCCCCGGAATGGTTTCGACCAACCTCATGGCTGCTTCGATCTCTGGTGCTGGTGCATCTCAGGCCGGCGACATGATGCAGGATCTTAAAACGGGTCACCTTCTTGGCTCATCGCCTCGCAAGCAGCTTCTCGCTCAGCTAATGGGAATTCCCGCTGGTTGCATCTTTGCTGTTCTCATCTTCTACCTATTCAAGTCGCAGTACGAATTTGGCGGAACCGAGTACCCAGCGCCGGCGGCCTTTGCTTGGAAAGCCGTTGCCGAGCTGATGGCACAAGGCTTTGATGCACTGCCGACCAATGCGGTTTGGGGCATGGTCTTTGGTGGCCTCTTTGGAATGGCAATGCCGCTCTGTAAGAAGTTCTTTCCGAAGTCGGCTCCGTACCTGCCAAGTGGCTTGGCATTCGGCATCGCCTTCATCGTGCAGGCGTTCTACAGCATCACGATGTTCCTCGGCCTTCTTGTCTACCTTTTCTGGAAGAAGAAGAAGCCCAAAGCTGCCGAGCTCTTTGTCTTTGCTGTGGCTTCCGGGCTCATTGCAGGCGAGGGCCTCATGAACATCGTCAAAGGTCTTCTCTCGATGGCTGGCGTTCAGCCGCTGTTCTAGGAACGCTAAGATAAATGCCAATCTGCAAAGAATGTGAAGACGAAGTGGACGAGGTCTTTCGCGTCAAGGTCGACGGTAAGTTTCGCAAGCTGTGCGAAGAGTGCGTTGACCTTGCTCGAGAAGAGGCCGAGATTGCCGGTGAGGCACTCGGTGCGATGCAAGATATGATGGGCTACAAGGGACGTTAGATTAGATAAATTCTTAGTGACTTCGGGGGGAGTCACTTCGGGCCCATAACTCGGGCCCACAACGATTTCAACCTAGACATCTTTGACGAAGGGACTCTCCATGACACTACGAAACTATCTATTGGCAGTCGCACTCGTGCTTCCGGCATGCGGCGGCTCAAGCGACGACGCCAAGACAACACAGCCCGTTACGACGTTGGCTGCGCAGCCCGATACTGCTGCTGCGCCACAAGAGGCTGTCGGCAAGCCGTCGACCGAGCTCATTCCGCGGACGGTCTTCTTTGGCAACCCCGACAAGGCGGGCCCGCAGCTTAGCCCCGATGGCAAGCAAATCGCCTACCTCGCCGAGCGCGATGGAGTAATGAATGTATGGGTTGCACCATCAAGTGACCTCGAGTCGGCAAAAGCGCTTACGGCCGACACCGCTCGCCCCGTGCGTCGGTTTTTCTGGGCGTACAACAATACGCATATCCTCTACATGCAGGACGCTGGCGGTGACGAGAACTGGCACGTCTTTAGTACCGAAGTTGCCACTGGGAAAACTCTGGATCTAACTCCAATGGAGAAGATTGCAGCGCAGGTAAGTGCGACCAGCGATAGGTTCCCAAGCAAAGTTGTGATCGGAATTAACGACCGCGTTCCGCAACTGCACGACCTCTACACCGTAGACATCACCACCGGAGAGAAGTCTCTGCTTCTCGAGAACCCGGGCTTTCTATCGCTAATGGTCGACGACAACTTCAAGGTTCGCCTTGGCACCACGATGTCGCCCGACGGTGGCATGGTTCTTAAGACGCCGCCTGCGGCTTCAAAGAAGGCAAAGCCCGCGATTGACGGCAAGGCTGATCCGATGAGCGGATGGCAGGAATTTATGACGATTCCCCAGGATGATTCGCTTACGACGAGCGTCCTCGGCTTCGATAAGAGCGGCAAGAAACTCTACATGTGGGATAGCCGTGGTCGCGACACCTCGGCGCTTGTCCTCATGGACGTGAAGACAAAGAAGCAGAAGCTTATCGCCGAGCACGACAAGGCGGACGGCGAGAGCGTCGCCATGCATCCAAAGACCAAGAAGCCTCTGGCTGCGAGTTTTAACTACGCTAGGCGCGAGTGGAAGATTCTGGACAAGTCGATTCAGAAGGACGTCGACAAACTGTCCGCCATTAGCGACGGTGAAATGAATGTCATCAGCAGCAGCCATGATGGCAATCGCTGGCTCGTGGCTTTTCTCGATGATGACGGCCCGGTGAAGTACTACCACTGGGATCGAAAAACGCAGAAAGAGACCTTCCTCTTTACCAATCGCAAATCGCTTGAAGGCCTTTCGCTGGCGAAGATGCACGCGCCGGTAATTGAATCGCGCGATGGCATGCCGCTTGTGAACTACCTAAGCCTGCCGGTTGCGTCGGACCCAGATGCAGATGGCAAGCCAACCGCAGCCTTGCCGATGGTTTTGCTAGTTCACGGTGGGCCTTGGGGGCGTGACAGCTGGGGCTACAATCCATTGCACCAACTACTCGCCAACCGCGGCTACGCTGTACTCTCGGTAAACTTCCGAGGCTCGACGGGCTTTGGCAAGAAGTTCATTAACGCCGCCAACAAAGAGTGGGCTGGCAAAATGCACGACGATCTTATCGATAGCGTCGACTGGGCCGTTGCCCAAGGAATCGCACAACAAGACAAGGTTTGCATTATGGGCGGCAGCTACGGCGGCTACGCCACGCTGGTTGGGCTCACCTTCACACCCGAGAAGTTCACCTGCGGTGTCGACATTGTTGGCCCTTCAAACATCGTTACTCTGCTAGAGGCAATTCCGCCGTACTGGAAGCCTATGCAGGATATGTTTAAAACCCGCGTCGGCGATTGGACGAGCGAAGAGGGCAAGGCCGACTTGCTCGCACGCTCTCCACTTACCAAGGTTGAGCAAATCGTTCGCCCGCTACTTATCGGGCAGGGCGCAAACGATCCTCGCGTCAAGCAGGCCGAAGCGGATCAGATTGTAGCGGCCATGAAGGAGCGCGGCATTCCCGTCTCGTACGTGCTCTACCCCGATGAAGGCCACGGCTTTCACCGGCCGCCAAACAACCTGAGCTTCTTTGCTGCAACTGAGGCGTTTCTAAGCGCGCACCTCGGTGGCTGGTACGAGCCTGCTGAGGCATCGGAATTCACTGGCACGACGCTGCAAGTGCCTACCGGAGCTCACGGCATTCCCGGCTTTCCCGGGCTCCTTGAGTCGCTCGCGAAGTAGTCGCGATATACGTCTTACGACGTATCATTAGAAGACGCTCCGAACGGGAAGCCGTTCGGGGCGTTTTGGCGTTTAGCAGCGAAAGGAAAGCTAGCCTGCGTTCGAATCACAGTCGGTGCACAGGCCCAAAAGCTCGTGCACGTGTGCTGTGAGGCGAAAGCCAAAGGCCACGGCGAGTTCGCTTTGCAGGGCTTCGATTTCTTCTGAGTGAAACTCGACGACCGTGCCGCACGAGGTGCAGATGAGGTGATCGTGGTGCTCACGTTCGAAGGCTCGCTCGTAAAACGTGCCTTCGCCGCGGGTTACCAATGTCTCTTGCACAAGACCCGCTTCGACGAGAATGGGCAAGACTCGATACACCGTTGCGGAGTGTGGTTTCTTTGGCCCACTTTGTTTCAAGTCGGCCGCCAAGTCTTCGACCGAGAAGTGACCGGTGCGCAAAAGGGCTGCTCGAGCGACGGCTTCGCGAACGGCAGAGTTCTTAAGACCCTTCTCGTGCGTAACCGACCGAAGCTGCTGTAAGCCACGCTCGATGCCTTTCTCATCCAAATTGGGCGATTGTGGGGCGAGCATGAGCCACTCTGCGACTGATTCGAAGGGCAGTCAACAGTCGGATCGGAAAACCCGCTTCACGCACCGATGGAGCGGCCGGTGGGGCTTTCCGAATCGGCGAAACCCGCGAAATTTCGCCATATTCCGCGAGTTGGGCACTTAGGGCGACACGCGTCGGCCAGGGGATTGCGTACTCTGTGGTCCCTCCGAAGGCACGAATTGAAAGTCGAGCGGATACCGATGGTCTTGCCAGTGAAGCACTTGCCTGATTGCCGACCGCGAAGCTGAGGTACTGCACTGGGCTCGCCATGGTGCCAAGTGCGCCGATGGTCTTGGCGGCAATGGTACGATCGCCAAGGTGCAACGTTAGCACTGTCGAGCTTTCTTCTGAGAGTTCTTCGCAGAGTCGAATGCCCTGGGTTGTATTGCCTCCTTGCAACATGAAGGTTGCCGAAAGCATGCCACTTGTGGGAACCAGGTGTTGGTGCTCGTAAATCTCTTCGACCAGTCTATGGTCCTGCCAGCTGCCATTCGCTCGCAGCGACTCGTGCAAGACACCGAGCACAGTTTCGCGGTTCTCAAAGAGGATAGAGATGTTGTCGCCGAGAAATACGCGTCGACGCTGTTTTAGGGCAATGAACGACGCGAGAGCAGAGCTTCGCTGTGCCTCGTATTCGAGTTGCCCCATAGGAGTAAGTTGGTTGCTCATTTAGTGCAGGTCCTTGTCGGCGACGACGGTTTTGGGAGGTGCTGGCATGCTCGCGAGCAGGCCTTCGGCCGCCTGGCAAAATTCGCGCAGGCCATCCGATGTGACGTGCAAGCTAGCCGGGCCGATTTGCAGGTGAATGCAGCCATTGGGACAGACTGAAAATTGTGGTGTGAGATGCGGAATCGAGTAAGTCTTCTTCTTATGCATGGTGTCCTTCGAAACGAATTGAGCCAGCGCAGTGGCTTGGGAGGGCTCTGGATGCATGGACCTCTGGCCTCGCGCGGTGCGAGAACTGGGTTACGACGTGGGCTCTCCGCTGGCGCATAGAGCGACTACGGTTGGCTGAGCACCCAGGGATTTCATGTTGATTGCAACGGTGTGGCGGCAGCGAGGGCACTTGAGTTCAATGCTGTCAGCAATCCTTTTGGCTAGTAACTTCCTGCAATTGCACCGAATTTCCTCTACTCCGGTCGTACTCGTTATCGTCATCTGGCAATCAGCGTATTGATAATGCGAATCAATTGCAATAATAAAGGCGAAGAAATTGCCGATTCCTTGGAATCAGATCCACCGAGACGATTCTCTTCGAGAAAACTAGGGCTAAGAGTTCTTATGAGTTCAGGGTATGACGATGAATTCGCGAGTCTGCGCTTCGTTGCTATTTGCCGAACCAATGGCTCGTGTTACGGTGTGGCCATCGTGCGAGTAAAAATGCAAACCGCTTTGTGGTGGCGACCTTCATAGAAGGCCGCATGTAGACTCGTATTTTTCTCAAACGGCCGCCAATCGCGGCCGTTCTTGCGTTTTGACGGTAGTTGCTGGCGGTCCATTTCCAAAGGATTCGCTATGACTCAGACACTACTTACGGGCATCAAGCCCACCGGCACTCCACATCTTGGCAACTACGCGGGAAGCATCAAGCCGACATGCGTGCTGGCTGCAGAGCCAGACACTCGATCGTTTCTGCTTATCGCCGACGGCCACGCGCTCAATGCCATTCGAGACCCACAAAAGCTGCGAAGACACATTGCCGAGGTCGCAGCGACCTACGCAGCCTTTGGGCTTGCCACCGGTCGCAGTGTGCTCTTTCGCCAGTCGGATGTCTCAGAGATTTTCCAACTCGCAAATATCTTAGCTTGCTACTGCGGTAAGGGCATGGCCAATCGGGCGCATGCGTATAAGGCAGCGGTTGCGCGAAACGTGGAGGCGGGCAAGTCCGATTCCGATGCGGGCATCAACATGGGCCTCTTTACTTACCCGCTTTTGATGAGCGCAGACATCTTGGCCTTTGATACAGACCTCGTCCCGGTTGGCGCCGACCAGAGACAGCACGTCGAACTCACAATTTCACTTGCGCAAAGCCTGAACAGCGCCGTGGGGCATGCCCTGCGCATTCCAAAGGTGCGCATCGATGCATCGACTGCAACGCTTCCAGGCCTCGACGGTCGCAAGATGTCGAAGAGCTACAACAATACGATTCCGCTTTTCTGCACGCGCGAGCAGCTAAGAAAACACATTCGTCGCGTGCAAACCGATAGCCGTCGGCCAGGTGAACCAGGAGATGCCGAGACATGTGCGCTCTATGCACTCTATGGTGCGGTTGCGAGCAAGCCCGAGCTTGAAGCCATGCGAGGCGAGTACGCGGCGGGTACGGGCTACGCGGTAATTAAAGAGCAAGTTTTTGAAGCGCTGGATCGTGCGCTCGCAGAGCCTAGAGAGCGATACCTGGCGTTTCTGGCCGACCGAGAGTCCTTGGCAACGACCCTCGTCAAGGGAGCAGAGCTCGCTCGCGAAGTTGTGCAACCTGTGCTTGCCCGGGTGCGAGGAGCGGTTGGCCTATAAGCAATTCGCCGCCACTTCTTAGAACGTGAATATTCATGATAAAGAGGACGTAGAGAATTTATCTTATGAAGAGCAAAGCACTAGTACTTTCATTTCTTCTACTCGCAGCTTGCAAGGGCGATTCTAAAGAATCCCCAAGTAAGGGTGGCGCTGAGACTCCTGCAAAGAGCACTGATCCCAAGCCTGGCGCGCCGTCGGCTGGTGAGGCGACGTCTGCCTGCAGTGCGGAAGTCGCCTCGTTTCAGTCTTGGATCGGCGGAGTGGGCCTTGGCTTGGGCCACGACTGGAGCACACAACGCAAGCTACCAGCGCTTGTGGCCACCCCCAAAGGCGGCCCTCTCGACAAACTGGGCCCGGTAATCACGTTGTCCGGAACGGTGACATCTGTAGAAGGAACGACGATTAGCGATGGCCCTATCGAACCAGCTAAACTGAAAAAACTCTTACATGACATTGACAGGATCGCTAGTGAGGGAAATCGAGACTTCGGTGCTCCGGTAATCCAAGCGAAGGTCGATGCAAACTGGGCCAATATTGTCGCTGTGATTAACGTCCTAAAAGAGTCGAGCACGCCAGAAGTTGCCTTTCTCTTTGAAGCTGGCTACCCAGCGTCAACGAAGACGGCGCCACCCACATCTGCGATTCACGACGCCATCGTGGCATTCGGCAAGGCGTACTCTGCTGATGACAAGTTAGATCCGAATGCGGTTGGCGCGCCCACTGCAGAAATGACTTCGGTAGCCAGCGGTGACTGTGCGGCATTAAAGGATCATCTCCAGAAGGGGTGGGCGATTTTACCCGAGAAGCGGATGAGCCACTTTGGTCAAAAGACGTTAAAGATTATTGAGGCTTGCGACTGTGCCATCGACGTCTCTGCGCTAAAGGAGTTTTACTGGTACTTCGTACTCTCGCGGCCGTTCGACCGTCAGAAGCGTTTCATCGTCGTCTCACTGGCAGATAGCCGCGAAGCTATCAAGCTTGAAGCCAAAGCTGATGCTCGCTGGGAGGAAGTCGCTCCAGACCTTCTCAATTCAGTCTTTAACGACATTCCCAAGCCGATCGCGGCTGGGCTAATCAAGTAGGCCGAAGAATTCGACCGCTGTTGCAGTGGTCTCAGCCATTACTTCCTCTTCCGATCGCTGCAGGCATTCTGCAACGGTCGAAAGCACATACGGCAAGTGGGCTGGCACATTGCGTCGGCTTTTGGGGCGAGGTCGAATCGTCCTTGGCATGAGGTACGGCGCGTCGGTCTCAAGCATCAGCCGGTTGCTAGGGATTTCTCTTATAAGCTCACGCAGGTGGAGGCCGCGTCTTTCATCGCAAATCCAACCGGTAATGCCGATGTAGAGGTCCAAACCAAGGTAGGCCCGAAGGGTTTCCGCATCGCCGGTGAAACAGTGGATGACTGCCTTGCCGAAGCTTGCTCGGTGCCGGCTAAGAATCTCAAGCTGATCGTCACGCGCGTCACGCTCGTGCAAAAAGAGCGGCATCGCAAGCTCGCTGGCAAGCTCGACCTGGGCCTCAAAGCAGCGACGTTGGTCGTCTGGAGTCGAGAAGTTGCGATTGTAGTCGAGGCCGCACTCGCCGATCGCAACCACTTCGGGGCGCCCGGCAAGCGCTCGTAAGGTTTCTAGCGCGTCTTCATCAAAGTCCACCGCGTGGTGTGGATGAATGCCCGCTGTCGACCAGAGAGCGCCAGGATGCGCCGCAGCAAGTTTGGCCGAAGCCTGGCTGCCTTTGACAGTCGTGCCGGTAACGACCATGCGTCTAACGCCGGCCTCGCTTGCCTCGCGAAGAACCTGCGGTAGGTCTTTCGCAAAGCTCTTGTCGCAGAGATTGACGCCAATATCGATAAGGCCGGACATGCTGGTGCTTTCGCCTTGAGAGGCTAGAGAATAGGCGTAATGCCCATTTCCTCAAGAAGCCTGTCAGCGCCATCGACCGCATCCATAATCCACAGCATGTAGCGATAGTCGCAGTGAATCGAGCGAGTAAGCTCGGGAATGAAGAGGTAGTCGGATGCCATCGACTCGTAGTTGCCGTCAAAGATGAGCCCGATGAACTCGCCCTTGCGATTGAGTGTTGGCGAGCCGGAGTTGCCACCGGTTGTGTCGAGGTCGGTAAGAAAATTAACCGGGATTTCTCCGAGTTCTTCTGCAACGTAAGGACCGGTTGCCGGGCCAAACTTCTTGGCCTTGATGGCTTCGAGTTGAGCGTCGGGCACATCAAAGGGAAAGGCATCTTTGTGCTTTGCGACCACTTCGCTCAAGAGGGTGAAGGGCGTGTACATATCGGCCGCTGGCGTCGGCTTGTAACCGCGCACCGTTCCAAAGGTCACTCGCAGGGTGCTATTGGCATCTGGAGCAAGCGGGCCGTTGCCCGTGGCTTCGGCATGTGCCCGAAGCGCAGCGAGGTAGGTGGGCTTTAGTAGCGCGACTCGCCCTGCCATCGTCTTATCGCTTTCTTCAATCTGCTTCTCAAGCGGCCGAAGCTTGAGTGCCATTTGAATGAATGGATCTTTGCTGCGCTTTAGTTGCTTGAGTGTGGCTGTCTTGAGCAGCTTCAAACGGGTCGCATCGTTCGCCAGTTTGCTGGACTTGTACATACGGGCCAAGCGCGCGTCGATCTCTGCTCGCTCCATCGAATCGGTTCCGAAGAGCAAGGTGAGCCACTCGGAGTTTTCCTTATGGCGCATGGCGCGCTCGATGCCGAGGCCAAAGAGGGTCGCATCAAGTTTAGGATGGTAGCGCTTCTCTAGAGTGCTCGTGCGAGCCTCGAGACGTTGCCATTGGCGCTCTTGAAAGCTTGGATTGCGCTCGGCATCAGGCTTGGGCCGCTCTTCGGCCATCTGCACGATAATCGAGGCTTCGACGAGCAAGCGCCCTCTAGACAGTTCTCCAAGCCCGGCGTCGCGCTCGCGGGTGGCAAGAGATTCGTTGCGCAACTCGTCAAGCTTCTCCAAGACGCCGCCAAACTTTGCCTTGCGAGCATCGTCGCTAGCGATCCAGCTCTTTAGTTCGGCCTCGAGCGCACGCTTTTTGTCGGCGAGGCCTCCCTTAACAAGCCCATCCTGCATGCCTTCGCTGTTTTTAAGGCTATTGCCCAGGCTCGCCAGCATCGATGTGGCTTTAATCTTGGCGGCGGGGTCGGCGTCGGTAACGCTTTTAATGGCGGCAATCACCTCGTTGTTCGTGGCGATTTTGCGAGGGTAGGTCCACGCGACAGCGTCGGCAACTTCGGCGGCGGTCTTGTGGCGATAGGTGCGCCCTGGAAAGCCGGCCACGAAGGCCAGGTCACCCTCTTTAAGCGGCTCGGATGCGATTTTTAGGAAGTGCTTTGGCTCGTAGGGAATATTCTTATCGTTGTGCTCTGCGGTCTTGCCGTCTGGTCCAACGTAGGCGCGGTAAAAGCTGTAATCGCCCGTGTGACGTGGCCACATCCAGTTGTCTTCATCGCCGCCAAAGACGCCGATGCCCTGGTGTGGAACGTAGACCATGCGGATGTCTTTGATCTCCATGGTCTCGATTAGCTTGTATTCGGCACCGCGAAAGTACGAGGCGACGCGGCAGCGCGTGGTCTCATCGCTCTCACAACCAGCGACGAGTGCCTTCTCGCGTTTCTCGATTTCGTCGTAGCGCGCCTTAGGATCGACAATCGTCTCAAGTCCACCAAGAACTTTACCGGTAACATCGGTTATCGATTGCGTCACCCAGACCTTTGCGCTTGGGCCATTCCACTTCTCTTCGGCCATGGTCTTGGCAAGGAAGCCGTCTTCAACGTAGTTGTGCTCGGGCGTCGAGTGGTACTGCAACGTACCTTGCACGCAGTGGTGGTTGGTGACCATCAGCCCCTTGGGGGACACAAAGCTTGCAGAGCAAAAGCCCATGCTAACGATGGCGGCAAGAGGGGCTTCCAGCGGATTGGCCAAGATCTCGGGCGCAATGTCGAGGCCTAGCTCTTTAAGCGTGTCGGCATGCTCGAGAAGTTGTTGGGGCATCCACATGCCGCCGTGGTTTTCAAAGCCCGGCTTTGCTTCCGTCGCCGTCGTTGGCGAGGACGACGTTGGCACGGTGGCCGAGGGCTTAGGTGCCGTATTACTGGAGCAGGACGCTGCCAGAAGTGGAATCGCGACGATGGAAAGCCATGCCTTGTTCATGGTGGCTTCGTAACTGGTCTTGGCCCCGAGAACAAGCAGAGGCTGCCAGAGAACAAGCAGGGCTGTGCCCTGTGGGAACGATTGAGCAGTTGTTAGACTCTCACCCATGGCCGAGCTTCGCCCCTACCCATTTGCCGCCCTAATTCGTCGCATGATGAGCGACTTGCGCGCGGGCGAGAGCGTCTTCGACCTGCCGATTCGCAAGTTCTACTTGAACCCAGGCGCCGTCGACGTGAGCGTGACAATGCACCGAACCTGCGTGGGAACCGCGCTTGGCCCAGCGGCTGGGCCGCAGACGCAGATGGCGCAGAACTTGGTTCTCAGCTACCTGGCTGGCTGTCGGATCATGGAGCTTAAGACGGTTCAGATTAACGACACCTTAGAGATACCGAGGCCGTGCATCGATATGCAGACCATCGGCTACAACGTCGAGTGGTCCCAGGAACTGCGACTGCAAGAGTCGCTTGAAGAGTACGTGAAGGGCGCAATGCTCATCGAGATTTTGCTCGCCAGCGGGCTCGTCGAGATCCCAAGAGGATTTCGCGATGTCATTTATGATATGAGCGTTGGCTACGACCTCGCGGGCATTAAGTCCAACACAGTGCAGGCCTTTATGGACGGCATGATGGACTGCTCGGCCATTGTCGAGCGCTTGCGAGCAGAGATACCAGAAGAGTTCGCAGAGTTTCGCGAGCTAAACTTTCGCACGCAGCTCTCGGATACTCTCACTCTTAGTACCTTTCACGGCTGCCCACCTGATGAAATTGAAAAGATCATGGCCTTTCTTCTTACCGAGAAGAAGCTGCACGCCATTGTGAAACTCAATCCCACACTGCTTGGCCCAGCGCGTGTCCGAGAGCTTGTGGGCCAAACCATGGGCTACGAAGAAGTCCATGTTCCTGATGCAGCGTTTGAGAACGACACAAAGTGGGAGCAAGCCGTAGCATTTGTCGAGCGACTTGGCGCTCTTGCCCAAGAGCACGACCGCAGCTTTGGCGTGAAGTTTAGCAACACGCTCTTAGTCGATAACCACAAGGACTTCTTTCCCGAAGCTGAGAAGTCGATGTACCTCAGCGGCCCGCCTCTGCATGTATTGGCAATGAACCTTGTGCGAAAATTTCGCAAGCACTTTGGCGACCGCTACCCGATTTCGTTTTCGGCCGGCATCGATCGAAACAACTTTGCCGACGCCGCTGCGATTGGTCTCACGCCAATCACCGTTTGCAGCGACCTTCTTAAGCCTGGCGGCTACAGCCGCGCCGGTGGCTATCACGAAGTCTTGGTTCGGCGCATGGAGAAGGTCTCGGCCGCAACCCTCGGCGACTACGTGATTCGCGCCTATGGGCTTGGCGAGAAGACCCTGGCAGTACTGGATCTCGGCGAGGCCGAGCGCGCAACCTGCCTTGAGGCACTTGCGAATGGCACAAATTTGCAGACGGCCGCCGGCACACACTATGACGCGTGGATTGCAGCAGCCAAACTCGCAAACACCGAACACTACGTTGCCGAGTGCACAGTCGATGCGCGCTACACCCTTGCGAAAAACACCAAGGCGCCGCGCAAAGTTGGAAAAGACCTCGCTCTCTTTGATTGTGTGAGTTGCAACAAGTGCATTCCGGTGTGCCCAAACGACGCAAACTTTGCCTTTGCCATCCCGATGGGCGAGCAAGAGATCGTCAAGGTCGCCCTCTCCGAAGGCAATTGGACATCGCGCGAATGCGGCCCTTTGGTAATTAGCAAGAAGGTGCAGTACGGTAACTTCGCCGACTTCTGCAACGAGTGTGGCAACTGCGATATTTTCTGTCCCGAGGATGGTGGGCCTTATGTCGTAAAGCCTCGTTTCTTTGGAAGCCTTGCCGATTGGCAGGAAATGAAGGACCACGACGGCTTCTTTTTGGAAATCGCCGAGGGGCGAACCCATGCGAGAATTTCTGGCCAAGACTTTCTGATCGAAGAGCGCGAAGGCGCCGTGAAGTACTCGGGCGAAGGCTTTGCTCTCTCGTTTGCATTAGATAAGCCGGTTGCATCACTTTCGGGAACGGCCAACGGCGAGGTTGATCTGAGCTACTACTACATCACCGCTGCGATTCGCGCCGCGGTTCTAAAATCAACAAGCCCAAACTACGTTCGACACTTGGAATAATAGTCGCAACGTCAGGTCATGCATGCCTCGCCTTAGCCGTAGTGCGCGACCGGCGTGCCGGCAATCGCGCACATGTTCAGCAAGCCACGTGCTGTAATCGACGGGCTCACAATGTGGGCTCGATTGCCCATCCCCATAAGGATCGGGCCAACTTCTAGACCGTCGCCTTTCATCTTTAGAATGTTGCGCACCCCGGAGGCAGCGTCGGCATTTCCAAAGACAAGTACGTTTGCGGCCCCTTGCATTCGGTTTGAGGGCAGCATGCGTTTGCGTAGGTCGGCATCAAGGGCCGTATCGATGTTCATTTCGCCCTCGTAGCAGAAGTCGTGCTTGCCCTCGTCCAGCAGCTTGATAGCGCCGCGCAGACACGCACCGGTGCCGGCGCCCTGATTGCCGAATTGGCTTTGCGAGCACAGGGCAACTTTGGGTTCGATGCCGAATCGACGCACGTGACGCGCGGCTCCAATTGCGATTTGCGCAATTTGTTCCGAGCTTGGATTTGGGTGAACGTGGGTGTCGGCAATAAAGAGCGGGCCGTCTTCAAGAATCATTAATGAGAGTGCACCTTGGGCGTGGTGTTCGCCGCGACCCAGCACTTGTTCAACGTAATTGAGATGCCAGTGAAATTCACCGAAGGTGCCGCAGATCATGCTATCAGCTTCTTCGCGGTGAACCATGACGGCAGCAATCGCTGTGGTGTTGGTACGCATTACCGCTCGTGCAATGTCGGGCGATACGCCGCGTCTCGCCATAAGGCTGCAATACGTTCCCCAATAGTCCCGGTAGCGCGGATCGTTTTCCGGGTTTACAAGATCGACGTTTTCACCGAGCTTTAGGTTAAGACCAGCTCTTTCGATGCGCTTCTCGATAACATCGGGGCGACCGATGAGAATTGGGCGTTCGGTGGTCTCTTCAAGCATGGCTTGGGCGGCGCGCAGCACTCGCTCATCTTCGCCCTCGGCAAAGACAATGCGCCGTGGCGCGGAACGGGCACTCTCGAACACCGGCCTCATAAGAAGGGCCGAGCGAAAGACCGAGCCATCGAGTTTGTGTCGATAGGCAGCCATGTCTTCGATTGGTCGCTTGGCTACGCCGGTGTCCATTGCCGCTTGCGCAACGGCCGAAGACACAACACCGATAAGACGAGGATCAAAGGGTTTGGGGATTAGGTATTCGACCCCAAACGTTAGCTGCTCGCCTCGGTAGGCCGCAGCGGCCTCGGCAGACGTTGTGGCCCGGGCAAGGGCTGCGATGCCTTCGACACAGGCAAGTTCCATCTCATCGTTAATGGTTGTGGCCCCAACATCCAGCGCACCGCGAAAGATGAACGGGAAACACAGAACGTTGTTTACCTGATTGGGAAAGTCCGAGCGCCCTGTGGCGATGATTGCATCCGGGGCGGCTTCGCGAGCGAGGTCTGGAAGGATTTCGGGCGTGGGATTTGCCAAGGCAAAGATGATCGGCTGTGAGGCCATTCTCCGAACCAGATCCTGCGATAGCACCCCGGGCCCCGAGAGACCCAAGAAAAGGTCCGCATCGTCGATCACATCGGCAAGCGTTCGAAGGTCGGTCTTCTGCGCAAACTCTGATTTGCTCGGATTCATGTCGACCTCGCGACCTTCGTAGACCAACCCGTGAATGTCGCAGAGCCAGACGTTCTCGCGTTTGACGCCAAGGTTAAGCAGCATCTTGAGGCAGGCAATACCAGCAGCGCCGCCGCCGGTTGAGACAATTTTGATGTCTTCGAACTTCTTCTTTGCCACAAAGAGCGCGTTCTTGGCAGCGGCTCCTACGACAATTGCCGTGCCGTGCTGGTCGTCGTGAAACACGGGGATGTTCATGCGTTCACGACAAATGCGTTCGACGATAAAGCAATCTGGGGCTTTGATGTCCTCGAGGTTTATCGCGCCAAAGGTTGGAGCAAGCGCACAGACGATGTCCGCGAGCTTTTCAGGGTCGCTTTCGTCTAGCTCGATGTCGAAACAATCAATATTGGCAAATTTCTTAAAAAGTACCGCCTTGCCTTCCATAACGGGCTTTGAAGCCAGGGGGCCTATGTTTCCCAAACCGAGCACAGCTGAGCCGTTGGTGACGACACCAACAAGATTTGCACGAGTGGTATAGAGGGCAGCGTTGCTTGGATCGCTTTTGATCTCGAGACAGGCTTCGGCAACTCCTGGTGAATACGCGCGAGCAAGGTCGCGACCATTCGCCAAAGGTTTGGTCGCTCGAATCTCGAGCTTGCCGGGCTTTGGGTTGGCGTGATAGTTGAGGGCGGCCTGCCTGAGAGTTGTTGTATCTTTCATGGGGTACGTCTTTCGAATGAAGATTCAGTAAATGTCTGAGCGCAGATCGCGGGCGAGGTCCCAACCGCTTGGGTCGGGCTCAGTGAGGATCGCAAGGTCGACTTGGGCCACGATTAGGCCCTCTGGGGCCTCTAGGGTGGCCATGCGCCCGTTTGGACCAACGATGTAGCTCGCCCCAAAGTAGTCTTGGTTCCAAGGCGCTTCGCTGCCAAGCCGATTGCTTCCCGCAATGAAGACATTGTGACGGGCGGCATCGACTTCGAATTCGAGGTCCCACATGCGTCGACTCTTTTGGCCGAAGGTGACAGCCGGGCTAAAAATTAGCTCGGCGCCTTCGTCGGCGAGAGCCTTCATGGCACCGGGAAAGTGCCGGTCGTAACAAATCGCTACGCCGACGCGCCCGACCGAAGTCTCGAAGACCGGGAAGAATGAATTGTTAGAAATATTCTTAGTGCTTGGGCCAAGCTTTCCATCGCTGCGCTCGTAGTAAAATGTCTCGTAGAAGCTGCCCGCGTCATTGGTGCCTGCGGGAATGTGAGTCTTGCGATACTTGCCCAAGATGCTTCCATCGCTCTCAATGACGACGGCGGTGTTAAAGCGCTTGCCGGTGGCATTGTCGAGCTCGTAAATGGGCGCGACCAGTAGCATCGAATTGTCAGCGGCAATTTGGCGCATCGCTGTGATGGTTGGACCGGTGTCTGCGTCCTCAGCCATCTCGCGCCACATTGGGTTCTCGCCCAGCGCAAAGTAAGGCCCGGCAAAGAGCTCGCCCATGCAGAGGGCGCGCACATCGAGAAGCTTCGCTTGGGCAATGAGTTCGCGGTGGTGCTCAATGTTGGCGTCGCGAATTGCACCGAGTTTGTCGCTTAGTTGAGACACCCCCGAAACACTCGTTGGCATTCCCTGATAGGCGTTAACGGTTTGGGTGAGGGCGATGTTCATCGGGCTTCGGTTCAACGGACGGCTCCTGTGAAGAGAACGAGAGGGCTCACGTTAGGTGCAAGTGACCCAGAAGTGCGCATCGCTTGGAGCCCTGCAAAGCCAGCCGTCCCGGTGGTGCAAACCTGGATGCCGGTGCTCGCGAGGGCAAGCGTATTCGCGCTTTGTAATTGGGCCTCTGTCACGGTTGTGGCGCTGCCTTCGCTTTTTTCAAGCCCAGTGACAATCGAGAGCCAATCGTAGGTTTCATCATCGAGAATGCCGCCGGCAATGCTTATCGGCTCCTCTTCCCAAGGCCACATAAAGTCGGAGCGATGCGAGCGCGCCGACTGAGCTGGCTCAGCCAACTCCGACATACGTCGCCAAGCTCGAACGAGCGGATGGGCGTTGTGTGTTTGCACTGCATGGAATCGCGGCAAGGCAGAGAGAATGCCAGCGTCCTTGGCCATTGAGAATGCTTGCATCAGCGAGCTAGCAAGTGCACCGCCACCAACTTGAACAAAGACATCGCTTGGCACATCGTTCAAGCACTGATCGATGAGCTCCCAGCCAAGCGTCTGCCCGCCGATCAGTGCAAGTGCATTGTCGCCACCTTGGCAGCTAAAGGGCAGGGCACCAGCGGCTACCGCTTCGACAAAACGGTGGTAGCAAGGATCGCCGGGTGGGTCGCTCTCTCGCCTCTCACAGATCACTTGCTCGGCCCCTAAGCTGGTGAGCCGCTCCACCACGGCGGCCGATGCATTGGGCGGAATAAAGACCCGCAGTTTTCTGCCAGCGGCTTTTGCAACGACGGCTGCTGCCAAGGCCGCGTTGCCGCAGCTTGCGATCGCAAGCGTTGTATCTCGCGTATCCGCACCAAGCCGATCGGCAACCTCAAGATGGAGAGCCGTGCCAATGAGATGACGGGCCTTGTGCGAACCGCTGATGTTCACGGTCTCGTTCTTTATGCGAACTGCGAGTTGTTCTGAGTGGGCGAGAGGAGTTGTCGCAAGAGGCTTGCCATCGACTTCCGCGAGCTTGGCGGCAAGCTCTTCGGCAATCGAAATGTATTCGGCATCGGTGATGCCTCGCGAGATTGCCAGATGCCAGGTGTGGCTGAGTTGCCGATAGCGCACAAAGGCGTTATCCGACGCTGCTAGCGCCGTTTTGGGCCACCCGGCCACAATGGCTTCTGGCTCGAGCTGCACGCGAAGCACGTGATCGGCCCCGTCCTGCCCACGACTTGGGCAGGAGAAGCTAAGTAATTCATCGGCTGGGCGGGCCAGGTCGCAGCCCGCACACACCAGGCGACTAAGCATCTAAATCTCGACGCCGCTCTCGGCGTTAAACTCTTCGATCATCTTGTCCCAAACCGGAATGAGCTCGCGAAGGCCGACCCAAAACTCTTGGCCACGGCGCGCTTCAAACTCTTCGACGGTCACGCCTTGCTGCTCGACCCAAGTGAAGTAGCCGAGGTTAAAGACGCGATTGCGGTCACGCTCGTCCATCACCAAGACATTGTCATCGTCGACATTGCTGAGTTCTTGCTCAAACGTTTGGGCTGCGAGTGTCGCGTCGAACTTGCCGTCAAAGTACTTGTCCCGGGCCTTGCCAAGCTCGGTGCTGTACATCGCTGCGCCGTCGGTGGCGACAGTCATAACAACATCGTCCTCGCCAAGACCAAGCTTCTTTGCGGTCTTGATTGCGCTAAGCACGTTAGCGATCGACGACAATCCAAAGTCCCGAAGCGCCTCGAGGATGTCATCACTCACGCCGCGCTTGCGAAGCTCGGCCCGGCCCTCGTCGGTTTGAAAGAGCAAGTTGAGCGTGTCACTTCCGCGATCAGAAACTGCAACGACCACATCCGAGTTGGTGACGTTTTGGATGAAGGGAAGGTGCTTATCACCAATGCCCTGAATGTTGTGCTCGCCAAAGCCGTTGTAGAGCATCGTTGGGCATTCCAGAGCCTCGGCGGCGACAATCTTGGTGCCAAAGCACTCTTTGAGTTTGTCGCCAGCGGCAATCGTTCCTGCAGAACCCGTTGCCGAGACAAAGGCCGCTAGGTTTAATTCTGAGCGCTCGCTTTTAAGGTGCTCAAAGACCGTCTTAAAGGCGGTACCTGTAACGTTGTAGTGAACGAGGTAGTTTCCAAACTCGCAGAACTGATTGAAGATGAGGTTCTGCTCGTCCTGCTCAAGCTCGTTGCACTTATCGTAAATCTCTTTGACGTTGCTCTCGGTGCCAACCGTGCGAATGGTATCGCTTGGATCGTTTGTCCACTTGTCGAGCCAGTTAAAGCGCTCTTCGCTCATGCCCGCGGGAAGCACGGCAACACCGCGACAACCAAGCAGCTTAGAAATCGCGATTCCACCGCGGCAGTAATTGCCTGTCGACGGCCAAACCGCACGCTGCGTGGCAGCATTAAACTGGCCTGTGACGAGCCGCGGAATCAAACATCCGTAGGCCGCAAGCACCTTGTGAGCGTTGATCATCGGGAAGCGATTGCCAAAGAGCACGACGATCTTTGCATCGATGCCGGTGAGCTCTTTGGGAAGCACGACGTGATTTGGCACATCAACTTCACTTCGCCTATCGGCATCGTTAAACCAATGCACGCGAAAGAGGTTAAGCGGGTGCGGCTCATCGGGATCGATGTCTGCGAGCTTCGCTTTGATCTCTGCGGGGATTGTCGATGGATCCGCCAACTGCGCGGTCGTAGGTAGGTACACCTTCTGGCCTTTGAGTTGGGCAACCGAGCTCTTGCGAGCAGCTGCATCGACGACTTCGTTTTCTAATCCTAGTGTTGCCATATCTAAAACTCATTCATGCGCTGCCAAAGCAGGGCCGCCTGCTCAGTCGCTCGCGCGGTTATCGATTTCATTGCCTCTTCGTCTGGGGCCGCAGCACAGCTTGGCTGCACACCATCCCAGAACGTTCCAAGTAGCACAGCGCTAGCGTCTGCTCGCATTGCTGCGGCGCTCATATCGTCGCCGTTCGCCTCTGCATCAGCCATCAGCGCTTGGTTCTCTAGCGGCATGTCGGCCTCGTAGCCATCGGTGCCAAGGGCTACCAACGTGCTTTCTGCGAGTGCCGCTGGGTAGCCCACTTTGTTGCCGCGATTGGAGCGTGGGTTCTGCACGATCCAAATTCCGTTTTCGGCGCAGGCTTCGATCTCGGCGGCAGTTAGGTGAATGCCATGAGCAAAGATTGACCCGCTCTCCATGGCGCCACATTTGACAAACCTATCGATCAACCCCTCAAAGCCTCGGTCTTTTGCATCGACAACGTCGGCCCTGTCTTCGGCGACGTGCACGTGCAAAACCGTATCGAGCTCGCGAGCGAGTTCTGCCGCTTCAGAGATTGTCTCATCCGAGACGGTGAAGCTCGCGTGCAGGCCAATTGCACCTTTAACCAGCGGCCTCGTGTTCTCGCGAATAAAGCGCGCGCACTCGGCAAGGCCGCGCTTGCCTTCTTCGCGCCCGCCATTGCGCTCGGTGGCGCCGTAACAAAGCACAGCCGGCATGCCAAGGCCTTGGCAAACGTCGGCAATAATGTCGAGCGAACCCTCGATAAAGGCAGGCGACTCGTGATGGTCGATGAGCCCCACGCAGCCAAGCCGCAGAGCGTTGGCAACATAGTACTCGGCGCTTGCGCGCAGCGAGGCTTCGTCAAGTGCTCGGTCAAGCCGCCACCAAACCCGCTCCAAAATTTCTACGAAATTTACCGGAGCAACGTTCGGGGCAGGCATGCCCAAGGGCACAAGCCCACTGTAGAGGTGGGTATGAGCATTTACGTGGTTCATGCGCGCTTTCGAGGTTTGATCTTGCCGACGCTAATCGCCTTACCTGCCGGCGAATCCTTCATGGGCAGGCTGTAGCGCCGAATGCCATCAAAGTCGTAGAGAGCGCCTGCAACCGCGCCTGCGGTTGGCACAAGGCCAATCTCGCCAACACCTTTGGCACCGAATGGGCCTTCGGGCTCGTGGTCTTCGACCAAGATGACTTCGACCGTTGGCATATCGCGAGCGCGCATCACGCCAATCTCGCGCATCTTGTAGGTGACGGGCCAGCCGTCTTCGCAAGGCAAGTCTTCGCTAAGCGCAAAGCCAAGCCCCATGTGCACAGCGCCTTCGATCTGGCCTTCGCAAAGAGCCGGGTTGATGGCGCGACCAACATCGTGGGAGGCCACAACATGCTCGAGCTTGCCATCGGCATCGAGAATCACAAGTTGGGTCGCAAAACCAAAGGCAGTGTGGGTTTTAACCTTGCCCGTGCCTTCTTTGCCCGGCGCTGTTGTGTCATCAATTTTGATGTCGGCAGCGAAAACTTCGCCGGCCAAGTCGCTAAGAGTTTTTCCACTGTCGAGGGCAGCTTTAAGACTCTTGGCAGCGCTCTCGACGGCACGGCCGCCAAAGAGGGTGGCGCGGGAACCTGTGGTTTGCCCACAACCAAGGGCAAAGGTTGAATCGACCTGCGGTTTAAACACTTCGGCGGGCAGCCCAGTCACTTCGACAGCGCATTGGGTGAGCACCGTGAGAAGGCCTTGGCCCATCTCGGTGTAGCCATTGTACAAGCCCACGGTGCCATCGGCATTTACGACCAGGCGAGCTTTGCCCCACTCGATAGCGCCATTGCCAATGCCGGTGTTTTTAATGCCGCAGTCGATGCCAACGGCTTTGCCGGCTTTCTTGGCGGCGTAGTAGGCATCCTTTACCGACTCCAGGGTCTCTTTCACGCCGACCGATTTTTCAAAGACCTGGCCCGAGGCGAAGGTATCGCCAATGCCGACCACGTTGCGGTGGCGAATCTCCCACGTGTCGATGCCAACCTTCTCGGCGAGCATGTCGAGGCAGGTGCTCATGGCAAAGTGCGCTTGGTTAGCGCCAAAGCCGCGCATAGCGCCACAAGGAGGATTGTTGGTGTAGGTGGCGATGGCGTCGATAAAGACGTTGTCGCAGCGGTAAGGGCCGCAGCCGTGTCCAGCAGCGCGCTCTAAGACTTTTGCACCAACCGAAGCGTACGAGCCGGTATCGCCGAGCATGTCCGCCCAAACCGCGGTGACGATGCCGTCTTTGTCGCAGGCGACTTTGTAGTCCATGCGCAGGGGGTGACGCTTTGGGTGCACGCGAACCGATTGCTCGCGACTAAGAAGAAGTCGCACAGGCTTGCCGGTGAGGTGGCAGAGCAGGGTGGTGTGCGCCTGAATGCTCATATCCTCTTTGCCACCAAAGGCGCCACCGTTAGGAACCAGCTCTACCTGCAACTCCTCTTCGGGAATGCCGATAAAGGCGGCACTTTGCCTGCGGTCATCAAAGATGCCTTGGCCCTGAGTGTAGAGGCGAATTTGCCCGCTCTCGGTTGGCGTGGCAAATGCGCATTCGGGCTCGAGAAAGAGATGCTCGATGCGCTGGGTGTGAAAGCGCCCTTCTACAACATGAGCGCTTGCGGCAAAGGCCTTATCGACATCGCCTCGGCGGATCTTGGTGTGACCGAGGATGTTCGAACCATTTGCGCTGGTTGGGTTTACCTGCGGAGCGCCGGCTTTGACGGCTTCCTCCATGTCGGTAACCGCATCCAGCACCTCGTACTCGATGTCGATGAGTGCAGCGGCAGCGCGAGCGGTGTGCTCATCGACGGCGGCAACTGCGGCCAGAAAATCTCCTACACAGCGAACTTCTTCGCCCTCGGCAACAAAGCCCGGCCAATCTTTTTGAATCAGCCCGTACCAGCGGTCGCCGGGAACATCTTTGTAGGTTGCAACCTTGGTAACGCCTTCGAGAGCTTCGGCGCGGGTTGTATCAATCTTAATAACCTTGGCCCGAGCATGGTCCGAGAGGCGAACCGCACCGTGCAGCATTCCCTCGCCGGTCATATCGCAAACATAGTCGCGTCGCCCAAGTGCTAGGTCTTGCGCTTGGTAGCGAGTAAGGCGCTTGCCAACCCCGCCATCCGCTTCGAGTACGACCTTCGCTTCGCCGCGCTTGACGCCAGCGTAGAGTTCGATGGCATCGACAATTTTTGTGTAGCCTGTGCATCGGCAGAGGTGCACATCAATCGCCTTGGCAATTTCGTCGCGGCTCGGCTTAGCATTTTTCTGAACCAGGTGATGAGCGCGCATCGCCAGACCTGGGATGCAAAATCCACATTGCAAGCCGGCGGTCGCTGCAAAGCAATCGGCAATTAGCGATGTCTCATCGTCGGGCAGGCCATCGAGAGTGACAACCTCTTTGCCTTCGGCCTTCGTGGCTTTCATCGCGCAGGTGACAACTGCCTTGCCACCGACAACCGCGAGACAGCAGCCGCATTGCCCTTGGGGCGAGCAGCCGTCCTTCACACTCGTTACGCCACAGCGATTGCGCAAGACGTCGAGAAGGGATTCATCGTCGCGAGGTTCAACCTCGACAGATTTGCCATTTAGATCGAATCGAATGCTCATACCGGTACCCAACCTTCGCCGCGTGGGTTAGTGGCGCAGCGAAGCAGGCACAATACATCGGTAGGTAGCGCGCTGTCACCCCGAGGATTGGGTGCGAATCCCCAGGGCTAGCGACTTTTTACTCGGTAGCGTCGTCTTCGTTCGCGCTCTCGTCTTTTGCGGCGTCGCCGGCGGCCTGTGCAGGTGCTTTGCCGCGCATATTCGGGAAAAAGACCGTGTCTCGAAGCGAGTCGACGCCGGTCATCAGTGCGACGAGGCGATCGATTCCCAGGCCCAAACCACTCATCGGTGGCATGCCGTACTCCATGCACTCGATAAAGTCGCTCTCCATCATCATGGTTTCGTCATCGCCTTGCTCGCGAAGATCTTGCTGGCCTTCCATGCGCTCGCGCTGATCCACCGGATCGACAAGCTCAGAATATGCCTTAACAATCTCCCAGCTATTGACCACGACTTGGAACATATCCAGCACTCGTGGGTCGTCGGTGTTGCGGCGAGCGAGCGGCACCATCTCGGTTGGATGGTGAACCAAGAAACACGGTTGAATAAGCTTAGGCCTTAGCGTGAGCTTGTAGAGCAAGTCGATAAGAGCCGGAATAGACTTGGCCTTGCCGACAGGAATCTCTGGGCACTTCTCGGCAATGTCTGCAGCCAAGCTCTGGTAGGTCTCGTGCGCCATGATGTCGACGCCGGTGTCGTCGAGAACCGCTTGGCGGTAGTTGATCTCGGGCCACTCTGGCTCAAAGTCCAGGCGCTGCCCTTCGTACTCCACGACCATGCTGCCTGTGGCTTCCATAAGAACTTTACGGATAAGCTCTTGAATGAAACGCATATTGTCGCGGTAGTCCCAGTAGCCGGCATACCACTCGAGCATGGTGAATTCCTGCAGGTGAGACCTATCGGTGCCCTCGTTGCGGAAGTTCTTGCCAATCTCATAGACCCGCTCCAGACCACCAGCGACCAGGCGCTTTAGGTAGGTCTCGGGCGAGATGCGCATGTAGAGCTTCTCTTTTAGCGCGTGGTGCTCGGTCTCGAACGGACGCGCTGCAGCGCCACTCGATGCGGCTTGCAAAATCGGCGTCTCAACTTCCATGAAGTCGTGATCGTCGAGGAAACGCCGAATTGTTCGAATCACCAGCGAGCGCGTAACAAAGCGCTCTTGAACGCCTTCGTTCATGAGGAGGTCGAGGTAGCGCTGGCGATAGATGGCTTCCTGGTCTTTTAGGCCTAAGAATTTATCTGGTAGCGGCATCATGCTCTTGGAGAGAAACTCAATGTTCTCGATGTTGAGCGTCTTCTCGCCTTTTTGCGTCGACCAAAGGGTGCCTTCAACGCCGATAAAGTCACCGACATCGAGGTTGCTCTGAATGAGCTTGGCTTGGTCAGAGAGCTCAAGCTTCTTAAAGCTAATCTGGCCTTTGCCACTGCGATCGCGAAGTTGCGCAAAGCTCAGTTTGCCAAACTTGCGGACAGCCATAAGGCGGCCGGCGATCTTCGCCTTGCTGCCGTCTTCGAGCTTCATCGCTTCAGCTACAGTGTGAGAGGTCTCGTAGCGCTCTGCGTAGGCGAGGATGCCTGCTTCGCGGAGGTTTTCGAGTTTTTCGCGTCGGTGTCGGAGAAATTGTGATGCCATGGTGTGCCTTGCTGAAATGCGGCCCGGTACTACCACATTGCGCCCCGGCGGCGTCGAACCGATTGTGATCTAGGCCGCGGAGCAGACGTGATGCGACTCTTTGCGATCCCACGCTGTCTGGCCTAGGATCATTAAGCCTATAAACCAGGAGTCCGAGAACTATGCGAGCATCCCTAGTTATTGCCCCGATCTTCGCCGCAGCGGCGCTGCTCTTTTTTAGCCCCACGTCAGCACACGCAGGTGTGGATGCCTGCGGCGATATTTACATCACGGCCGGTGCCGAGTGCGAAGTGATTCCGCCTGGGGCTACTTGCTCAACCCAGTGCACACCACTCACTGTCGAGGTCGCCTGCGCCGCCGAACTGCAAGTGGAATGCAGCGCCGAGTGCTCTGGCTCGGCCAGTGTAGAGTGCAGCGGAAGTTGTGAGGCCTCCTGTTCTGCAGACTGCGAAGTGAATCCCGGTTCCTTTGATTGCGCGACCTACTGCACAGCTGATTGTTCTGCCGATTGCCAATCCCAGTGCTCGGACTCGCAGTGTGAGTCCACCTGCGAAGCAAATTGCTCGGCATCATGCGACACCGAATGCAACGTTGTGCCCGCTAGTGCTAGTTGTGATGCCGCCTGCGAGGGCAGCTGTTCAGGCTCATGCACGGCGGAATCGACGTTTGACTGCCAATCGAGTTGCAGCAGCGCAGGCTACGTCGATTGCACGACAGACTTGCAAGGCGGTTGCGTCACGGATTGCGAAGCCAGCGAAGGTGCGCTGTTTTGCGATGGCCAGTACGTCGATGTAGAAGGTGATTTGGATGCGTGTGTCGAAGCCTTGCGCGATCTCTTTAATATTGAAGTCGAGGGCTATGCGGATGCACAGTGCGAAGGCAATACGTGCACCGCTGAGGCAGGTGCGAGTTGTTCTGTCTCTGGCGGAACCGGAGGTGCCTTGGGCAGCACAGCTCTTCTCGCCTTGGCATTCTTCTTTGGCCGCCGTCGCCGTCGCTATTCGTAGCAAACCACAATGTCTAAAAAACGACGCTAGAACCGCTCGATTTACTCGCTAGCAGGTTTAGGCGTCGGCAACGTGACCGAGTTACAGCGGGCAGTCGATCAGAGTGATCGGCGCCCGCGTTTTTCGTTTTGGGCCCTTGCTTACCTTGTGCACTGGTGCAGGTGATCAGAGTTCAGTTGCGCGCATGGGATGACGCAAAGCTACCTGTGCAACAAGGGGCGAATAGCGCCTACATACTTGAAAAGATAAGGATTCTAGAATTTATACTGTTCCAAAAAGACGTACTTGCGGTTACACTTATTTTATCGCCCGGGACATAGCCGCACGTCCCGATAACGCAGTTCCACCATTCCACCCCTAAGGCTCCTCCATGACTCATTCCTTCAAAGCTGTCGGCAAGATTGCCCTTCTTGCCTCTGGATTTGCACTGCTCACCGGCTGTGTTGCTGACAACGAACCACTTGGACCTGCAAGCGATCCATTTGGTAACGGCGATCAGGTTGCAAAGCCCGATGGTGATGAGACGCCTCCGCCGATCATCGTCGTCGACCCAAACTTTCCGGATGCAGATCTGCCACAGCCATCGGTCTTCGCAAACGACTTGGTCAGCCCAAGCAACCTAACGGTCTTTGACGATTCGATTTACTGGGTTGAGGATGTGGCTGGTGATTTCGTTCTCAAGTGGATGCACGTCGATGGCGGGGAGAACTTCGCCGCTGCCAAACTCGACAACGTTCCTTTCTCTACCGTTGCTGATGATGCAGGCCTGTACTTTGGCTCGACGAAAGAGAGCGTAGTCTTTGCATCGCATCACGGGCTCGAGCCATCGGTGTTGCACAACTCGGTCTCAAATCCGCTCGCACTTGCACTCACCGACGACTACGCGTTTTGGACCGCGACCAACGGCTGTGTTTTCCGTGGCGCAAAGGAAGGTGGGCCCGCCAAGGTATTGGGCTGCGCCGACACCGCCGCAACGTCTCTCGTACTTTTAGAAGGGCATGCCTACGTGGCTAGCGTCGATGGGATTCTCTATCGTGCAGACTTAGAGCCGGGCGGCGCATTCGAAAAAATCCTCAGCGGTGAAGACTTCGGAGCGGGCTTCGTAGCCGACTCAGCTGGCGTGTATTGGGCCGATCCGGCAAATCGACAAGTGAAGCACTTTAGCTTTGCCTCGGGCGTTGTGAGTCCGCTCGCCTCGGCACAGTTTGAGCCTGCCGCCGTTGCGCAAGATCGCTTCTACCTCTACTTCAGCACCCAGGGCGACGGCGCCATCAAGCGCGTTCTAAAGTCGGGTGGTGAGGTCGACACGCTGAATGACCAACAGAGCGACCCAGGACAGCTCGTCGCAACCGATGAGTACATCTACTGGATCAACGAAGGCGACGGCTCGGTGATGAGGCAACTAAAGAACTTCGCCTACTAACGCCAGACACCTGCATTGGCCACCCCCGCGTAGGCGTATCCTTCGCAGGGTGGCGCTGCTAGGAGTTTCGCTGAGGCTCTGGGCGTGGCTTGAAGCTGGCCGCGAATTCACATATCTCCCTGTCTCTCGTTTCGCGAAGAGGCTAGAGTCCTCACGTGTTCTGGCTCATTCCCATCGTCGCAATTCTTGCTGTCTTTGGCGTACCGGCCTACATGTTCAAGCGCGTGATGGATTTGAAGGAGCGTAAGCTGGAGCTGGCTGCGGCAACGAACAAGCAACTGGAGGCGTACAAGGAGGACCGGAAGCTTCTGGTAGGGCGCCTCGAAGTCCTCGAAGCAATCGTAGAGGATGGCGACTTTGAGCTTAACCAGCAGATGAAACTCGTCGCCAAGGCCGAAGAGAAAAAGCGCCTCGCGTCAGGCGAATAGACCGTGCGGTCCAGCCGAATGGCCTGGTGCCGCGTTGTTTGTTCGGTCCACCGCGTTCGATGGCGTCGCGAATGCGATCACTGCCGTGATAGTGTCCCGCTACGATGTTTCACAGGCTCGGTCGCAACTCGGCGCTTCTTGGTTTTGTCCTTGCTGGCGGCCTTGTAGCGTGTGCAACGGCCGACGAGGACTTGGGAATCCCCGACGCCTTTCCGACCAGGACCGACGGCAACGCTGGAGTCTCCGACGCTGGTCCACGACCTGACGCAAACATCTCCGGCGCTTGTGATCAGGCATTGGCGAATCTGCGCTTTGATTTTGAGAGTGGTGCGCAGGGCTTTGTACACGGCCCGATGCCCGTTGCAGTGAACTCCGGCGCCAACTGGACCTTCGATCATTGGGAGCAGGGCGCGGTTACGGCTGGGCGAACCTGCATCTCGGGGCAAGAGTGTTTTGGCACCAACCTCGCCGGCAATTACATCCAGTGCCAACGGGCCTATCTTGTTTCGCCACCCATCGACTTAAGCGACTGCGCTGCCGCGTCCCGCGATGTTTCGTTTCACTTCCAGCACAACTACAACTTTTGGACAGGCAATCAAGGCGGCCAAAAGTTTGATGGTGGGCTTATCGAAATCAGTGCCGATGGAACGAATTGGCAATCGGCGACCTTGCTCTACCCCGGCACAATCGCCATCAATCCAAACATTGGCTCATTTGAGTGTGTCGAGAAGGACAACTTCTACGTGCACGGCAAAGATGGCTATGTCGGCACTAGCAATGGTTGGCTAAGCGAGAGCTTCATCATTCCCCAAGAGCTTGCAAGCGTGACGTTTCAGGTTCGCTTCGTCTACGCCTCGGGTGTTTCGTCGGAAACGTCGGATCAAAACGAGAGCATGGCCGGCACAAAGCCCGGTTGGTTTATCGACAACTTGCGATTTCAGTAGCGCATAAGCGCTTATCGAAGAGCACGCAGAATTGGTGACTTTTTAGACCTTCGGGCCTAGTCGTGTTCCGATTGCACTGCATGCTGAGCCCAGAAGAACGTCGTAACCGCAGAATCTTCTATCAAGCGCCCGTTGGTGGCATTTTGCTTGATGACAGAAGAGTTCTGAATATGGTTTCGACGAACCTTAGCCTTCGCGGCATGTTCGTCGATCTTGCTGATGTGCCTCCGATCGGCTCGGAACTTGTCTGCAATCTAGCTACTGCTGGTGGGCAATCCGCCATCCAGATTCGCGGTCGCATTACCTGGCACAACGGCGCTAGTGGCGTGGGCATCGAGTTTGTCGATCTAAGCGACGAGCAAACCAAAGAGCTAAATGGCATCGTTGGTGATGGTGTCGAGATTCCGCTTGGCGAGCAATCGGCCGCGGTCTACGAGCTGATGGAGCTGGAATCGGCCGACACCACAAAGACGGTTGTCGACGATGCACTCGACGCGGCGCTTGGCGCACAGATCGTTGAGGCCATGGGCGACGTCGGCGAGGTACCGAGCCTCGATGAAGTACCGAGCCTCGATGAGGTACCGAACCTCGATGAAGCAATCCTGCTGCCTGCTACCGCACCTGAGCTTGCTGCGGCGCCTGTGCCCAAATACGATTCTCTCGAAGAGCCTGCCTTCACCCAAGGCGAGGTGCGCGCCGAACTTCCCTCGATCGACTCTGAGCAAATTGCTGCGCCAAGCGGCGAGCCACGCTCGTGGCTACTGGCAGCCGCCGTCGGAGGCGTGTGCGCCGTCGCGGTCGGCATGGCGGGATTTGGTCTTTTTAGCTCGGGTGCATCGACGGTCGACCCAGCCGATGTGGCAGCGGACACTCGCGATGACAAACGCCAGCGTGTGCTCGCCCTTGTCGGAGACGATTCTGCCCGCGTCCAAGATTCCGACGCGGCCATCGAGCGAATTCGAGCGGCTGCACTTGATGAGTCGGAGGCCGAGCATGGCAAAGAGCCCATGGCTGTGGGAGGGCCCATCTTTGATGCACCCGAAGCTGATGAAGAGGTAGCGGAGCATGAGGCCGAGTCTGCCAAACAAGCGAAGGCTGCAAAGCCCGAGAAGGCTGCCAAGCCTGAGAAGGCCGCTAGGCCCGAGAAGGCTGTGTCAACCGAGGTCAAGAGGCAGGTTCTCGGTGGCGTCGTCGTTCGGGAAAGTTCTGAGTCCATTCTTGTTCGCCTACCGTTCAAGGGCACAACGGAAAACGAGAATCACTACGTCATGAACGAGCCAAGCGCGTTTGCTGTGAACCTCCCATATGCGCAACCGGCGAAAGGCTACTTTCAAAGCCTCGAACCAAAGAGCGATGAAGTTCGACTGATCTGGGTACGCGAGCGCTTGGGAGGCCTGCACTTTCGCGTCTTCTTTAAAGGCGAACGGCCAACCTGCGAGCTGGAAACCGCAAAGCAAGAGCTTGTCTTGCGTTGTAAGCACTAGACTGCCCGCCGATATAGCGCCTTGGAAATAGGCACTTTGGCAACGTTGAGGGCCGCGCGGTCCGGTGCCTGCTAGAGTTTGGGCACCGAAAGGGACTGGCAAAAGAAACCTGGTAACCAAAACCGGGTCGCCCGTGTACAAGGCCCGAAATGACACGAAATTCAACGCTTATCTCGCGCTACAGCCCCGCTCCGATGTTCGGCAAGGTCCTCGCGGCCTTTGTCGTTACACTTGCGTTGCTCTTTCCTTCCATCGCCGAGGCGGCGCCATTCTCGGCGAAACGCGTGCCGGCCCAAGCAGAGGGCCTGATCCATGTCGACCTCGACAAGCTTCAGGCCTCCAATCTTTGGTCAGCGGTAAAGGGGCACCTTCCAAAAGAAGTTCGCTCGGGCAAATCTTCGAAGGTTAGCGAAGACCTCATTAAGGCCTGGGACACCCTTGGCGAGGACGGCATTGAGACCTTAGTTCTCTCCATGCTCGGTCGGGCTCGAAGTCTCACGGTTTGGGCTGGGCAAAACGACGAGTTCGCGCTGATGCTCGAATTGCCATTGGCCTCGACGGTTTTGGCGACGGCACTTAAGGCTGGTGTTCCTCTTAAGAAGACTACTGAGTCTGGTGTCGACGTCTACGAACTCGATTCGGCAACCCTTGCCATCGAGAACAACACAATTATTTTGAGCACAAGCCGTGCGCCGGTTGTCACAACGGCAAAATTGCTGCGCGGCAAAGGCAAGTCGCTCTCTAGCGATAAACTCAAGACGCTTGGCACTGCGCGGACCAAGGGCATCATTTTGGTGGCGGGCTTTGGCGGTAAGCTGATGGAGACCTTTAAAAAGCAAGCCGCATCCGCAGCGCTCAAGACCGACATCCAATCCATTCTCTTGTTTGCTGGGGAAGCGAATGGGAAGTTCTTTGCTGAGGCCGAGGCAAACGTTGGCTCGCCAGCCACAGCGACAAAGCTTAGTGCCATCGCTACTGGCTTGCTTGCAGTGGTTGCGCTCAGTGGCGACGAGCCCGAACTGCAGCAGCTGGCAAGTGCACTGCGAATCTCTCACAACGACAGTACCCTGACCGCTCGCCTAGAGCTCCCTATCAAGGTGCTCCTTGACCTCTCCAAAAGTCTCTAGTGCCTCGGAGCAAGAATCTCTTGAGTCTCTCGCACGACAAGCCCAGCAAGGGGATACGCAGTGTCTCGAACGCATCGCAGAGCGCATGCGCGAGCCGCTGCGCTGCTTCTTGGTCTCTCGGGTTCCGCACGAAGCGGATGCCGATGACCTCGCACAGGAAACGCTGCTCCGAGCCTTCTCTCGCCTCGAGAGCTATGACTCCAACCGGCCGTTTAAAACTTGGCTCTTCACAATCGGCAAGCGGCTGGCCGTTAACCAAGTGCTCGCCGACAAGCGTCGGACTGCAAGGCATTCCGAGGCCCACGCCACTTTGCCAGGCTCTGTCGAAGCATCGTTCGAACTCGATATTTGGCAGCGAGCAAAAGCAACACTCAAACCAGAGGTGTACCGCGCGCTGTGGTTGCGCTATAGCGAGGATGCCAGCGTGAAAGAGGTTGCCAAAGAACTCGGTCGAACGGTGGTCTCCACCAAGGTGCTGCTGTACCGCGCGCGCAAGCGCATGCTCACGGAGCTGCAATCATGATGTGCATTCGAGTGCGTTGGCACGTATCCAACCTCGAAGGAGCTGACCCAAGCGCGCGCGCGAGCCGCCACCTTGAAGGCTGCCAGCAATGCGCGACGTTTCACACGCGCCTTGCAAATTTAGAAGGCAGCCTTAAAGCATCTCGGCTCACGGCTCCTCATCCGGCGCCAGCGGCCAGTCGCCAGCCTTTGCGGCTACCGCTTGCACTCGCCGGCGCTGCTGCTATTGCGGTTGCTGTGGTTGTCTACGTTCAACTGGGAGCGGGTGGGGGATCCTCGACCGACTCCTCGTCGCACAACCCAGCCCTTGCAACATCAAGCATCGATGCAGGCCTGCGCGCACCTAGCCAAGTTGGGCTAATCGACGAAGGCCGAACCGACGAAGGCACGCTTAGCAAGAGTCTTGAGGGTGCCCAAGCCACAGTCCTCTCGCAGGTACGCAAGCTGGGTGAGCTTGAGGATCCGCTGGCACTTGAGCTTGCGGCGTGGCGTAGCGATAGCCTGCGCGGGATCGAGAGTATTCGCAGTCTGGGGCGAACCCCAAATCGTGACATGCTCGACCCATGAGAGTTGTACGCAGAGCTTACGTGGTGCTTCTTGCCATGTGTTTTCTCTGTGTTCCGCTCAATGACGTGGCCGCCCAAGAGGGCTCCGCCAAGCCTGAGGCCAAGGCCAAGGCCAAGGCGAACGCCAAGCGCGCCACTTCAAAGCGCGCCACTTCAAAGCGCGCCACGAGCCGCAAGCAGAAGGCAACGCGGCAACGCAAAGCCAAGCAGCGCAAAGCCAAGCAGCGCAAAGCCAAGCAGCGCAAAGCCAAGCGCAAGCGCAGCGCACGCGCACGTAAGGCTGCCCGCAAGAAGCGAGCAAATCGGCCCAAGGGCTGGCAATGGCCTCCAACACCGGCAATGCGCACGCAGGGCAAAGCATGCCTAAAAACTCTTAGTAGGCTTGGAGTGTCGTGGAAAGCTGCTGGCCGCCGCAAGGGAATCGTCACGCCGATCGTTGTGCGTTCGCTAACGTTCAACGACGTGAAGCTAGCACCGACGTTTCGCAAACCGCCATTCGTCATGGATTGCCATTTGGCCGTTGCGCTGGCCAAAGCGTCACCGGCGATCAAAGCTGCTGGAGTTTCCGAGCTTCGCTTCTCAAGCATCTATAGCTATCGACGGGCAAAAGTTAACGGTGTCCAGAAGCAGGCGCTTAGCCGTCACTCCTATGGATTGGCAGTCGATATCTACCAAGTTCGAGATTCGGCAGACGAGATTTTCATTGTCGAAGATCAATACGCGGATGTTGCTGTGATTCGTGAGTTAGAAGATGTCTTAAACGCAACGGGGTTGTTTCGGCTGGTGCTCAGTCCGGCCAACGATCCAAGGTCGCACTCGGATCACTTACATCTCGAAGCGCGTGTATCGAAAATCGGCAAGGCAGGGGCTGCGAAACGCCGGCATAAAAAACGAGCTCGCAAACGAAAACGAGCTCGCAAGAAAAAGTAAGCGCGCTTCATTCGACGCGTCTACCGCGAAAATCGCGGGCAGCTGTGGCGAAAATGCCAAGCGAGATTCGATCGAGGTTCAAGCGTTTGCTTGAGCAAATTACCGTGTCGAAACCGGCTTTATAAAACAAGTAGATCACGTCATCGACAATGACGAAGCTACACACCATCAAGGGTTGCCCGTCGTTGGGCGCCCCTATATGTTGTGCTCATACTGGTTGCTCGGGGAATGCGTTCTCGAGCTGAAAAGGGAACCTGGTTCGATTCCAGGGCTGCCCCGCAGCGGTATTCGAGAACGAAATCTACAACACGGCGAAGGCACCGAGTGCTCTAGCCTCAGTTTGCACTGAGCAATGTGCTTGGGAAGCAGTAGACGTAGGAATGCGAACGATGTTCGACATGCTCGAGAGCCCGAAGACCTGCCAGGACCCGACGCTCAACAAGAACAATGCGCCGGTTTGACCTGGAGGCCTCGAGGGAGGCGGGTAGGTTCGAATCCGGCAGCGCTATGGCGCATGCTGTCTTCTGACTTAGTCCCGCTACGGCCTCCAATTACAGCGAGGAAAGTCAGATGCAAAGAGAACAAGAACGAAGCCGTGCCCAAGGTGGCATTCCCATGCCGATGGCCGTCGGTGAACAAGAATCTTCTGCCACCGAGTCCGAAACCGGAATCGCCATGCGCGTCACCAAGCGCAATGGAAAAACCGAGACCGTCAATCTAAACAAGATTGTGCGAGCGGTGAGCCGAAGTTGCGATGGCTTGCGCGACGTCGACCCGATGCGCGTCGCCACAAAGACGATTAGCGGTTTGTACGACGGTGCAACCACCAAAGAACTCGACCAGCTTTCGATTCAGACAGCGGCGGGCCTGATTGTGGAAGAGCCGCAGTACTCAAGTTTGGCCGCAAGGCTCCTCTCCGAAACCATCGCCAAAGAAGTCGCCAATGGTGAGATTCACGCGTTCTCGCAAAGCGTAATTCGCGGCCACGAGCTGGGCCTGATTCACGATGCGATGTTGGCCTTTGTGAAGAGCAATGCGCGCAAGCTTAACGACGCAATCCGCCCCGAGGGAGATCGAGAGTTCGAGTACTTTGGCCTGCGAACAGTCTATGACCGATACCTGCTTCGGCATCCAGAGCTGCGCGATGTCATCGAGACTCCGCAGCACTTCTTTATGCGTGTTGCCTGCGCTCTTAGTGTGAATGCCAGTGAGGCGATTGGCTTCTACAATGCGATGTCAAAGCTTGAGTACTTGCCAAGTTCGCCAACGCTCTTTAATGCCGGCACACGGCATCAGCAGCTCTCCAGTTGCTTTCTTCTCGACTCGCCTGACGATCATTTGGCGAGCATCTACGATTGCTACAAAGACATCGCGATGCTCTCGAAGTTCTCGGGTGGCATTGGCCTGGCATTCCACCGAGTGCGTTCACGAGGCTCGCTTATCGAGAGTACCAATGGGCACTCCAACGGCATTGTTCCTTGGCTTAAGACGCTGGATTCATCGGTCTCGGCGGTAAACCAGGGCGGTCGCCGCAAAGGCGCATGCTGCGTGTATCTCGAGTCGTGGCACGCAGATGTAGAAGGATTCTTAGAGCTGCGCAACAACACCGGAGACGACGCAGCGCGAACCCACAACCTCAATCTCGCAAATTGGATACCCGACCTTTTTATGAAGAGAGTTGCTGCAGACGAGCAGTGGAGCCTCTTTGATCCAAAGCTTGTCCCCAACCTGCCGGACCTTTGCGGAGCGGAGTTTGAAGCTGCGTACCATCTGGCCGAAGAGCAAGGCCTTGCCAGCAAGACGATGCCAGCGCGCGACCTCTACGGGCGCATGATGCGAACCCTGGCCGAAACTGGCAACGGCTGGATGACGTTTAAAGATAAGAGCAATCTTGCCTGCAATCAGACCGGTGAGAAGGGCAATGCTGTGCATCTCAGCAACCTTTGCACCGAGATTCTCGAGGTCAACTCCTCCAAAGAATCCTCGGTGTGCAACCTGGGATCCATCAACCTCTCGCGTCACCTTATTCGCGAAGCAGAGGGGGAGGTTACGTTTGACTTTGCACAGCTAACGGCGACGGTGGTTCGCGCCATTAAGCACTTGGACAGGGTTATTGACCTTAACTTCTACCCAATCGAGAGCACGGCTACGTCGAACGAGCGTTGGCGTCCGATCGGGCTGGGGCTTATGGGCTTGCAAGACGTCTTCTTCTCGATGCGACTGGCATTCGACTCGCCGGAGGCTTTGGCGCTGTCTACGAAGATTTCTGAAGAAATCTACTATGCTGCGCTCTGCGCCTCCTGCGACCTTGCCGAGAGCCTGGGGGCACATCCCGCGTTCTCCGAAACTCGTGCCAGCAGGGGCGAATTGCAGTTTGATGCGTGGAACGTGGTTCCCGAGAATCAAGAGCGCTGGCAAGCCCTTCGAGAGCGCATCAAGCTTGTGGGTCTACGCAATTCTCTGATGATTGCGATTGCGCCCACTGCCACCATTGCAAGCATCGCAGCCTGCTACGAGTGCATCGAGCCTCAGGTCTCAAACCTCTTTAAGCGAGAGACGCTTTCCGGCGACTTTGTCCAAGTCAATCGATACCTGGTAGCAGACTTAAAGGCCCGCGGGCTTTGGACCGAAGAGGTGCGCGCAAAGCTTAAGGTTGCGGATGGCTCGCTTCGCGATATCCCTGAGCTTCCCGACGACCTTAGGCATTTGTATCGAACCGCTTGGGAGATGCCGATGAAGGCGCTCATCAACATGGCAGCTGGGCGTGGTGCGTTTATCGACCAGAGCCAGTCGCTAAACCTCTTTATCGAGAGCCCCAATATTGCCCAACTTAGCTCGATGTACTTCTACGCTTGGAAGAGCGGGCTTAAAACCACGTATTACCTGCGCTCTAGGCCGGCAACCGGCATCGCAAAAATCACAACGCAAAGCACAAAGGCGCAAACTCCGGCTGCGGATGATGCAGCCGCTCTCGCGTGTTCCCTCGAAAACCCAGAAAGCTGCGAGGCCTGTCAATGAGTAGCGTTGCGCGCCCAGCAAGCATTCTCGACCCAGGGCTTTGCCTAAGCCTGCGTCCCATGCGCTACCCGGAGTTCTACGAACTTTACCGGTCGGCGATCAAGAATACGTGGACCGTAGAGGAAGTTGATTTCTCGACCGATACACTGGACCTCGAAGACAAAATGACACCAGCCGAGAGGCACTTGGTGCAGCGGCTGGTTGCATTCTTTGCAACCGGCGATGCGATTGTTGCCAACAACTTGGTGCTCAATCTCTACAAGCACATCAATGCGCCCGAGGCCCGCATGTACCTCTCCCGCCAACTTTTTGAAGAGGCCGTGCATGTACAGTTCTACCTCACCTTGCTCGATACCTACGTACCGGACCCAGAGCAGCGTCACGAGGCATTTGCCGCAATCGAGACCATTCCCTCCATCGCCAAGAAAGCAGACTTTTGCATGCGCTGGTTGGGGCGGGTGCAAGATATGTCGTCGCTCACAAGCAGAGATGATCGCAAGCAGTTTCTTCTAAACCTCATCTGCTTTGCGGCTTGTGTCGAAGGCCTCTTCTTCTTTGGAGCCTTTGCCTACGTATACTTCTTACGTTCGCGCGGGCTCTTGCACGGTCTTGCTGGAGGCACAAACTGGGTCTTCCGAGACGAGAGCATGCATATGGATTTTGCGTTTCAGGTTGTCGATACCATTCGTCGCGAGGAACCAGAACTCTTTGATCGAGATCTAGAGTTGCAGGTTCAAACAATGCTCGAAGAGGCCATCGACTGCGAAGTGCAGTTTGCCGAAGACCTGCTGCAAGGCGGTGTGCCTGGGCTCTCGGTAGCGCAAATTCGCCAGTACCTAATGTTCTGTGCCGACCAGCGCCTTGTGCGCATTGGCATGCCTCTGCGCTATGGCGTTAAAAATCCGCTCGACTTCATGGAACTTCAAGACGTGCAAGAAGTGACGAACTTCTTTGAGAGACGCTCCTCGGCCTATCAAGTTGGTGTCACAGGAAGCGTCGAACTCGACGCCGATTTCTAGAGTTCACCGCGAACAAAGGGTTCGAGAGCGTTTGCGATTCGCGCACCACGCTCTCGGCCATTTTGCGGATTAAAGATGCGAAACGGGTCGAGCAGGGCGCTGGGTCGCAAGGCATCAAGCTCGCCTCGCGTGCACTCGATTAGGATTGCGGTTGCGCCGTAGGCTTGGTGAAGGTGATCAATCTCCATGCCGTGGGCGAACGAGACGCCTGGAACCCAACGAGAGACTTGCCGAACAGTGTAGCGGCCAAGCCGCTCCTTTAGCGTCTTTGCGACCCGCTGGTGCGCAGCCTTCGCCCGAGGCGACTTCCACACGCCTCCCCATGGCATGAGGATCATATTGCCAATGCTGTGCAGCGAGAGCGCAACGTCGATGTCTGCGTGCTTGGCAATCTTGTCAAGGGTCTCGACGATGGCGGCCACTTCGGGCTCGGAGCAGGGCGATGGACCAGAGGCATTGTGCCCAGCGAGAAGACCCGTGCTAGCGCGAAAGTGCGTTGGCCAGTTTCGATTTAGGTCCACGCCTCGGCGATTGCTTCGCACCCATCGCCGCTTGCCCGCTCGCAGGTTTGCTTCCACATCGCGAAAGCCATCCGGGTTAGCGAGCGGAAAGAAGCACATCCTCCTGCTCTCAGAAGGATTCTTGTTGGCAAGCTTTGCGAGGGCGTAGCCGGTCTCGATGCCGATCCACTCGATGGGGTGAATGCCAGCAATCACAACGCTCACCTTTGTCGCCGCCGCATTGCCTATCTCAAACATGAAGAGCGGCTCGCCAGCAACCGATTCGCCAATCTTGCGAATGCGGGCATTCTCTAAAGCCATCCAGTCTTCGAGCAATTCGCGATAGCCGCGGTAGTAGACTGGAAAGCCGTGCACCGCATGTCTAAGCAGCTCAGGCTCGGCAAGGCTCGCGATGTACTCGGCAAGCTCTTCTCGGTCGTCTACGGCAGCAGCGTCTTCTGCATTCGAATGTCGGTCCATGTCTTGCCCTTCCACCACGTGAACTTCGGCATGCGCGCGATTTCCTCGTAGCCGAGGCTCCCATAGAGTCCACGCGCTCGCTCATTAAATTCGAATACGCCAATTTGTGCAAACTCTGCACCTTGCTTGCGAGCTTCGTCTTCGATGAATTGCATTGCCAGCCGACCGATGCCCTTGCCTCGGGCATGGGCTTCTCCCAGCACAACGCCAAACCACGCGGTCTTGCCCTGCGGCGCATGCACCATCGGCGGGTCGAGCATTAGGCTCACTTCGCCAACCAGAGCGCCGTCCAATTCTATGAAGAAGACGCTGCGCTCAGATTCCAGGGCAGACGCGAGCTTGGTGGCGGCGTCCACAAGGGTGGTCGGCCGCGCAGCATCTTCTTTGGTTTCGAAGGGCCGAAAGAGATGCCGAATCGCAGGATCGTTTTCCCAGCGCACCAGGGTAGCAAGCACATCGCTCGCGTCTTGGTGTGCTGGGTGGAAGCGAATCAGAGCAGTCCAAGCTCCAGCATGGCTTCTTCGCTCATCAGGTCCTTGGTCCAAGCCGGCTCCCAGCTAAGGTGCACATGGCTGTGCTTAACGCCGGGAACAAGGCCTACTTTATCGGCAACTTCACGAACGATGAAATCGGCGACAGGACAACCTGGAGCTGTAAGCGTCATCGTCACGTCAACAACGGCTTCGTCGCTGATTTCAATGTTGTAGATAAGGCCGAGGTCGTAGATGTTGAGAGGAATCTCAGGATCGTAGATGCACTTGAGCGTGGCAACGACAAACGTGCGCATCGCGTCTTTGTCGAAGGCCCCCGTCGGCTCGATACCGGTTCCACCGTAGGCTTCAATTTGAGGCGGCTCGATAGGCTCTGGATGATTTTGAACCGTAGGCAAGAGATTGCGAGCCTTAGGCGGCGCTTCAATCTTGTTCGTCTTTAGGTGCTCGATGTCGCTGCTCATAGAAACTACTCCGTTGTGACGACGTCGCCGTCGTTTGCGATCGCGTGCTGCATCGTGTGCCACGCGAGGGTTGCGCACTTAACGCGCATAGGAAATTCGGCTACGCCTGCAAAGACTGCGAGTTTTCCCAAGAGGTCTTCGTCCATCTCGGCTTCGCCCATGACGACGCCGTGATAGTTCTCAAAGATCTTGTTAATTTCGTCGAGCTTCATGCCCTTGACCATCTCGGTCATGGTTGAAGCTGCGGCTTGGCTGATGGCACAGCCCGAACCCTGAAACCCAATATCGACGACGGTATCGCCATCGAGAACGAGTTTTACGGTGAGGTTGTCGCCACACAAGGGGTTGTCCCCTTGGGCTTCTCGGTTGGCACCATCGGGAAATCGAAAGTTTCGAGGGGCCTTGGAGTGGTCGAGGATGACTTCTTGGTACAGCTCGCGGAGATCGGAATTCATGAGAACATCTCTTGGACAGTTCGAACCGAGGCGATGAGCGCATCGACGTCGGCGCGATTGTTATAGAAGGCGAGTGAGGCGCGGGCGGTGGCCGGAACGCCAAAGGCCTTCATGACGGGTTGTGCACAGTGATGCCCGGTTCGAAGAGCAACGCCCTCGGTGTCGACAATCGTTCCGATGTCGTGAGGATGTGCGCAGTCGAGGAAGAACGAGAGCGCTCCCATGCTGTGCTTGGCCGTGCCAATGCGGCGCAGGCCTTTTACTTCGCGCAGTGCCGAGTCGGCGTATGCAAAGAGCTCTTCTTCGTGCTTTTGGACAGCGGGCCAGTCGAGAGTGTCTAGATAGGTGAGAGCCGCGCCCATTCCGATAACACCAGCGATGTTCGGAGTGCCCGCTTCGAGCCGATTTGGCAACTCTGCGTAGGTAGTCTTCTCAAAGGTCACGCTGCGAATCATGTCGCCGCCACCTTGGTAGGGCGCCATGGCATTCATGACTTCGAAGCGGCCGTAGAGCACGCCAGTACCGGTTGGAGCGTAGAGCTTGTGACCACTAAAGGCGTAAAAGTCGCAGCCGATATCGACAACGTTTGGCGCCATGTGCGGAACCGCTTGCGCACCGTCGACAACCGTAATGGCGTCGTGGGCTTTGGCGAGTGCACAAATTTCTTTCGCCGGGAGTACAGTGCCCAAAGCGTTGGAGACGTGAGCGAAGGCCACGATGCGAACACCGCCAGCTTTGAGGTGCTCTTCGATTCGCTCGAGCGGTACATCGCCATCATCGTCGATGTGAGCAACCACAAGCTCAGCGCCCGTTTGCTCGCAAACCATCTGCCAAGGCACGATGTTCGAGTGATGCTCGAGGCCAGTGATAAGAACCTTGTCGCCGGCGCCCAACCTTGGGCGCCCGTAACACTGAGCAACCATATTGATGCTCTGTGTTGTGCCGCTGGTAAAGATGATTTCAGAAGGCTTTGCAGCCCCTAAAAACGCCTGTACCTGCTTGCGAGTGCCTTCGTAGCTTTGTGTCGCTCGCTGCGAGGGAAGGTGAACTGCCCGGTGGATGTTGCCGCAGTCGCGCTCGTAGACCTGATTGACCGCTTCGATAACGGCTTTAGGCTTAAGCGAAGTCGCAGCGCTATCTAGGTAGACAAGTCTCTTGCCGCGAACTTCCTGATGTAGGGCAGGGAAGTCCGCACGAATGGCCTCAATGTCAAAACCGCTCATTTACTTCGCAAGCTCCGCAAGGTCTTCGCCATAAGGAAGGCGGGTTAGCAAACGGCTGATCAAGCGCTCTTTAACCGCTTCCACTTCGATTCGATCGAGAATCGAGCGCACAAAGGAGAAGGTGAGAATCGAGCGAGCGTGATTCTCGTCGATGCCGCGTGCGCGCAAGAAGAAGAGCTGGTCGGGATTTACCGAACCGACCGTTGCACCATGGCTGGCGCTCAGATCGTCGGAATCAATTTCCAAGTGTGGCTTGGTATTGACGGTCGCAGAGTCCGAAAGCAGAAGGTTGTGGTTCTGCTGGTGGGCGCTGGTTCCCTTTGTGCCCTGGTCGACGATGATGATGCCATCAAAGACAGCATGCGCTCGGTCGTCAACTAGGCCCCGATAGTCTTCGGTGCTTGAGCCGTGATTGTCGGCGTGGGTGATGAGGGTGTGGTGCGCAACGTGCTCGCTATTGATGGCGTGGTACATGCCATCGAGGTTGCACGTAGCACCTGGTCCACTCATGCGAGCGTCAATTTCGACCCGCGAGAGCTTGCCGCCCATAACGACAGAACGCGACGTGTACGTCGAGTTTCGGTCTTGCAGTACAGCGAGAGTCCCGAGGTGCGTGCTGGGCTCGCCGCCTTCAATCACTCGAAGGTGATCGAGGTGCGCGCCATCTGCGAGGTGTACCTCGGTAACAGCCGTGCACAGATCGTCTTGGCCAGGCTTGGACAAGTAGGTCTCTACGATGCTGGCCTTGCTATTGGCCTCGGCCTCGATAAGCAGGCGAGGGTAAGAAGCATTGCCATCGGCAACGTGCACGATGTGAATCGGCTGGCCCTTGTACTTCGAGCTAATGCGCACAACCAAGCCGTCTTCGAAAAGCGCTGAGTTGATGCCTGCGAAAAACTCTGAGTGAGCAATCTTGCCAAGCCTAGACTCAAGCGCCGCGGGAGCGCTTTTGAGTGCATCGGTCAACGACGAAACGCTTAGCCCTTCGGTGCTTGCCAGATCGCCAGCGGCATGGCCGTTTACGATAAAGAATTTGGCAGTGCCGTCGTCGCCGAGAATCTCATTTGCCCAAGCGACTGCCGCATCGTTTGATGAGGTTTTTGCTGCAGCAATGCTCTGTCCGCTAAGCTTGCGAACCGAGGTGTACTTCCACGCTTCGGTCTTGCCCGTTGGCAGCCCCGAGGCAAGCACCGCAGCGCTCGCCTCTTGCCGCAAAGCGCTAAGCCACGCAGGATCGCTCTCCCGAGTGCCCTGGGCCGCAAGGCCTTGACTGTCGAGAAATGCGCTCATGATACCGCTTGTCCTGTGAACTCGGCGTAGCCATTGGCCTCAAGCTCTTTGGCAAGCTCTTTGTCGCCGGTACGAGCGATTTGGCCGTTGACGAGGACGTGCACAACGTCGGGCTCGATGTAGTCGAGCAGGCGCTGGTAGTGGGTGATGATAAGCATTGAGCGAGCCTTGTCACGAAGAGCGTTTACGCCCTTGGACACGGTTGCCAGGGCATCGATGTCCAGACCCGAGTCGGTCTCATCGAGAATGGCGAGCTTTGGCTCGAGCATTGCCATTTGGAAGATTTCGTTGCGCTTCTTCTCACCGCCGGAGAAACCCGCATTTACGGCGCGCTTCATAAGCCCATCGTCAAGCTCGACAAGCTTGGCCTTTTCACGGGCGAGCTTCATAAAGTCCATGGCGTCTAGTGGATCTTCGCCACGTGCTTTGCGAATTGCGTTGAGTGCAGCCTTTAGAAAGTAGACGTTGCTAACGCCTGGCAACTCGACGGGATATTGGAAGGCCAGAAAAACACCGGCGCGAGCGCGGTCTTCGGGCTTCTTCTCAAGAAGGTTCTCACCGTCGAAGATAACTTCGCCTTCGGTGATTTCGTATCCGTCGCGTCCTGCGAGGACGTGGCTAAGAGTGCTCTTGCCGGAACCATTTGGCCCCATGATGGCGTGAACTTCGCCGGCAGGTATCTCAAGGTTGATGCCTTTGAGGATGCTCTTGCCGTCTGCGGTTGCGTGTAGATTTTTGATGCTAAGCATAGGTTGTGATTTTCGAGTTTTGAGGGGTTTGAATTCGGGTTATCCAACGGCTCCCTCGAGGCTAACCTCGAGGAGCTTTTGGGCTTCGACTGCGAATTCCATGGGGAGTTCTTTGAGGACTTCTTTGCAGAAGCCATTGACGATTAGGTTGACGGCGTCTTCTTCGCTGAGGCCACGCTGGCGACAGTAGAAGAGTTGGTCCTCACCAATTTTAGAGGTGGTGGCCTCGTGCTCGAGCGTCGACGAGCGATTCTTAACTTCGACGTAGGGGATGGTGTGAGCACCGCAGCTATCGCCGAGCAAAAGGGAATCGCACTGGGTGTAGTTGCGAGAGTTCTCGGCGTTTTTGCCGATGCGCACTTGGCCGCGATACGTCTGCTGCCCATGTCCTGCAGTGATTCCCTTAGAGACGATGGTAGAGCGGGTGCCCTTGCCAAGGTGAATCATCTTGGTGCCGGTATCGGCCTGCTGGTAGTTGTTCGAGATAGCGACCGAGAAGAATTCGCCAACCGAGTAGTCGCCTTTAAGAATGCAGCTTGGGTACTTCCAAGTAATCGAAGAGCCAGTCTCGACTTGGGTCCAGCTGATCTTTGAACGCTCGCCCTCGCAAAGGCCGCGCTTGGTCACGAAGTTGTAGATGCCGCCGACGCCATCTTTGTTTCCCGGGTACCAGTTTTGAACGGTGGAGTATTTGATCTCCGCGTCCTTGTGGGCAACCAGTTCAACCACTGCGGCGTGCAGCTGGTTCTCATCGCGCATTGGCGCTGTGCAGCCTTCGAGGTAGCTCACGTGGCTGCCTTCGTCGGCAATGATGAGCGTGCGCTCAAACTGCCCAGTGTTGGCAGCGTTAATGCGGAAGTATGTCGACAGCTCCATCGGGCACTTCACGCCTTTTGGAATGTAGACAAACGAGCCATCGGTGAAGACAGCTGCGTTTAGCGCGGCATAGAAGTTATCGGTGCTGGGAACAACCGAGCCCAAGTACTTCTTGATGAGCTCTGGGTGCTCTTCAACTGCTTCGGAAAACGAGCAGAAGATGACGCCCATCTCTCCGAGTTTTCCCTTGAAGGTCGTCGCGACACTAACGCTGTCAAAGACAGCATCAACGGCAACACCAGCGAGAGCTGCGCGCTCGTGAAGCGGAATTCCGAGCTTCTCGAAGGTTGCGAGAATCTCTGGGTCGACTTCGTCCAGGCTCTTTGGCCCCTCTTTGGGAGCCGCGTAGTACGAGATCGCTTGGTAGTCTACGTCGGCGACTTTAACCTTTGCCCACTTGGGCTCGGTCATGGTCGTCCAGAGTCGGTAGGCTTTGAGTCGGTACTCAAGCAACCAATCTGGCTCGTTCTTCTTTGCTGAAATAAATCGAATGATGTCTTCGCTTAGGCCCGGAGGCGCGAAGTCTTGTTCGACATCAGTAACGAAGCCGGCTTCGTAGTCCTGCTTTAGTCGGTCTTGGATTTGTTCGGTGCTAGACATGATTTTGGAAGGGGTCGCGTAAGTCGGGTCGTGGGAGGAGACTCGTTAAACTAAAACGAGTAAAACAAACTAACTAAAACGAGGTCGATTCGCCGCAGCCGCAACTGCCAGTCGAATTGGGATTGTGAAACTTAAAGCCCCGGTTCATTAGGGTGCGTTGGTAGTCGAGGATGGTGCCCTTTAGCAGCTTCATGCTGCGGTAGTCGACATAGACTTTGACTTCCTCGGAAGTGAGCACGGTGTCCTTGGTGCGGGGCTCTTCTTGGTCCCACTCGAAGGTGTAGGTGTATCCAGAGCAGCCGCCACCTCGAAGCCCCACCCGAATTGCTTTTGGGAGAGTGTCGAGCTTTGACGCTTGGCGTCGAATCTCTTCGACTGCAGCTGCAGTGACAACAACGGTCTCGGGGTTGGCAACAACAGCCTCATCCGACTTCTTATCGGTTTCGGCCGCAGGAGCTGCATGCAAACTGCCCTGGGTATCGCTGTGTAGGAGTCGCTTGGTGCTCATCCTTCACTCCGAAGTGGCTCTGCAGTTGTGATGATGCCCTCGGCAGCATTCTTTGGCGGTGTTGCCTTGATAACGACTGGAGTTGATTCTCGGTGCGCTGCTTCGCGACCTGCATGCTCGCTGAGCCCGGCGAAAAGATGAGGAACTTCGTCTGGGGTATGACCGTGCTGAACACAGTCTTTACAGCTGGCTGGCGATAAATCGCTCTCGCAGTTGTGACAGCCATCGAGGTAGTTCAGAGCCTCGACCAGGTCGGCCTCGCTGCGGCGCAGCTTGTTGAGCTGGGTTTGGACCTCGGCGAGCTTCTCGGTAAAGACGACTCGCGCTTGGCTGGTTGCGACGCGGCCCGTGGCAGCGCGTTCGAAATCGGCGACAAACCCCTGTATTTGCGCCAGTGTAAAGCCGATACCTTGCAGCTTTACGATCCACCGAGCTCGCTCAATGGAGGTCTCATCGTAGAGGCGAAAGCCGCCCTTGCTACGATCGACGGGCTTGAGCAGGCCCAATTCCTCGTAGAGGTGCAGCGCTCGGACAGTTTTGCCGACTCGCTTGGCAAATTCGCCTACTTGGAGTCGCTTTTGCGGTTTATTGGGTGATTCGGACATTGGGCTACTCCTTGTTTAGTAGAAGTCTTGTTCAGGCGAAGACCTGTGAATTAGGTCTGACAGGATTGCGTTTGCTCTGCCAGGTCCAAATCTAACCCTTGCGTAAGGATTGGGTACTTCGAAGTAGACTATGTAGGTGGGAACCTGGTTTGTCAATCGAACCTTGCCGTAAAGGTTAGAGTTGGAGGATCTGTGGTTTGGCCTATTGCTTGGGGCCGCGAATCTTCTGCCAATGATCCAGCGAACTTACTTGCCCGCGAACCGGCAATCTGAGCAAATCAAGGAATGGAAGCGGCCCCACCAGATCGCACAGGCCAAGTCTTGGTCGAGCGCTATCGGATTACCGGGGTGCTCGGCTCGGGGGCGATGGCCGATGTGTACGAAGCTCTCGACCTTCACAGCAACATTGCCGTGGCGGTCAAGCTGCTCAACGCCGACGTTCGCGACCGGTCCGCCTACCATGATCGCTTCGAGCGTGAGGCGCTGATCACAGCGAAGTTTCGCCACCCAACATGCATCCGAATTCTCGACTTCGGGAACACCGCCGACGGCTTGCCATTTCAGGTTATGGAGGTGGTTCGGGGCGAGCAGCTTGCCGACATCCTCGATGCTGAAGAGCGCTTGCAACCCGCTCGGGCGCTGCACATTTTTAAGCAGCTTTTGTACGCCTTGGCAGAGTGCGGCGACGCCGGTGTGATTCACCGTGACATCAAACCTGAGAACTTGCTGGTCTATCAGCACGAGGGGCAGACCGATGCGGTCAAGCTCATCGACTTTGGTATCGCAAAGCTCATTGGCGATGCGGCCGTTGGTCACGAGAAGCTCACGTCGGTAGGACTTATTCTGGGCACGCCTCACTACATTGCACCGGAATGGGTCACAAGTGACGACGTCGACTGCCGAGCCGATTTGTATTCGGCAACCATCCTCTTATTCGAGATGCTTACCTCGGCGCCGCCGTTCCTTTCCGAGGATCGCAAGGCGCTAATGAAGATGCATCTGAACGATGAGCCTCCAACGTTGCGGGAGCGGATTCCTAATGAGAATTTCTCTGATGAACTTGAGGCCATGGTCCGCAAAGGCCTTGCCAAAGATCCAGCGGATCGTTTTGCGGATGCGCGCGAATATCTCAAGGCGCTAAATGCGCTTGGCGTGGGAGAAGTGCTTGCGCCCCAACCTCATGTCGCCACCCTGGCTCCTGCGAGCGTGGGGCATCTAAACGTTCCAGGGCGCCCCAATGCGCAACGAATGGCTCAAAATACGACCAAGCGGAAGTTCTCGCCGGCGCTGCTCGCTGGCATTGGAATCGTGGCGGTTGGCGCTGTGGTTGCTGTAGCCATGATGGATCGAGGCGCGGGCACCAAGGCGAAAGCCGGTGCGGGTGCAGCGGTTGCTCAAAGCGATGGCGACGCTGGTGCGCCGTTGGCGCCGGGGTCGGATGCGGGCGCGACCGACACCCAAGATACTGCAGACACGGCTCCGATTGTTCCGATAACCGACGCGCAGCTTGCCGAGGTCACCAATGTTTGGACCGAAGCCGGATTTTCGCTAACCGGTTTTGAAGGCGACTTTGATGATGATCTTGCCAACGGCGCATGTCGCTACGGCAAGGTCGATGAGCTGCGCGTAACCGTGTGCCTGGCCGCGCACGATCCGATTTCGAGCAGTAAGAGCTTTTCTAGATCGGCACCAGACGAAGACTCGCCCCGCAGATGGCGTGCGCGAATTGCTCGCGGCGACTACCACGTGCGAGTGCAGGACGTTGGTCGCAACAAGAAACGCAAAAAGCTTCGGCGCAAAATCGAGACCTTGTTCAAAAAACGTTAGAGTTTTTCGCAGTGGTAAGAGTGGCTGTTTGATGCTACTCACCAAGGCATGGCACCTGCTGTGAAATGTCCGAGTTGTGGAGCACAGGCAAAAAAAGGCGAGGGCCGTTTTTGCAGCCATTGCGGCGGGAGCTTTCCCGATGTGCCACGGATAACCCCGGATGAGTGGGCGACGCATCCAGAGCGATTCGACGAGGCCGAGGCCAGTGATTGGGCCAAGAGGGCAAGCGCAATTCCCGCACCTTCGGTATCCATTGCTGCCGTTCTCGTGCCACTTATTTTCTTGGGCGCTTGGGTCGCGATGGGCTCGTTTATGTATTCACAGGCCGGCGGGGCCGACTTCTTCCGCTACGGCGTCATTGCGATAACAGGCCTTGGCACGATTGGGCTGCTCGTCGCGATTTCCCGAGCAATTCGAATGATGCAAGCGCCAATCAAGCGACAGATCGCTGTCGTTGTGGATGAGCGAGTCAACGTTCGAGGTGGAGGTAACGACAGTTCAGCCTCAACCCACTACTACGTGACAGTGGTTGGGCGCGATGGAACTCGCATCGAGTGTGAAACTACCGACACCGTTGCAGGGCTTGTTACTGCCGGCGACATCGGCGTAGCAGTCATGCGCATGCAAACGTTAGTAGCGTTTCATCGGGCGTAATCGGCTTTTTGTGCCCAGATTTGGATTTGGGCGAGCAAAGCGTGGCAGCATTCAATGGATGAATGCAAAGAGTGGTCTCGTGCTCGCACTTCTCTCGCTGGGACTTCTAGCAACACCCAAAGCGGTGTTTGCTGCGGATGGAGATAGCGATGAGCAAGACTCTGAAAGCGAGTCTTCGGAAAAGGACGCTGAGCCACCCGCTGCCGATCTTGAGTTTGATATGGCGCCGAGCGTTGGTTACGACAACGGCCGGTATTCGCTAAGCGACGGCGGCGCAAATACCCTCAACATCAATGGGCGCGTGCAGATGCGTGGCCAGTACACAAGTGTGGACCAAGGTGGCGACACCCGCGGCCACAGCAGCCAGTTTTTACTCGCTCGCGCCAGGCTCACGCTTCACGGAACCGCCTACACCAAACGACTCTCCTACAAGATGCAAACGCATTTTGATCAAGGGCAGGTAGGGCTTAAAGACTTTTTCTTAGACTATCGAGTTGGTGAAGGCTCGACAATGGTTCGCATGGGCCAGTTTAAGATGGCGTTTACGCGGCAGTTCATTCAGTCGTCGGCAATTCTCGAGTTTGTCGATCGCAGCATCGTCAACGACTACATTGGCAACGGGCGCGATATCGGCTTTCAGATTCACAACGGCATCGAAGACCTGCCCGAGACCGAGTGGTCGATTGGTGTCTTTAACGGAACTGGGGACGTTAGTTCGTTTCAACCGACAACAGCCGTCGATCCGGTGACGATGGAGACCGAGGTTACCGGAGGCTCGTTCTCCAACGTGCCCGACCAGATTCGCCCTGCGGTTGCTTTGCGCCTAGGCCACAACAACAAGGCAATGCAAGGCGAGGCGTATAGCGAGCCGGATACGACAAGCAGCGGTTTTCGCTACTCGGTTGGTGCAGGTGTCTTAACCCACTTCCGCTACGGTGCTGGCGCTGCGAGCACACGAGCTGGCGTCGACTTCTTAGTCAAGCACGATGGCATCTCTGCCAGCGGCGGAATCTTCGCCGACTTACAGGGCCCCAAAGTTTCCGACCTAAGCTACGCGGGCACCGCCGCTTGGGCCCAAGCTGGTTACATGCTTAACGAGACCAAGCAGCTTGCCTTGCTCTACGCAACGATTGCCAAGCAAGGTGGAGACAACGAGCAAGAAGTAAGCGCTGCCTTCACGCACTTTGAGTTTGGCCACAACGTAAAGTGGCAAGCGGATATAACGCTCTTGCACTCGGATGACGGCACAAAGCGCCAAGACATCCGAGCGCGCAGCCAAGTTCAGCTCTCGTTCTAGCGGGCGCTTCTGCGTTGCTTGCTCACGTCCACGAGCAAGCCCCGCCTCGCTAGCCGCGGATATTCGACATCTCAATGAGCTCATTGTACCTAGCGGTCGCAGTCAAGGCCTCTAGTTCTTCCAAGGGAACATCGCCCAGCTTTCGATCTTGCGCTGGGTTGCTCGGGCTCTTGACCTCGACGTTTTCCTCAGCGCCGTCGCTCTTCGAGCAGGCGCCGCTTCCGGTGGCGAAGGCCATCAGAAGAACTAGGAGGCGCCTCGAGACGCGTGCGCTCTGCGAGAAACATCGATTGGAGAATCGATATGCGAGCTGCGTCGGTGGCGTATTCATGGCTTCTCTTTCGCGCAAGTTTGCGTTGCGAGCTGTACTTTAAAGCGTCAGCCACGAGCCTTTTGCGGTTGCAAACCGGCTGTCGTTAGCAAAGATTGCCAAGGCATCTCGGCCATGCAGGGTTGACAGGGCGCCAAAGGGCTACAGGTCGCAGGCGCAGCGCGAGAGTCGCATAACGGTGTTATCGCTAGAAGACGCCCAGTAGACATAGTCGTCGTCTACTGCAACACCAAGGGGATACGACTGCTGTGCAGCCAAGATCTCTGGCGAGCCGCCATCCTTGCGAACTCGCATCACAACGTTGGCCGGGTAGGCTGTCCAGTAGATGTGGGTCGCATCAAGCGAGATTCCGCCGATCCAAGAAATGTTCTCGCTAAGGTTTTCAAAGCTAGCGATGGTTTCTGCCGGCTCACCTGGGCCCCAGCTGTGCCGAACAACAAACTCAGACATGCTCAACCAGTAGATTCCATCGGCATCCACAGCAATTTGCGTAGCACCTCGCTCGTCCACGGCGAGGTCTTCAACCGCACCGCCACTTTTTAGGCGGCGAACAACTCGCGAAGAACCTGGATCGTTCCAATAGACATAGTCGTCGTCGATGGCGACTCCCCACGGATTTGAGGATTGCCCCACCAGCGTTGCTCGGCCACCCTCTTTGGGAACGCGCACGACAGCATCCGTACCGCCGTTTCCGGTCATAAAGTATACGTGGGCTTGATCGACCTCGATGCCGTTTAGGCCAACCTGTGATTGTACGAGTCTTTGCGGCTCACCACCGCCTTTTGGGGCTCGCATGACGTCACCGGATTCGCTGGCAAGCCAATAGACGTGAGTCTCATCTACGACAAGTTCTGAAGCTCCTTTTTGGTTCTTTGCAAGGATCTCCGCTGCGCCGCCGCTTTTGCTTTGGCGCATGACAGCGTCGCCAGTCGAGAATTTAGTCGTCCAGTAGACATGGCTATCATCAAGGGCAACGCCGTTCGCGCCATCCTGGTCTGCTGCGACAATTTCTGGACTGCAGACATCCACAGTGCAGCGCGGAGCTTGCGCAGGCACACAGATTTGCTCGCTTGGCTCGCACACCCAGCCGCTGCCAAACTCGCCCGCACAGTCGGCGTCGCCAACCTCACCAGGGAAACAGCTAAGATCCGAACCAGACTGCCCACCTGGAATGGCCCCGTTGCACCCCAAGCTCGAGAGCGCGACCACGGCGGGAATTGCTAGCAAGTTCCAAAGTCTCATGAGGTGGTTATCAGCCATCGGCGAAGAGACTTCAAGACGTAAGCGCATCACTAATGCACAAAGCGGTTGTCGGATGTGCTTCTTTAGGTGCAGAATCGGTACACTATGTGGAACGAAGCGAGTTCTCAATTCTTGCGAGCGTTGCGGGGAAAGCGCTCGCAACGGATGGTTGCGCGCCGTCTGGGCTATCTGGGAAATCCCATTCGCGACTGGGAGGCGGGCCGGCGCTTCCCCACCGCTGGCGAGACATTTCGCGCGGCAAGCCTCTTGGGCATCGATGTGCTCGGCGGCATGCAGCGCTTCCACCAGCCTTCGGCGCAAGGCCTCGACATGCTCGACGACCAAGGCATCGCCGACTGGCTCGGCCGTCTGCGCGGTAACGCGAAGGTCTTGGAGATCGCGGAGCAAATGGAGCAATCCCGCTACACGATCAGCCGTTGGCTTAAGGGCGAGACCAAGCCGCGGCTCCCGCACTTTCTACAGCTCGTCGACGCCATCACCGGTCGGGCATCCGATTTGCTCTTTGAGTTTGTGGCCGATACCGAGGTGCCAGCGGTTGCGGAGTTGCACCGCCAGCGAACCTCTGCGCGGGAAGTTGCGTTTCATGAGCCTTGGACCGAAGCGGTCATGCGACTTTTTGAAACCGAGGCCTTTCGCAATCACGAGCGCGGTGATGTGGATTGGATTGCCGAGCGACTCGGTATTTTACCTAGTAAGGCGAAGGCCTGCGTAGAGCGGATGCTGGCTTCGGGAATTATCGTCACCCAAGATGGACGAATTCACCCATCAAAATCGCTCACCATCTACACCGGTGGCGATCCGAGTCGCACGCGCCTTCTCAAGAGCCATTGGGCACAGGTTGCCACCGAGCGGCTCGAGCAATCCCACAGCGAAGACTGGTTTGCCTACAACGTCATGTCGATCTCGCGAGCGGATCTTGAGCGCGTAAAATCCCTCATGCGCGATACCTACAAAGAGATACGGGCAATCGTGGCTTCATCGGAACCCGAGCAAGCAGTCGCGCTCGTTCAGCTTCAGCTCATCGATTGGTCGGTGGACTAGCCGCCAAGAATCTCGGCGGCGATCTCGAAGGAGCGAACCCGTGCTTGGTGATCGTGGATTTGCCCCGTGAGTATGAGTTCGTCTGGCTCGTATTGGCCGATGAGCGCGCTTAGCGTAGCACGCACCGAGTCTGGGGACCCTGTCGCTGATACCGCCAGCGCTTCGTCGACGCCAGCGTGCAACGCCGAGCCAATCGCGCCTTCGACGTCGTCGATAGGGCGAGGCAGTGGCCCGGGTTGGCCTTTTTGCAAGTTGGCAAAGGCGAGCTGCATCGACGACTTTAGGTACTTGCCTTCGGCATCGGTGGCTGCGGCAAAGACATTGACCGCCAACATAAAGCGCGGCTTCTCAAGATAGGCCGAAGGTTTAAAGCGCTGCTGGTAGAGCTTGCGCGCAATCGGAAGTGCGCCCGGAGCAAAGTGCGATGCAAAGGCATAGGGCAGGCCAAGCTCGGCGGCAAGCTGCGCGCCGAAGGTGCTGGAGCCAAGGATCCACAGCGGCACTTTCGTGCCCGTGCCCGGCACCGCTCGCACCTTCGCGCCCGGCCTATCGTCATCAAAGTAGCCAAGCAGTTCGACGACATCGCGAGGAAAGTGCTCGGACTCTGAGCCGTTGCGGCGAAGCGCCTGCATGGTTTGCCGATCGGTGCCCGGAGCGCGACCAAGGCCAAGATCGATTCGATCGGGATAGAGCGTTGCCAAGGTGCCAAAGCTCTCGGCCACCACCAGCGGTGAGTGGTTTGGCAGCATGATTCCACCCGCACCAACCCGAATGCGTTTGGTACCACCAGCGACATGGCCAATGACCACCGCCGTGGCAGCGCTGGCAATGCCCGTCATATTGTGGTGCTCGGCAAGCCAGAAGCGGTGGTAGCCACACGCCTCTGCGCGCTGGGCTAGATCCAGCGTATTGGCCAGAGCGTCGGCTGGAGTGCTGCCTTCGGGGACAGGGGAGAGATCGAGTACAGAATAGGGAATCACGACAAGAACCAACTACCACATCTGCACGGCGGTGCCAGCGCGTTCAAGCAACCTGGCCAGGCGCTTGTGAACCTGCGGTTCTAACGCTTGCCCTTTTTGCGCTTCTTCGCCTTGGGCTTTTTCTTAGGCGGTGGTGCCACTCCGCCAAGCGCTTCAATTTGCACAGCAGCATCTTCGGCTGCATCAGGATCGCTATCTTTCGTTAACTCAAAGAAGGTGCGGAATGCGCGAATCGACTCTTCGTTGCTGTGATTGAGCCTGTGCATATGCCCAAGGTCGTACCAAGCCTTTGACATCGTCGGATCAAGAGTTGCCGCCGCTTGGTATGCGGCAATCGCCTTGTCCACGTTCTCGAGACGGCGATACACCACACCCAGATTAAACTGGTACTGCGCAGAGGTTGGGTCGAGGGCGATCGCCTTCTTCAGCACTTTCTCCGCATCGGCAAAGCGATTGTCCACGCGATAGGCAATGCCGAGATTGTTGGCCGCGATGGCGTCGGTGCTCTTGTATTTGAACGCCAGCTCCAGGTGCCGAATCGCCTCCTTGGTTTTGCCTAGCTGCCGCTTGATGGTGCCGAGGTTGCCGTGAATATCGGGGTTCTTTGGGTCGAGATGGCAGGCCTTGATAAGCGCTGCCAGTGCGTCTTCTTTGCGATCCGCACGGTAGTAGGCCATGCCGAGATTGGACCAAAGCACGGGGTCTTTGGTGATGAGGCCAGTGGCCTTCTCGTAGGCGGCAACGGCCTTGTCCATCTTCTCGCTCTTCTTATAAAGATGACCAAGGGATGCCCACGCCATGCCGTGGGTATCGCGAGCTGCGACCGCAGCCTCGAAGGTGGCAATCGCTTGGGGAAACTTGCCCTGCTCTTTGAGGGCGATGCCCTGCTTATACAAAACCGCCGCATCGTCCGCCTGTGCTGCGGGCGCTGCGGCAATGCTAATGAGAAGGGCGAATAGAACTGTGACGATGCTGCGTTTCATGGCGTCTCCAACCCTAGACTACCACCAAGTCGCAGAGACTAGCTTTCGAGTTCGCGAAGCGCCGTGCTGCAACTATCGATATCTTGGCCAAGCTCCTCAAGGGATTCGACAATTGGCGCGAGGTCGACCGCTTCTCGCGAGGCATTTGTGCTCTCGAGGTTGGCAACTGCCAGTCGCAAACGCTCCATCGCCGCTAAGTAGTTGTGCATCCGAGCCAAGACGCGCTCGCGATTTTTGGAAATGCCACTCAGGTATTTGAGCTGCTCGGCCAAAGCGGCGCGGGCTTGCTCGTACTGCTTGATAACAACTTCGTCGTCGGCCTTTTCAATTCGCGCTTCAAGGCCTTCCATGCGCTCCACCAAACTATCTGCGTTGGCGTGACTTGCACGGCCATCCGCATCGCTCCAACGCTTTGCCGTATCCATCAAGCGCAAGACCGCTTCTTGGAGAATCACTCGGTTGGCATCGTCTTCGGAGAGCTCGGTTTTGGCTTGCGTCCAAAGGCCATTACCGCGTTCGACGAGCTCAGCAATTTCCCCAGAGACATTGCCCTTGAGTTGATTGTGAATCCGAGCAACCGCATCGTGCTGAAGCTCTACATGGCGCGGAACTAAGGCGAAGATGCTCGCCGCTGAGATGGCCAAGCCCGAGAGCGCGGCACTTCCCCAAGCGGGCAGGGCCGAGAGCTCGCTTGCTCTGAGAACTTGCATCGCGGCGTAGCGCGCAACAAGCAGGGCGAAAGCTCCGGCAACCACCGAGAGCATCAGCTTGCGACCGCGAAGTCCAGAGGCAAAGGGTAGGGCGACGATGAGGGCAAAGAGAAGTGGACCTACATTGCCGACGCCCCATCTCGATGTGGCGATCAACGTGGCGCCACCGAGTGCGGCGACCAGACCACCGGCGATGATCCGCGATGTCTTGGCCCCAGAGATCGCCGTCATGGCAGCAACGGCCGCGACGGTCGTGGCCAGCGCCACGGTTAGCGAAGTGCCGCCACCAAGAGCTACCCCGGCCACGGCGGCCAGCGGCCCTGCAATTGCCAAATACAAGGCGGCGCGGTGAAAGGTTTCGTGATTTCTGAAGCGCAGGGCTGTGGACATGAAGGTGAATACGCGCGGAGTTGCAATTCGATCTGCGCAATTTGCCATGAGGGTTCGAGCGCAGCTTCGCCGTGAGATATGGTCGGGGCGTGAGTGCGGCAGTTCAAGATTTAAGCAGTACCTTGCCCCAGCAACTTCTTTTGGATGGAGGCTTTGGGACCTCGCTGATGGAGCGCGGGCTGGATGTCACAAACGAGGCCACAGCTTCCTGGAATCTCACGCATCCCGAAGACGTTTTGGAGGTGCATCGGAGTTTTGCGAACGCCGGCGCCGGTGCCTTGCAGACCAATACCTTTGGAGCCAATCGCCTGGCACTTGCAGGGCGCGGCGCTATCGATGTGCGTGAGTGTAATCTTGCCGCCGTTCGCTTGGCCAAAGAGGCTGCGTCGGCCCAGACCCTTGTCATCGGCTGTATTGGGCCGACTGCGCTGATTCCGCCACCGCAAGGGGATGCCAATCTAATCGATTTGGAAGAAGCCTTTGCCGAACAGGCCTCGCTCCTGGCCGAAGGCGGCGTGGACTTTCTGCACATCGAAACCATGGCGCATCCAAAGGAGATGCGAGCGGCCCTTCGCGGATCTCGCGAAGGTGCTCCCGGTCTTGCCGTCGTTGTCTCGATTAGCGCCCGACGCACAGCCGAGCGCTACAAGACGACTCAGGGCTTTTCCATAAAGTCGATGATGAAGGTTGCCCGCGAAGAGCGCGCCGATGGTTTGGGCGCAAACTGCATGCTCTCACCTGCGGATATGTTGAACCTAACGAAGATGATGGTTGATGCCTCGGAGGTGCCCGTCTTTGCGCAGCCCACCATCGCACCCGATGGCGGCGCACCGCTCTACCCCGACGAGTTTGCCGAGGGAGTGGCCGCCCTGTTTGAAGCCGGCGCACGTGCGGTGGGTGGTTGTTGCGGAACCGGAGCCAAAGACTTGGATTCGGCGCGTCGTCGACTCGACCGTGGCTACCGGTAGAGCGCACCTGTTGGCGCTGACCCGTTGGCGCTGACCCGTTAGCGCTTTATGTTAGCGGCGAGGCGATGACGAGTTGGTAGTGGTTAAAGGCGCAGGTGCCATCGCAGTCTGCGTTGGCTGCATCGTTCACAAAGATGCGCAGGCGATAGGTGCCCGGAGCCAAGTCGCCATTCTCAATGCAGACCTGCTCGGTGCCAGTCTGATCTTGTTGCGTTGTGCACAACTCGCCGGTGGTCAAAACTTGTCCAGCCTCATCGAGTAACTCGATGCCCAGTGGTGCCGCACCGAGAGGCGCGCGCAGCGTTACTCGGGTATGTGGATTGGATCCGTTGCACTCCGTTGGACGAATGAACTCAAAGGTGTCGACATCGGTCGCATCTTCGATGCAGCCCCAGTCGTCAAATTGCAGCTGTTCGCCGCAGCCAATCTCGCCCATCTCACGTGCTTGGCCAGCCTCGTCATCGGGCTCGACATCCGCTGTTTGCGATGGGCAGGAAAAGTCCCGAACCTCATTTGCCGAAACGCAGTTGTAAGCAAAACTCCCATTGTCGCCAAGCTGACAGGCCAGGCCAGGAGGGCACAGCGAATCGGGGCCACAGAAGTAAGTGTTGCTAGAAATCTCTGGCTTGCAGCTGGTGAGAGCCAAGGCTGCCCAGATGAGAAGTGCAATACGCGACATTAGAAACTCCATCCTTGCGTCATGACGAGGCCGCCCCGCGTTGGCGCAATGCTTGGCATGGTTTGGGTTTGCCAATCTTGATAGCCAGGTTTTGTATCGGGGCGAGTAATTATGAACGTCACAAGGGTTGCTGCGGCAAAAGCACCACTGATGCCAAGAGTCACCGTGGCAATCGTTCCGCTTCGCTCACCGTCGAGGCGCGTGTCTTCTCGTTCGGCATCCCAGGTTCGCAGGGTGTGCAGTCCCGACGCCGAAAGGTCATTGCTGATGCTTTGGGAATCGAGCAAGTAGTACGTGCCAACCGCGCCCGTAACTACGGTTGCTCCCAACAAAGAGTACAGCGCAATTTTCTCGTTCGAGCTGCGCTTGCCAGCTTGTTGAATCACTAACTGCTTATCCCCGTTGCTAAAATAGCCTTTGTCAGCACTCGCAGCTGCGGGCAAAGCAACGATGGCGCCGGCGATCAGAGCAGAAATGGGTTTGTGGCGCATGGCGTCATCCTGCCGATCTGCTTCGCCATGGTCAAGTAGGCTGTGGGCGCTGTTCTAACCAGTCCTTTCTAACAGTCCTTTCTAACAGTCCTTGCAGGGCCCAGAGAAGTCATCGCCAGAGCCTAATGACGGGGCGACTCCGAACATGGTAACGATCCGGCATGTCTCGTCGTTCACCCCGGGTGCGAGCCCGCTTCGCTGCCACCGTTCAAATTGGCGGCGTCGACCACACCTTGATTTGTCACACGCGTGACATCTCGGTTGATGGGTGCTTTCTCGAGACGTCCGAGCTCATGGCACCTGGAGCGGTAGTCTCTCTTGCTGTTATGGACAATCAGCGCGGCGAGGTGGTGAGCGTGACTGGTCACGTAATCCGCATGCTCGATGGCGACGATCGCGGGGTTGGCGTTCGGCTAGAAGACCCGTCCGACGATTGGCTTCTCCTGGTCGAGCGGTTTCAAGACTCTGGTGTTCTCGATCGAGAGCGACCCAATCTCCGCCTTTCCATTTTGGTCGTAAGCAGTGAGGAAAACCGACGCGTCGCTCTCGCTCTCTACGTGACCAGTGGCTGGGATATTCGCTTTGCTGGCGATGCAGCCGCTGCGAGCGAGGCCATGGGAGCGGATCATCTCGACGCTGTGATTTGCGAGTTCGAGGCCGACGATTCGACCTGGGTGGGCATCATGGAGGATGCACAAAAATTACATCCGACGGCGAAACGTTTGGTTCGCTGTCGAACAAAAGACATCAATCTACCTGCGAGCGGGGCGGATGCGCCGGTGCATCGCTTTGTTGAAACCGAATACGGGATGGACGCTTTGTTAGACGCCCTGACCGCAGAGCTAGGGGAGCTCAAAAACGCTATGACTGATCCTATTACCGGGGCATTGCCTCTTTCCGATTCCGCCGCCAAAGAGCTCTTGCGAGATGTGCTTTCACAGATTCGTGCCAAAGAGCAATCCATCGCAGTCTTCGATCTCGACTCAACATTGCTCGACAATGGTCCAAGACAGGCTGCAATTCTTCGCGAATACGGCGAAGAAGTTGGCATCGACGAACTAAAGCAGAGCAAGGCCGAGCATTGGGTTACTTGGGATGTTGGCGAAGCGATGGCAAACGGAGGGCTCGCTGCAGACCTTGTTGCCGTTCACCGCGAGCCGTTCAAAGCGTACTGGCGCGATCGATTCTTTACGAGCGAGTACTGCGTGGCCGACGAGATGATCGCCGGTGCATGCGACTTTGTGCAGGCTGTTCACGAGGCAGGTGGAAGCGTCTGCTACGTGACGGGGCGACACGAAGAGATGCGCGCTGGCAGTGTCACATGCCTTGAGCGACTTGGATTTCCTGTTCCCAATGGCGCTGATGTGACGCTTTTGATGAAGCCGACCCTCGCTGAAGACGACGATGTCTACAAGCTTCGCACCTACGCAGTGCTTGGCGAGCAGGGCACGGTTGTGGCGGCATTTGACAACGAGCCAACGCACATCAACGGCTACCGGAAAGCCTTTCCCGATGCCTACGCTATCCATCTTGCGACCGACCATTCGGGGCGCGATGTGAAAGTGGCAGACGGCGTCATCTCGATTCTGGATTTCTCGGGCGGATGAATCGATTGACGGCTCTGCTGTGCGCATCGCTGCTCTGGTGCGCCGCCGGTTGTTCAAAGTCGAAGTCCGCGTCTCCGCAGGAAACGGTGAGTTCGGACGTTCAGGAAACGCCTTCACAAGCGGTTCCAACGCCTGTGCCGGCGCAAGCGGTTCCAACGGCTGTGCCTTCACAAGCGGTTCCAACGGCTGTGCCTTCGCAAGCGGTTCCAACGGCTTCGCCTGTGCGCACGCAAACTCTGGTCTTTGTGCCAAGCGACCTTGCACCTGGGACCACCGAGGGCTTGGTAACGTTCTGTCTCAATTGCCGCGTGCGCACCGCCACCTACGAATACTGCCAATTCGAGCAAAGTGCCTTGAAGACGGCGGTAGGAAAAGCAAACTTCTCCGCTGAAGTCACGGTGAAGGTTGCGATGACGCCACTCAAAAGCGATACCTTCAAGCCTAACGATCCAAATGCACCGCAACCCGAAGGCGGATTTACCAACAATACCTTCAGCTGCAGCGTGCTTGAGGTTGTGCCTGCTTCGTAGCAGTGCATGGTGAACACTTCGGGCCCGTAGCGAGAATACGACCCTAAGAAAACCCCCGGCCCAGCTACGGACGCAGGTCAAGGCTGGGTGGGACGGCAAGCAATTCTGCGTACGCGGAACGTGTGCTTGTCGATTGCACGTCGGCGGGATCCAGGACAACAAATCCCGGGCCTTCGATTCCCGATACGCTATCCGTGGCCGCGATAAATACGCGTTGCTCGCCTCGTACAAGCTTGGGAGCGTCCGACCATAGAACATCGACACTCGATGCAAAGCGCATGGACGCGGTGTTGCCGGGATTGCTTCCGCAAATCACGTCGTCAATAACAAGATCCGCTTGGGCCCAAAGCGGGTTGTGTTCGCTATCAAGGCTTGATGTCGAGTGTCCAACCGAATCGACTGTCGCCGACATGACGAGTTCTGCCTGGGTGAGCCGAGTGTGAATCTCACGCTGCGCTACAAAGGCTTTAACCGTTGCCACTGCCGCGGGTAGTTGCGGGTAATCGGCCACGTTGAGATACGCGTTTTCCACGACTCCCACACCTTCTCCTGCGACCCACGGGCGGGCGAAAAAGACTGCATCGCTGCCAACTTCGAACTCCGAGATGCTATCGACTTGCACGCTTACTTCCGAAGGCAAACTGTTGGCACCAAAATTCTCAATGGGAGCGACCACGATGGTCTTGCTCAGGTCAAAACCTGGGTAGTCGAATGAACTTGCTTGCACTTGAGTGACGACGCCGCGAAAGACAACAGAAGAATTCTGAACCCAGTCAACGAGTTGCGCGGGGTACGGGCCGGTGTCGACGATGGGCGCTCCGCTCTGGTCGCACGCTACAATTTCACTCCTATCCGGTTCGACCTGGGGCTCATCGAGGCATGCCGCAAGACTGAGAAGGGCGCAGCCCGAGGTCATCAGAATTCTGAGTCTTGCCGTGGAAAGACCTCGCAGAAGCGAAACTGGCCGGCTACCAACTATGTGCTTGTGTTGTAATCGCGAAAAACTGGAGCGCTTGGCAGTCGTCATGAGGACCAACTCAGCAAGGCGTATGCCATCGCGAGAGCGCGCTTTGTCACTTTGACGCTAGCCGCCTGCGAACATGGCAAGGATGCGCCGCAGGGAGGGCGCCGCGAAGCCCGCTGTTTTGCGGGGAGCAAAGGCGCCCATAACCAACGAGCCAATGGTAAAGGCCAGTACTGCACTCGCCTCGTGGGTCGTAAACTTGTTACCTGAGGCACTTTGAATCGCGACGATTTCGCTGTCGATCAGGCGTCGGCATCGCCGAAATAGAGCGGGGTTGCGAATCGCCTCTGCAAAGAGTCCTACCCAGCAGCGAGCGGCAACGACATCCGAGTTCTCGCCAAGTGCGAGTGCGCCATCAGCATAGGCCGTTAGTGGATCACTATCACCCCGCTGCTCGCGCACGCGCTGTTTAAAGCCCGTGACAAGCATTTTGAGAAGTGCGGTGAGCAACTCCTCCTTGTTCTTAAAGTGATAGTGAATGAGGCCTAGGCCAAGCTCTGCTTCGGCTGCCACTGCCGCGATGGTTGCGCCTGCATAGCCATGGTCAGCCAGAACTCTGGCGAAGGCCTGCAAGATTTGCTGGCGACGCTTGTCGCGGTTGCTTGGTCTTCCCATGTCTCGATCCTCTGCTGCAAAAAAAGTAACTTGGTTGTGCACTCAGTTTACTTGACAAAGACTAAAGATATGAACATTGAAGCGTGTTGGAAGAAGGCCTTTGCACTGCCACTACCAAGTGGCACACGTTGCACTCTTTCCCAGCCAAAGATTCCAGGGCTTAAGAACTATTATGTAATTGCCCTTGAGGCGCCGGTCGGCTCGCGGGAAGCCGAGCAGTTCTTTGTCCTGGCGCATCAGACCGCGCGCTGGCTAGCGCAACTCCACTTTGCGGATCCCGAGTGTTATGCGCTGATGTACAGCGCCGGGCGCACTCGGCGAAAGCCCTGGCCCCATGTGCATATTGTGATTGCCGACTCGGTGGCACTGCGGCGCCGAGCTGTCTCGATCTTGCAACTAAAGCACGTCTTGTGGTGGCGCCGATGGCCACGTCATTTGGCAACGCTAAGGCGCTGGGTACGCAAAGATGCGACTCAAGTATCGTGAGGCTCAGCACGAAACTGCCTCCAAGATGTAAGGGTAGGGGTAAGCACTTCAGTAACCACAGTGCAAAGATCCGTCTCAAGCGGGTCAATATGGCGGATTTCCGTAGAACATTATGGCTGGGGCTGCAGGCACGCTAAAATTAGCGACTCTTGGAAGTGCTCAAGTCAATCCTGGTGGTCATGGACGGTCTAGTGATCGTCTATCTGCTGGCATTCTTTGGTCTTAACTTCTGGTTCGTTTACCTCAGCGCAAAGCATGTTCGGCGATTGCTGCACCGCGATGTATTTCGCCCGCCCGATACCGACGATGGCAACGAGTTCTTTCCTCCTCTCACATTGCTGGTGCCTGCCTACAACGAGGAGGTCACCTGCATCGAGAGCGTCAAATCGCTGCTTAAGCTGCGCTACCCAAACTACGAAGTTGTGATTTGCAACGATGGGTCAAAGGACAAAACCGTGCAGGTGCTGCGCGATGCATTTCAGTTCGAGCGCGCCGACATCAACTATCGCGACCAACTCCAGACCGCCGAGATTCTTGGTCTCTACGAAGCGCGCTGCGAGTTGCCGCCAAACGTCAATCGCATGCTGCTTATCGACAAGGCGAATGGCGGCAAAGCCGATGCGCTCAATGCCGCGATCAACGCGTCCCAAGGCATCTTCGTATCGTCGATGGACGCCGATAGCGTTCTCGAACCAACGGCGCTGCTGCGGGCGATGCAAGTGCTTGCCGACAACCCAAGCGAAATCATCGCTGTGGGCACGCAGGTGGGGCTCTCCAATGGATCCACAATCGAGAACGGCGAGGTTAAGGAATTGCGCCTGCCAAAGAAATGGATCGCGCGATTTCAAGTTGCCGAGTACATGCGCTCGTTCACGCAAGGGCGCACTGCCTTATCGCGGCTAAACAGTCTGCTAATCCTCTCTGGAGTCTTTGCGCTCATGCGGCGCGATCTGGTTACCGAAGCCGGTGGCTTTCTCACCAAGCATGTGAAGAGCAAGGTTGTTGAGGAGTACTGCGGCGCCGGCGCTCATACCGTGTGCGAAGACATGGAGGTTATTCTTCGTCTTCACCGCTTTATGCTCGATAAGAAACGGCCCTATCGAATCGAGTTCTATCCCCATCCAACCGCCTGGACAGAGGCGCCCGAAGTTTACAACGATCTTGGAAAGCAGCGCGGTCGGTGGTACCGCGGCTTGCTCGAAGTGCTTTGGTACCACCGCAAAATGTTTTTTCGTCGGCGCTACAAGCAAATCGGCTGGTTCTCGCTGCCGTATCAGCTCTTCTTCGAAGCCTTCGCTCCCATTATCGAAACCGCTGGTTACATCATCGTGCCCGTTACGGTTGCTGCAGGTCTGCTTTCGGTTCAGCACGCGCTTGCCTTCATGTTGCTGGCAACCGCGATGAATACGGTGCTTAGTACCGCATCGGTGCTGGTGTCAATCTACGGGCAAGAGGCGGGAGCAACGCAAGAGCGAGTGCTCTTTGGCTATCCCCGCGTAAAGGACGCGCTTCTCCTGCTTTTGTCGGGCTTTGTCTCAAACTTTGGCTATCGCCAATATCTGGTTTACCATCAACTTCGTGGGCTAAGAGATTTTCTTAAAGGTCGGAAGGACTGGGATAAGTTCGCGCGAAAAGGGTTTGCTGGTACGACATGAGTCGGCACCGCATTCTCATCGTCGACGACGAACCCGACTTATTGGCCTCGCTCGTGCGAAGCGTGAAAGCTGCGGGCTTCGATGTCAGCACCGCCAGAGATGGTGAGTCCGCGATTATCGAAGTTGCGAAGCGCGCTCCCGATCTAATTCTAAGCGATGTCATCATGCCGGGCGTAAACGGCTTTCAAGCAACGCGAAAGCTCAAAGAAAATACCGAGAGTGCTCACATCCCGGTGATTCTGATGAGTGGCAAGGTTGGGCCAGCCGACACGTTTTGGGCCGAAGAGGTTGGGGCGATTGCCTTGCTTAAAAAGCCACTCGATCCCCGTGACTTGGTGCAGCGAATCGAAGACATTTTAAAATCGGTCGGTGCCACGAGTACACCCGAAGACGAGGGCAACGCTTGACCTTCATCTATTCAACGGTCGTGGTGCTGCTAGGAATCTCTGTGTTGGCGACGCTGCTCGTCGTAGGACGCGGCGCGATTCGACGTGGGCTAAGCCGCAAACTTCTCAAACAAGCAGGCGAGGTTCGAGGGCTTCTTACGGGGCTTCGCGAACGCAATTACAAGGGCATCGACAAATTGCTCTTCGACATGCGCGATAGCTACGATATGACCGTCATCGAAGATGAGCTTCGAGGCCTTCTTGGAAGTGATCCCAGCGAGACCGGCGATGCGATGCGCAAAGCCTTCGACTTGCTTGGGCTTACGGAGCGCTATTTAAAGCAGCTGCGATCCGCGAATGCTTGGCAGACGCGGGCCCGAAGCGCGACCGCACTTGGACAACTTGCAGACACACGCGCGGTTCCCGGCCTGCTTGATGCCATGCGCGATACCCGAGAGGATTCGGACGTGAAACTGGCGGCTGCCGAGGCTCTTGGCCACATTCGCGATCCGAGCATTCTTCCCGAATTGTGCGCACAGCTTGGCAATGTCGACGAATGGGCTTCGCCCCGGCTCGCTAAGGTCATCGCGGGCTTTGGCGAGGCAGCGACAATGCCATTGCTCGATAGCTTGGATGCGGCGCCCAACTTAAATGCGCGAATTTGGTCGGCCCAGGTTCTAGGGAAAATTCGGGATCGCCGAGCGACCAATGCGCTCGTAAAACGTCTAAATGATCGTTCGGAGCAGATGCGAATTTCTGTAGCCAACGCACTTGGTGACATCGCAGACAATCGCGCCTTTCGGCCACTCATTGAAATCATTCTCCGCGATCCAGTTGCTGCCGTCCGCTCGCAGGCCGCGACGTCACTTGGACGGATTGGGGATGAGGGAGCTCTTCCCCTGTTGGTGAATTCGCTCGGCGACCCAGAATACTGGATGCGTTTTCGAGCACTCGAAGCCATCGAGGCGTTGGCGCCAAAAGACCGAAGCCCAATCGAAAATGCCCTAAGCGACTCGAACCCCGAAGTGCGTCGTCGTGCAGCGCTTGCCCTCGAACGGCTTGGTGCGCTTGAAGATGCCTTTACCGATCTTGTCTCGCCAGAGCCCGATAAAGAGCTTGCAGCCCGAACTCGTCTGATTGCGGTTGGTCGTGCCGGATTGTCTGAGCGGCTTGCCCGTCACCTCGACGACGACGATGTCTTCATGCGTGAGCGAATCGCATCGCTGCTGGGGCCGGTTGGAGACGGTGGCCACGCAATCGATCTTTTGCGACGCCTTGACGATGACTCGGAGGAAGTGCGCTTCGCCGCAATTGAGTCTCTTGGCGACCTTGGAAGTGCCGTTGCTTGTGCACCACTGATAGCGTTGCTCTCGCACAGCGACTCGATGCACCGAACGCAAGCGGTTGACGCTCTGGTGCGATTTCCTAGTGATGTTCTTAGTCGTGAACTAGCCTCGCTTGTCACACTTCACGGCAGCGAATCGGACGAAGAGCGCTTCGCAGCCACGCAAGTACTGAGCATGGTTGCTGGCGCCAAGGTCGACTTGCTCTTTCGCGGCTCACTAAAAGACCGGTACATCGAGGTGCGTGCCTTCGCCGCAAAGACTCTAGGAGCGCGGGGAGTCTCCGAGGCCACGGATGAGCTTGGCCTTTGTTTGGGCGACCCAGAAGATCGAATTCGAACGGCTGCAGCTGCGGCACTTGGTGCTATTGGCGGCGAGCGTGCAATCGGTCTTCTCCTTGCCGCCATGCCAAAGACAAGCGGCGAGCAGCGCGATTCCATCTGTGGAACGCTGGCCGCATTGGGGTACGACTCCGTGCGCCCTTTGCTTGATGTCTTGATGGCATCGACAGACGTTAAGACCAGGCTTGGTGCCATTTGGACCCTTGGCAAAACCGGAGATGCGCGAGCAGCCAAGCTACTTCGCCTGATGCTTCACGAGGAAGATACATTGCTTCGGTCGAGCGCCGCGGGCGCGCTTGGCAAGATTCGCTGCGAGGACTCTTTGCTGGGGCTTGCCACAGGTCTCGAAGACCCGAGTCCCTTTGTGCGCTCCGCTTCGGTCAATGGGCTTGGCAAAGTTGGCTCGAGTGCGCAATTCGATACTCTGGCGAGAGTCCTTGGCGACCCCGATCAATTTGTTCGCAATCGAGCTGCCATCGCGATTGGTCGACTGGGTGGCGACCTCGCTCACGAGCTCATCATCGACGTCGATAAAGGTGTCTTAGATCCTGCGCTGCGGGTTATCGCTCTGGGGCTTACTGGCAGCGCAAGAGGCATTGGAGAGCCGCTCCAAGCGATGAAGGACCCCATCTTGCGACACCAGGTGAGCGGTGCACTGGAGAAAGAGGAAGAGGCCGTACGGGTTGTTTTCTTCTCAAACCTCCGCCCTAAGCCATTCTCAAATGAAGAGGTGATTCACGGTGAATCCGGTTTGGAACCCGATGCACTGCTAGAGCAATTCTTAGATGCCCTTCGAAACAACCAAGAGACGGCAACTCGGCGAAGGGCCGCTGCCGCCTTGGGTAGCATGCGTGATGCTTCGTCGGTCGAAGCGCTCGCGCTCGCGCTCGCCCGAGATCCAGACACCGAAGTGCGCCAGTTGTGCGCGCAGGGGCTAGGAAATCAATCCGATAACATTCAAGCAAAAGGCGCTTTGCTCAGGGCGGTCGTTGATCCCCAGCCCGAGGTGCGAATGTTGGCAATCGAAGCAGTGGGCGGCATTGCTACACCAATCGAGTCGAAGGCGATTTTCGAATCTCTACGGTCGGATAATCACGATCTGGTTTCAATCAGCGAGGCGTCCCTCGCGCGAATCTTCTCTGGGCATGTCGAAGGGATTCACGACTGGATGATGGGACAGGAAAGTTCGCAGATGCAGGCCTGTGGACTAAGGATTCTTCGTAGTATTGGAGACGCTCGTTCTCTCGGTCTGATAAAGGCCCTATTGCGCTCAAACGATCCCGAATTACGAGTCGAGTCTGCCAGGGCACTTGCGGCGCTTGAAGTTCCTGACGCAATCCGCGCCATGCTCGATGCTCTTGGTGATCCGAAAGAAATCGTTCGGGTCGGAATTCTTAAAGCCCTTGCGGGAACGACGCGAGCTGATGTCATTCAGAAACTGCAAGAGAGCTGCTTTGATCCCTCGGTCGCGGTTCGTCGACAACTCACATCCACGTTGGCAACATTGGACTCCGCACAGGCTGTTGAGATCCTCGTCACACTTGCTGACGACACTGACTCGACGATTGCTGGCGGTGCGCTTCTAGGGCTTTTGCGCAATCCAGATCGCGAGGGACAACACCGGCTACTTAAGTGTCTGCCGACGGCGAGCAGCGATGCTAAGAAAATTCTGCGGCGCGATTGCCTTGATGCGATGGAGCAGGTTGCCGAGCAGATACGTTCGGCACTAGATGCCGACATGCGACGGCGCGGCGTTGAAGTGATGACGGCAATTGATCCAACCCGTTACGCGACCACAATCGCGGAAGCACTGCGCGACCCCGATGCCACGGTGCGGCTCGCTGCCACGGTCGGCTTGTCGGACCAAGATCCCGAGCGCGTTGGAGATTGGCTTCGCGCACTGCTTGATGACCCGGTGGGCGAGGTTCGCGATGCGGCAAAGAGAGCATTGTTTAGAGTCCTCTAAGGAGTACACTGCCGCGTGTGACCTGCCGTAGTACGACCACCTTTCTCTGGAAGGCTTTGGCGTATGCCGCGCTTGCGAGCTTTAGTGCGTGTACATTTGATGGTAGCAACGAGGCTGCCGACGATGGTGATGGAGGCTCGATTCTCCCAGGTGATGTTGATGCCAATGACACTCCAGGAGGGTCCGACGCCGAGCCCGGTTGCGCATTTTCTCTCGCCACACTTTGTGAGCTAGCCGAGCCTGATGGCGATCTTAACTTCTCAAACGGTGAGGTTATCGATACCGACAACGACGTTCGCTGCCGGGACCTTGAGCAAGAGGGCGGACCGCAAGCATGCCTTCTTTGGGGCTCGTCGGTCTCGGTTGATTCGGGCGTCGGCATTACCGCCGTGGGCAACCGGCCCTTGGTCGTGGCTTCGGCAACGACGATTTCAATCTCTGGGACCGTAGACGCTTCGAGCCAGCGCGGTGGTCAGCTTGGCGCAGGCGCAAACTTCAACGAGTGTGCTCTTGCGAGTGGTCCACAACGAGACGTCGGCGGTGCCGGCGGCGCTGCGGGTGGCAGTTTTGCGGCGCGCGCAGGGGATGGCGGTGTTGGTGACCAAGATGAAAGCCTTGGTTTTGACAGTGAAGGCGCACCGGGAACTGCCGGCTCGTCTGTCGGGCGGCCTGCGTTCTTGCGAGGAGGATGCCCTGGAGGCAATGGAGCCGACGAGAGCGCTTCAAGGTTCTCTGGATCCGGTGGAAGCCGCGGCTCCTCTGGCGGTGCCTTGGCGTTCTATGCAGCTACGAGTTTTTCTTTGGAGGCCAGCGGCCGAATTCGGGTGACCGGCGGCGGCGGCGGCGGCGGTGAAGTGCAAGCCGGCGGCGGCGGCGGCGGTTCTGGAGGAATGCTTCTCATTGAGGGCGGGACGGCCGTAGCCATAAGCGGAGTCCTCGGTGCCAATGGCGGTGCCGGTGGCGAGGGTGGCGTGCGTCCGTTTTTTGGTCCCACAGACGGGCAGGACGGTAGCGATGGGGCGCTGTCGCCAAGTGGTGCGCTAGGAGGAACAGGCCTAGACAACGCTGGTGATGGTGGCGTTGGATCTTCGCTCGCGACGCTTCGCGGTGGCGGTGGTGAGGATGCTGATGGCGGTGGCGGTGGCGGCGGTGGTTCTGCCGGCTTTATTATTTTGCGCGGTGCCGTAACGATCAACGGCTCTACTTCGCCTGCTGCACTTGTGGAGTAAAAGGCTCTAAAACGCTCGTTGCAGCGTCAGATGAGCCAAATGCACTTCGCTATTGTCAAAGCGGAGTTGGATTCCATAGCCGCCGAGTAGTTGAGTCGCCGCACCAAGTTGCACGCTTGCGCTTGCACCGAGTTCATGTGCACGGGTCTCGGATAGATCGATCGGCGAACCCGAAACATCTTGGCCTAGATCATCAAGGCAGAAGTTGTCGTCAAGCCGGCCTTGCAAAAACTGCGGAAGCGCTGGGCGCTCAAGCTCGGTACCAAATGCATACCGCACTTCGGCGGCCAAGGCACCGCGCGAGAAACGACTCTTGATTGCTGCGCCCTGCACAAACTCGCTATCACCACAGTGCCGCATAACGCCTCCAAAGTACTGGGCGCCCAGCAGCACATTGGTATCGATCTGCGACGATACAAGGACCGTTCCCCTGTGCAAGGTGCCGGGCCACTTCATGACGTCGAGGTTGTAGCGCGCACCTACAGAAATATCCTTAGTGAAGCGATGTACCGCTCCAACGTCGGCGCTCCACTGGGGCAGCACAGATGTTTTGCCGCCCCGAAGTGCAGTGCTAAGTACGGTCTCTTCATCGATACGAAAGTTTACGCGCGCCCCGAAGCGATGATTGTCGGTGGAGAAGCGCCTGCTGAAGTCATATCGAAACGCCACCCCAAGGCTTGAACCAGGCAAAAGACTCGCGACAAGGGTTTGGCTATAGGCGCGGCGATTTTCACCTTCGAGAGCAGGAAAGAACTCCATTTGGGAGGTGGCATAGAGTTTTACTAAGTCGACTTGGCGGCGCAGGGCTTTGGCGCGTTTGTGATCTGGGGCGAGTTGGAGGGCGCGTCCCGCCTCGCGTCGCGCCTTCCACGGGTCAAGCTCCTCCATGGCAATCTGCGCAAGTTGATAGTGATACTCGGCCTTCGGCTTAAGTGCGAGAAGCGTTGCGAGAGTCTCTTCTGCTGTCTCCCAGTCTCGGCTCCACATTGAGATTGTCACCAAGAGTTCGAGAGCGGTGATATTCTTTGGCTCGGCTTCCAGTACCGGTCTAAGAAATTCTCTGGCCTCGCTGTACGACTTCTCCCAAGAGGTCACCCGCGCTCGCAAGATGTGAGCATCCCAATACTCTGGAGCGGCCGCGATAACCTTCTCGGCTTGCTTGCGAGCTTCTGGGCCGCGCCCCTGCCAAGACAATCGAAACGCCAGCTTCAGCCGCAGGTCGACGTCCTCCGGGGTCTCTTCCAACGAAGCCTCGATCTCGGCAATCTCGGCGCTCCCCTCAGGGCTTGGTTCATCGCCATAGACATCGCTTGTGTGCAGGATGAATGCGAGGGGCAGCATTGCCAGCACGTACTTCGCAGACATTCGAACAATCCTAGCAAGCTGCTGTACGATGTGGAAATGGGAGTTGCCGATGTGCTCGCTTCGGCTGTGAAAGAACGAGCGCGACGCTCGGCCAAACTTTGTGGTGCCGGCCTTCTCGCTGTTCTCGTGCTGTCGTGTGGTGGTCCCAGTTCCACTCCCAACACCTCTCCCCACATCGAGAATCAAGACGCGTCCTCGCCAGGTCTTAAGGTATCGCTCACCGACTGGGGGCTCTCCTCAATTGACGACATTGGTTTTCTAACAGTCGCGCTCTTCGAACACGATTCGGCGGCCTCGGAATTATCGCTCTACGATCTTCGCAAGGTGCCACCAAAGGCGTCGACGGCAAACGCCCGGGTGTGGCGCTCGGAAGCGCCAATCCTAACCTCCGGCGGTTTTCTGCTAAGTCGCTTTGATCGAGGAAACTACAATCGACTGGGAGGCACGTTCGGTAGCTTCGCGAAAGCCCCGTCGACCGGCGACGCTCGTTTGCTCGGTGGCAATGTTGGACTTCGCTTTCGTTTCACCCAAGCTGAGAAAGGCTTCACGGGTGTTTGGTTTCACCTCTTCGACGACCGAGCGTCTTCGGCCGAGCGAACCTATTTGCACACCGGAGCTGCCTCACATCTCACGTTCGAGATTCGCGGCCTTCTCGGGGATGAGCCGCTGCTGCTGGCCGTGGCGGATCGAGAATGGCTGGAGAAGGGCGATGCGCGGGCGATTGGCCCCGTTTCGGCCTACCTTGAGAGCGGCGCTGTGACGAGAACGTGGCAACGCGTTTTGGTTCCGCTTAGCGATATCCCACCCGATGTCGAGCACGAAGAGTTGGCTTCGCTTGTCTTGCAAGTCGCTTCGAAAGGGACGGGCGAGGTGGCAATACGCAATATGGGGCTGCTCGCCAGCGCCGACGCTCGTCTTCCAATCGACACCATCGTCGCGTCAAAGACCAGTCGCGCGAAACGTGATTTGCGCCGTGCCATGTGGGTGTGGCAGACCGAAGCGCTTCTAGGTGATGTAGCGTTGCGCGATCAACTCCTCGCCACCTGCAAGTCTCAGAACATCACCGATGTTTTCTTGCAGCTTGTACCCGCAACACTCGGAACCAATTCGTGGTCGGCGATGCTCGACCTTGTTGCCGACTTGCACAAGGTTGGCGTGCGCGTGGACGCTCTCGATGGCAGCCCGAAGTATTCTCAGGCGAAAAACCACCACGTCGCCCTGGAGATTGCCGGTGTGGTGGTTGCGTCCAATCGCATCGAACCAGCCCAACGTCGCTTTGACGGCATGCGCTTTGATATCGAACCATATTTGCTACCCGGATTCTCCGGGCCCGCAAAAGCGAGCATTCTCGGCGACTACCTATCACTTCTGGATAAGCTGCATGCTGTTGCCTCGTCGGGGGAGCTGCCGCTCGGCGCCGATATACCGTTTTGGTTTGATGGTGTGGATCGCTACAACAAACCCGTGGCAGTGGTGAGGGGCCGCCCCGTAAGCGAGCTTGTGATGGATCGCGTCGACAACATTGCGGTGATGGCGTACCGAACTCGAATCTACGGTCCAGATGGTGTGATTGCGCATGCAATCGATGAGATCGAATACGCCGAGGCGACGGGCAAGGCAGTTTTCGTGGGGCTTGAAACCGGCCCGCTACCCAACGAACATGTGAGGGACTTCGACGCGAAACCGCAGGAGGCTGCTGACCGATTGTTGGTGTGGACCGAGGGGCGACGGCAGTTGCGCGTGGTGCACTATCGAGCAGAGGAGCACAAGAAGTTTGCTGCCGCGCGTGCCGAGCATGCTGGTGCGCGGGTCTTCTACATGCGTTCGGAAACCATCGCACCCGCAAGCAAGATTACGTTTAATCGGGATACCCTCGCGTCCCTAGAGGAAGCGACTCTTCAAATCGAAGAAGAGCTTGGCTTGTATGATTCAACCGCTGGGATTGCGATTCACGCCTTTGGCAGCTTGCACAAGCTTCGTGACACACGCGTCGCCGAGCCGCCGAACGCTAGCCCTTAGAGAAATCGCCCATCTTGGAATAGTTCTGAATCTGCTCGTCTTGCTGACCCAACGCCGCTGCGAGCTGCCTCTGAACCATCATTTCTCGTCGCTGTTGCGCTCGTTCCTTGCTCGCTCGCTGCACAGCATTGCGAGTAAGGTGATGTGCTGCAGCACACGAGACCTCGGCTATCACTACAACCACCTTGGCTGCGTCTTCAGGATCTCGAAACGATCGGTGCACAGCTGCCAGGAGGCGTTTCGCAACATTGTCGCAGTCGACAATGATTGTTGATGAGCTCTCACCCCAAGCCAAACGCCGATTGAGAGCGTCTCGAAGCGACATGTCGAGCCCTGGGTCGGTCTCGTGCAAACGAGCGACGCGACCGACAATGGCATCGAATAGTTCGGTGCCAGCAGCATCGGCGCCGTACTCCGAAGTGTTTAACGCCTCGTCGCGAAGGACTTCGAGGCACTCACTTAGGTCAAAGCTCATAGTTGCAGGTCCTCTACGGTGTCGAGGTCGAGTTCGAGTTGTGCAAGATGCTCCTCGTTTCGCGCCAGACGGTCGCGCATTCGCGAAGTGCTCGCGCTCATTTCTCGAAGACGGTCGGTCGTTGGTTTGCCGGCGTCCACCGCGACCAGAGCAAGAGCGTGAAACAGGCTCTGGTGAGCCAAGGCCAGAGCGCTTAGTGCCGCAGCACGCACAACGGGAGGGACGTCTTGTGAGTCAACCGAGGCAAGGTGCACTGCACGGGCCTTGTCCAAGCTTTCCAACAACGGATTCATCTCTTGCTCGGTGAGCAGACGGCTCCCGTACAAGTCGACCGCGGTACTTGCCATCTCCGCTTCTCCGGAAAACTCTGATGCACTCGCGTGGGCAGCATCGATAATGGTGCGAAGAATTGGGCTCTCTTCGGTAGCGAGCGCTTCTTTGGCAGCCGTTGCACCTTGCACCAGACATCGATTGACCTCGGGGCCGGCGGGCATCGGTGACTCACTCGAACTAAAGGGAACCGTTGCAATACTGGCAAAGGTTGTGTCGGGCAGGTCGCTTGTCGCACGGCTGCTGGCGAAGGTCTCATTGGCCTGCTTGATGCTGGCGCTCACTTGAGCACCAATAACCATTTCGCCAACGATGAGTGATCGCAGCAAGGCAATCTCAAGGCAAACACCGAAGTCCTCATCGGTTTTGCTTACGTCGTTGACAACCGACATGGCTGCGGCGCGAAGAATGTCAAAGAGTTCTTTGACGGCGCCGTACTTGCCCTCACGCTCAAACCAGGGCTTCACCAAGCTATCCGCATAGGTCCAAACGTGAACGCCGGTGGTGCTTTCTAGGTCGAGGTAGACCGCTTCACAAAAACTGCCACCTAGGAGAGCCAAGGCCTCTGCCTCGGGAATGCCAGCGACCAGCGGGGACGACGCAAGCCCCATGCGCTGACAGATGTCCATAAATAGTGGGCGGCGGCTCCACCAAGCCCCCGAGCCGGTCTCCTCGGCGGGGGCCGCTTGGCCGGTGCCGGGCGTTTGAACCTCGACGACGATCGCGCTGATGTTGTCGCCTCCTCCTCCGCGTTTCGCAAGCTCGATAAGATCGGCGGTGGCCTCGTCAGGGGTGGCCGCACCGCTCAGTACCTGCTCGATCGCGCTGCGAGTGGCATAGCCGTTTAGCCCGTCAGAGCAAAGGAGAAGCCTATCGCCCACTTGAAGCTCAACTTCTAATAGGTCGACGTCGGTCGTGTGAAGGCCGCCAAGATTTCGAGAAAGCACGCTGGAATGCGGATGGTCAATGGCTTGCTCGGGGGTGAGCTTTCCTGCGGTAACAAGCTCGGCCACGACCGTGTGATCTGCCGTGAGTCGTCGCAGTCTTCGCTTGCGGAGAAGGTAGGCTCGCGAATCGCCGACATGAGCAATGAGAGCCTGGTTCGCACGCGGCATCGCGAGCGCGACGACGGTTGTGCCCATGCCGTGCAGGTCGCGATCGGCCTTTGCTCGCAAGTGAACCTCTGCGCCTGCCGCCTTGCACGCCTCGACTAAGAGTTTTCCCGGTGGCCGTTGAGTGCGGCCCTGCGCGATCGTGTTAACCATGACCTCTCTGGCAACATGAGACGCCGTGGCTCCGCCTTGATGGCCACCCATGCCATCCAAAACAATGTACAAGCCCTGGCTTTGATCTACAAAAATGCAGTCTTGGTTCTCTTGTCGAAGAAGGCCGACGTCGGTCCGTCCCGATGTTCGCAGCTCAAGAGCCCCCGCGACCGCTGGCGTTGGGTTAACGGTCGACATGCGTGGCTCTCTTTGGAACGGCAAGATGCTGAGCCGCACGTTGCTCTTCGAGTTCGTCGTTGAAGATCTCCACAACTTCGCGTGCCGCGTTAAAATTAAGACGCACCACTTCGCGTACGAAGAGGTTTGTCGATGGACCGGGCGGCAGTTCCTGTTTGGAAACCTGGACAACCAAATCCCCCATCGTCACGACGGTTCGCAGTACCGCGCGCGGGGAAAGCCCCACACCCAACAACGTCGCACTCCAGCTGGAAACCGCTTGGTGAAGTTGTGCCGGGGAAGGGCTCTTCAGGTATCGCTGCATTTGATTTACAACGGTCTTGAACTGTCGACGGATCATTGCCTCTGGCAGAGTCCCAAAGGCATCGTCAATGGAATGGCGCGACTCAACAAGGGTATCGAGCATCTCGATCCTGAGAGAGGAGAAGATTTCAGCGTGGCTGTTCGCCATTCCAAATATACTAACATCTGACAGTGAGAAGAGGCGCGGGAGCGGGCGTTCGAAGTTCACGCCGTGCTACATTCAATACGAAGGCGGCGAAGTGCGGCCCTATCGCAAGTCCCGTATCTCCTGCCTCGTATCTCCTGCCTCGTATCTCCTGCCTCGAAACTTTGCATCATGTCTGATGGCCGCATACTCGTCGTCGATGATGACCCGCTTCTTCGCGGGTCGATCGCCATGGTGCTCGAAGACGAGGGCTATACGGTGGAGCTCGCCGCCGACGGCTTTAAAGCTCTCGAGTCGGTCGCAGCAAATCGGCCAGACGTAATCTTGCTAGACGTCATGATGCCGAATATGAGCGGCACGCAAGTTCTCAAAGAGCTTCAGGACGACCTGAGCACGGCAGATATTCCAGTATTGGTCATGACGGCGATTAACGGGGTTGCCGGTGGGCGCATCCTCAACGGGCCAAACACCGTTGTTGAGAAGCCCTTTGATGTGCACGACTTGCTAAATAAAATTGCGTTGGCAATGTTCCGCAGCACGGATGCGGGCGATCCAAGCGGCCCAGCCGAGGCGTAGCCTAGCCACTCTGGCGTGGTATACGGCTTGTATGCTCAAGCCATCTGTATTCGCGAAGCATCGTCAGGCCTTTCTCGAGGCCATGGGGCCAAACTCTGTTGCCCTTATTGGCTCCCCACCCGAGCTTCTGCGCAACGGCGACGCTAGCTATCCCTACCGACAACGCTCGGACCTTTACTACCTCAGCGGCTTTGCCGAGCCTGGCGCAACGGTGGTTTTGCGTACGGATAGCAAAAAACCGTACACCCTCTTTGTGAGGCCAAAGGATCCTGAGCGCGAGACCTGGGATGGCCGCCGGGCAGGGGTCGAGGGCGCTGTGAGCGACTTTGGTGCCGACCAAGCATTTTCAAATGCGGTCCTGCGCAAAGAGCTGCGCGGGTTGCTCGCCAACGTCGAAAACCTTTACTACGAGCTCGGCAGTGATGCGGTTTACGACAAGCTTATCGTCGAACTTATCGGCGAGCTTCGCCAGGGCGAACGCCGCGGACAGCGCCCGCCACTGCGAATCGTGGATCCGCGCTTCTCCTTGCACGAGCTTCGCCTTCGAAAGAGCGAAGACGAGGTTGCTGTGTTGCGCAAAGCTTCTGAGCTTACGGTCTCGGCTCACCTTGAGAGCATGCGTGTGGCCAAGCCCGGCGTCGGCGAAAACGAAATTGAAGCCCTCATCGACTACAGCTTCCGCCGCCAGGGTGGAACCGGGCCAGGTTACACGTCGATCGTCGGCGGCGGTGCCAATGGCACAATCCTGCACTATATCGAGAACAACCAAAAGCTTAACGATGGCGACTTGCTCTTGATCGATGCGGGTTGCGAATACGAGTTTTATACCGCCGATATCACCAGGACCTTTCCTGTTAACGGGACGTTTACGGAAGCGCAAAAACGCTGCTACGAAATTGTCTTAGACGCGCAAGAGCAGGCCATCGCGATGACAAAGCCCGGTGCGACCATCGATGGCATTCACGATCTCTGCGTCGAAGTGCTTACCGCAGGCATGATTGAACTGGGCCTTTTGCAGGGCACGGTTGCAGAGCGAATCGAAGACGGCAGCTACAAGCGGTTCTACATGCATCGCACCAGTCACTGGCTTGGCTTGGACGTGCACGATGTTGGTCCGTACACCGTGGATGGGGCCGCTCGGCCGCTGGAGCCCGGCATGGTCATTACCGTCGAGCCCGGCCTATACATTGCGGCGGATGCGGAGAACGTGCCCGATGAGTATCGCGGTATCGGCATTCGCATCGAAGATGATCTCGTCGTGACGGCCGACGGCAACGAGAACTTGAGCGCGGCGGTGCCAAAGACTGTCGCCGACATTGAAGCTGCCTGCCGCTCGTGAACGAGCGGGAGCGTACTCGGCTCAGTAAATTTCTGAGCTTGGTATTGCGGCATGAGCCCGAGACAATTGGGCTCACGCTGGACGTGGCCGGTTGGGTCTCGGTCGAGATGCTACTGGCGCGGCTCGCGGCTTATGGCAAGCACACAAGTCGCGAAGCGCTTGACGAGATCGTGGCAACCAGCCCAAAGCAGCGCTTCTCCCTAAGCGGTGATGGCTTAGAGATCCGAGCGAACCAGGGCCACTCGGTCGCGGTCGAACTCGGTTATGTCGCTGTGCCGCCGCCAGCTCAGCTCTTTCACGGCACGGTGGCCAAAGCTTTAGAGGCTATCGAGGTCCAAGGCCTCTCCAAGATGCGACGCCACCACGTCCACCTCTCTGCCGACGCCGAAACCGCCGCGCGGGTCGCCAAGCGGCGCGGGCGGCCCATTGTCCTTCGCATCGATTCGGGGCGCATGAGCGGTGCGGGCTTTGTGTTTTTTCGCTCGGAGAATGGGGTGTGGCTCACCCATGCGGTACCTCAAGAATTTCTTGAGGTTCTGGGCGACATATAGCCCAACCCACGGCCCAACTCCTAGCCCAACCCACGGCCCAACCCACGGCCCGAATTCGCCAATTTCCAGGACTTGCACCGTTGCTCGCGCGCGGTGGCATTCGCTGCAGTTGACACGACTTGGGATCGGAGGCTAAACGGGGGTTATCGTGTCCCACAACAAGCTCAGCCCAGCCCAGCGCAGTCACCTCAAGTCGCTGGGACATCATCTTCAGCCCATCGTCACCGTGGGAAAAGAGGGCATCACCGATGGTGTGGTTGCCGCATTGGAGCAAGCGCTCCTCGATCATGAACTTGTCAAAGTGAAGGTCGGAAAGAGCAGCACCGAAGACCGCCACGATGTTGGAGACCCGCTCGCCGAGCGCACAAAGTCGCAGAACGTTGCGATGATCGGCAAGACGATGTTGCTCTACAAGCGGCACCCAGAGAAGCCGACCATCAAGCTTCCCAAGTAGTTCGAAGTTTGGCGCCAGGTTTCGCTGGCATCACCCAGTGAAGAGCACCCAGTGAAGAGCACCCAGCGACGAGCACCCAGCGACGGCCAGCTAGGCCAGTGCGCGAAGTGCTTCTTTCACGTTACTTACGCCAATCAGCGTTAGGCCGTGATCGCTTTCGAGGCGCTGGCGATTTTGCTCGGGCAAGACGCAGCGCTCAAAGCCGAGCTTAGCTGCCTCGGAAAGCCGCACATCAACCATATTTACGGCGCGAATTTCGCCGGCGAGACCAACCTCGCCAAAGACCAGAGTTTTCCCATCGACGGCTTTATCGTAGGCCGAAGAGGCGAGGGCGACAGCAATACCCAAGTCGACTGCGGGCTCGTTCACGCGAACACCGCCAGCGACGTTTACAAAGATGTCTTCTGGCACAAGGTCGAGCCCCGCGCGCTTTGCCAAGACGGCAAGTAATAGCGCAACCCGATTGGAGTCAACTCCAGCGCAGGTGCGGCGCCCAAAGTTTGCCGCAGGCGGGGCCACCAGGGCCTGCACTTCAACCAAGATTGGACGCGTGCCCTCGAGGGTTGCCACGACCACTGATCCCGGTGCGCCTTCGGGACGCTCTGCTAAGAATAACTCGGATGGGTTGGCAACTTCGCACAGGCCGGAACCGCGCATCTCAAAGACGCCAATCTCCTGTGTCGAACCAAAGCGGTTTTTGATCGCTCGCAGGATTCTGTAGGGGCTGGTGCCTTCGCCTTCAAAGTGCAAAACCGTATCGACCATGTGCTCAAGCGTCTTTGGCCCGGCGATCGACCCTTCTTTGGTTACGTGGCCCACCAAGATGGTCGGGATTCCCGAGGTCTTGCTAAAGGCCATCAGGCGACCTGTGCACTCGCGCACTTGACCAACCGAGCCGGGAATTGAGTCGAGTGCGTCGCAGTGCACTGTCTGAATCGAATCGATAGCAAGAACTGCTGGGCGCATTTCAAGCGCCTGCTCCAAGATTGCCTCGAGGTTGGTCTCGGCATAGAGGGTGAGACCGGCATTTGTGGCACCAACCCGCTTGGCGCGCATGCTGGTTTGCGCCACCGACTCCTCGCCACTCGCGTAAAGAATTTTGCCGTGGGCAACTGCGATGCCCTGAAGCATTTGCGCAAGCAATGTCGACTTGCCAACGCCCGGGTCGCCTCCGAGAAGTACCAAGGAGCCGGGAACTAAGCCCGAGCCCAAGACTCGATCGAGCTCGTCGATGCCGCAGCTGAGGCGCTCGATATCATCGGCATTGCCAGCGTCCGCAATGGAGACAGGCTTGTTTGCCAGCGCACCGGGGGCGGCTGAAGACCTCGCCGCAATCCCTCGGCCTTCGGGGCGAGTAACTTCCTCGATGAGGCTATTCCACTCGGCGCATTGCGGGCAGCGCCCAAGCCACTTTGGGGCGTTATGCCCGCACGATTGGCAGACGTAGCTGGTCTTAATTTTTGATTTCGCCTTGGCCATTGCCGAAGGCTAGCCCGAACCTATGACGATTGCGCAAGCCCACTTCGGCCAAGTAGTCGTTCCGAGTTGCTACTAAAACTGAAGCATCAAACGTGTCTGAATCGTGTGCGCTGTGCCTGCACTGCCACCATTGCCGGTTTGCGCAGATCCAAATGGAAATGCCGAATCCGTCGGATGATCTAGAGCGGCCATGGGCAAGAGAATACCGTAGGAGATGCCAGCGAAGAAGCCGTCGTTCTCGTAGCCAACGTCTGCATCGAACTCAACGCCGTAGAAAGCGGAGTTGCCTGGCGTTGCGACCGGGCGGTGCGCAGCGCTGAGAATGCCTGCTCCGCGAACTTTGAACTTGCTGGTGAGTTCGTACATGAAGCTGGTCTTGCCGTAGACCGCATTGCTAACGCCACCGAGGAGCTCGCGGAAAAGGATCAAGTCGACGTGGTAGGCCGGGTCAAAGACAAAGCGTTCGATCGTATTGTCGCCAGGTCCAAGATTTACTGCGCCGCTCACGTGAGTTTGGCCTTGCACTTCGTTGTCCCACTGATCGCCACTTGCAAAGCCCACCTCTTGGGTGAGTGTGAGGTCGCCATCCATAAGCCGATAGTTGGCCCGGGCCACACCACCAAATTGGCGAATGTCGACGGTGTCTGTGGCGAGTTGGTCTGCAGCTTCGAGGCTGCCGATGATGAACGTTGCCTCGGCCTCGACATCGAATTTACCTTGTGCGTAGCGAACCCAAAGGTCGGGCGCATAGGTCTTCATTGCACGCCGAGCGTAGCTATCTGCTGGCGGTGTCTCGCCAATTGTCACGTCGTTTTGCACGTTGCTCTGGGTGATGTACGAGAGCATGGCGCCGTAGTTAAAAACCGACTCCCCGTTGGCGAGCATATCGGCGATGCGCGTTGGGCTATCCATGTTCGAAATCATGAGCAGGTACTGCCCAAGATCGTCGGCGTCGTCAAGGTCCCAGGCTTGCCGGCCCACGCCCGCTTGCTCGCCAACCAGTGCCGAGTTTGGCCCGGTTTGTCCCCAGTCCATCGCGATGCCAGCATTGAGTTTCATGCCGGGAATCTTCGTAGAGAAGGAAACCCTGTCGACGGTATCTCCAAAGTCTGCATCGAGGTTGTAGCCACCGTGAATTGGATCGGCTCCACCGCCGTTTGCGACCATACCCATACCCCAGTGCCAAGGCATGCGACCAAACTTGAGCACACCGATCGGAGCATCGATTTCCGCCCAGGCTCGCTTGACCACAATCGAGTCGCCAAGGTTGTTGACGCCAGCCTGTGGCGCATCTTGGTTGCCATCGATGTTTGCGACGGGCAGATTGCCTGCACCGCCATTGGCGCTGTACCCAAGTGGAGTCGAGCCGAGAGTAATGTTGTCTAGGACATCGACCTGAAGGTGCACAGATGATCGCTCATCAATGTGAAAAATGGGCTCTAGCCTGAGCCGAGCATTTGCCGTTGAGTAGGAGTTTTGGCAGCTGCTTGGGCTATTGGTCCCTCGACAGGCAAGGGGATTTGGAAACGGTGCGCCACCAACTTCCTCGACATCGGTGAAGCCCAGGTCAAATTGCTTGAGCCAGTCGTGACGGAGGCGGAAATATCCGTCGAGGCTAAAGACCTGCAATTTCTTCCGTGAGCCTTTTGGCGGCGGAAGAACCGGCGTGGTTGGCAGGGCACCGAGCTTCTTTGGAGCTTGTTCGGCAACACCATCGGAGCCGCCACCTGTAGGGGTAGGCATGCCGCCGCCGGGCTGGCCACCTGCCCCTGGCATTCCTTGGGCCTGCGCATCGGAGATGCTGCCAACCTGTAGAAGAGCTGAGCCGCAAAGGGCTGCAGAGGCGATTGTGATTGCTGTGGTGATGTGGTGCCGAGACATATTGATAAATCAGGTAGAGAGCTTGGGTCGGAGCTTGGGTCGAGAGAGAGCTTGGGTCGTTATCTACGAGGCGTAATGAGTGCCGTGAGCATGGGCCCAAAGCCGGTATCGCGAGCGCGCACTATACCCAGGGACCTGTAGGGGGCAAGGGGCTAGGACGCGGAAATCTGAAGGGATTCGACCCGAATTGATGGGCATTGGAGGGGCTCTCGCCAGCCCAAAGGGGATGCCGGAGTGGTAATAGAGACCACCTGCTAGGCAACCGAGTTGCCCGCGCGCGACTCTTTTTAGAACACCGATGCAAATGGACTTTCGAATCGCAATCACTCTGACACTCCTCGCCTGTGGAGGATCGCCAAGAGCGAGCCAGCATCGTGCTGCTGAGCCAGCATCCGAGCCCGCAGCGGCACAGCCTGCGAAGATGGGGGCCGGCGCTTCGGGGCCGAGCCTCTTGATTGGTTGGTACTGTCCCGAGTCCGCCGCTGGTCGTCCCGGAGTGGAGCCGCTTGTAGCGCGAGATCCGCTGTGGACTGCCGACCGAGGCGTGCTTGAGCGAGCAATCGATACGCGCCGCGCCAAGCGATTCTCTGTGTTGGGCTACCAAGGACAGAAGGTGGGCAACCTCTCCGTCGCAGGCGGCGCCACTTCGGGCGGCGTCAAACTCGCCATCGGCTCGTACCTTGGGGCCGAGCCCTGCGAAATCGTAGATAGCCTTGGCAAGGTGAGTAGCCAAAATGCCGAGTGTCAGCGGACAACGCTTGGCTGCTCGCTGGCAGTTGGACGGCTTGAAGCTGCCGGGGGCTTTAATGCCCGGCCCTACGAAGAAGATCCCGAGGCTGCGGTGCTGACCACCGGCGCGGCCTGCGAGATTGGATCAAATCTTATTGTCGATGTGGATGCCGATGGCAAGGCCGAGCGATTCTCGCTCTCCGAGATTTTGGCGGGGCGGGTACCAGTTGAGTTGCCGCTTGAAGACGAGGGTGGTCGCACTTGTGAGATGGGATTTGCTGGTTCGCTCTCTGAGCCGGATGGCATTGTTCGCGTTGGCGTCCTTGATCTTGATGGCGATGGCAGACCCGAAGTTGTCTATCGCACCAAGAGCGAACTCTTGATCTACGGCGCCCCCAATAGCCCAGCACGCATGGAACTGCTTGGGCGAGCAACGCTCACATCGTCACCAGAGTAGGAGCTTTTCTGGGTTGCTTCTTTGGATGTGGCGGCAGCGATCACTAGGTGCGATGCACGCGGCACGGTATGCTTAGTCTTCCTTACTTATCTGGAGGACTTAATGCGTACGACTTCCATCATTGGCTTAATCCTAGCGTTGCTCGCTGTACCCGCGTGTTCTAGCGACACGGGGATTCTCCTTACGACCTCTGCCTCAGATGAACTCTCAAGCGAGATCGAATCCCTTCGATTCTTCGTGGGTGAGAAGTTCGCCCTTGAAAACGAGAGATTCGACGACTCTAGGTTTTTCTACGACGAAGAGCCTCTCGACGACATTTTCTTAGACGGCCGAAGCTTGGCGCAAGATCCATACTCGCTATTGATTCGACCAAAGGATGCCGATGTTGGAATTTTTGTCGCAGTCATGGCCTACGACGCCGAGCAAAACCCGATCGGCTTTGCCCGCCTTCCACCTCCAACGAACTTCGTGGCAAACAAGGTCCTCGAATGGGAAGTAACCCTTGAACGAATTCCCAGTGGGGTTTTTGTCGGCCCAACCGGCTGCCTTGTCATCTTTAATGAAGAAGGTGGCCCAGCGCGCGTCGCTCGCGGAAGTGACCAAGATTGCGATGGCTACATCTCTACTGACGATGACGGAAGGGACTGCAATGACCTCAATCCGTTTCAAAATCCCGGCAAGGTTGAAGACTGCGGCAATGGCGTCGACGATGACTGCAATGGACTTGTAGACGGCGAAGATACGGAAGACGTCGATCGCGATTCCTTTGGCGCTTGTGGTGGAAATGGAGGCGATTGCAACGACCATGATGCGACGGTAAATCCGGGTGCCACCGAGACGTGCAATGGGGTCGACAACGATTGCGATGGCGTCTGTGATGGCGGCTTTGACGCGGATGGCGATGGCTACACGACGTGTGGAAGCTTTGTTGATGGCGGCGAATGCCTCTTCCTCGATGACAGCAAAGCGGATTGCGACGATACCGACGCATCGAATTATGTTGGCAACGAGGAGATTTGCGACGGCAAGGACAACAACTGCAATCAACGTTGTGATGAAGAGTCGAGCCTAGATCCTGACCAGGATGGATTTACCCACTGCGGATCTTTTATCGACGAATGCAGCACAACCTTGGGGCCGGAGGACTGCGAGCCTGAGAACCCTGAGGTGCATCCAGGTGCCGCCGAAATCTGCGATGGAATCGATCAGGATTGCGATGGCAACCCCGATGACAAAACCACGCCTTGCTTTGCATTTGAGCCCACCAGCGGTAACTGTGCGGAAGGAATTCGCACGTGCCAAGGAGGCGTGCTTGCCGACGAGCCGTGTGACATTGACAATGGTAGCTCGGTGGATCCATCGCTATGTCTAGCCTACGAGGCGTGCAACGAGACTGACCCCTTTGCCTGTGTTCTTGCTGGGGATGAGGTCAACGTTGATAAAGAGGATGACTGTCTTGTGGGAATTGGCGCCGGCGTGCAATGCGAGGGGCGCACCGTTCGCATTGAGGGGCCCGACAACGGCCAAAATTCGGATTGCAAATTTACGATTATTGGTGGCTCGATTCAACAGGGGTACCAGGTTGACCTGCGAGGTGGTGATGGCACTGAGCCTCCCGGAACGACGTTAGATGCGTGCACTGCATTGTTGCGGGTTACCGCATTGCCTGGAGCGAGTCGCGCAGTGATTCTGATCAATTTTGCCTCGGAGCAAATACAATCCTTCCTACTCCAAATCAACCTAGACACGGATCGCGGCAATGTGTGCGGGAGCCGGCTCGGTCTGGATTGCAACGAATTTCCAAACGATGCGACCCCAGTTCCCGCACCGTGAATCTAATCGCAACGCTATAATTTAAGCGTGAGCAACAACGAACTTCGCAAAGACATCGGACGACTTTTGTGGATAGGCTTCGAGGGAACCCACGTCGATGCGAAGCTGCGTGCAACTCTTGAAGCAGGCGATGCGGGTGGCGTTACGCTCTTCGCCCGCAACCTGCCGACCAATGCCGATGGAACTGACGTTGTGGCTCTTCGCAAACTCAATGACGACTTGCACGCAGCTGGAATGGCTTCGGGGGAAAAACTCTTAATCTCTGTCGACCAAGAGGGCGGCCGAGTGCAGCGGATCAAGGCGCCAGCCCAACACTATCCTCCAATGATGAAGGCCGAGCCTGGGCATACCGCCGAGGCTTTGGCTGCACTGCAAGCGCTGGCACGCCGCATGGGTGCCGAACTCGCCGATTGGGGGTTCGATATCGACTTTGCGCCGGTCTTGGATGTCCACACAAATCCTGCCAATCCAATCATTGGTGATCGAGCGTTTGGGGAAACTCCCGAGGTTGTGATTGCCAGGGCTTTAGCCTTTGCCGCCGGGCTGCAAGAGGCGGGCATCTTGCCTTGTGGCAAACACTTTCCCGGCCATGGCGATACTGCCACCGATAGCCACTTAGCTCTCCCGCGTTTGGATTTCGCGATGGAGCGCCTGCGCAGTGTGGAGTTGGCTCCCTTTGTGGCGGCGATTACTGCACAGGTCCCCATGCTCATGACGGCGCACGTCATCTTTGCGTGCCTTGACGATGCGGTGCCGGCAACGCTAAGTCCTGCCGTTGTCACGGGGCTTTTGCGAGACGAGCTTGGCTACGAGGGCGTTGTCATTAGTGATGATTTGGATATGCGCGCTGTCGCCGACAACTTTAGCGTTGGAGAGGCGGCTGTTCTCGCCATCGACGCAGGTTGCGATGTTCTCCTCTTGTGCCGCAGTCTCGCGCATCAAGATGAGGCGCGAAACGCTCTCCTCGCCAGGGCCAGCAGCGATTCGGAGTTTCGCGCCAAAATTGCCAAGTCAGCGAGCCGAGTTCGAGCGCTCGCTCGCTAGCGAATCCTCGGCCTCTCGACAGATCAATTCAATCTGCTTGCAAAGCCAAGTGCCTGCAGGACCAAGCCTGCGCTCGTTCGAGGTAATCAGGGAGAGCGGCAATCGAAAGGAGTCGCTTTGCCAGGGCGCGGTTAGGATTCGTTTCACCGTTCCCTTTGCCAATTCCTCTTTGATGAGGTGGTGCGGTAGCGATCCAAATCCAAAGCCATCAACAATGAGGTCTTTCTTGGTTCTAAGGTCGACAACTCGCCACGTGCGACTGCTGCCCACGCCGTAGTCCACGTCGCTTCGCAAGCTCTTGCGATTGGTTAAGACGATTTGCGTGTGACCTTGCAGCATGCTCTTTGGGATTGCTCCCTCGTGAGCCGCCAGGGCATGCTTGGTCGATACAACCGGAATCATTTCGGTTTGCGTTATGACGGTGCCGTTAAGCACGCTGGGAAGCCCCTCCATAAGGAGCGAGATGCCGACGTCACACTCGCCACGACGAACGAGGTCGATCGACTCGGCCATCGCTTGCGAATAGAGATGAAGCTCGACCAGGGGATACTGCTTCTCAAATGATGTAAGTATTTCTCTTAGCAGCGATTGCGGAAACATCATGTCAACAGCGAAGGAAATGCTAGGCTCAACACCCGAGCCAATGCTGTGTGCTCTTGCGACGAGTGCATCGACTTGGCCAAGGATGGCGCGCGCATCTCCGAGTAGACTCTTTCCTGCCTCGCTCAAGGCCGGCCGATGAGCGCTGCGGTCAAAGAGTTGTACTTGCAGGAGCTCTTCTAGATTTGCGATGCCGTAGCTGACGGCGCTCTGCGCTCGTCCAAGGGCGCGTCCTGCAGCTGTGAACCCTCCTGTGTCGACGGCGGCTACAAATACCCGAAGTTGCTCGATTGTGATCGGTAAAGTGTTCCTGTCCATCTTGATATCTGATGGATACTATCAGTTTTTAATCTCTTTCTTGAATGGAAGTTTAGCCCTAGTCTGGGTATTCAATCGCCTAGCTTCCCACGGTGGGAGCTCGGCTCAAGACGCCAAGCCCATGTCAGCAAATCTCAAAAACGCCTTTGCCTATGCCCTCATCGCAGCTCTCGCCACAGGGCTTGCCGTCGGACGCTGGCTTTGGCAAGGCACAGGAAACGTCTACAGCAAGCTCGATCTTAATGTGTATCTGCCAGACTCAGACCTTGGTTGGCGCAGAACGGAAGAGGGCTTTACCTGGATCGGCTTAGATCTCGTCGCGGTTCTTGTCGCTTTGACGATCGGTGTTTTTCTTAGCATTCGTTTCCTGGGTGAGCGCCGCCATCTCGTTGCGAAATGGCTCGTTCGCGCCAGTCGCGTTTTCGCGGTCATCGCTCCGCTTCTTCCCCTGTACTTCTTTCTCGGTGGTGCTCCGCCAAGTGGAGCAAAAGACAGCCTTCCCAATACGGTGATCGAGGCGCCAACCAATGGCATTCTCGCTTCGCTGCCAGGACTGCCTGCTGGGCGTTACGAAGTCGTACCGCATGCCGATGCGGCAGTCACCGCAAAGCTAAAGGCTGGTGGCGAGGTCTTTGACGCGCGATTCGCTGGCGGACTGGCAGGCTATTGGGAGGCGACCCCAAGCGACCTATCGCAAGCGATGAAGGCCGAGGTATCGGTCCTCTCCGAAGCAATTGAGACAGGCATCGATTTGCGCAATGAGCATGCGCTTGCCGACTTGAAACCAAGCGAATTTCCGCGGATCGCATTTCACCTTGGCAATGTTGTGTCTACTGAGAAGGCCGATGCGGCGGTGGCCTTTGCCGCTGCAGGAGAAGTGCACCTTGGCGGTAAGGTGCACGGGGCCGAGGTGCTTGGCACGCTTCGCGCTGTAGATGCTGCCCTGCGCGAGAAGCTACAACTGCCTCCGGGCATCCATGTCCTCTTGCAGGCTAGCCTCTCCATCAATATCAAAGAAACCATCATCGGAAACGACGGCACGTTCGACGTCGACGATGTTCCTATCGCTGTAACCCTCATCCTTAAACACTCGGAGAACACACTATGATTAATCGAATCCTTCGCGGCGGCGCACTATCCGTTGCACTCATTTCCCTTTCTCTCGGCGCCTGTAAAAAAGACGAGAAATCTGCAGAGCCTGCACCTGCGAATGTCGACCCCGCACCAGCGAAGGTTGATCCAAAGCCCGAGCCAGAGCCTGCCAAGGTCGTGGAAGAGGAAGCGGGAGACTACTTCTACGTTGAGGCTTCTCACGCAGAGCCAAAGCCTGAAGACCCAGTAAACGTTTCATTTCCAAAGGTCAAAGTTGTGAAGTCGTCGATTGACCTCGCAAAGATGACTGAGGCAACGGCTGAAATTGAAATCAGCATGACCGAAATCGATTCGGGAGTTCCCAAGCGAGATGGCCACCTTGGATCGGCCGATTACTTCGATGCCGCCAAGTTTGCTACTGCGACCATCAAGGTCTCGGACGTGAAAGAAAAAGAAGGCGACTCGTACACAGCAAAGAGCGAAGTGACTGTGCACGGTGTTTCAAAAACCTGGGACGTTGAGTTCACGATCGTCGAAAAGGCAGAGGGTTCAATTACAATCGAGGCCGAGCAGTCGTTTAGCCGACTCGACTTTGGCATCGGCTTGCCCGAGGGCGACTCGGTTGCGGCCGACGTGCTCGCGAAGCTCCGCGTGACACTTCCGACCAGCTAATCACTTCCTCCGATCGTTGAACGAGGCAATACTCTCGTTCAACGCGGGGCAAGCTGCTTTCGCCCAATCAAGCTCAGGCCCGATTCGAGCAGAAGAAGTAGTAGGAGCAGGGCAGCGATGGCATGCCATAGTTCCACTCGCCTCGTTGGCGTTGCATCACTCACAGGTGCCCCGGCGCTATCGCGCTCAAGGGATTTCGTCGATCCTAGAGTTAGGTCGCTTACGGCCGAGTCAATGTTCGCTGCGAAGGTCGCTTCGGGACGTGGCGTAAGCGTTCCGCTCGAGTCGGCGCTTGCCACGTGATAGATGCCGGGTACGTTGACGCCATCGAGCCTAGCGGTTTTGTGGCCAGCGACTTTCTCGCCTTCGAGCACCATCCGCTCGCGACCTGGCCCATCGATTTCTAAACGAACGTCGCCGGCGGCAGTTTTGATCGAGACGGAATTGCCGACCAAGATTTGCTGATTGTTGCCCTGCAGTGGCTTCGAAGCGAGGTGACGAATGCTCTGTTGTAAGAACGGGAGATAGCCGGGGTGGATGGCAAGGTCATTCCAATCTCGGTCAAGGCTTGAACTAAAGAGCATCAGAGTGCCGGCTCCTTGGCGCGCTTCCACGAGGGCTGCGGAGCCGTTGTCAAAGCGCGCTAGCACTCGTCGATCGTTCACCGAGGTCGTTGGACCAAGCAGCATGACTTGCCAGAAGGTTGCGCTGTAAAGGCCTGGAGCATCATTGGCAAATATGGAAAACACCGGGTGCTCGATCTCGAGTTTGCTTAGACGGAGTTCGGCCTGCGGATTGCGCTGCCGACCGCGTCGCAGATCAAGTGGGCTGCGCAGACTCTGGGCCAAGAGAGGCGCCATCGCTCGATTGTAGCGGTCGGCATCGACATTGGCGCCCATCGAGACAAAGAGCCCGCCGCCTGCTTGCACCCATTCCGAGAGGGCCGTCACGCGGTCCGCAGGAAGGATCGAAACGTTTGCCAAAACGATGACGTCGTAATCTGCGAGGGTGAGTTTGCCTAGGTCATCTGGAGTGGTTCGTGAGATCACGGTCCCGCTGTCGGACCTATCTCCTGGACGAAGAGCTGCCTCAAGATAGAAGAGTTCGTCCTCGTGCCGCACCGAGCGGGCGTCGCCATTGACCAAGAGAACCGAGACTTGATCGCGCGCATTGGCGACCACGAAGCGAACATTATCTGCGGCAAGCGCATCGTCTTGAACGACAACCCGTATCTCGGTGGTGCGAACTTCAGCGCTGAGATTTGCGGAAAATCGTTTGTTCTTGCTCTCGTGTGGGCCGAGGCCAATCTCGCCGCGGGCAACGGTCTCATCGTCAACAAGAAGCGAGAGTTGTGCAACTTTGGGGCTATCGCTAAAATTCGTGACGCTGGCAACGATTTGCAGTCCACGGCTGCCAATCGAGCTATCCGCTTGGACTCTCAGATCGGTGAGTGCAAGGTTGTCTAAGGTTGCATCGCCAGCGGGGTTAAGGACACGAAGCGAGACATCGGTTGGCGGCTTGGCATCCTGTGGGAGCGCCGCCTTGGTTGGCGCAAGAAGGAGAAATACGGTTTTCCTTTCGTGGCCAGATCCGGCGAGTAGTGAGTAGGCACGCTCTAACGCGCGCTCACCGTGAGCGCGCTTTGCCGTTGGTGCTATCGAAGTAATCGACTCTCGCAAACCGAGGTGGTCGCGCGTGAGTTCCTCTTTGCCGCCGCCTGTTGTTGTAAGCACAGCAATGTCAGCCTCTGGGCCCAGTTGCACCAAGAGTTGCGATGCGCTTTCGACCGAGCGCGATAACAGTGTTCGCCCCTCAAGCTTGTAGCTCGCTGCCGCGCTGTCATCGATGATGAGCACCGCTGCTTGTGGCCCTCTGGCAACTTCGGGGCCTTCGCTTGCGCAGGAGGTATAGGGCCTAGCGAGGATTAGGGCGGCGACCACACAGATCAAGACCCGAAATGCGAGTAGCAAAACCTGGCGGAAAACCAAGCGCTTTGCCAGCCGTTTGTCGGTTCCTAAGAGAAACTCTAGGGCTGCAAAGGGGACGACCTTTGCTTTGCGACGCCCTTGGAGGTGTACGGCAATCGGGATTGCGGCTCCCACGAGGCCAAGCAACATGAGCGGCGAGAGAAAGTTCATGACGCGCCCAAGCCTTCCCTTGGACGGCTTCCTGATAGGCCATTTCGCTTTGCAAGAAACGAGAGTAGGACGTCTTCAAATGGCGTATCGGTTCGAGCGCGGTGGTACTCGATTCCGGCGCCAAGGCACTGCTGCTCGCAATCTTTGAGGAACGCGTGCATCTTTGCCTTGTAGGCGCGGCGAACCGAGGATGGATCCACGAGCATGCGTCCGTCGCCCTCGAGGGATTGAAAGATGCTGAGCTCGTCAAAGGGGAACTCGAGTTCGTCGGCATCGAGAGTGTGAAACAGAACCGCATCGTGGCCTCGTGCGCGCAAGTGGCCAAACACCGAGAGTGCTTTCCCGCTTGGATCAAAAAGATCGGACGCGACGATGACGAGGCCACGCCGTTTGCGCGCGCGCTCTGCAACGCGTTCGAGTGCAGCGGCCAGCGATTCGTCGCCCTCTTGCGGCGTGTTGCTAACCTCTTCAAGCAGCGTGAGCAACTCGCGCAGGTGTGCGGGCTTCGCCTTTGGAGGCACCCACCGGATCTCTTGCGGATTGCCAAAGATCGAGAGGCCGACTCGGTCGCGTTGGCCGACAAGCAAGTAGGCCAGGGCGGCGATCAGGTGCGCGGCATACTCGCGCTTGCTCAGCCCTTTACCGACGTAGTTCATCGAAGCCGAAGCATCGAGCACAAGGTAGCAGGTGCGTTCGGACTCCTGCTCAAATTGCTTGATGTAGTAGCGATCCGCTTTGCCAAGCACCTTCCAGTCGATGTGGCGAACCTCGTCGCCCTGGCTGTACTCCTTGTGCTCGGCAAACTCTACCGACGAGCCTCGCAGCTTTGCTCGGTGCGAGCCCGTGAGGGCACCTTCGACAATAACCTTGGCCCGAAGAGCAAGGCTCTCGAGCTTGGAGATCGCGATAGGGTCGAGAAATGCCATTCGGGGAACGCTAGCCAGTACGCCCAGCGCTAGGGGCGTGCTGTGGTTTCAAGAAGGTGAGCGATGAGTTGGTGGGTGCGAATGCCTTCCGCTTCGGCTCGGTAGTTCAGAAGTATTCTGTGTTGCAAAATAGGCAAGGCAAGTGCCGCAACATCGTCGATAGATGCTGCGAAGCGGCCACCCAGAATTGCCTGGGCCTTGCTAGCCAAAATTAGGTTTTGCGAAGCGCGCGGCCCCGCACCCCAGCTTACGTAGTTGCGCACAAGGTCACTCGCGCCAGCTTCCGCTGGGCGGCTTGCTCGGCAAAGGGCGACAGCAAACTTAATGACATGGTCGGCAACAGGTACACGCAAGACAAGTTGCTGCAGCTCAAGGATTCTCTCGGGCGATAGCACCGGAGTTAGCGTCGCGCGATAGTCGGAGGTTTGTTGCCGAACGATTTCTTCTTCTTCGCTCTCGCTTGGATACGAGACATCCACTTGGAACATAAAGCGATCGAGTTGCGCTTCGGGAAGAGGGTAGGTGCCTTCTTGCTCGATAGGGTTTTGCGTTGCGAAAACCGAGAACGGCAGGTCGAGATCGTAGGTTGTGCCACCAGCTGTGATCTTGTGTTCCTGCATCGATTGCAGCAGAGCCGCCTGCGTCTTTGGCGGCGTTCGGTTGATTTCATCTGCCAGCACAATATTGGCAAAGAGCGGGCCCTTGATGAAGCGGAAGGAGCGCTTGCCCGTGGCGTGATCCTCTTCGAGGATGTCCGTGCCGGTGATGTCAGATGGCATTAGATCCGGAGTGAACTGAATGCGACTGAATTTGAGGTTTAGGGTTTCGGCCAGCGTCGAAATAAGCAGCGTCTTTGCAAGACCAGGCACACCCACAAAGAGGCAGTGGCCGCGGGCAAAGAGCGCAGTTAAGAGGTGATCAATAACCTTGTCTTGACCAATGATGCGTTTGTGAATTTCGGTGAGAATCTGATCGCGGGCGTGGGCGATTTCTTCCACTGCAGCAAGGTCATTTTTCGCGTGGGCTGTCACATCGACGGCCGTCGTATCCGAGAGTGAGGGCATAGGCGGGGCGACTATCTAACTTGCTGCAAGTATTCGCAAGGCTGGTTTGTCATGTTGGAATGATTGCCGAATCGGCAGAGTTGCGAAAGGCGTCATAGCTCTGGAGCCACATAGGGGCCAGAGCAATCCCACTCGCCGCGAGTGCACGGTTTGGGTAGTATGGCCAGACAGCAATGGCAAACCCATGGTTTCGATGCCTTCCCCTTTGCACTTCACTCTGGCTACTAACCTGTGGTGGTTCCGGAACAGAAGACTCCCTTCCGACGGCGCCTGAAGTTCAGGTTGTCGCTGGCGACGCGAGTTGCACTCTAGGTTGGGAGCCAGTCGATAACGCGCGCTCCTATCGTGTCTATGCAGCCACCTTCTCTCCGGTGCCAACCGATGCCGATGAGATTGCTGTGCAAGAAAACGCCTATGTGCACGCTGGCCTAACGAATGGTGCCCCGGCCTATTTTGTGGTCTACGCCGAGGGCAACGCTGGCGACTCCCTTCCCTCGACGCAAGTGTCATGCACGCCTCGCTCAGTCGCTGGGCCTGTCATGGTGCAAGGCAAGTTGGTTTGGGATTCTGGAGAGCCCGCGGTAGGCGTTGCGGTGACTGTGCAGGCGAGCTTTTCGAAAGAGCGCGACACGATCGATTGGCTTGAAGAGATCGAAGGCACAACAGATCAACAAGGCTCGTTCGCACTCGAACTCGCCGAGGTTCAGCGCCCGGTCCATGTTCGGACCAGCTTCCGCTACGAGCCGACGAACGCGCCGACGGTGCAGCTGCAGCGTTGGTTTCCGAGCGAAGAGGCGACTCTCGATACCGGAACATCGATTCTCGTTGATCCCCTTGCCAACGAGCTGACCATAACGGCTGGCAGTGCCGCCAGCGCGGATGCCTCGGTGCAACTCTCAAACTTGCCGCCGGAGGTTGCACGAGTATTCGCCAAGGGCTTTGACCCCAATGTCTCACCAGAGGCCTTTCCTGGCGATTTCAGCGAAGAGGGCGGCATCTTCCTCCGCTCCTATAGCTTTGCCTGGATTGTTGCCCTCGACGGTGCAGGCAGTCCGATCCATGAGCTCTCGGCGCCTGCGACCCTTCGCATGCGCGTTCAACCTGCACACTATTCGATGCTGCGCGACTACGACTACAGCACCGAGCGAATCGAAATGGAACTGTATAGCTACGACGAAGAAGGCTCGGTATGGCTGCAAGATGGCAGCGGCTGGCTGCAGGACGTCGATGGCCAGGATCTAGACCGGGATGACCTGGGTGCGCTGCGTCGTGGTCGCTACGCCGGCGAGGTCTACGTCACCGGCGAGGTGACGCACTTTTCCTTCTACAATCTCGATGTGCCTTGCATCGGCCCTTGGCCACTAGGCGGCATCCCCGCGGAGTTACGCAATAGCGAATGCACGCGGGATGCGATCGAACTCGCCAACAGCATTTTGCAGACTGATCTTGGAGCCAGTAGTTTTGCCGACGTCAACAAAGACGACCAAGACGTCCGCGACGAGCTGCCAGCGTGCTCGGCCCCCATGCCTCGGCCTACGAATTTCGGTGAGCAAAAGATTCGCGGGCAATACAAGGAAGCCGAGAGTGACTACATCAACTTGAACAATCGTTTTTGGGGCGCAGAGGGGTGCAACAACGCAGACCCGGAGGAAGCCCTAATTCAAAAGTGCTCCTTGGGACTCACTCTTTTGCACGAGACAGCACACTGGAAGCATCACGTGATCAAAGACGATAGCGTCGCGTCCAACGAGGCAGGGGTTGGCGGTGAGGCTGGTCGTTGGCAAGAGAAGGAGCTCTTTGGCGTCAACATTTACGGAAACTTTTATTACCCCTACAACGAAGAGGGAACCGCAGCAAACCCAACCCGACTCACGACCTCGCAGCTCAGTCGCCTGTGCAACAAGGAGTGGTGGACCGAGCAGCAAAATGCCGGGACGCTAAACCGCGCGACGATGCGGGAGATATTCTCAACGCCGACGCCGAACGTCCAGGCTCACGCCTTTGAGGACGCGGAGCTATCCTTGAGCGCCGACGCAACCAACGTCCCATGGGGCAGTCCCATTTCCCTGGCACTCTCGCTGCACAATGACTCAGTTCAGCCAGTCCAGGTCTTGCCGACATTTTCCCAAATGGCCAGCCCCATCACCTTTGAGATCATCGAGGATAGCGGCCGAAGTATTCCCTATCGGGGCGGCAAGATCTGGTGGGATGTTCGTGACGACAGTTTTGTGACCGTGGCGCCTGGCGACTCCCTCGCAAAGAGTTTGGCGTTGCCAACGGCTCCTGGCACCGCAGAGCGCTACGATTTCCTGCCCGGGCACAGCTATGAAATCACGGCCGCGTACCTTGGCTTCTTTGGATCGCGAGAACTTCGCAGCGCGCCTATCACCATCACCATCGGCGCAGGCCCGATCGTCTCGGGAACCGTCACCGATCTAGAGACCGGCAGTCCCATTGCCAATGCGGCAATCGAGCTGCGGGAAGCGAGCACCCTTGTCGCTTCGACATTTAGTCGACCCGACGGCGCCTACCAGGTCGCGGCGCCCCAAACGGGCCCTTATGCACTAAAGGCTGCCAGCTATGGATACGAAAGTGCCACCTTTGACATTACGTCTGACATTGCGTCGCCCACCGTCCAAGACATTGCGCTCGCGCCCTACGCGGGACTAGCGGCCAGTGGTGCGATCGATTTTGCCGCGGAGGGGATTACTCTTAGTGGAGCAGCACTTCGCGACAATGTGCTTTACGGCTTTGGACTGGGTGGGTTGGCCGCCTACGACGTTATCGACCCAGAGAATCCGCTGCACTTGTGGACCTATTCGGGGGACGCTCATCGGCGTGCAAGACATCGAGTTTGAGAACTCACGCCTGTACTTTTCGGAACTCGGTCGAATCAACGTGCTTGACCTGAGCGTCCCTGATAGCCCAACCAACTTAGGCTCGTACGGCGTCACTCACGAGTCCTTTGCAGTGGAAAATGCGATTGCCTACTCCTTCAATGTCAGCCTCACTGACGTGATTGACATGAGCAATCCGAGCAGCCCACAACTTCTCGCCTCGCCCAACCTGCCGAACGCCCAGTTTCGCGCGGTCGTGGCTGTAACCAACGCGCACATGTTCGTGGTTATTGGCAGCAGTGATCTCCAAGGTTTCGACATGAGCATCCCCAGCCCCCCGACGCCGGCAGGGATTTTGCCCATTGGCAGCTTTGGCGATTACGTCGTAGATGCCGCTGACAACCAGGTCTGGGTCCTGCGCGCCAGTGCCGATGGCTCGGGTCTCATCAAGGCCTTCGATGTCACCGATCCGGATAGCCCAAGCGAAGACTGGTCTATCGTGTACCAGCCCGCAAACGGCTCCAAGCTTCGCGATATCGCGCTCGACGGCGACGTGCTCGCAGTGCTCGTCGAAGACGTCTTCAATGGAAACCGAGTCGAGGTGTGGGACGTGAGCAACTCGGCTACCCCTGTGTTGATGGGGGCCATTCCAACTGCCGGCAAGCAAGCTGTTGCACTCAAAGCAGGAACGCTCGCGGTGGCAGGGGAAACCGCCGTGGAGTTGTTTTCAATCTCTTCACTCTAGACCGCGCGATTGCGGAAATCGTGGGGCTTCGCGGACACTAGGAATAACTCGCAGTCCAAGCAGTGAAGCTGCTTAGATAAAGGCTGCAGAGTTGTTCCTAGTTACGGAGTCGCCTGCAAGAAATCGCAGACGTCTCGCTCGCGGCTCGCGGCTTTGTCTTTGAGTTGCTCGTAGCTCTCGGCCAAGCCGCAGCGAACTCGAACGTCGAAGGGAGTGATGCGAAGGGCCAACTCAAACGCCGCACGTGCCCCGGCGTGGTCACCTGTTGCGAGTTTGGCGGCGCCGATGGTTGTCGGTGGTACGGCATCCATTTCGTTTAGCGCGAGCAACGGTTCGGCGATGGCAATCGCTTCTTGGTGCCGGCCGAGTTCGAGGTAGACGCGACTGAGCTTGGCACCGATGAGTGGATCGCCTGGGCTGCTTGCCAGTGCCTTCTCGTACTCCAAGGCGGCTGCACCGATTTTTCCGCGCACCCGCAGCATGCCTGCAAGCCTTGTAAACTTTTGGGCTCGCTCGTTGGCGATGGCCTCGACTCCAACATTGTCAGATTCGCCGCTTCCTTTGCGAAAGTGGATCTTCTGGCCGCGTTCGGCAAAGCCCTTGGCTTGAAACTTTGAGTTCTTTAAATGTTTTATCCAGTCGCGCTCAAGGTCGTTCCACTCGGTATCCATTGCCTGGGCAACCGCCTTGCGCGCACCCATGCCATTGCGAATATTCATCAGAGCGGCTTGCAGCCCAGCGTTGCCAACCGTCTTGTGAATGTAGCCAACCATGGTGCTCACTTCGGCAAAGGCCAAGGCTGCCGCTTCTTGGCTTGGCAGCTTCGCCATCGAAGGGTGCATCTTGTCAAAGGAGATAAGCGTGTCCTTCTTAAGTGCTTTAGCGAGCAGCGCTTCATCAAAGCCTGTGAGCTTGCCATCGGCATCCCCGCGCCAGCGAACTTGGAGGTACCTGGCCAAGCCTTCGTGAAGCCAGACCGGCACATTGTCGTGAGAGATTTGCGTGACCAAGTAGTGCACATACTCGTGGGTGAGGGTGTCCATCCATGGGTAGCCAAAGATTGTGGCTCGCGGTGAGACCACCATCAGCTTGCCGTACTTGCACAGGGCAATTGTGCCCGTGGTTTCAATCTCGGCCTCGGTGAGGGTAGAGACCATCGCCAAGTCGGCAGGCCAGCCCAAGAGCTCGACGCGAATTTGGTGGCTTGGCTTGTGGCCGAGGTCTGCGCCAAGAGCCTCGTACGCAGCTTCTAAGACATCTCCCGTGAGGCCGACGATCGCTTTATCCTTGCCCGAGTAGAAAATCTTAAAATGCCCACCGGCGGAAACTTCGAAGGAGAACCCGCTGGTGGCGGCTTGCGAAGAAGCCGCGAGCTTGCGGAGCGAGCCGACATTGCCATCGACAGCCTCGTCGTCGAGCCCGTCGAGGCCGACAATCACCTGTTCGTAGCGCCCATCGAGAAAATCGAGTTCGGCCTTTAGGTAGCGACTTGTTTGGCTCTCTGGTCGTTTGGCCACGAGCGCGGTAATGAGCTCGCGAGCTTCGTCAAATTGCCATGCGCGCAGGGCGCGAGCAGCGGTAACCGCCTCGTCATTCGCCCCAGCGTGGGCATGCGAAGACAACATAAGCCCTGCCAGCACGAGAAGGCCAGCAAGGGCCAATCCTGCGCGATGTAATGCCTTGCTGCTCATTGAATGATGTCCTTGTAATACTGTTTGACCTGTTCACTAAAGCCGGACGGCGCGCTCTCATCCTGCATCGCATCGAGAATCTCTTCTCGGAACTTTTCTGGTGCGCGATAGTCTTCGGCACCGGGGATTCTCACTGGCTCATCACGCCACCCCTGTTGGCCATGCTTTTGCCGTTGCCGCGCCGCGCCGCGAGCCGATTCTTGGGCCGCCCGTAGCTGCCCCGATGCCTCGCTCGCTTGTTGTTTGGCGCCAGAAGGATCTCGAGAGCGCATCTGATCTTCGGCCTGCTTCATGTGCTCAAGAGCTGCCTCAAGCCCGCTCTCCACAGCTTTTCCCGATTTCCCAGGCATGCTCTCGGCTTGCCCCTGCGCTTTCTTAAGCAGCTTTCCGGTGCGGCTGTTGCTCGCCTTTTGGCGCTGCCGGAGCTTCTCCAGCTTGCGACGATCTTCGCTGCTCATGATCTCGGATGGTGATGGGGTGACCGCTTGCAGCTGTTCGACAAGTTTCTTGGCAAGAGGGTAAGCGGTGCGAGCCTGCTTCTCTGCAGCCACGCCCTTTCTCGACCATGCTTCATCCAGGCTAAACTCCAGCTCATCGCGAATGGTCTTAAGCGACTCTTTGGCGTACTTGGCCATCGAGAGCGCTTCGGCCAGTTCTCCACGCTCAAGCATGGTCTGAGTATCTTCCAGCCGCTTCTCAAGCACGGTCATCTCCTCGCGCGTAAACGGCGTTAGACCCGATTTCGGAATCTTCTTTACGCTCTTGCGAAGCTTCTCAAGGGTTTCACCAGCGGTGTTCTTGGCCTCTGCACTCTTGCCCTGTTGCAGCTCGGAGACGGCATCCGAGTAGCGCTTGTAGATTTCGCTGGCTTGATCGGCGATCTCGTCCTGATCCTGCGCCAAGTCGGCCAGGTCGTTTAGCATGTCATCGAGCTGTTTCTCTTCTTCAGAGAAATTCTCACCGCGAAGTTGGCTTAGCGAGTCCTCGAGGAATTGGTCGCCCTTATCCATATCCTCGCTGCACTTTTGCATTTGCTCTTGGGCTTCTTTGGCCTTGCCGGCTTTTAGAAAATCGCGAACTTGCTCTAGGCAGCCCTTCTCTTGGTCTCCCTGCAGAGCCTCGCTATTTACGAATTGGTCGAGAACATCGGGGGGCAAGCTCGCGTTGGCTTCGGCAATCTCCGCAAGCTTGCGTTCCAGCGTCTTTAGCTCGCGCTCGATTTCGCTCAGCACTTCTTGCGAACCTGTGCGCTCGTACTCTTCGAAGAGCTTCTTCAGGCGCTCGCGGCTGGCAGCGGCCTCGTCCGAGATGCTCAGGGCATTCTCAAGCTGTTGCCGGCTTAACCAGTCGCTTAGAACCAGGACGTCATCTTCCAGTTCGGCAATGATCTTTGCGTCGCTCGCTTCGAGCGCCTTGGTATTGTCTTCGTCTTCGTCTCGTTTCTCAAAACTGGCCAGAAGAGCACCCTCGCGCAGTACACGCTCGCTCATGCGCTCGCGAATGTTGGCCAGCGCCTCCCTAAGCTTCTTCGTCGCCAGCTCGTCTTCTTTTAGCGCGGCGACCAAGCCGCCAATCTCGATAACGATTTCATCGGCCCCGCGTTGGATCGCTCGATGCGTTGCAACCGATGTCCCCGGGGACATCAGACGATCGGCCAAGAGACCAAGCATGTTCTCGGCGAGTTGCTGCTGCCGTGCAATGAGTTCTTCGTGGCGCTCGCGGGGGCTAAAGAGCCGAAGCGAGTAGCTGCGCGAACGGCCAATGTTTGGCCCTTGCACGTCATCATTGTCTGAAACCTCAAGGTGATACTCAATTTGCACTCCGGGCCGCAGTGGCAAGACCGAGAGGTCCCAAAGGTATTTGTGCTGAGCGTTTCGCGGTGCCATGCCTAGCGCCGGTGATGCCGATGCAGCCGCTGTTCGGCTTGGGCCTTGCTCTGAGCCTGGGCCGCTCACGAGCGCCGGCCTCGGCCCCAATACCTCCAAAGGCTGTCGCGACTCTTTGCCTCCTTGTGGCGTGTAAACCAGTTCTACGGTGCGAATTCCAAAGTCATCCGAGGCCACGTATGCGAGTTCAACCCGCTTGAGCTTGGCGACATCAAGCTCATCGGCCGGAGCGTAGAGTTCGATCTTTGGAGCCTCGTCTTTTACAACGGTGATGTGCCTTGCACGAGCTTCGACCTGGCGATTCGCCCCCCTCTCGATTTGAAAGCGATAGTAGGTCTCTTTCATTAGGCGAAACGAACCGGATAGCGCCACGCCCTTCGACGAAGGTCCCTTCGTTGCGGATTCGGAATAACTCTTAGTGAGCAGGACTTCCTCGTCGCTTGCGAGTTCGTCGGTCTCGGCAAGGAGAATGCTGGCCTTCTCTACGACCCCAGTGGTTTGCGTTACGATCTTGATCGTGCTGCCGGCCATGGCCTCAAAATCGCCAGACGAGGAGGGAAGGCTAAGGTTTGCCATGCCGGTGTATTCGGGAAAGACAACCACGATATCGACGTCGCCAACCAAAGGTGCTTCGGCAAGGCGGGCGCCGTTAAACGGAGCCTTTGCCGGCTTGCGAAGCAGTTGTTGCCAGCCTTGGACCAACGCTGTGGGGGCGAGCAGAGCTGCGCAGGCGTAGAGAGCCACGACGGTGCCAGCGGCGGCAAGCGGCCTTCGAATGGTTGCAAAGGGGACGAGCGCTTGGAGCCGCAGTGGCTCGATGCGTTGTGCCGTACTCATGAGCAGCGCTTCTCGAAGCTCGGGCGAGCCACTTGATGCCGCCTCGTCGAGAAACTCTACGGAGGAGAGCAGGTCGGAGCGCAGCGCACCTTCGCGCTGGCCAACATACCGAGCTTGTGCCGATGCGGTGCTCCAACGTTTTCGCGGCCCGAGAAAGGCGATGAGGTAGCAAATGAGCAGTGATGTCGTGGCCAAAGCTGCCACAACCCAAGCGGTGCGCACATCCAGTTTTGCCCAATGTGCGAGCAGCGGAGCAAGCAGCGCGAGGGCCCCGAGAAAGGCCAGCAAATAGAGGATGCCCTGGTAGGCCGCACGTCGGCGCAAGCGCTGGGCTACAGCACCCAAGAAGCGAAGAATGGCGAGGCGGTGTTCCACGTGAGGACCGGATTACCCTAGCACCAAGTCCTCTAATGGGCACAGGTGGGAACCGTCCTGGATGCGCTAGTGCTACGAAACTACTCGGGCGCTTCTCTTGTCTGTGGCACGAAGCGTTTCTGGGTGCTCCTCGGGCCTAATGGGAAGCGGCGATCTCAAGAATTTGATATATCTGGGTTGAGTGAATAAGCCCCTTCCCAATGCGTCTTTACGTCACGATGACACCAATGAAGTCGACGAAAAAGAGCTTGTGCGCATGGCGAAAGCCGGCGACCACGAGGCGTTCCGCCAGCTCTTTGAGCGCCACAACCGGCGCGCCTACGCGTTGGCGCTCGGTGTCGTGCGCAATCCCGACGATGCTCTCGATGTCGTCCAGGAAGGCTTTATCAAGGCCCACCGCTACCTACCCAAATTCGAAGGAACGTCCAGCTTCTACACCTGGCTGTATCGGATTGTCATGAACCTCGCGATTGATCATCTGCGCAAGCGCAAGCGCGCCAAGCAAGTCGATTTCAACGACGCTCTTTCCCACATCGAGGGAGAAGGCATGGTTGGCGAAGATAGCTTGCTGCCAAAGATCCTTGGTGCCGACCCAGCCAAATCGCTCATGCGACGAGAGATGCGTGAGCACCTTCGCCTGGCAATGGGGCAGCTTAGTGACAATCACCGAAGCGTTCTAATGATGCGAGAACTCGAAGGCCTCTCCTACGAGGAGATGGCAGACGTAATGAAGTGTTCCAAGGGAACGATCATGTCGCGGCTCTTTCACGCCCGAAAGAACATGCAGCAACACCTCTTAGAACTCATGGATGGCCCAACGGGCGCGGCGGAGGCATAAGCGATGACAGCAAATGCAATAAAGCCCACCGATGTCGAGATCATGATGTTTCTCGATGGCGAACTCGATGGCGAAGAAGCCAAGGTTGTAGAACGCTTCCTTGAAGGCAATGACGAGGCTGCAAGCGTGGCAGCGTCGATTGGCCAGCTTAGCGAGCTTGTGCGCGGAAGCGTCGACCTCGAAGCCGATGCCGCCGAAGATAAACTCGCTGGTCTGTGGGCTGGTATCGACAGCGCCATTCGCAGTAATGGGGTTTCGAAAGACGCTCCAAGTGTCACCGCAGCTGCAACTCCAAGCGCCGCTCCAGTGGTCTCGATTCAGGCAAAAGCCGAAGAGCGGGCTACCGAGGTCTTGGTCGAGAAGGCCGGCTGGTTTGGTGGTTGGCAATCCCACGTGATGATTGGTGCTCTGGCGGCAGCAGCCGCTCTCCTTATTATGTACACCCAACGCGCCGATACAAAGGCGCCAGCAGGGGTCGCCGAGCGTCAGAACAACCCGAATCCCAATGGACAGGTCGGCACCCGGCCCAATCAGCCATCGATCGTTCCAGTCGTTCTGCGCTCAAACGCACCCGAAGTCGAAGAACTTGAAGTTTATGATGGCAGCGGCGTCATAATGACGGTTGCTTCCGATGCTGAAAGTGACGATGCGGCTAGCGCAGTAATCTGGATCTCCAGTGATACCGACTTGGTGGCGGACCCAATATGAGCAAGACCATGCAAACTTCTCTTCGATTTTCACCTCGTTTTAATGCAACTCGTCCCAAAGCAGCTCGTCCCAATTCTTTCGTTCGGAACGCGCTTTCCGCCTTGGTTCTTTGCGTTGCCGTCGCGGGCTTTGGCGGCTCGGCGCTGGCCGACGAAGCGAAGTGCACGGTGTTTGAGATTAAAGCAACGACGGGCGATGGCGGCATTGATGCCGACCTCAAGCCCATCACCAACAAGCTCAAAAAGCCTCCGTTCTCGGCATGGACGACGTTCAAGGTTGTAAAGAAGCACGGCGTCAAAGCCGTTCAGCAAAAGCCGGTGGCTGTCTCGCTTGCCGATGGCGGCAAACTCGGGCTGCTTTACAAAGAGCGCAGCGACCCCAAAGGCAGCAAGCCAAGGCTGCGAGTCGGGCTCACCCTCGACAACAAAGCGGGCAAGCGCAAAGCGGATATCACGCTAAAAGTCGACTCGGGTGACTACACCCTTGTTGGCCAGGATGCGGATAAAGACGGGTCATCTCGGCTACTTGCCATCAGCTGCTCGGTCCAATAAACCCTAGGAATCTAGGGCCATTGGATTGGCGCCAGATTTAAGTGCCACGGCCGCTAGCAAACCCGGGCTGTGCTATAAGCCGCGCATGCGCAGGCGTCTGCTCATGGCCGGCGCCGGGCTGCTCGGTCTATTGGTGATTGCGGTTTGCACCGTTTGGCTGTTGTACGGCCGCATCGGTGCGTGGGCAATTCGGGAGAAAGTCGTGCCAAAGCTTGAGGCGCGTCTTGGCCGCGACCTCACGATCGGATCCATAAAAGTCTCCCGCGGAACGGTGGTGTTGCGAGGAGTCGTCGTGCCTTCGCTCGTCGATGGTACCGAACCACTCGTTCGCATCGACCGGCTCGAAGTTGAGTACGACTACGGAGCCTCGTGGTTTGGCAACGTAAAGCTCTTCGAAGCCAGAGCCGAGGGGCTTGATGCGCGTGCAAGCCGGCGAGCCGATGGCACGAGCGAATTGCAAGAGCTGATGCAACGGCTTCGCGGCGAGAAGAAGGACGAGGCACAACCATCAAAGTCGGGTCGCTCGATGCGGCCAAAGAAGCTTCGCCTTAAAGGTGGATCGATCCATGTCTTTGACGAACTCACCGGTCGCCGAATGGTTGCGACGATTGCCTATGGGCAGGCCGATAAAGGGCAGGACGCTTCGATTGAGCTTGAAGAAGTACTCCTCGATTCGCGAGCTGCGTTTCGCGACCTAACCATTACCGTCGATCCAAGCCACCCGCTTTCGACAGCTCGGGTCGCGATTGGCGATGGCGAGATGAAGCTGTGGCCTGGCATGACCCTGTCGGGAATCGAAGGAACCATCGCCCAGGGCGATACCCGCGAGCAGCTGGTTGTAGCGCTCTCGGGGAGCTATGGCGGATCCAGCGAAACCCTGTGGAACGCCGAAGGATGGCTCGAGCCCATGTCTCGCCGGGGCCAACTCTCGCTCGTCGCCGAGCGCTTTACCTTTGACCGAATTGCCCCAGTCCTTGAGGACACGGTCGTAAAGGACTTTAAGAATACTTCTGTGGACGCAAAACTCGTCATCGAGTTAAGCGAGGGGGTTGCCGACTTCTCAGGTGGGCTAAATATCCACAACCTCAACGTCGAGCATCCAATGCTTGCCCAGCAGCGGCTCTCCAATATGAGCTTTGATGTGAGCTTGGCGGCGTCGCTCGACACCAAGGCAAAGCATCTTGTGCTCGAATCGGTCTCGGTTGTTTCGCAAGGGGTTAGCTACCTGCTAAGCGGCGACTACATTATGGCGGGCGGTACCGATGAGGAAGGCGTTCTGCGGCTGAAACCACGTTTGGCCTTGCGAGCGCAAGTTCCCAAAACCGACTGCCAGGCAGTGCTGCAATCGATTCCTGCGGGATTTGTTCCCAAGCTTCAGGGCTTTCAGCTGCGCGGCCCATTCTCGGCCAACGTTGAGTTGGCTATCGACTGGGAGGATTTGGAAGAGGAGACCGAGCTCGGCGGCTACGTCGACCTTCCAAAGTGCCGCGTGCTTAGTCCTTCGGAAGAGTTTGATGCGGGGCGTTTGCTCAGTAGCTTTGAGCACCAGATTTTGGTGGGCCCTGACGAGTACGAAACCGTCGACATCGGCATGGAGAGCGACAACTACGCGCAGATCATCGATATCTCCTCGTACTTTCTCAACGCGGTGCTAACCCAAGAAGATTCGCGATTCTACGACCACGATGGCTTTATCGGCCGCGAGTTTCGCTCGGCACTTGTGCGCAACCTCCAGGCTGGGCACTTCAAATTTGGCGCATCATCCATCAGCATGCAGATGGTTAAAAACGTCTTCCTGTATCGCGACAAGACCATGTCGCGAAAGCTGCAAGAGCTCTTCCTAACTTGGTACGTCGAGCGCACTCTGGACAAGAACCGGATTCTCGAAATCTACGTTAACGCCATCGAATACGGGCCAGGCGTCTACGGCATTGTATCGGCGGCAGACATCTACTTTGGCAAACATCCCCGCGACATTACGCCACGGGAGGCAGCATTTTTAGCGCAGCTTTTGCCTTCACCGCGCAAGCGATACTTTCAATACTGCAAAGACAAACTCAGTAGACGAACCGCAGCCAAGATTGGCCGCATCCTTGGCAACATGCACAGTCGCAATCGCTTGACCGCTGCAGAGTTTGCCGAGGCCAAAGAAACCACCATCGAATTTAATCCGCAAAAGGTAAAAGAGCTGTGCAGAAAACCTCCAGGTTGGTAGCCCTGAGCCGTCGCGCTCTTCTAGGAATTATACTGATGTCCTGCGTTGTTGTGACGTGGCCGGGCGGAAGCGCCATGGCCCAAGAGCAACCACCAGAGCAAACGTGGGGTGAGAAGACGCCACCTAAGAACTACGTGCGCAGCAAAGAGCCCAACAAGGGCGGCGGCGCCTATAAGTGGAAGCAAATGGCCTACGCAAGTGGCGTTATGGCGGGAATGGGCCTCTTTATCTTCTGGCTCGTTCGACGCAATCAGCGCGGGCAAGACGCGTAATGCAGGGCCACGAAGTCGATGCGCTAATCGAGCAATACGGAATCGAAGCGGTGTGCGAGGCGGCGACTCCGATGTTGGAAGACTCGCGCATTGCCAGGCTTGATCGCGGGCTTGAGGCCAAGCTCGAGAGCCTAACGGTTGTGCTCGAGAATCTTTACGACCCGCACAATGGGGCGGCAGCAGTGCGATCGGCGGAAGCCTTTGGCCTGTGCGACTTGCACACCATCGATGGCCCGACTGGAGCATTTGAAGCGGCGCCGGATGTTTCGCTTGGAACCCAAAAGTGGATTGACCTGCACCGCCATGAGAGCGCTGCGCAATGCGCAATGCGCCTCCGCGAGCAGGGCTTCGTTTTGTGCGCCACGGTTCCTGGAGCCGAGTTCGAACTCGAAGAGTTGCCGGTGGACAAGCCTTTGGCAATTTGGTTTGGCAACGAGCGCGATGGCCTAAGCGCCGAAGCGCAGGAGCTGTGTGACCACCGAGTCTCTATTGAGATGCACGGCTTTTGCCAAAGCTTCAACCTCTCGGTTTCGGTGGCGATGTTTGTGCACCGCTTGGCGGCAAAGCGACGGGCTCATCTCGGCGTTATTGGGGATTTAGGTGATGCTCGGCGCGACCTACTTCGGGCGCGCTGGCGCGGAATTAGCGTGCGGGCGCTAGACAAGGTAATGAAGAGGCTCGCCGCAGATAAGGCTGTGTCATCCTAGACACGGCAAAGATGTGGCCGAATCGACGCAGGTAGGGCAGGATCCTGCGATTCGACCTGATGTTACAATGGTTTAGCACTGTGTCCTCTCTCTTGCACGTAAGGCAATCACCTTCGATATGACGCCCACAGCTAATACTCGGAAGGCCAAGCCTAAGGCGAAAACCGCCCGCAGCAGCAAGGCCACATCCTCGCCTTCGGGCCCAAAGAAGAAATCTGCTGGGGCCGGCGGCAAGTCGACTGCAGCAAAGCCAAAGAAGCCCAACGCCAAAAAGCCTGGAGCTAAGCGCCGAAGCAACTCGGGGGGCGGCACGCGAGCGCCACGCACGGGTGGTCAATGGGCGCTGCTGGTTGCCAAGTGGGGTGCCATTGTCGGCTTCTTACTTGCGGCTCTTGGCGCAGCAGGCCTCGCTGGAATGTTTTGGTACTACGGCTCGGATCCTAAACTTCCGCGCATTGCCGGGCTTCACGATTACAAGCCGGCTCAGGTCAATCGGGTTGTCACGTCCGACGGCAAACTCATCGGCGAAATTTTCGAGCAGCGTCGCTCGCGAGTGAACTTTGATGAGTTGCCAGAATCGCTCGTCAACGCCTTTGTCTCAGCAGAGGACAAGGGCTTTTGGGAGCACGAGGGCATCGACTACATTGGCATGCTGCGCGCTGCGATTGTGAACGTTCGCGAAGGCAAGAAGAAGCAAGGTGCTTCGACAATTACTCAGCAAGTTGTAAAGAATCTCTTGCTAACCCCGGAGCGAAGCTTTCGTCGCAAGTTCCAGGAAATTCTCTTAGCGAGACGTCTTGAGAAGACGCTCTCAAAGGAAGAAATTCTAATGCTCTACGCCAACGAGATTTTCTTTGGGCACGGGCGTTACGGGGTGCAAGAAGCCGCTCGATATTACTTTGGCAAAGAGGTTGGCGAACTTACCGTTGGCGAATCTGCACTGCTTGCGGGCCTGCCCAAGGGCCCAAATCACTACTCACCAAAGAAGCCAAAGAACCACGAGCGAGCCAAAGAAAGGCAAAGCTATGTGCTGCAGGAAATGATGCACAACGGCTATCTCACGCCTGAAGAGGCACAGCGCTGGATCGACGAGCCAATCGCGGTGGTTGCGGATGCCAACCCAGAAGTTGGCGCAGCACCCGAATTTGTCGAGTTGGCGAAGGCCGAGTTGATGGAATCGATTGGTGCCGCAGGGCTTACGCAGTCGGGTGCCGAGGTTGTGGTGACGGTGGACCTAGAGGTGCAAGCCTTGGCCCGCAAAGCCCTGCAAGAGAACTTGCGAGACTACGACAAACGCAAGGGCTATGGCCGTCCGCTAAAGAAATTGCGCACCAATCAAATCGACCTGGAGCTTGTGCGAATGACAAAGCGCTTGGGCAAGAAGGGGCCAAAGAAGGACAAGGTGTATCACGGGATTGTGCTTAAAGCGCACGATGCCGATTCGGAGATTACCGTTGACCTCGGAGGCTACAAAGCCGGAATTCTTCTGATGGGGGATGACGAGGAGCGCTACAACCCTGAGAAAAAGTCTGCCTCCGAGCGGTTCCCAAGAGGGAGCGTTGTGCGAGTGATGCTTGGCAAAGCCGCCGCGGATGGCCACGAGGAAAAAACACCTAAGCACAGCGATAAACAACTTGTCTTGGCTCCTGGCCCAGAAGGCGCTGTTGTGATCATCGACCCAAAGACGCGCCGTGTGCGGGCCCTAATTGGCGGATACGATACGCGCCTTGCTGGGTTTAACCGAGCGACGATGGCAAAGCGGCAAGCCGGCTCGACGTTCAAACCCTTTGTCTACGCCGCCGCCATTGATAGCGGAGACTTTACGGCGGCAAGCATCGTCAATGATGCCCCAGAGGTCTACGACCTTTGGAAGCCGGAGAACTACAAGAAGGGCGCATTTGCGGGCCCTGTGCGGCTTCGGCATGCACTTAATAAATCGATCAACACCGTGGCAATTCGGGTTTGTCATGACATTGGTCCAGAGCGCGTGCGGGACTTAGCTCATGCACTTGGCATTCAAAGCGACTTGCCCGACGGGCTTGCTCTTGCTCTTGGCTCTGGAGAAGTCACGCCGCTCGAACTCACCAATGCATTTGCTTCGATAGCAGCCGCGGGTCGCTACGCAGCACCGGTATCGGTCGAGTCGCTTGGTGGTGAAACTCAAACCGCTGGCAAAGGAATCGAGGCCCTGCGTCCCGAAGTTGCACACATCGTTCTCGATATGATGCGCACCGTAATGACCAAGGGTACTGGTGCAAAGGCGGCTTCGCTTGGCATGGACCTCGCGGGCAAAACCGGTACGTCAAACAACGCGCGCGATGCGTGGTTTGTTGGCATGGGACCCGATGTAGTCATCGGTGTTTGGGTGGGCTTTGACGATTTTCGCCAGGAGCTTGGTTCGAAAGAGGGCGGCAGCCGCACGGCACTTCCGGTCTTTATCGACATCATGAAAGAGCTTGGTTCTCGCACTGCTCGCTTTCCACGGCCTCCGGGAGTTGAAGTGGTGCGCATCGATGAGGCCACAGGCCTCTTGGCCGCCGACGGTGCGATTGAAGGCAGCTACGAGGAAGTTTTCTTAGAGGGAAGCGCGCCGACAGAGGTTGCTCCAACCAAAGGCGAAGTCGGGGCAGACGATGCGATTTTGGACCAGTACGGGGATTTTGATGCTCCGATGCCGGACTTTGATACGGCGCCGTCACCATCGCCGGCCGGAGCGCAATGAAGCCCATCGGCGGCGCGGTGCTGCTATTGGCTTCGGCGGCACTGCTTAGCGCTTCGCCGGCTCGCGCAGCCGACTCGCCAACTCGGCTTCAGCATTGGTTGGAGCGCGTAAGCTCGGACATTGACGCACTTGTGGACGCCAATCGGCTTGTCCCACCAACCCCAATCGCAGTGGAGTTTCGAGCGCGGCGCATCTGGTCGGGAGAACTCTCGGGAGACCTCTTAGATCTTGGTGTTGCCGACCTGGGGAACGACGGCCAGGACGAACTCATTGCTCTCACTTCCGATTCGCTGCTCGTGCTCTCTCGCCGCCGCGGGCTCTTTGATGTCCGTGTGCGCGCCGACTTGCCGCAGACCGTGGCACCGACAAAATCACGCGATGCGATCGGCATGCTTTCGATTAAAGAGACGCAAACTCGGATTGAGGGCGCGGTCACGACCGAAGTACTCGTTCGTGCGCGAAGCAGTGAGCAGGGCGCCGGCGGAGTCTACGCCTGGCGCGATGGAACGCTAGAATTGGTTTCAGAATTTTTCGGATATCCGCTTTGCGAAGCCGGTATCGTTGAAGCTGCGCCTGGGCGAAACTTCTTTCTCGGATCGAGTGCAGTCTGGTCATCGCAAACTGGCCCCAAACTGAGCCCAAACGTGCAGCAGGCGCGCTGCAGTCGCGACTTGGTTGATCCCCTTGGCAACCCGGTGCGGTACATCAGCGATGTTTCTCTTGCTGGCACGCTAACCGTTCGGTGCGAAGGCACGGACCAAGCCTGTACTCCCGCCGCGGCGCAGTTTACCGATGTCGGATATGCGCATCTTGTAAGCGACGTAAACCGCGACGGCCACCCCGAAGTTGTGACGACACAAGCTTCCGCACGAAGCGACGCCGATCGAGTTCAGGTCTTCTCACAAGAGCGTGGCGAGCGGCACCTGATCTTTGAACGAGAATTTGATCGAGGCGTCATGGCGATTACCGCTGGCGATTTTGATGGCGATGGAGCTCTTGAGCTTCTTGTCGCCGAGCGACAAGCGCGCGCGGGGAGGGTGAGCCTGTGGCTTCTAAACTAGCGCGAAGGGGCGCTCGTCTTGTCTTCGCAATCGCCTTGGCACTTCTCTCGGCAGTTGCCCAAGGCACCGTTGCCCAAGGCGAGACTCGCCCGGTCTATGGAAAGACGGTGGTTGCCTCGCTGCTGGAGGAACCTCTGGTTGTTGATCCGGTTGCCGCTCGCAGTCACACGGATATGACAATCATCTCGCTGCTCTTTGACACGCTCTATCGCGTCGAGCGCGGCACCGTTGTCCCGCATCTTGCTGCGCATTTGCCCGATATAAGCGATCCTCTTAAGGTTTCGATTTCGCTGCGGCCTGGCATTCGCTTTCACGATGGGACTTCACTGCGTGCTCAAGATGTCGTCTCTAGCCTCGAACGCTTGCGAAAAAGCGACCTGGGCTTTCTCCTCGAGGGCATTAAGAGTATCCGCGTAGGTGCAAAGATCGAAGAGCGCCAGCTGGCTAGCATTGTTCTTACCCTGCGTCAGGCCGACCCTGGTCTCGCTCGACGACTGGCCGATTTGCACACGTCGATTGTGGCCCGGGGCAAGGCGCCAGGATGGCGAAGGCTTGTGGGCAGTGGTGCTTGGCGGCTTCATCAGCGATCGGCTCGCAAACACACACTTACCCTAAAGCCGTTTGATGATCACTTTGCGGGCCGGGTCTATCTCGATTCCTTGGTTCTCAATTGGTACACAAACCCCGATGCCGAGGCCAGAAGCTACGAGGCTGGCAGCTCGCATATTTCGGCACGCGGAGACATCGCATTTGCCGGTCATCAACCCAAATTCGCAACCACAGCGGCACAGGGCGAGATTGCTGCACTCGCCTATTTGGGCTTTGGTACCGCATCACCAATCACAGGCGAAGCGGTGTTTCGCCGTGCGGTGTCAGGCGCCATTGGACGCGCTGGAATGAGCCAGATTGGCAGCGGCGAAACGGTCGCTCCGACCATCACTGCCACACCACCAAGGCAGTCGCCCCGACCCTTTGCACTTCAGGCCAATGCCAAGGTTGCTTCGCAACTGCTGAAGTCGCTAGCAAATCGCTACCCTGCAGTCGAAGCAAAGACGCTTGCGTTGCAGTTGCTCGTCAACGTTTCGCGGCCCGACGATTCGGTCATCGCCGCGCGTGTAGCAGCTGGTCTCTACGAGCTTGGCATTGCAACGCGAATCGTCTCGCTTTCTGCCGATGTCTTTGCAAGACGAGTAGGTGCCGGCGACTGCGACTTGTACATCGGGCAACTCGCAGCAAGTGGGTCGCCAGGGCTCGCCCAACTGCGAAAGGCCTTTGTCGTGGGAGGCAAAGTGAAGATGGCCAACAAGCTTCTTGGCCAGAGTCGCGCGGGTATGGAACGTCAATTCGCTACTACCATGCCCATTGTTCCGCTCTTTCATCGAAACCTGCGCTTGCACATACGCAGTGACGTGAAAGGCGTTGCCTTCACGGAAACCGAGACTGTCGACTATCCCGGCATCTTCATCTTTGGCGACCCAGTCAAGAACTAGCTACCTATGAAGCTTCGAGGACGATTTACTCTCTGGTTTGGCTTAGCTGCCTTAGTTCCAATTGCCGCTGCCGCGTTGGTCACTCGCTCCATCGTCTCGGGGGCCTTGCGCGATGATGCGGCTCGCGGTCGTGCCGTGAGTACAAAGGAAATGCGACGCGTTCTGGCTGTGCTTGAAGCCGATGTCGAGAGCCGTGTTGAGGGCTTGGCGACCCGCGAAGGTGCCTACGCAGGTGGCACGCTGCTCGACCTGCAAAAGTATGAGGGCGAGTTGCCACCCGAGCCGCGCAAACGTCTACGTGATTCTGGCGGCTCGCTGATGCGGCAGCTCTCGTTGGATTTGCTGTTCCTTCTCGATCATAAAGACCGAGTCTTGGATGCGCCGCATTACGTGCCAGCTCTGGGCGAGAAGGCCGCAGATCTTGGCAGTGCGGCACGCAAGAGTGATGGCAAGCCGTACTACGCAATGGAGACCTTGCTTGAAACCGGAGGCATCAAAAGTGTGCTGGTGCTCGAAGCTGCACGCACGCTACAAGAAAGGGGCTATGCGGTCTCGGTAATTGGCGCTCGCAGAATTCAAGCGGCACTCTTCGCCTCGGTTCAAAAACTTGAGGGCGTGCGTCTTCGAGTGGTCGATGCTGGTGGCAAGGAGATTGTCCCGTCAGAAGGCTCTTGGAGCGAGAAATCAGAGAAGTTCTCGTTTCCGCTGCTGGGTCGAAACGGCAAAGAAATTGCCCGCGTGGAAATGAGCATCGTCAACGAGGCCCTGCCCGCGGTCTTGGAGAAGGTGACCTTGTACTCGGCGGCACTCGCACTTGCAGCATTGCTGTTAACGCTGCTCTTAGGGTTTCTCGTCGCAAAGCGCATGACTCGGGACCTAGATTTCTTGGTCGCTGGTGCCCATGCGGTAGCTCGCGGCGAGTTGGACCACCAGGTTCAGACCCGAAGCAACGACGAAGTTGGTGAGGTGGCCGAGGCGCTCAACACGATGATGGTGGAACTCGCCGACTCGAAAGAGCGACTGATGATGGCTGAGCGAGTTGCTGCATGGCAGGAAATTGCCCGTCGTCTCGCGCACGAAATTAAGAACCCGCTTACGCCAATTCAAATGTCGATGGAGACCCTGCGAAAGACCTATCAAAAGAAGCATCCTTCCTTTGATGAAATCTTCGAAGAGTCGACGGCTACCGTTCTTGAGGAGGCGGGACGGCTCAAGCGCATCGTCGCCGAGTTCTCTGAGTTCGCTAGGATGCCAAAGCCCAACAAGGTGTCTCTTGACGTCGGAGGGCTTATCAACGCGCAGCTGGCTCTCTACGCTGGATCCACCAAGATTGAGAAACATCTAGCCGACGAGCTTCCACTGATTCAAGGAGATAAAGACACGCTTAGCCAGCTATTACTCAACTTGATCGAGAACGCCCGCGATGCAACGAAGGATGTCGCAGAGGGCGCGGTTGGAGTGACAACCGAGGTCACGCGAGAAGGCCGGGCGATCGCTATTCACATCGATGACAATGGGCCAGGCGTGAGCGCAGAGGCTCGCGACAAGCTCTTTACGCCGTACTACACGACCAAGCATGCCCATGGCGGAACCGGGCTTGGCCTGGCTATCGCCCATCGCATCGTTTCCGATCATCATGGCAAGATTAGTATTGGCCAAAGCCCGATGGGAGGCGCGCGTTTTAGTGTCGAGCTTCCGATGGACGGCGAGGGCGGGCCGAGCATGAGCGCTTCGATGAAACGCTTTCGATAGCGCCACAGGGCGCAAGCCAACTAGACGTCTGTTTGGCCGCGGCGGATCTTCATGACTGTGTAGTGCGTAATCACAAGGATGCTTGCAATCGCGAAGGCAGCCAGCAGGATGCTTAACGAGACCCTACGCAAGTTGAAGATGAGCAGGAGCGAAGTGCCCGTGATGTTGGCATCACGCCGAATAAAGTAGCCGATGATATTAATCGCATTGCCAAGAAAGCCGACTGGGCCAGTGGTGCTACTCGCAGATGCGGAGCCAAAGAACCAAGGAAATTGGGCGGTATCGATCGGAAGCTTTTGCCGATGAAGGTCGGTGTACATCGGGATGAAGGTAAGAACGGCGACCACCGCGCCAACAAAGCCGAGAACCATCCAATAGTCGCCGTAGCCGTCTCTTGCCAAGCCGATGCCGAGGCCCGAGATAAGCGCGATGGTCGAGAACTCGTCGACCATGCTGTCGAGCCACTCGCCGATCTTGGAACTCTGCAGGCGCATTCGCGCAAGTTCGCCATCGATGCAGTCGAGCACGCCACCAAACCAATACAGGATGCCAGCGAGCGCTACCAGCCCCGCGCCGCCGATGCCTGCGCAGATGGCGGCGCCAATGCCGCAGGCGAGCGCTGCTAGCGTGGCCTGGTTTGGGCTTACCGATGTATTGAGAAGCAGCCTTGTAAAGACGCGAGCCAACGGCCGCATGACGTAGAAGGCAATGACGCCATCGAGTTCGACGGACTTGCGAATTTGACCGAAGAGGAAGGTCTCTGCACGTTTAACGTCTGCCACTTCGTGCAGGGCGAAGTCTGGGGCAGGTGTTGTTGACGATGCTAGTGAGCTAAGAGTATCTCTTAGGTATATTGCGGGGCCAATAAGCTGAACTTCGCGCTCGTGGGCCGCAGTAGAATCGCTGCGAACAAACTCGAGCCCAAAGCCCTCGGGAGCTGGGCTTTCGGCGAAGAGCGCTTGAATGGCCGAGCGCTCGTGTTCGTTATCGAGCACAAATCGCAAGCCAGCCCAGCCAACTTTTGACGCAGTCCGGGCGTGTCGAAGCGCAAGGGTTGTTCCGCCCACCATCGTGGTGAGCGAGAGGTCCCCTTTGGAGTGCTCGATTCGTGCCCAGGTCTCGCTCATAATTGATGGGTCGAACGCCGCCTTAGCCGTCGAAAGCGTTGCTAATGGCCGTTAGGACGTCTTTCTCTGAGCTGGAGACAGTACCGATTCCAAGGTAGCCGCCGGCTGCGCTTGCCACATCGTGTGCAAGCCCAAGAACGCTCTCCTTGATAGCGGTCATCTCTTCTTCGCTCATGTGCGGGCGCAATGCATCGACGTAACCCGCCCAAGCTTTGAACAGTTCGTCGGTGGGCTCAACCAAGAGCCATGCTTCGAGCAACTCATGGCTGTGGCTATTGGCTTCGACGCCTTGAGCATTGGCAGCCTTTAGAATTGCATCGCGCTCTTTATCGTTGACCGTGCCATCGGCCCAAGCAACTTGCACCAAGGGAACCAGCGTGAGGGCAGAGACATCGTGTGCACCAACATCGAGTTTTGTCAGTGTGTTGAGAACGGTCTCGTCTTCGATTCCGCAAACGGATGCGAGTTCTTCGCGATTCTTTTTCGCTGCGAGCTCTTCGCGGAGATGAGAAATTTGTTTTGCTTCTTGGTCTTTAAAGAAGCGGTCTTCGAGAGCCTGGCGGCGTGTTGCGAGTGAATTGGGCACTTGGTACTCCTTTGGGTCTAATAAGCGTAAATCGCCAATGCGATGGTCCGCATCCTACAGCGCCCTTAGGGCCAGGTCATGTCCCGGAAGCGTATTCAGCATACTCTTGAAACCACAGGCGTTTTGAAGATGGATCGCTGCTGCGCTGGCCAGCAGGTAGACTAGGGCAGGCAGGACGAAGATGGCGACGATCCGCTTTTGTCTACCGTCGCTGTGGTCTCTCTATCCATCGCCATGCGCGCTGCCGCGGTTGCATCGCTTGCGCCGAGCGAAGCAACTGCAGGCCTTATTGCCGCAGCGGTTCTCAGCCGATGGGGGCTCTCCCTCGGGCCTCTGGTCCGATCCATTCGAAGCACGGATAGCGAGATTCGAGCGCTTCTTCGCTACGTGCTCATCGCTGTGGCAGTGGCAGTCGTAATGGCAGTTTGCCAAGGAGCTTCGGGGCTGGTGCTGATGCTGCTTGTGGGAGGCGCCATGTTTCTTCTGTCTCGAAATTCGTCCGAGGCGTCTAAGAATATCTCTGGCGCTTCCGGGCTGGCGCTTATCACCCTGGTGCTTGCGCTTCTCTGCCAATAGCGGCGACGGGCGTCGTTACTACGCGCGCTCTCGAAACACATGCTCAAGTCTCGCGAGCACGACGCCGGCCGAGGTTGCGAGCCACACCCGCACATTCGCCATGGCTCGCTCGCATGCCACAAGGTCATTCGCTGCGATTGCGTCACCAAGAGCCTTGCCCATGGTTGCAACGTCTTTGGAAACCGCGTCCTGGCCTCCTGCCGTTACTAGGACCCAAACCGATTGCAGACTTCGGTGAGCCGTCTTGGCCGCCTCTAGGTCCATTACGATTTGCTGAGGTTCGCGCCTTCGTCCCAGCCAACTTCCATTGCTAGCTTGTGGGCAAGACGCAGAGCGGATTGCGAATCGGGCTGAGACATCCCGCTTTGGGTGGCTGCTCGGTTACCCGAGTCTTGTGTCTTGGCAGTTTCGATAAGAAGTTCGGCAGTCGAGCGGCGGTCGCCAAGCGCTTTCATTGCGTCGATAGCGTTGGACCGATGCCGCAGCGCTTGGCTGCGCTCGCCAGCTGCCTCGCAGATTTGCGCGAGCAGCGCTGAGACTCGCCCCCGTGCATGGGCATTGCCAGAGCGTGTCGCTGCGCTAAGGGCAAGTTGAGCCGTTTCATTTGCTTCGGGCAAAATACCGACCTTCGCCAGCCGTTCGGCGAGCTTGAGCCCAAGTCGCCACAGCCTGTCTGGCCCTTGCGTTGTTCGAAGACCCTCTCCGAGAGTAATGATATTGATTCCCTCTCGAAGCTCTTTGGTCCCCTCCTCAAACTTATCTTGCGCATCGAGCGCTCGGATTGAGTCGAGATAGCACTGGCACAAAAACTCTCGCTTGCCGGAGCGAATGGCATCACCAATGGCCATTGTTAGATGTTGCTCGGCTTCGGGCGCGTTGCCGGCATCCAGCGCAATTACCCCGAGGGTGCGGTGAATCATCGCGCGCTGTTTGTCGTCGGGAACAAAGAGTTGTGCCTCTTCGCAAATTCCGGCTGCCAGGCCAAACTCACCGGTTTGGCGCAAGACCTCGGCTAGGAGCACACTCGCCTCGGCCAAGCGAGGGAGTGCACCTTCCACAGCTTTGGCGTGCATGCGACGGGCGCATGAGACAGCCCGCCCGTACCAGACTGCGGCGCCAGGATCGTCGAAACGGCGCACAGAGTCGGTCCCTGCGCTGATGTAGAGATCGTACGCGACATCGATATCGCCAGCTTCGTCGGCGTGATGGGCTCGAACGCCGGCTGGGCCTTGGTTTCCGTAGGCTTCCAGCGCGCGGCGATGCAGCCGTATACGCACATCGGCTGGAGTGCATGCCGAGATAACTTGCGCGACTAGATCGGTTGGAATGGTTAGGGTGGCGAGTTCGACGACCAAGAGCCCTGTCCAACTCGACGACATGAGAGTCTTGGCTTCTTCCTCATCGATCGTCGATTCGACGAGCGCGCGCGGCGCGACGGTGCCGTGAATTGCTACTGCTTGCAACACCCGTCGTGCTGGAGCCGGCAGCCGGTTCACGCGAATGGAGACAAGATCAACAAGCAGTGATGGCATGTTGTTCGTGCCATGACCAAGTCGAATCCAGCCTGCGAGTTGTTCTACTGAGGCCGGAGAGCCACCCGTGATGGAGTGAATTGCGAGGGCATCGGGCACCGTGTGCATTTTGCCTGCGAGTTTTTGTGCAAGGTCTCGCGCGTGCTGGGGAGGCAAGCCTTTGAGTTCGAGCCTCTCGACGATACCGCTACCGAGCTTTGGCATGGTTGCGCAGGTAATGATCAAGCGCATGTTCTCCGGCAACCGGCTCTGCAGGTCTTGGATGATATTGAGGCTTGGGAAGTCGTATCGATCGGCGTCTGCAAAGACAATGACCGATGAAACGAAACGTTTACTTGCGGCTAGAAATGTTCTTAGTGCCGCAGCACGAGCTTCACGCCTTCGGACCGCCAACTCAAGCTGCATCGCGGGACCGTCGAGCCCAAAGGCTTCGGCGAGGCCCGGCACATCGCGCTCGGGAAGACCGCAGCGAGCCGCAGCCTTGGAAAGCGATTCGAGTGTTGGCGTTCCTGCAAAGCCGAGGATTTGCTCGAGAACACTTAGCAGCGGGTACCAAGGCAGTTTAAGCCCACTTGGATCTGCTGCCCCGGCAAAGATTTTGATGTTCTTACCCGCCCGCGAAGTAGCCTCGCGGGTAAGGCGCGCTTTGCCAACACCGTGAGGCCCTTCGATGACCATGGTGCGTGAGTGAGTGCGCGAGTCGTGAGTGCGCGAGTCAGTGCGCGGGTCGCGTTCGCCATTGCAGAAGGCCACGATTTGCGCGATTTCTTCTTTTCGGCCAACGAGCGCTGAGTCCTTCTTTCCAAGAACGCAGGTGAGCCTCGTGGTGTGACGGGTTGGCGCTTGGCGCCGAATGTCTGAGCGAACCGGCGGCGTTGGCCTTGAGGAACGTGCAGCACTTCGCGTGGTTGGCGATGCAGTGCTTGGAAAGACAGCCAAGAGCCGCGCGCGCATCGCCGCAGCGCTCTTTGGGCGATCTTCTGGCTTCTTGCTTAGAGCGTCGAGAATGAGTTCACCCAACTCTGGTGGGCATCCCGGAATAATGTGGTGGGGCGCGTCGGGCTCGGCTTCGAGGTGCCCCTTAAGTACGACTTGGGTATCCGAGCCAGCGAACGGTGTCCTGCCGACGATCATCTCGTAGAGCAAAATGCCCATTGCGTAGAGGTCGGTCTGCGGGGTGAGTGGATGACCTTGAATCTGTTCCGGAGAAACATACTCGGCGGTTCCAACCTGCTGCTTGCCCTGACCTTGAACATCGTTGAGGCGAGCGAGGCCGAAGTCGATTACTTTGGCAAAGTCATCGCCATCGCGAAGCCGCTCGACAATGACGTTATCGGCGGTGAGATCGCAGTGCACCACGCGACATGCATGTGCTTCATCGAGAGCGCTGAGGCATTGTGCTGCAATTCGAACAATTCGCTCCGGGCTTAGCGGCTCTTCTTCGATGACCGCCGACAGTGCCCGGCCTCGCAGCCGTTCCATGACCAAGTAGGGGACCTCGTCATCGGTCACACCAAAGTCGTAAATAGCGACAGCGTGCGGATGGTTAATTCGGCTTGCCGCCATGGCTTCCGCTCGAAACCAATCAACGCGTGCATCGACCATTTCGGGTCTAAGAAGTTTGATGGCGACCGAACGACCAAGGCCGATTTGCTCGGCCTCGTAAACGTAGCCCATGCCACCAGAGCCAATAAGACCCGTTAATTCGTACTTATCAGCAAATACAGAGCCCACGAGTTTTTCTAGCTGTGCTGCCTCGTGTTGGGCAGCACCTGAGTCACGCGCAGAAGCACGTTGGTTGAGTTCTTTGGAATTCGACACGTTACCCGTGGCTCTATAGTACCCCAGGTACTTGGCCACAGCGCATACATTTATCAGGAGTTATTCGGGCGCCACAGCTTTGAAAGTTGCATGGAAATGCTGTCGGCCCCAATGGGTTTTTGTATGCAAAGTGAGGCGATGTCTTGGTGTTCCTGCGGCACCTGATCCAGTTGCTGGGATAGCCATAAAAGCGCTGATGTGACGAGCTTTGCACGGTTCCCAAAGGTTGGAATGTCAACGTCGGCACTGCTTATGTCGCAAAGAACTGCATCGAGCGCACCCCGATCGAGTTCGGGGTTGGCGATGCTCATCTTGCCTGCGATGCGGATGCGATTTCCTCTTAGCGCGATCTGGATTGCCTCTAAGAGGCGAACATCATCGGTGACCACCAGTATGCTCTTCTCGCCTGCTACCTCACCGAGGCGCTCTTGTGCGCTAGGTAGGTGAATCTGAATCGTTGTGCCTTCTCCGAGCTTTGTCGAGACATCGATGGTGCCGCCCATGGCGACTACAATGCTGTGCGCAACCGAGAGGCCAAGCCCTGTGCCTTGGCCCGTAGGGTTTGCACTAAAGAACGGGTCGAAGATGTTGGCTAGGATTTCTTCTGGGATACCGGGCCCATTGTCGCGGACTTCGATGACGACGTTCTCGCCCTCTTCGTAGGAAGAAATCGTAACCAAACTCTTAGAGATGTGCTGATCTGTTAGTGCTGCAGAGGCATTGAGTAAGAGCGCTAGAAAAACTTGGCCCAATCGGGACGTGTTGCCGCGAACCGACGAGACAGGTAGCAGGTGAGTCTCGAGTCTTGCCGAGCGTCGAACGTGGTTCCACGACATGCGTACGGCTGCTTCGATGGCGGTGCGCGGATCGATCAGTTCTTCGACCTCCGAATCGACTCGGGTGAACTCGTTTAGCTGCCGAACAATGTCTTTCACACGGCCCGTGCCATCTTGAACATCGCGAAGTGCGTGGTGAAGCTCAGCGTTGTCTTCGTTTTTGTCTGGCGGCAACAGACGAGTGAGTTCTTCAATGATGAAACTTAGATTGGCTGTCATGTACGCAAGTGGATTGTTGATCTCGTGACCAACGCCTCCTGCGAGTGTGCCAAGCGATGCGAGCCTTTCGGTCTGTGCGAGCTTGGTCTGCATTCGCAGGGCTTGCGTCACATCACGGGCCACGTGCACGGTTGCAGGGCCCCCGTCGTATTGCACCGCCATAGTGGTGACTTCAAACGAACCTTCTTCGCCCGAGCGCCGGACGAGACGAAACCTGTCTTGGAATTGTTCGGGGCTCTGGGCCGCATCGCGAATTCGCTGCATCGCCTGCGGGCGATCCTCTTTTGCGAAGAATTCTAAGACTGGCTTGCCCTTTAGGTCCGCAGCCGCACGGTGTTGGAGTAGTTCGCCTGCCGCGCGATTTGCGTAGACGATGCGACCAAAGCGATGCACCATCACGGCATCGGGGGACGACTCTGTAAGAACGCGGAAACTCGCTTCCGAACGCCCCAACTCTTCGGCGGCTAGCGCTCTCTCGGTGATGTCGACGAAGACTGCGGTAACGCCAGCGATCGTGCCGACTTGGTCGACAATCGGAGTGAGTCGAATCTCGAACTGGCAGCCCGATAGATGGATCTCTGAGGTCCCAAACTCCCCGGTGAAGGCCTGTTGCAAGACTCGCAGAGTTGGCTCGTGGGTTGAGATAAACTCTGAGAAGCTCGTGCCCAGCAGGCTTTCGGCCGAGAGCCCCAGTGATTCGAGGTGATAGCCAGCTGCGAAGCGAATGATTGCCCCACCATCGATTTGTAGAATGACCGGTGCCGAATGCTCGACGATGCGCTGAAGCTGGTGTTCACCCGGCAGAGCGGATCCAGCCCAGAGAGATCTCAGGGGCGCAGCATTCTCCTCTTCCACAGTGAGCAATAGTAGCAGCTGCTTTGCCGAATAGGCGAGGTGAGGGATACTACGATGGTGCACGATGAGGAAGACGATGCGTTTGCCGAGGACGAAGTTATCTACGAGATCGGCGATGAACTTGACTTGCACACCTTTCACCCTAAAGACGTAAAAAGCCTGGTTCCCGACTACATTGATGAGTGTGTGGCTAGGGGATTTCCGCAGGTGAGAATTATTCACGGTAAGGGCAAAGGTGTGCAGCGTCGCATCGTGCACGCGGCTCTCGAGCGACATCCTAGTGTTGCGAGCTTTGCGTTGGGAGGGACCGGCGCCGGTGGCTGGGGCGCGACACTTGTCGTCCTAAAGCCAAAGAAAGAAGACGAATTATGAAGCAGACATGGCCAGCACCTCAGCGAAACGCTGCCCCAATTCTCGATATCCTAGAGCGAGTCTTGCCAAATCCTGGGCTCACCATCGAGATTGCTAGCGGCAGTGGGCAACACGCAGAGCACTTCTGTCGCGCGATGCCAAACGTTCGATGGCAACCGACTGACTACGATGCCACAGTGCTTCCAAGTATTGATGCCTGGCGCGAAGAGTCGGGGCTTAAGAACTTTTTGCCAGCAGCGCACCTCGATGTAACGAGTGATGCCTGGCCCGTAGATAGGGCCGACGCAGTCTTCTGCGCAAATATGATTCACATTTCCCCGTGGGAATGTTGCCTTGGGCTTTTTCGCGGAGCAGGTCGCGTGCTCTCCGAAGGCGGTATCGCTGTGCTCTACGGCCCCTTTATCGAGGCCGAGCACGAGACGGCGCCAAGCAACCTAAATTTCGATGCCTCGCTTCGAAGCCGCGATCCGTCTTGGGGGATTCGTCATCTCGACGACGTTGCGAAGGTCGCCAAAGGCGAGGGCTTGAGCTTGCAGGAGCGAATCGCAATGCCCGCCAACAATCTCTTTGTGGTGTTTCGACGAGACTAGTCAAAGTCGGAACTCGCGACTACGAGAAACTCTAGCCGGGCCAGTTCTTGCTCGTGGGAACGAATGGAATGATACGCTCGCGAAGGCTCGGTGGACAGCGCCTATCTAGAATATCGACGACCTCCGCGGGCTTGTACAACTGGCTAAAATGCATCAGCACAAGATGCTCGTTCTCGAACTTCTCGGCGCGCTCGATGATTTCGTCAAGATGAATATGGCAGCCCGCACGGGCGAGTTTGACGGGTTTGCGCTCGTCGAGGAAGGTGCACTCTAGGACCAATACGCGGCTTTGGTAGAGTTCTGGGTTGTTGTCCAGCACCTGAATCAGTGTGTCGGTGCAGTAGCTAAGTTCCACTCGTTCAATGACGCGAAACAAGTCTTCGCCTGCACGCTTCTTCTCGGCGATTTCGGGACCTGCCAAACCTTGGAATTCTTCTTTAAGTTTCTTGATGCGCCGAACCAAACTGTAGCCAAGCGATGGCACAACATGATGTGTTTGGAATGCGCGAACTTCAAGGTCACCACGCATGGGAGCGAGGTCGCCTGGGCTCATGGCAACTGGGTTGATCGCCAGATCGTAGCGCTGCATTTCGGTCATCGCCTCAAGCGCGCGAAGCACTGGTGTCTCGATTTCTGTTGGCAAGAAGAGCTTTGGTGGCTTTTTCTTGCCGACCAGCGCGCGAATTCCGAGAAGGCTTGAAAGGGCGCCAACATGGTCGACGTGGCCATGGCTGATGAAAATAAAGTCAGCGCCGGCCGACGATCTTGGGGCGATGCCCACGTCAAAGACGGCGCGAAGTTCGGGGCAGAAAATCGACGTATAGACGCCGCCAAGGGAGACGCCGCGCAGGGTGAGGTCACCCGCAGTGATTCGGGTAATCACGAGCTAAAACTCGACTTGTTTGGAACGGGGCAGAAAGGCACGGCACGTGCCTGGACAACAGACTTCATCTCGAGCGAAGTATAACGACATTTCTCAAGGCGTGATCTGGGCAACGTAGAGCGCGCTTTGCAGGGGGCTCGGGAAGACTCTTGGGGGCTGGGGGGAACTGAGCTAGCATGCCCTGGTCCTCATGAGCTCCCTCACCATTGTCTTCCTTGTCATCGGCGTGCTCGTTCTTCTTAGCGTTGTTTCGCCAACGCTCCGCAGGGTGTGGACCTTTCACCTTCTGGGGCTCAAATACATGCTCCTTGGGATCGGGGATGTTCTGCGAATTCGCCCGCTCGTTTTAAAACTCTCGGGCAAGCGCTACGTGCGACTCACTAGGCCCATGGCGCTTCGACTTTTCTGCGAGGATATGGGCGTTACCTTCGTTAAATTCGGGCAAATCATCGCGTCCTCCTCCGGTATTTTTCCCCAGCGTTACGTCGAAGAGTTTCAGAAAGTTCTCGATAGGGTACGGTCTTTCGATTTTGCCGTGGTGTCTCAGACCATTGAGGATGAGCTTGGTGAGAGCGCGTCGCGCTTGACGAATATTGAAACCAAGCCGCTTGCCTCGGCCTCTGTGGCGCAGGTGCACGCTGCCGAATTGCTTGATGGCACAAAGGTTGTCCTAAAGATTCAAAGGCCGGGCATCGACAAAGTCATCGATGCCGATATGCGAATCATGCGCTTCTTGGCTGTTATCGCTCAGAAGGTTGTCAAAGACGCTGAGCTAATGAACCCGGTTGGCATTGTGGAAGATCTGTCGAGCACATTGCTCGAAGAGATCGACTTTCGCAAAGAGGCCAACAACCTCGAGCAATTCAACGAGATCATGCAGCAGCATGGTCATGTGCGAGTGCACGCACCGGTGCCGCATTGGGAGTTGGTCACCAAGCGTGTTCTCGTCATGGAGCGCTTTTACGGAACTCGCGTCGATGATGTCGACGGCATCGAAGCCCGAGGTGTGAATGCGGAAGAGTCGCTCGTCGAGGGCATGCAGGCGTGGTTTCAGTGTGTGGTCTTTCACGGCTTCTTTCACGGCGACGTTCACGCTGGCAATCTGATGTTGCTCGACAACGAAGACCTGGGCTTTTTGGACTTTGGCATCGTTGGGCGCTTTGACGATGCACAGCGATACCAAGTAACGGATTACATCGTCGGCTTCGCGAGTTCCGACTTTAAGAAAGTTGCGCAAGTGATAAGCCAGATGGGCGGGGTCTCAAGCGGCGTCGATATGGATGTCTTCGCAAGTGACTTAAAGGAGGTCTACGGGCCGCTTCTCACGCTTTCGTTCTCCGAGGTCAACTACGCGAACATCATTCCGAAGATCAATGCCGTCGCTCGCAAGCACCGTATGACGATGCCAAAGGAGTTTGTGCTGATCACAAAGCAGTTACTCTACTTTGATCGCTACGCGAAATTGCTGGCGCCAGAACTCAATATATTCACGGATCCGCGGCTCATCATGAGCATGATGAATGACATCGTAAAGGTCAGACAAGAGCAGTCGGCAAAAGCGCCAAACTAGCTAGCTAGCGTACAAATCCTCTGTGGGGCGCCAAGTCTTTGCTTCATTGCTATGCTTGAAGCAATGCACGATATGAATGCTGAGGATGCATGGCAGTCGCTAAACATTACCGCTCTTGAGGAGTGCAGCGAGCCTCTCGGAGAGCCTTCCAGTCACTGGCAGCAAATTGCCCTGGCCCTAAGTCATCGCCGCGATGCACTCGACTGTATGGCCGCGGTCGAAGCGTTAGCGACTTGCGACTCGGATACGCGCCTCGCCGGAAGAACTCTGGGAGGCTGGAGCTTACTCGGCAAGGCCTACATCGATTCAAGTTTGCTTAGCTTGGGCCTTGAGCCGAAATACGGTTTTCCCGGCGACCGTACCTACCCGCAGTTCTTCTCCTCGCAGGTAGCGAACTGTGTCTCGCTGTATCGAACAGGGGCGCCAGGCTACGAAGAATTCTCATCGGCCCTTTTGGCCTCGAACGACCCACTGCTTTGGTACGAAGGCGCTCCTCTGTTGGCGAGACTGGCCATCATGCAGGGCGACGGCTCGGTGCTGCGCGAGTTGCACTCCATCGCGACCGAGAACTTTCGCGAAGCGCCGTGGTACTCCTTTTTAGAAGAACAAGTCGCACTCTACGAGCAAACTGATATTGGACGCTGCGTAGAAGTGCGAACGTTCTTTGCCGAGGAGGCCAAGGCCGAAGCAGACGCCGTCTTGCGAATGCTCGGTGGCGAACTGGGCAGCGAGCTTACATCGCTGGCGGGAATTCAAGCGCGGATCGATTCAAAACATGAGCGAAGCGCAATCCTAACGCTCGATAAGGCCCAACTCTGTGAGTTTCTCGCCGCGGGGGCGACCGTTGTTGTGCATGAAGAGCGTCCAGTTCACCCGGGATTTTCCAAGCTCTGCGCCTTCGATGAGTCGTCAGAAATTGTCTTAGTCGATTCGATGTTAACTCCTGGGCGCGAGCTTCGCCGTTGGCAGGAGCAAGAGTCGCGCATGCACCTCTATGGGGCCTCGGCATTGGTTGTTCTTGGCGAGAAGGCAATCGCCCTTGTGCACGACGAAGGGCTTGCGACTCTTGGCGTCACAGAAACAACCCAACACGATCCTGAGTTGGGACGAGCAAGGCAAGAGCAGTTGGCTCGGCTGGCGGTCGAGTCGTGCAAGGACATCCCTCGCGCTTGGCAGTTGCACGGGCTCGCGCTCTTTGCCCAACTCGCAGCTGAAGAGCTTGAAGGCAAGAACGCGGATGGGCCGATGGAGCAGTGGTACGGGCACGCGCGAACGCGCTTTGCCGAGGCCGAGTGGGCTCATCAAATTTATGCGCAAGCGCTTGAAGAGTGGGGCTTGTTTGAAGAGGCTGCGATCGCCTGGAATGATGCCTACCGCCTCGATTCGTTTGATGCTCGCAACCTCTTGGGGATTGCACGCACACGCGCCCGAGAAGGGCTTGTCAACGCTGCCATTCCCTATGCACGGCGCGCTCTTTGCGCAGACCCTGGAGCACTGGATGCGTGGCGTCTGCGAGCTGAGTTGGCGGCCTCGGTCGAAGATACAGCAGCGGCCTCGCAGGCGGCTTCTATCGTGCTTCTGGCCAAACCCGACGATCCCACAGGTCATCGAATCATCGGCTCCCAGGCCGAGCGAGATGATTCACTGCAACAAGCCTTGGAGCACTTCGATTCTGCTGCCGAAGGCGGAAATACCTCGCACCTTGCGAGAGCTTCGATGTTGGCCGCAAGGCTTGGTGACTTTGAGGGCGCACAAGCTCGCGCGCTGGCTGTTCTGGAACGCGACCCAGAGAACTACGCAAATCACTTGCGAGCATCGGAGTGCTTTGTGCGAACCGGCTCAGTCGACGACGCGGTCGGAGTTTTGGAGTACGCGCTCTCACGCTTTGGTCCTCACGAAGCCTTGGTGATTGGATACTCTGAGAGAATCATAGATCTTCTTAGTGAAGAGGATTGCACCGCGCGCGTTCGGGCATTTCTTGAAAGCTGGGGGGAATACGAGCAACCGCTCACAAACCTCGGGCAGAGTTTATCGACAGCCGGGCGGCTTGCGCTGGCCATTGAGTGTTTCGAACGCGCTCATCGCGCTGGGCCCGATTCACTCAATCCCATTTGGCAACAAGTGCAAAGCTATGTGCGCAACGATAGTCGCGACGCAGCAAACGAACTTTTGAAGGACATGCTTGAGAAGACGCCGCTGCCGCATGCGCATGCGCTCTGGACCGAACTTAACGGTGCGGCAACGCCGGATGCGTGTTGGGAGAGTTTGGGAAAAGCCGATGCCGAGAGTGATCCGGTCTTGGTGTGGGCCAGTGCTCGGTTCCTCGCAGATGAGCGAGGGGATGAAGAGGCGGTTGCCGGCTTAACCGAACGGCTCTTGGGCGTACCGATTCGTGCGATTGGCTCGGCTCTTGGATACCTTGTGCAGACCAAGGCCCTATCGCTGGCCGGGCACTTGATTCCGATGCTCGAGCAGCACTCGAATGCGAAGGACGGCTTGGAAAATACCCTCCACAGCCGTTCGCTATACGCCTACCACACTGGTGATTTGCAAATGGCTGCCACGCTTCTGGATGAAATGCACAGCGAATTTCCCTCGTCCACCGTCACTTGGCAAGAACTCACGATGGTACTTGAAGCGGGCAATGCGGATGTCTTGCGACGTCTAAGCGATAAAGCGCTGCAAGCTCTGCGTCGCGGGTCACCGGAGTCTTTTGGTGATGGCATGACCGAGCAAGCGAACCTTGCAGCGGCCGAAATGCTTGCAGGCGAGTTTGGCCCGATGGAGGATTTGTTAGAGGCTCACCCGCTATGCATTCCAGCCCTGGAGTGTGCAGTGAAGGCTGGCTATGCAAACCATCGGGAACGAGCCGATGCGTGGATGGAGAAACTCGCAGCACTGGCCCCGGGAAGGTTCCTGCAGCTCGATAGATGGATGACCGCTGCGAAAGGAGCAAACTCATGAGCACAACGCCAATGACACTGGATGAGATTCTTGAAGCACTGTTGCGCGAACGCTTTCAATACGTTGCCGAGCGCTGTGCTAGCAGGACTTCGGACTACGAAATTGTCGGTTCCTTACAGGCGCAACTTTCGCTTGGGGAATGCAGCGCACATGATGCACTTCGGGAGCTGTTGCGGTTGGCAACGCCCTGGACCTTGCGAGATGGAATTGCCCAAGCGGCTTTGCATCTTGGCGTTGAAGCGTGCATCGCAATGCGAAGCCAGGCCCAGGCAGACGCTTGGATTGCCCTGTGTCACGGGAAAGACGGCATTGGCGAGGTCGCCTGCCAACTGTCAACTGTCGAGGTCTTGCTTGCCTTTGATGAACGCGAGAAAGCCGAAGAACTCTTAGAGGCGATTGAAGACACGCCTGAGAGTGCTCTGGTGCGCGCTCGTTATTCCTACATTAAAGGTGACTTTGCCGATGCATTGGCACTCGCAGGGCCGCTAACAGAGAGTGCATCCTTTACCGCCACCCAAGCGAGAGCCCTTCGCCTTGCCGCCCAAGCTTCGGCGGCGGATCGAAGTTTCTCCAACGAGGCGATGTACCTCGAGCGAATCCTCGCTGAGTTTCCCGATGGAGCTCACAGCGAAAGCGAGCGTTTGGACTTGGCGACCGCATTTGCGGCCCAAGGCACCACGGAAGCCTTTGCAAGCGCGGAAGCGCAGCTGCGGATTCTGGCCGACGGCGATCCTGAAGCATCGATTGTTCGCTATGCGAAGAAGCGTTTGGAATATTTGGAGACGGCGACCTCGTCTGCATCGGAAGGTGCCGCGCAGCATGCATGGCTCACGTTTCCCACCGTGCATCAGAAGCGAAATTACTGTGGCCCGGCAGTGTTGGAGTTATGCCTTCGCTCCCTTGGAATTGAGCTTGGGCAGGATGAAATTGCCGGTGTTGTGAAACGGGAGAACGGCACTCCGATGTTTGAAATCGTCGCCTTCCTCGAAGAGCGCGAGATTGAGGCTCGGCGCGTTGTGGCAAACCTTGACCGTTTGCGAGCAGCAATCGACCTCGGCCTTCCTGTCATCATCCAGGAGGAGTACTCGACGACGTGTCACGTTGCTGTTGTCACCGGTTACGACAATCGCCTCGGTCTCTTTGTTTGCCAAGATCCGATGACCCACAGAGCTCAGCACAAATCGTACGAGTGGGTTCAAAACAGCGGGCAGCTCTTCGGCAACGGCGTTGTGGTTGTTGTCGGCCGGCGCAGCGAACTTTCCGAAGAACTCGCAGCGAAGCTTGAGGCCGCAGAGCTGGTTGCCCATCCCGCATTTGCCATTCTAGATGAAGCAGACAGGATGCGAGCCTCGGCCCATGGAGAAGGGCAGGAAAACGCGGTAGTTCACGAAGTGCTATCGGCATGCCAACGCGCTCTTGATGCGGACCCTGACTATCAGCTGGCGTGGCACAGGCGAGCGTGGGCTGAGTTGCGACGCTATCGAGGGGACCGCAACTATCGGCCCAATGCGCAGCGAAGCGTACATATGGCTCGAGTGACTTGGCGAGGAGCCGAGTGGCCTCATCAACTTCACGCGAGCATGCTTGAGCAGGAAGGAAGGTACCGCGAAGCGTATGTCGAACATCTCTCGGCTCATCGCTGCGACCCTTCCGACGGTGAGAACCTCGCGGCTATGAGCCACTGTCTCGGACGGCTCGGCGACATCGCCGACGGAGTAAAATACGGAGCACAGGCTCTGCGAGTTTTACCAAGCCACCCGTGGATCGCCGCGGAGCTGGCGGTGCAGTACACTCAGGCTCTTGGAGCGAGAGACGAAGGGCCGTGGAGCGACGCAAAAGAGTTGCCGGGCTTGGCCATTGCACAAGAACGACCATGTAATCAGCCGCTAGAACTCGACACCGATGAGCTGCACAACTGCCTGCAGTTCTACACGATGCTTGCCCGGGAGCAGCAGGGGGAGAACTTAACGGTGCTCTCACTGTGGTGCCAGCAGGCTGCTCTTGCCGGTGATTTTGGCGAGGCATGCGCGCGCTACGAAGAGGCCCTGAAACTTCACGAGAACGAAGCGACACTACTTACTCGCCTCGCGAGAGCCGCACTGTTGGCGGGAGATACCGAGAAAGCCGAAGCTGCGGCTGAGTTGCTTATTAAAGAGCATGCTAGCGAGGTTGGAACCTGGCTCGGTGCTGCCGAAGTCGCCAAAGCCGATGCGCAAGAAGCGTGGAATCTCTTGCAGCGAGGGCTTCAAGAAGTTGGACCAGACCGAAACGAGATGGTGGATGCCTTGTGGAGTGCGGGACGCACGCTCGGAGGAGGCAACGAGGCTGCTGCTGTTCTGCTTGTCGAGGCCTCAGAGAAGTTCGCAAATGACGCGCGTTTTGTGCGATTAATTGCCGATTGTGTCGACAACGGCGGGCAGCGCGGTTTGGCTGTGCAACTCTATCGACGCGTTGTCGAGAGTGAAGAGGGCGACCTGAGTTGCCGCTATCGACTCGGAACTCTTCTATCCGATGACCCGCTTACGCGGGACGAGGGGCGTGAGCGCCTGGCCGAAGTATTGAAGATGGCGCCGTCGGCGACTGTCGCGCGAGTGCGGCTCGCTTGGTGCCTCATGGAGGATCCGCTGCAGGGGCTAGACGTGTTGGCTCCTGCAATGGACGAAGGCAACTCGCGAGTGTATGAGACCGCCTGTGCGCTGCTTCGGGCGAATGGTCAAGAGGCCGAAGCTGACCGAATGCGCGCGATGGCTCTTGGAGCCTTTGCAAGCGAGGACGATGCTCGCGCGGAACTTGGTCCTTGGCACTACTACTCGGATCGCTACGATCTCGCTGTCGAGCTTTTGGAACCACTCACCAAACGCGATTTCGCGGGGACCAGTGATGTCGAGGAAGTGCAGGATTCGATTCTCACTGCCTATCGACTAGGCGGGCGAGTCGCCGAAATCCAGGATTGGGTTCGCGAACTGTGCAAGACAGGGGTACCTAAGCACCTGGCCTTTGAGGTGTACTGGGCGTTTCGAAGTGTAGAGCATGGCTTGGCCGCCGCTGCGGCCCGCGTACAGGCCGAGCACGCCGACTCTCCTTCGGCAGCGCTTGAGTTCGAAACCAATGCGGCAAGTTGCGATGCGCGAGCTGGGGATACCAAAGCACTGGATGCGCTCGTTACGCGGCTTGAAGCGGGCACAGGGCTAGAGGTTGAGTCCGAGGTCGAGGCGTGGGAAACGGTCTATCACGCCTTATCCAGACTTAAGAATATTTCTGGAGCCGAGAATGCCCTGCAGCACATGCGGAAACTCAAGCCCGAACACCGGGCAACCTTGGTAACCGAAGAGAACTTTGCATCACTGCAGGGTAGGGCCGAGGATGCATTTGCTGCGGCTCATAAGATTCGCGAACTCTATCCGTACCAACACATGGGCGACGAGCGTCTCGGTATTCTCTATGGCACCGCAGGCGACGGCGAAAACGCGCTGGCCCATGCAAGCCGTGCCCTTAGCATTGCACCCTACTGTCACATCTCCCACGCAAGTGGTGCGATGGCGTACTTCGCTGCGGGGGATATCGAGCGCGCGCGCGTTCACATGGAGCGTGCCGAATCGCTCGATGTAACCGAGACTCCGCTGCAATGGTCGGCTTCAACCGCTCTTATGCATGCCCTCCGAGGGGACCGAGAGCAATTTGAAGCTTGTGTGTTGGACCGAAGTCGCACGATTGAGAAGTATTCGTATCCCAAATTCGAAGAACGCCTTCGCGAAGTATTGGAGGCGGCCGCTTCTACTTAAGGGCGAATGCGAGTTGGACCTCGACGTAGTGGGCGAGGTCGCTTGTGCCAAATGACCCGCCCTCGTTTGGTGCGAAAATGCTGTAGCCGCCTCGCAACCCAAGGCCTTTGCCTAGGTTCTGCAGTGCCCACGCATCGAGTTCGACACCGGTGAAGGCATCGGTGTTGGCACCTGGCTCGGGTTGAAGAAAGACATGACCATCGGCTCCCAAGCCAAGGTCGCCAAGAGCATGCCGCACTCGCGCGATGCCGCCCATAATGTTGCTTCGTCCACCGGCGATGTCGGCGAGGCCCATAAATTTATGAGCGGTAGGATAGAGTTCGTCCCAGCCCTCGTTCTTCGCTGTCGTGGGATCGTCGCCCGAGGCATACCAGCCCACCGCTGCAACTCGTGTCTTGCCAAGCTTTGTTCCCACTTCGGCTTCGCCTTGAAAGGCAAGTTGCTCTAAGGCACCTGTACCAACTTGCACTCCGGCTTCGGCTCGAACATCGGCCGGGCCTGCGTTGCCTTTGTAGCGAGAACCAAGAGTGAACTGCAAACCCAACTCTGTGTCCTCACTCGTTCGCGGCCTCACGTGGTTTAGAAGGTAGGCATCAAGAGCAATGTCTTCTCCAAGCATTTGCCCAAGGCCTGCGTAAACACCACTGAAGTAGGCATCACCCGAGGCAAAGGGCTTTACATCCAACGGATCTTCAAGAACCTGAGTGGCGAATACGTCGACCCAGCCTTTCTCGCCACTAAGAGTTATGCGCGAGCGAATGCCGTCGAAGCTGCGTCCGCTCTGGTGCCAATCGACGTTGCCGATGACGAGGTGATCGCCGTATGCCATCTCAAAGCGACCCGTATCAATCCAATACGAATCGCCAGAAATGCGCATGGTTGCTTGATGCAAATTAAGGGCGCCATCGGTTAGCGTGTTCGCACTATCGGCCCAAAATCCACTCGCTTGCGGCTCGAGCATGAGAATGACCTTCTTGCCTTTGCCGATATCAATCGGAGTGGTCGTGAGCCCAAGCCGAGCTCGGTAGAAGACGAAGTCCGATTCGCGAAACCTTGGGTTGTTGCGACCGATGTCGTCGTAGCCTTCCCGCAATTCGTATCGGGTGAAAAACGAGCCGGTAATTGATAGACCGGTTTGCGCCTCAGGTTTTACAGGTGCTTCGCCATACGTTGTGGGCGAGGCAGCATCCGTCTTAGCTTCTAGTAAGGGAGTCGATCCGTATTCTTGGGCAAACGCGCTGGGCGCGAGCGAGAGGATGGCAGAGGCAACAGCAACCGGTACTAGGTTCATGACCCTCTACACCTATGCATTGCACTTGCCACTCCGTGCGCGCTGAGCTGCGGAATACGCGGACGCCGAACTCGCTTGCGTGCAGAAGCTGCGCATCAGCTGCGATTGGACGCAGTGAGTGCGTTGGCTGCTTCAAAGACGTTTGCAGCGCGAGCCCCTCGAATCGAGCCGCGGAAATCGAGGCGCGGAAATCGAGGCGCGGAAATCTAAAACTGAATGGCTTCGACTGCGACCAAACCAGATAGCTGCATCTGCTTGCTCTCGGGATCGAGCCCGTCGCACATCACGGTCATTGGAACGGTTACGTCGAGGTCAAGGCTATAGCCTTCTGCTCCATCGCCATCTCCACAAATTCCTGGGAAGGCAATGGTGCCGCTCGGGGCTGCAGTTCTATCGAGGCTTGCAACGCAGTTAGCACCAACGTCGGCGAAGATGTCGATGATCTGAACGCGCGAGGCGAGCCCAATATCAATCGGCGAAGCGGAGAGCTTGTCGGGGCGTGGCAAGCAGAGGGTAAGAGCAAAGTTACCGTTCTCTTGCTGCGCATCAAGCGTGAGGCTTACCGGGCCACCTGTCTCGCCGCAGTCGTTGTTTGGCGAGGAGCGCCAGTCGGTCCACACGACACTTGTATCGCCAATCGGCGCTGAAATTGTTGTTGCCGATCCTTCGCTCGGGCCACAAACCTCATCGTCGTCGCATGCTGAAATGAAAACCAAGCTAGCCGTAAGGCCAAGTGCGATTACGCGATGCGTAGTTGAACAATACATAGTTAAGCGATGCGTAGTTGAACGATGCGTAGTTGAACGAGACATAGTTAGTAGTCCACCGGTACCACGAGGGCGAGTTGAGAAATAACAGCGTCGCCGTAGCGGGTATCTTGCTTGAGGTATTGGCCCAAGGCTTCGACTCGAACGTTTGCCCAGTCGCCGTCGATACCGAGAAGGTCAAGGGTTGTGGAGAATTTGAGCCCCATCGTGTGTGTTCGGACCCGGCCTAGTTTGTCGTCGTCAGTGAGATACGGCTCGATGCTCTGATCCGCCGAATCATAGACCTCTTTGTAAAAGTCAGATGACCGCTGGCGGTGATAGCGATAGCTCACATGCGCTTCGAGCTTGCCTGAGAAAAGTTCCTGAATGGCGCGCAGCTCTGGTGTGTTGGCCAGAATGCCCCAGTCATCGAAGTAGAAGCGGTAGCTGGCGATGAGGGCCGTATCCGAGGCATCTACATAGTAGCGCAGAGTGCCAGCAAGAGCGTGTCGCAAACGCGTATCTGGCACCCGCTCTGGCTGCACCATGCCGCCGGCGACGACCGTTCGGTAGATGTTCTGTTGAAAGCCTTCGAGATAACTTAGATCGTAGCTAATGTGCGCGACGCTATTGGGGCTAAGAATTTGACTGAGTGACGTGGAGATTAGGGTCGTATCAAGTTCGCCCGAAATGATAGCCGAGATGCCACCTTGCGAGCCGGAGTTATCGATGGAATCCATGCCGCGAGCCAGATTGATTCCGACCATTGTATTGCGCTGGGCAAAATCGGATTCGAGCCGCAGCGTTAAAAAGTCGCTGGTGTAGTCGGGCTCTCCGCTGTGGCGAAAGCCTGCGCCCAAACGCATGGTTCCAAAATCGTGAGTGTAGTTGCCGCCAAATTGCGTGCGGGTTTCGGTAAATGCGGCTCCAGCTGCTCCCGAGGCGGCAGAGGCCGACGTGATTGCGTCAACCAAGGTATGCGCTTGCACTTGGCCTCGTTCGCCAACTTCCAAGTCGGCATCGAGCATGGGTTGCACAACGCGTGTGGACCGCTCCTTGTAGTAGGCACCGCGCATAGTGACAGTTCCATCGGCAAAGGCAGCGTTGCCCGCGCAAAGCACGAGCCCCAGCCCAACGAGCAGCCCAACTCGAAACAGTCGCGAAGCGGAATCAAGCACTAGTTGCACCCGCAGCCGCCGCCAGCTTCGCCGCTTCCGCCGTCTGCACCTTCGCGAGAACCTTTGGCGTGTTGCTCAAAACGCGCCTCGCCCGGATCCTTGTCTGCGGTCATCGACGACTTGGATAGCGTCGCTCGCTGGTAGGGCTTGACACGCACACAGCTCGATAGGGTCGCGGCCAGAATTGCGCTCGCAATTATCAACTTCAGCACCGGGGCAGGGTATCAGTTCTCGCAAGCAGTCTACACTTGCGCCGTGAGGTACTCGAAGCAGAAGAGCACTATGCTGCTATCAAGTGTGCTCGGGGCCACGACGGGGCTTGTCATGGCGTGCGCATCCCAAGGTTCGCAATCCTCGCCCCGCGATGTTCCCGCGCTCCAGGCTTCCTCTTCTGAGCAAGCCGAAGAGGGCCCAGCCGATTTGCGCGTGGCCTTGGCGCCTATGGCATTTGGCGTTGCTACGGAGCCTCTACCTTCAACGGAAGACGCTATGGGGCACAGCTCAGAGGCTTTGCAGGCCACCGCTCTTGGCTATCAGGAGGCGCTGCAAAGCTGTGTACCCGCACCTGGCGACGGAGCCGACGGAGCCGACAGAGCCGACACAGCATCGCGCGAGTTCACACTCTTTATTGAACTCGACGAAGACGGCTACGTACTCGGTGGCAGTACAAATCCGTCGCCCGGCCAAGAAGGCGTTTCGGCAATTGCCGGATGTGCCTTAGCCCAGGCTCGCTCGTGGTTATTTCCTGCGCGTTCGCGGCGGGGGAGAACTATTCTTATCATCCCGTTCGTCGTTGCTGGCGTCTGATGGCGCCCCGAGCCCGTAGCTAAGTACAAGTTCTCTTGCAACGGAACGCTGGCTTGCATCCCCTGATGAGGAGCAAGCAAGGTAGTCTTGTAGCGCGAGGAAGCACTCACCGATGCGTCCCTCTTGGTGCGCCAAAGCAGCACGATTCCAGTGGTAGCGTCCAACCTCTGGCGCTATGGCTGCGGCTTTATCGAGGCAGTCTCGGGCCGCTTTTGTTTGGCCGGTTTTGACGAGGCAACTGCCAAGCGTTGCAAGCGCTTCCGAATCGTCCGGGTGCACTTTGGTGTACTGAAGCAGCAGATCTCGAGCGATTTCGGCGCGACCTCGGCTTAGCAACTCGGTGCCTCTGGCCAAGAGAGCTGCATCGCGCGTCTTCTGTTTTGCGCTGGCCGAGCGCGTTGGCAAATGTTCATCCGCAAGGCCCATAAGGTCGCGGCCGAGGTAGTACCCTCTGGGGATTGTCTTACCGGTGCGGAGGCGAAACTGGGTTGCAGTAATGGCGTGCTGCTTGAGCGCACCTGGTGCGACTGGGGAAAGTTCGTAGCCCGCTTCGGCGAGTGGTTGCAATAGCAGACTCTCGACTGTGCTTCGCGGAACTTGCTCGAGATACTCACAGTCCTGCAGTGCGCCCGAGGCATCGACAAGCAATGAGAGGGCGCGATACCTGCGAGGGCCGTGTGCGTGACAAGCGGCATAAGCCACCAGTGCGACACGCCCGCTTGCGTGCCGGGCAAGGCGAAGCCCAGGCCGACTTGATGCGGCCTGCAGTGGTCGTTTGGGAAGCGAAATTGATCGGTTCTCAAGGGCGGCGCTCGCTTCAAGTTGACGTAGCGCCGAACGTGTTCTCTCGCACAAGGAGTCGCGAACAAGCAGCTCATTGATGAGAAGAAGAGCAATGCTCGGCTCCTGCGACGCAAAATCTTCGACAAACTCAACGACTTCCAAGATCGGAAGGTCGGCCAAGAGGGTGTCAGCTGCCCGAGCAAGCTCGGCTGGAGAATCGATGCAGGCGGCCAAGTCGCAAAGCGAGTGCTGAGCGCTGCCTTCGGCCGAGACCAGTTCTGGCCACGGCACAGGCTCACCAAGGTAGCCAAGCAGTTCGGCTACAGCGAATTTGCACGACTCAGGCAAGGTGCCGGTCTGCAACTCCGAGAGCAACATGCTGGCAATTCTGCGACATCGAGACTCGGAGTCGGCTAGACGAATGAGAAGCTCGGTTGCCCAGTGTGCAGAGCCCAAATCGACAAAGAGTTGCCGCAACAATGTCGGGACCGCGAGACCACCGATATGATCCACGAGGTGGTAGATCGCATCCCTGTGTTGAGCCGATCTCGCTTCGCCTTCTTGATGCTCCTCAAAACTCGCAACGAGTTGACGTAACTCGAAGAAAGTAAAAGAAATTTGCCCTGTAGGAAGAGAAGCCATCGACCGATAAATAAGCCTATCGGTCGGGCAGATCTGTGTCAATGTGGCTTGATCCAATCTAGATCATAGGATCTAGAAAGAGTCACTCTTGTGGAGTTGCCTGTAGTTAGATCAGATTTGGGTGACTTGCAGTAACGAGTTTGATGAATTCTTGGCGGGTCGACATCTGGTCGAGAAAAGCACCACGCATTGCGCTGGTTACAACGCGGGTCTCGTGTGCGCCTGCGCCGCGAGATGCCATGCACATGTGCAGTCCTTCGATGTAGGTGGCCGAGCCGTCGCTCTGCAAATCATCGTAGAGGATACGCGAGAGCTCGTGGGTGAGGTCTTCTTGCAGCATTGGTGCGCGGGCCAAGAGCTTCGCCAGACGCGAGAGCTTTGAAATGCCAAGCACCTTGGACGTTGGAATGTACGCAACCGAGATGCGGTAGACCACAGGGAGGAGGTGATGCGGGCAAACGCCAAAGGCGACGTTGTGCTTGGAGATGACCATGTCCCGGTATTTCGCGGGAAAGGTCTTTGTAAGCATCTCTTCAACTTCAGCCTTAACCTCGGCTTTGTTGCGCATCAGTTGGCCAAGGCCTTTTGCGGCGCGTGCTGCAGTGCCGGCGAAGTTTGCATCTTCGTTAACTTCGTAGCCAAGTACATCAAGACCCTCGAGGATCTTCTCGTAGCCTTGTTCAAAGAGTGCGCGGGCTTCGTTGTTCTTATCGTTCATGTTGAATCTCAGATCTGCGTTCGAGGATAGACCTAGTTGCTGTAGAGATACCAATGGATGGGATTTCTGCAAGGCGCAACCAGGAGAGTCGTTGGTAGGGAGAGTCCGCGGCGAGTTTTGTTCGGCCCGAGACTTCAGCAGGCCAGACGCGAATTCGCAGTCGCCTATGACTTAGGACCTGCTGGTGTTCAATACTGGCCTCTTTGCCGTGGAAGTTTAGTTCTAGGCCCGTAAGGCTCGCGAGCAAATCGCGGCTATCGGCTGAAGGTAGTTCCCACAGCCCGCCGAAGAGACCTTCGGCTTTGCGATGCCCGAGGAGGAGCTTGCCGCCGCGTTCTAGATAACCCGCTTCAAGCGCCAAGAGAGGCTTCTCGCTTGCCGTCTTTCGCTTCGAAACCACCGGTAACTCGTCGATGCGTCCTTCGTTAAACGCTCGGCACGGCTCTTTTAGCGGGCATTGCTCGCAATTGGGATTCTTTGGCTTGCAGAGCATCGCCCCAATCTCCATCAGACCTTGGTTAAAGTCACCGGGAGAACTCTTAGGAACAAGTGCCTCGCAGATTCGCCACTGCTCTTTAACGCCTGCCGTCGACTTGATGTTGTCTTCTATTGCGAAGACGCGGCTTATGACACGGGCGACATTGCCATCCACGAGCGCCTCGTGCTGCTTGTAGGCAATTGAAGAGACCGCTCCTGCAGTGTAGCGGCCAATGCCGGGCAGGGACCGAAGCTCTTTTGCGGTGCGCGGGAGATGCCCCGCGTAGTTGGCCTGTACTTCCTTGGCGCAGCTGTGAATGTTGCGCGCTCTGCTGTAGTAGCCAAGCCCAGACCAGTGGGCCAAAACTTCGTCAAGGTCAGCTTGTGCCAAGGCTTCGATCGTTGGAAAACTTCTTAGCCACCGCTCGTAGTAGGGGATGACGGCAGCAACGCGTGTTTGCTGCAGCATGATTTCCGAGATCCAAACTCCATAGGCGTCGCCGCGCTCGCGCCACGGCAAGTCGCGTCGACTCTTGCGGTAGTAGCGCAATACTCGCTTTGCGATGTCTTTGGCTTTGGTTGGATCCGGCATTTGCTGCGTGATGGGAGTATTCCAGGCCCGCATCCGCAGATGTTCACGGGGAGTTCACAATTCGTGGTGCGTGGGGCTACAGACCCACGGAGGTGGCGATGTTGGTAGCCGGCGTCATTGCAAGTGCCTAATATCTTTGTTTAATCGTTGTGCATGGATCTTGCTCTATAAGGAGTTCCCAATGTTCCGCCCCACTCATTCCCTGCAATCGTGGCTGCTTCGCCTCGCGCTGCTCTTGGTCATCCTTCCAACGCTGGGCGCCAACGCTCTCGCTGACGGCAGAAAAACTGTCGTGATCGTCGGTGGTGGATATGGCGGAGTCGAGACCGCCACCCGCCTTGCAAAAGATCCGAGCGTGCGCGTTGTTCTCTTGGACAAAGCCAAAGCCCACACCGAGGTGACTCGCCTTCATCAGTCGGCAGCTCATAATAGTTCTGTACAGCACAGCCTAGCGGATATCGCGGCAGCAAAAGGATTTGAGTTTCGCAACGCCGAGGTAACCGGCATCAAGCTTGGCGCCAAGAAGGTGCAGACCACTGCGGGGGCAATCCGATACGACTCGGTAGTCGTTGCAGTGGGCGGGGTCACTTCGTGGCCTGCGGTTCCAGGGCTCAAGCAACACGGCATCGGCATTCGCACTCCGTGGGAGGCCAAAAAGATTCGCACCACCATTCACGAGAATTTGGCCAAGGCCGGTGAAACGTCGAACACCGCCGAGAGGCAACGTTTGGGGCGCATTGTTATTGCCGGGGCAGGTTCCACCGGTGTCGAGATGGCAGCCGAACTTGCGCAGGCAATTCCCGCACTGGCAAAACAGCACGGACTTTCCCCTAAGGATATTTCTGTGCACTTGGTTCAGCGAGGCTCCGAAATTCTTTCAAAGGCAGGAGACCTTAAGCCTCGCGATCGCGCGCTAATCCAGCAGAAGCTCCAAGCGATGGGCGTTATCGTCCATACAAATACAGAGCTAAAGAAGCTGACGGCAGATTCGATGTCGCTTAAAGGCTCTTCTAAGGGCTCGTCGGGCAAGACGAGAGCCATGAAGGTGAGCACCGTGGTTTGGGCAGGCGGCGTTAAGGCATCACCCGCTGCAGAGGCATGGGGGCTTCCGATTGGCAAGCAGGGGCGTATCCTCGTCGATGGCAGCATGCGCATCCAAGGCTCTGACAGTGCTTACGCGATTGGCGATGCGGCTGCTGCCATCAATCCAAAGTCGGGCGGCATGGCAGCCATGACGGCTCAGGAAGCAAAGGTGCAGGCTAAGGTTGCCGCCAAAAACGTCGTCTCGGGGTTTCACGGAAAGAAGCTTACGATCTACAAACCCAAGAGTTCGGGCACCTTGGTTTCTCTTGGCAACAAGGATGCTGTTGGCCGAGTGCTTGGCATTCGCGTTCGTGGACGCTTTGCCGCAGTCATGAAAAAGGGCATCGAGTTTAAGCACAAGAGTTCTTTGCGCCGCAGCCCGCTAGCTCGGGTCAAGGCCAAGGCCCGAGCCAAAGCCAAAGTGGCCGCGCCAAAAGCGCGCGCCATTCGAGTGCGCTAGCTAGGCTAGGTTTCGCACTCAGCTGAAACGCTGCACAAAGAACGCTCGCGCAAGCGAAGCGTTCAGGCATGGCAGTGGCTTGCGGGGCGTCTAGCGCAAACGCAAAAAAGGCCGAGAACACGTTGCTCTCGGCCTTTGGACCACGGTGGCCAGGTAGCTAGGAAGGGGAGCTTAGAAGCCCATACCGCCCATGCCGCCCATACCGCCCATGCCGCCCATTCCACCCATGCCGCCCATGTCGCCACCGCCGCCTGCAGAACCATCGTCCTTGCTTGGCTTGTCGGCAACGAGAGCTTCGGTGGTTAGCATAAGGCCAGCAACCGATGCAGCGTTGGTGATTGCAGTGCGGACCACTTTGGCTGGGTCGATGACGCCAGCTTTAAGAAGGTCTTCGTACACGAGAGATGCAGCGTTGAAGCCGAATGAGCCTTTGCCCTCAAGCACCTTGGAGACGACGATAGAACCGTCGACGCCAGCGTTGTGCGAGATTTGGCGAAGTGGCTCTTCGATAGCGCGGCGAACGATGTTTACACCGTAGCGGCGATCGTCATCGAACTTGAGCTTGTCGAGAGCTGGGATTGCACGAAGAAGTGCAACTCCACCACCGGGAACAACACCCTCTTCAACAGCAGCGCGAGTAGCGTGCATTGCGTCTTCGACGCGTGCCTTCTTCTCTTTCATCTCGATCTCGGTAGCTGCACCCACGCGGATAACAGCAACACCGCCAACGAGCTTTGCAAGGCGCTCTTGGAGCTTCTCGCGGTCGTAGTCGCTGGTGGTCTCTTCGACCTGTGCGCGAATCATTTTTACGCGAGCAGCGATTTCGTCAGACTTGCCAGCGCCATCGATGACGGTGGTGTTGTCTTTGGTGATCGTGATGCGTTTTGCAGTTCCAAGATCCTCAAGAGTGACGTTCTCGAGCTTAAGACCAAGGTCCTCGGTGATGGCTTGGCCACCGGTGAGTACCGAGATGTCTTTGAGCATCTCTTTGCGGCGATCGCCAAAGCCTGGGGCTTTAACTGCGCAAACGTTGAGAGTTCCGCGGAGCTTGTTCACAACGAGTGTTGCGAGAGCTTCACCGTCGATGTCCTCAGCGAGGATAAGAAGTGGCTTGCCAGCTTTTGCAACGAGCTCAAGAACAGGAAGGAGGTCCTTCATGCTGGAGATTTTTTGCTCGTAGGTGAGAACAAGGCAGTCGTTAAGAACGGCTTCCATGCGCTCGGAGTCGGTCACGAAGTAGGGGCTAAGGTAGCCGCGGTCAAACTGCATGCCTTCGACAACGTCGAGCTCAGACTCAAGAGTCTTGGCTTCTTCGACGGTGATAACACCCTCTTTGCCAACCTTCTCCATTGCTTCAGCGATCATATCGCCGATGAGCTTGTCGCCGTTTGCCGAGATGGTTCCGACGTGAGCGATGTCAGTCTTGCCATTGGAAGGAGTAGCAGCTTTGCCAATCTCTTCGATTACGACAGCAACAGCAGCATCGATGCCGCGCTTGATGTCCATTGGGGTTACGCCTGCAGCAACGAGCTTTGCACCTTCGGAGAAGATTGCTTGCGCGAGAACCGTTGCAGTCGTGGTGCCGTCGCCAGCGTTGTCAGAAGTCTTCGAAGCGACCTCTTTCATCATCTGTGCGCCCATGTTCTGAAGCTTGTTGTCGAGCTCGACCTCTTTAGCGACCGTTACGCCGTCTTTCGTGACGGTAGGTGCGCCCCAGCTCTTCTCGATGACGACGTTGCGACCACGTGGTCCAAGAGTCACCTTAACGGCGTTGGCTAGAGTGTTGAGTCCGATTGCGATCTCAGAGCGAGCCTGAGAAGAAAAAATAATGTCTTTTGCAGCCATATGCTGAATCCTTAAGTTTGTTTAGAAGTGTGGTTGAGAAAACTTCTGATTGAAAAATTCTCTGAGAGAACGAGCGTTACTCGACAACAGCGAGAATGTCGTCTTCGCGCATGATGAGGTGCTCATCACCGTCGATCTTGACTTCGGTGCCGCTGTACTTCGAGAAGAGAACTCGGTCGCCCTCGGAAAGATTGAGTGCGTGCACTGTGCCGCTCTTGTCGCGCTTGCCTGCGCCAACGGCGATGACTTTTCCTTGAATTGGCTTCTCTTTTGCCGAGTCAGGAATGATGAGTCCACCAGCCGTGGTGGTCTCGCTCTCGAGTCGTTGGACAATGACGCGGTCGTGCAGTGGTCGGATTTTCATAGTTTGTGTCTCGTTTGTTCGTGGTTTGTTGGTGTTTTGAGGCTGGGCCAAAAGGCCCCGCCGCGAAGCGTTGGCATGATATGTAAGCACGGGCCCACCTTTGTCAACCCCGGGGTAGAGAGTGCTAAGAATTCCAAAAAAGCACCTTTAAAATCAGCCGGTTAAGAAAACGACGATCGCGCTTTTTTTTGCCCCCAGGCAGCGGCCATTCGCCTGGGGTACTGTCCCGCCATGCCGCAGCTGCAGCGCCATGTCTTTATCTGCGTCAACGCTCGCGAAGCCGGGGGCACCAGAGGCTGCTGTGCTTCGAAAGGTGGTGTGCAGGTGCGCGACGCCTTTAAGAAGCGCTTGGCCGCGCACAACCTCCTCGGAGTGGTTCGAGCAAACAAAGCCGGGTGTCTAGATCAATGCGATGCCGGCGTTGTCATGGTCGTCTATCCAGAGCAGGTCTGGTACCAGGGCGTCACTCTGGCCGATGTCGAAGAAATCGTCGAGCGACACATTATCGGGGGCGAATACGTCGAGCGGCTAATGATGCCGGACCAAGGGCATCTTGCGGGCGCAACATCTGGCCGCAAGCTCCTGGTCATTGCAGATGCGTAGCTCGCTCTTGGTCTTTGCGATTGTGGCGTTGGCGGGCCCGACCTCGTCACAGGCACAGCAGCAGGTTCTATCCCTCGAGCCTCAGCAGTTGGAAACCGAGGGAGCCGAAGACAATGAAGTGGCGTTTAAGCGCGAAGGCTTTGCCATCGGTGTTGGCATTGGCTCGGCATTGTTCTTAGGTTCGGGGCAGCAATCAGATGCCCGAGCTGGAGGCGGCAGTTTCTCGCTCCGGGTTGGCACTAGCGCCGGAGAGAATCTGCTTTGGTTTGTTCAACTCGATGCGGCGGCTTATGGCAAGAAGAACAACGCAAGCCTTCTTGGGCTTGGCGCACACTACTACTTGCGCGAGCGACTGTGGGCTCGCGGCGGGGTAAGCCTTGCGAACATCGTTCGGCAAGGAGATGTTCGGCAAGAAGATGACGATAAGAATTATACCGAGGGCGGCTTGGCCCTCGTCGGCGGCCTTGGCCTAGATGTCTATCGACGCGGGGTTTTTGCTGTCGACCTCGAGCTTGGCCTAAGCCACGCGCGCTATGAAGATGGCACGCTCTCGCTTGCGCTCTTTCAGCTCATGGCGAACTGGTACTAAGCCTAAGAATCGCCTCTTCTCTCTTGGCCACCGTCACCGAAAATGGCCTAGAAGCTCCGTCTACAGTGAATACGCCCTCAATCGGGCACGCAGGCACATCGTCGATGCGAAAGGTTCCCGAGGTGATGGGAACCAAGATGGTTTGCATTGGCATCGAGACCTCATCGGACCGAGCTGCTTCGCTTTCATCGAGGGCAAAGACGCAGTGGTAGCGCATTTCGATCGACCCATTCTCGATGCCACTTGAGCTGCCAATGATCGCTCCAACCCCACCCAAGCGCAGCGGCACACCGGTGCTTGGAACGTCGGTGAGTTCGAGTGTGGCGCCTTTTCCTGGCACATAGACCGAGAGTTGATAGGGGCCTTCGGGCAATGCAAAGAAGGCAAACGAGCCTTCGGCATCGGCGCGCTCTTGCTGGGTGGCGCCGCGGGCTTCGAGTCCAAAGAGATCCACAAAGGCGAAGGCCGCCGGAGCACCATCCGCATCGATGACGGTGCCGGTGAGTGCGGGATCCGCATTGGGGATGACAAAGGTCGCATCGGAGTAGTGCTCACCATCTGCGCATCGAAACTCTTGGTCTTCGCTCGGAGGGCTCTTCCATGGCCAGGCTCGCAAGGTTATCGGTCCCTCTCGATCTTCAGCAAAGCGCACGACTCCATCGCGAATCTCGCCTATTGGGCTGTAACTGCCATCGTAGTGCCTTTGCTCAAATGAACCACTTGCCACGAGTTCGCCTTCGCTATCGATGACTCGGCCTTCAACAATGCAGCCGGCGGTGAGCACGAGGTCCATAGTAAGAGTTTCACCAGCTCGCAAATACGCAGAGCTGTTGCTTGTCATGGCGGCATAGCGTTCGTGGTTTGCCTCAAGCTGTACCGAGCCGGCCGGTAAGAGAAGTTCGTAATAACCACTTCCGTCGCTCTCGGTTACGTCGCTGCCCGAAATAACGCGCGCTTGGCCCGGAGCTTTGCCCGCAACGATCGCACCGGCGATCGCATAGCCATCCTTGTCGGTTATTTGCCCCCGAATCCGGGCGCCAGGAGTCAACGTAAAATGCACAGCGGCTTGATCGCGAAAGACACCGACCAGGGGCGCAATGCCTTCTCGTGGCATTGCCACCGCCGCTGCGGAAACTGGCCCAGGCAACCTTTCGGCCGCCGCTCTCGCCACGGCGACATAGCCCTCAGCATGCGCGTAGCCCCGGTAGAGACCGGGCATAAGCTCGACTCGATAGTTGCCATCACCGTCGCAGAGCACACTTGTCTCTCCACTTGGGCCGCTGAAGAGAACCTCTGCCTCGCCAAGTGGGGTGCCGCTGTGGCGATCGCGAACTTGGCCGCTGATGACAACGGTTCCAATGGTTCGCGCAGCTGCCATGCTAAAGGCGCGAGCAAGGCCATTCACGTCGCTGCGCAGCCGCGCATTGGATGGTGCCGCCTGGCTCGGCTGCGAAGCGATCTTCGCTTTTGATGGACCGGAGCCCGCAGGCCAGAGAGTGTAGAGGGCAAGCGCAAGAACTACCGCGGCACCACCGAGTAGGAAACGCATATGGCTACAATGCCAAACTTGGCCAAGCGCGCAAGTGTCTAAGCAACCTCGACAGCCACAGCAGTGATGTTGTCCTTGCCACCGCGATTATTGGCCAAGGCGATTGCCGCATAAACGCCGGTGCCAAGGTCGCCCTCACTTAGAAGGTCGGCAACCTCGCTATCGTCGTGGAAGTAGCCGTGCAGGCCATCGGAGCAAAGCAAAAAGCGATCACCGGTTTGCACATCCAAGTCGACCGTATCGATTTGCACATGATCCTTGTGGCCAACAGCGCGAGTAATCACGTTCTTGCCCTTTGCCGACTCGGCTTCTTCGGGAGTGATGAGTCCGTGCTTTAGCTTGTAGTTAATTAGCGTGTGATCTTCGGTAACTTGCAGGACCGAGCCGTTTCGCAGGCGATAGACGCGACTATCGCCAACGTGCGCCGCATAGCAGGAGTGAGGTCCAATCAGCAGGGCGGACATGGTTGTCGACATGCCGCGCTTCTCCGGATCGAGTTCGGCCATTCCAAAGATCATGTAGCAAGCCGACTGCACGCCACTTTCAAGTAGGCGGCGAATCTCCCAACGCGCTTCGGTGTCGCCGGCTTCGACGTCAGCAAAGAGCGCTCGCAGCTCCTGCTGTGATCTCATCACCCAAAGCTGCAGTTGCTCGGCAGCTTCCTGTGAGGCAACTTCACCTTTTGCGTGGCCGCCCACACCATCGGCAACAACATAAAATCCCAGGTTGTCGTCGGCGAAGAAAGCATCTTCGTTGTGCGAACGTTTGCGTCCAGGGTCCGTTAGCGCAGCGGAGGTGATTCTGAACATGAGCGTACATACTAGGCAGGCATACACATCGCCGCAAGCATCAGGCTGGTCTGAGATGGGGAATCGAACTACTGTTGGCGCTATGGATAGCGATCAGAACTACGATGGCCTGGTCAATCTGCTCGCCCAGCCGACGGCAGCCCTATCACTGTGGGTCGAGATGTATGCCCAAAACCCCATGCGACTGCCGCGGAAACTCGACGCCGAGTCACTTGTCGCGACTCTAGAGCCAATTACCGATGCACTCGCCAATGTAGTGGCACTCGATCGGGATGGAATCCGCTCAGATGTGCGGTTTCGCCCGGGTTCGCAAGAGTTGCGCGAAGTTGAGAAAGCGGTGTCCTTCGCCGCTGCCAACCTGGCCGTGGATGGATTTACCGGCTTTGATGCAGGAGCGCTGCTCTTTAGCTTGCGCGATGTGACATGCGGCCCGCTGCACGGATCGGCCTTGATCGAGATGCAGGCCTATATGGAGTGGTTGGTGGTGCTCGCCGCCGACTCACTTGCCACAGCCCGTGAACAAGCCTCGCTCGAACGCTGGCACAATCAACTCGACGAGGGCACGCCACTTATTATGATCACGCCGCAGTTGCCCGCTGCGCTCTTTGTTTGCCAACCAGATCGGAGTGTTGTTGCCAGCATCTTTGGCAGGCTCTTGCTGACGATTGTTCGAACCGGCGGCAATGCGGTGATTATCGACGTTAGTGGGATATCTGGGCGCTTGGACGAGACCTTCGCCCAGGGCCTCGAGACCTTCGTCGGGCATGTGCGGGTCGCGACTCGCATTCGCATTATTGTCTGCGGTGTGCACGGCGACGATGTCGAAGATTGGAAGGCGATTGGCGATCGGCACGGAGCTGATCTGCACTTCGAGAACTACTTCGATAGCTGCGTAAATGCAGCGCTAAAGTCGGGCGGTTGGCGGCTGGTCGCTCCCAAGGGCTAAAGCAGCTCAACAAAAACTCAGTAAAACTCGCTGCTAGGGGAGGTGTCTAAGCCTGGCTGCATGATACGATTCGGCTGCGTAAGTGTCTGAAACCTTTCCACAAGCATTTGGGAGATACCAACTCCTCGAGCGATTGGCCATGGGGGGCATGGCTGAGCTCTTCCTTGCCGAAGTTGCAGGAGCCCATGGCTTTGCCAAAACGGTCGTGATCAAACGGATCCTTCCGCACCTGGCGGCAGACGAGAAGTTTACCGAGATGTTTATTGCTGAGGCCAAGCTAACGGCCCAGCTCGCACATCCGAAAATCGCCCAGACGCTTGAGTTGGGCACAGAAGACAAGCAGCTCTTCATCGTCATGGAGTACATCGAGGGCTTCGATGTGCTCGCGATGCTACGAGAGTGCGCTCATCGCCAAGTTCGTGTCCCCGCAGAAATCTCGGTGTACATCGTTAAAGAGGTGCTCGATGCACTCGATTTTGCGCACAAGCTCGGCAGTAGTACAGGCGAGACCTTGGGCATCGTGCACCGCGATGTCTCGCCCTCCAATGTAATTCTGTCCAAGCGTGGCGATGTAAAGCTTGTCGACTTTGGAATTGCGCATGCGGTTGCGCAAGACGATCAAACCAAGTCTGGGACACTTAAAGGCAAGTACGGCTACATGTCACCCGAGCAAGTGCTCGGCCAGAACGTAAGTCCGCGCTCAGACATTTTCGCAAGCGGAATTGTCTTGGCGGAGATGCTTATGGGGCGCCGTCTCTTTGCCGCGGCCAACGAGCTCGATGTCTTGCTGATGGTGCGCGATGTTGATTTGGGGCGCCTTGCGCGCTTTGGAGAACACATCGACGAAGACCTTGCAAGCGTACTTCGGTGGGCGCTGCGCAAAGATCCAAACGATCGCTACAAGGATGCGGCAGCGTTTCGCGATGCACTTGATCAGTGGCTTTTCGACAAGCGCCATCGCATCGGCACAGCTCAACTCGCAGAGATTGTTAACTCGCTGTACGCGGACGCGCTCGCAAGACGCAAGCAGGGGCTGGCCGATCGAGCCGAAGAGACAGCGCAAGCTCCTGAGGTTCCCGCAATGGTTGCAACGTCGGCATCCGGCAGTGTTTCCTCGGGGCCCGGTGCAGATCAGAACATTCCCCAAGGCTCGCCGCCGACCGGTTTGGATCTTGGAGTTCCTACTGGATTAGATTCGGGCGACCGAGTTGTAGGAGCCGAGCCGAGCGCCGTCATCGAAGTGAGTTTGGATGAAGAAGGCGAACTCGTCGTTGGCGACTCGCCCAAGCAGGTAGACGCCGCCCTCGATTTGGAAGAGAGCTCGCAAGCCCCCAAGCAAGAGGATTCGGTGCGGGCGGCGATTGGTAACCTCGAGTTGGCGCCGCCCGAACTCGACAATGTTGAGGTCTCGTTTAATGAGTCGAATCCACGCCAAGCCACCGAGGCAAGCACGTTTGACGGCGATGTTGGAGCAGCGTCCTACGATACGATTTCGGCAGCGGTAGCTTCGGTTTCTCCTGTCGACCGCGATCCGGCCAGCCGTGACTTCGATGATTCCGATGTTTCGGGCGGGGGAAACGACCGAGGCAATCGACGCCTGCCGACGGCAGAAGAACTCGCACAGAGCGAGCGTCCCAAGCCACCGCAACTGGACCCCGATAGCGAAGTTGCGGAGTCCGCTGGCTCATTAGAAGAACGCCCAGCGCTGGCAGTTCTTTACGACACAACCGCTGGTCGCTTAAGCGGCAAGCTCGCCCTCAGCAATGGCGGCGTTCGCAAAGAAATTTATTTTAAGCGCGGCGTCCCCGAGTACGTTTCGTCCAATATCGCCAGTGAACTATTGGGCGCCTACTTGGTTCGCATGGACGTTATCTCCAGCGGTGAACTCGACATGGCACTAGCGGTGATGCCGCACTTTGGCGGCAAGCTCGGCGATACTCTGGTCGGGCTTGGGCTCATGAAGCCCCTCGAAGTGTTTCGCCATTTAACGCGGCAGGTTCGCAGCAAGATTATTGAGGTCTGCACGTGGACCCAAGGGCGTTACGAGTGGTTTAGCGACGCACGATGCCCGAGGCAAGCGTTTCCTCTCGACCTCGATCCGCTAGAAGTGTACGGAGCCGGCGCAAGTGCAATGCCTCGCGATACGCTGGAGACGTGGTGTGAGCGTTACGCCGAAATTCGTCCGCTGGCAGCGCGCTCGGCGGTTGCCGTTCCAGAACTCTTCCAAGTTCAGGGGATTCGAAAATTTCAAGAGACCTTAGATGGCACGCGTGGAGTAGGAGAGATTGCCGCGCAGGCAACCGCCGGAGACGAAGGCTTGCATCAGCTTAGGCTTCTATTCCTGCTTGTAAACACCAAGCTGGTGGTGACTGATGCGAGTGCGTAATCGACCGCTGCTCGCAGCCCTCTGCACCCTTGGACTTTGGCAAGGGGCCGCTAGTGCTCAGCCAACGCCAAAGGCAAACGAGCAAGCGGAAGAGCTTAATGCCCAAGGCAAAAAGCTCATCAAACAGCTCGACTTGGCCGGGGCGGCGCAGAGGTTTCGCGCAGCGCTGGCGCTGTCGAACGACCCGCGATTTGCCTTTAACCTCTGCTACACCCTAGAGAAGTCGGGGCAGTTGGTCGAGGCCAAGCAGGCCTGCGAAACCGTGATGGCTTCTGGCGACTCTCGCCTCAGCGAGAAGGCCAATCGGCTGCTAGCTGTCATTGAAGAGAGCCTTGCGGATGGCGAACCAAAGCCACCACCTGCACCTCCGGGGCCGGGCGGTTCTCTTCGTCAACCTCCGCCGACCCAACCTGTGAAACCGGTGCCGGTTGCAAAGCCAGCACCTTCAACGGCGACGCCCGAGAAGAAAGCTCGAAGCTCGTACGGCGTCATGGCTGGTTTGTCTCGCGCCAATATGCAAACCACCTTTGGTGACCCAGAGGCAAAGGTGGGCCTCGCCTTTGGTGGTGGAATGCGTCTAAGAATTAGCCCAAGTTTTGAGTCGATTGTCGACGCCCAATTTGTGCAGCGCGGGTTTCAGGATTCTTCGGACGGCATTGATCCGATTGACGCAGAATTGACCTCGAACTACCTCGATGTTGGCTTTGCAAGTCGATGGTACCTAAGCGAAGAGGCCTTCCAACCTTACGCCGAGGTCGGCATGGCGCTATCGATCCTGCTCTTTTCCTCCGCTACGCTCAACGGCCAAGACGTCGACGTCGACGTACAACCATTCGACGTTAGCTACGCACTCGGCTTGGGCAGCCGAATTGCCATTGGCTCGAGAAGCCTCGATATTCGGCTTCGGTATATGTACGGGCTACTAAATACGAGTAATTCTGATTCTGGTGTTGGCGGCACGGATACCACGGGCTTTAATCGCACGCTTCTGATCCAAACTGGCATCTGGCTCTAGTGCTCTGATCGAAAATCGTTGAGCCGTCAAGCGTGCTCTCGCGTCTTTGGGGCCGCTTCCCCGCTAGGAAACGAAGCGGTAGCCCGACCCACGCACCGTTAGAAAGTGCTTTGGGGATTCTGGATCGACTTCTAGCTTGGATCTGAGTTGGGCAACAAAGTTGTCGACAGTTCTCTTGGATCCGGAGGTCCCCCAGACGTTTCGAAGGAGCTGGTCGCGACCAAGCACTTGCCCGGGGTTATCGACGAAGAAGCAAAGCAGCTCAAACTCTAGATGCGTTAGGGCAACATCGGAGCCATTGCGGGTGACGCCGCGAATTGCTCGATCAATCCGAATCTCTCCAAAGACTTGCTCGCTCGCAATTGTCGGCTGTGCCTGCTGCTGCGCTGCTGCAGCCTGGCTGCGTCGCAATACTGCGGCAACGCGTGCCATCAGTTCGGCAAGAGCAAATGGTTTGGTGACGTAGTCATCTGCACCGAGCCTAAGTGCTGCAACCTTGTCAGATTCGCTGAGCCGTGCGGAGAGCACAATTACCGGTGTGCGATTGCCAGCCGCACGAAGCTCTGTGAGTAGCTCGAGACCATCTTTGCGCGGCATGCCAATATCCAGAAGGACAAGGTCGGGGGCGTCGTCGCCGTTTAAGACCTCTGACGCCAAGACTCCATCCTTCACAACTTGGCTGCGATATCCTTCGAATTCGAGGTTCATCGCCAGGCCTGTCGCGATTGCCGTGTCGTCCTCGGCAATCAAAATGAATGTTCTGTCACTCATGGCGCTTTGGGTACGATACTAGCGCTGGAGGGGATTACCAAGTGCGGGAGAGATTTGCTGTGAGCGCCTGCGCAAAGGCACACGAGCAGAAACCCACCTCGCAAGACTGCTGCGGCAACCCCTGAAGGCATTTTAGGGGCTGGGGAGACGGATGCGAAATTCTGCGCCTTCGCCTGGATGGCTTTTTAGGGAAATGCGGCCGCGGTGGGCTCGAATGATCGCTCGAACGATGGCAAGCCCGAGGCCGCTTCCACGTTTTGTCGGATCGTCAATCGCATCGCGTCCTCGCTCAAATTCGGAAAAGATTTGCTCCTGCTCTTCTCGTGGAATTCCCGGGCCATTGTCGCGAATCGCAATCTCGACGTAGCGACGCGATGCTCGGGCTTCGAGAGTAATGCTTCGGTCTTCGCTCGGAGTGTACTTCCACGCGTTGATCAGAAGATTTCCTAGTGCCTGCTCCAACGCCTGCACATCCCCGAGAACATAGAGGTCATCGTCTTGAGAAACGCTAATGTGTGTGTGCTCGTGCATCGTCGCCGCATCAAAGGCCAAGATGCTGCTGGCGATAAGGTCTTTGACCGAAACTGGGGCACTTGAGAAGCCGTGGCCACCCGCTTCAATTTTCGATAGCCTAAGCAGCTTTTCTACAAGGCCCTGTAGCCTGTGAACCTCTTGGTCGAGGATGTTGAGGCACTGCTCTTTGCGGACGGGGTCCGTTAGACGCTCGTCTCGCAGCGTCGTAATAAAAATTCCGATTGATGTTAGTGGCGTTCGAAGCTCGTGCGAGACCGCAGACAAAAAGTCGTTCTGAAAACGCGCGATTTGCGCACCTCGGCTCATGAAGATTGTGCCGAGGATGTAGCCGGTTAAAGACGTTGTGCAAAACGCGAGTACCAAGACGCCAGCCACCAAAGATGGCGTGTCATTGCCAATCGCCAGAAGCACGATGCCCGTGGCAATAAGCATGATCGTCGGCAACAGCGTTGCGAGGATCAGTACAATCTGAGCCCGCCTAAGTTGGACGTTGGCTGGTGCGCGAAATCGGGCCACGAACCACTGATACCATCTTCTGGAATTCTGGTGCCAAACGAGTTGGCATCAGGATTCGTCGATTGTGCAGAGGCGTTGCTATGCGGCTTTGCTGAGCGCTGCTTCGGGTGCTACGGCATTAACAGCTTTGGGGCTGCGCTTTGGGCGACCTTCTAAGATGTGCTTTGGAGGCTTTCGCAAGTCCCAGACGATTCCGACCATCGAGAAGAGCTTGAGAATTGCGTAGCTCATATCGATTTCCCACCAGAAGAACCCTTGGTTGGTGGAGTTCATGTAGTAGTGGTGGTTGTTGTGCCACCCCTCGCCCATGGTGAGCATCGCGAGGAACCAGTTGTTGCGGCTCTCGTCAGTGGTTGTGTAGCGCTGCTTTCCAAAGACATGTGAAAACGAGTTGATCGTAAACGTGCCGTGCCACAGAAGCATTGTCGATACGAAGAATCCCCAGAGCAGGGCGTGCCAGCCACCGAGAAGCACGAGGACACCGGCCATAGCGAGCGTTGGCACAATCCAGTAGCGGTTGAGCCAGCGAAGCTCTGGGTACTTGCTCATATCCTGAATGTCGTGCCAGCGAGTCTTTTGGAAATCGTCCGAGAGAAACCAACCCATGTGCGCCCAGAAAAAACCGCCAATCTTGGGAGAGTGCGTATCTTCTTCTTGATCGGAGTGGCGGTGGTGATGCCGGTGATTTGCCGCCCACCAAAGCACTCCTTTTTGCAGCGTGATCGAGCCACCAACGGCGAGCACGAACTGAAAGAAGCGAGATGTTTTGTAGCTGCGGTGCGCGAAGTAGCGATGATTGCCCGCGGTAATAAAGAACATGCGCAGGTAGTAAAGACCGACGGCAAGGGCAAGCCCCGTCCAAGACCAGCCCGTTCGTGCGACGCCAACGATGGCGACCGCATGCACGATCCAAAACGGCCAGCTGCGCGGGGTGACATACTCGGTCCAAGGATGGCTGCCTTGTGGGCGGTGCTCATCACTCGTGGTCGCTTGGTACAACGTCATGGAAACACCCTAAACGGCGAGTGGTCAGTTCGCAGTCAGAGCGTTGTCAGGTTCGTGTCATGCTGCTGACACGGAGACCTGGTGATGGCTACATGCCGTATTTTGATAGCTTTTTATGGAGACCCTCGCGGGTGATCCCAAGAGTCTTTGCAGTCTGAGTCTTGTTGTTGCCGTGCTCGCGGAGGGCTTCGGTGAGTAGCCAGCGCTCAACCTGCTCAACCATTTCCTTCAAAGTGCCTTTCTTTGGCGCGATGCGGGCAAGTGTGCCCTCAACCTTTCGAAGACTTGGAGATAGGTGAGTGGGTTCAAGTAGGCAGTCTTCGTCACCTTGAATGACCAAGCGCTGTACTTCGTTTTCAAGCTCGCGAATGTTGCCCGGCCAAGCGTGGGAGCTGAGGGCATCAATCGTCTCTTGCGCAAAGCCCGGTAGGTTGCGTCCGTATTCTTTGCTGTAGCGGCGCAAGAAGTGGGCAGCCAAAAGTGGAATGTCCTCGCGGCGCTCGCGAAGCGGAGGCAAGCGCACAGGAAAGACCATGAGCCGGTAGTAAAGATCCTGGCGAAAGGCGCCGCGCTCAACCTCTGCTGCCAGGTCGCGGTTTGTAGCGCACACGATGCGCACGTCGATCTGCCGCTCGCTGGTGTCGCCGACGGCGCGAATCGTTCCTTCTTGCAACGTGCGCAAAAGCTTGGCTTGCAGCGACATGGGCATCTCGCCCACTTCATCCAGAAAGAGGGTGCCTTCATCGGCGATTTCGAAAAGCCCTTTCTTATCGCTATCAGCGCCGGTGAATGCGCCCTTGCGATGACCGAATAGCTCACTCTCTAAGAGGTTTTCTGGAAGTGCAGCGCAGTTTTGCGCTACGAACATTTTCTCTTGCCTTCGCGATTGGTAGTGAATCGCGCTGGCGATGAGCTCTTTTCCTGTGCCGGTCTCGCCCTCGACGCAAACGGTGGCGCGGGTGTCCACCACCTTGCGAAGCTGGTCGATCACATCTTTCATGGCACCCGAGTTGCCGATGATGTTGTCAAAGCTAATGGTTTCTTGCTTGCGCTTTAGATAGGTGTTTTCACCGCGCAGCCGGTCTTCTGCCACCTTCAGGCGTGAAACCAAATTTGCATTGTCGATTGCCAGAGAGGCCTGGTTGCCCAATAAGAGGGCGACCTCGAGGTCGGACTCCTCAAACATGCCAGCCGAACGCCGATTGTCGATTTGAATGAGACCCGTGATTTCGGAACCTCTCCACAGAGGCACCGCGATCATCGAGAGGATGCGACCACCGAGAATGGACTCTGATGAGTCGAGTTCTTCGGCCGCGTTTGCGGTGAGGATGGCAGCGCCTTCGCTGAGGACGCGCTTTAATACCGCTCGGCTTGCTCGGACTGCTCCTCCGCCAACCGTCTCAGGTGCTGCAGAACTTTTCTGAATCCCCATTGCAACCATTGTTGCGCCGGCGTCTGCGGCTCGTTCTCTAGCAAGAGCCAGGGTAAAACGATCCGCATCGGTTTCGGAGCGCAAGAGAACGGCAGCATGCGTACTGCTCGGCAGTAGGTCGAATATGGAATTGATAACTTCGTCGAGAAGCGCACCGAGTTCGAGTCGGGTGGTAAGGGGCTGCAGTGAGCCGTAAATTCGAACCGCCCATTCGGGGTTGCCCTCGACGCGATTCTTGACGACGGGCAGATCGATAATGCTGCGACTTGCAATGAGCCGGTCGCCCAAATCTTCGGCACCGGCTATGGGCAGAGACGGGAGCGTCACTCGGATTACGACGGGATTGTCGGGGTCTCCGAGCAGCAGGTCGTCGCCACTTTGAAGCGTGCTCTCGAAATTTTCATGCGAGTCGAGAGCGATGAGCTGCCCGTTGCGCCGAAATCGCGAGCCGTTGGTGGAGCGCAGGTCTCGAACAACCCAAGTATCTCCATCTAGAAAGAGTGAGAGGTGTGCGCCCGAGAGGTGGTAGTCGCTTAGGGCCAGGGAGTTGCCGTCGCCGCGGCCGATCGAGACCGAATAATCTTCGAACTTGTAGACCTGGCCTCGAGACTCGCCCTCAAGAATTTCAAGAGTTAGCAAAGTGCAGTAAGTATACTGAGTGCTCGCCGCCCGTGGTACCGGGGATCCCGAACTTCGGGGGAACTATGCTTCCACTGGGCGCTTGGCAGCCGAAAAAGCGCTACGATCGTCACGCCAAAGCGGCGCCGCCATTTGCATCACCCATGTCAGCACTAACGCATTTAACTCTCCTGCACACCAACGAGAAGGCAACCGCTGCACTTCGATTCGGTTTTGAACGCGAAGGCACTGTGGTTGCCAATGTTCACGACGCAGAGTCGCTGCAAGAGTCCATCGACAAGGGAAGCCAGCTGATCATTACCGGTGGCACGAGCAAAGAGGATGCAGAGAAAAAGCTCACACTTATAGAAGGCGTACTTGCCGGAGCGACATCGCGAGTGCGCGTTCTCTACTTTGGCAACACCATCTCGCGTGAGGACGCGCTTAAATCAGGGGCTCACGAATTTCTCACGCCGCCCGCATTCATTCGCGATGTCGTGACGCTCAGCAAGTTAATGGCGACGCCCATGGAGCGTCGGACCCAGAGTATCAGCGGCGAACTATCCGAGCATTTTGGCCTCTTCTACTTAGTGCGAGCACTAGGCATGGTCAAGTACACCGGCGTGCTCACACTTTTGCGCGGGTTGCGACGCGGAGAGTTGCGCTTCTACGAGGGGGAAGTCACATCGGGGCAAATGGGAACGCTGCACGGGCTCGCAGCGCTACACCAGAGCCTACTTTGGACTCACGCTCGTTTTGATCTTCGCGACGAGCAAACCGTACATCGTAGGCAGATTCCTCTTGAACGAGTCGAGCTGATTCGGGATTGCGAACGCTTCCTACGAGAAATTCGCGGCGTCGCTGGTGGTCTCTCGCCCTCCGCGGTACTCGTTCGCAAGAAGGACAAAGACATTCGTGCCCTGCCGTCCCAAGTCATCGAAGTTTTAGAGCTCTTTGATGGCACGTGCAGCGTTGCCGACGTTATCGAAGATAGCCCATATCGCGTTTTCGAGACTCTGCGTATTGCCTGTCGCCTTGCAGAGCAGGGCTTTGTTCGCCGGACAAATAAGGATGCTCCCAAACATCTCATGCACACAGCGCTCGCCATCGAAGAATGGTTGGTGAGCGGCGCTGTCGCGGATCAGAATACTTCTGAGGAGTCGATGCCACCTGGACCGGCTAAGGGGAAACCCGCATCGCCGCCAGAGAAGGGCCGCAAGAAGAAACGTGGCCGCAACAAGGCCAAAGTGTCCTCGGCAGCACCGCCGGTCTCTGCCGTGCCAAGCAATGAGCAAAGTTGGACCGATTTACTGCCTACAGTTCAAAACACGGGTGACATCGCGCAAGTTGTGCCGTCAACCAGTGCCGCTGGTGAAATTTCCTCTCGCCCTTCATCGCGAGCGTCACGGGTTGGCGGGACCGAGCCGCCTCCGATGCCCGAACGCGAACGCTTGGAAGAGAAGGGCGGCGTTGAGTCGCTCGCAAAGATCTTTGTCGACGAATCCCTCGGCGCCGAGCAACTTGGCCGAGATGGCAAACGCATCCCGAAAGCTGGCGATGCCATCCCAGCGAAAACAGAATCGTGGGATGAGAAGACAGCGCCAGCCGTGCCTATTTCGATAGCAGCAACAGCTGCCGAGACTCAGCCGGTTGAGGCCCCGCCTGTGGAAGCTTCGCCTGTAGAAGCTTCGCCTGTGGAAGCTTCGCCTGTGACGTCATCGGACGAAGCGTCGGGTGCAAAACGTTCCGAGACCGAGCCTCTTTCTGCCAAGCCCGAGGAGTCGGTCGTCGTGAAGCCCGAGGAGTCGGTCGTCGT
>TARA_R110002073_G_scaffold147687_1_pt1 | contig 163866 bp, 158 predicted proteins | sample TARA_R110002073 | Tara Oceans TARA_R110002073 (sample SAMEA4397174) | marine metagenome | biome: Polar Biome; feature: [DCM] deep chlorophyll maximum layer (ENVO:01000326); material: water (ENVO:00002006), including particulate matter (ENVO:01000060) such as... | depth 40 m
GGGATCGCGGCGTGTGTCGGGGCTGGGGTGCTGTGCGGGTTGCTTGCGGTTCATGAGATCGAAGCGAGCGTGATGGTTACGCGCGCTGGGGTGTCGACTTTGTCGCAGTCGCTGCTTGCGGATCTGCATTACGCTCGGCTTGAACGGTTGTCTGCGGCGCTGCTGAACATGATGGGGATTGCGTTGCTGGTGGCGGCGATCGGAGGGGTGCTTGTTGGGGGTGTCTTGGTGAGGCGGGGCAACCGGAAGAACATCGGGCACTAGAACCCACTATGATGGATGCTGCATGATGTTGAATCGTTTATTACAAGCCGTGGGGGGTGTGGGCGTGCTCGCGTTGGGCTTGGCTGTTGGTGGGTGCGGCGAAGCTGGAAGCGCGGGGGCGACGGATTCGACAGGGCGATTGATTGATGCGATGGTGATCGGGGAAACGGGGACGCATCCGGGGCAGTTTGTGTATCCGCGCGCGATGGATGTTTATACCGATGAAGCGGGACGCGCGATCGCGGTGGTGATTGATAAGACGGCTCGGATGCAGGCGATTGATCTGGGGACTGGGGAGATGGTGGGGTCGGTGATGATGCCTGCGTTTAGCAACGGGATGCCCACTGGGGTGACGGTGGGGGTGAGCTTGTTCGATGGGTCGCAGATGGCGGCGTATGTTCCCGATACACACGAACATCGGGTGTTGGTGTATCCGCTGCCTTTGCCTGAAGTGGTTGGGGATGCGGAGGATGTTCCAGCGTTTTCGTTCGGGGTGTTCGGGCACGAGCAGGGGGAGTTTGTGTATCCGACGGATGTGGTGGTGCGGGTGGGTGGTGATGGGGAAGTGGATGCGTTGTTGATTTCTGAATATGGGGGGAACGATCGGATCACCAAGTATCGGGTGGTTCGTGGGGATGGGATTGGATTGGTGTGGGAAGCGCAGATTGGGATTCCATCGGAGACGGTGGACGGCTCGGATGGTGTGGTGGCGTTGTCGCGACCACAATCGATGGGGGTTTGGGCGCATGATGGGGTGGAGGAGCTGATCGTTGCGGATTCGTCGCATCATCGGGTGGGGCGATTGACGATGGATGGGGAGTTGATCGCGTGGTACGGGAAGGATCATGATCCGGCGTTTGCGACGATGGGGTTCCCGTATGGGGTGACTGTTTTGGATGATGGGTCGGCGCTGATCAGCGAGTTTGGTGGCAATGTTGTGCGGCGGATGGACCTTGCGACGGGGAAGACGCTCGCGATGTTTGGGGTTGGTGGTCGCGGGGAGGGTGAGCTTGCGACGCCTTGGGCGAGTGCGGTGGTTGGTGGTCGGCTGGTGATTCTGGATTCGGGGAACAATCGGATTCAGGTGGTGGGATTTGAAGAGGGCGTGACGATGGCGGGGGGGCATCACTGATGCAGATCGGACCGATTGAGTTTGGGCAGCCGATGATGCTGGTGCTTTTGGCGGTGTGTGTGCCGCTGAGTGTGTTTATCGCGCGGAAGAGTTTGGCGGGGCTCGGGAAGTCTTCGAAGGTTGCGGCGCTTGTCATCCGGATTGTTGCGTTGGTGTTGGTGGTGTCGGCGCTGGCGCGTCCATCGTATCGGGATGAAGCGACGGCGGTGAGCGTGACGGTGATTAATGATGTGTCGCGTTCGATGCCTTCGAGTGTGCAGCCGAGGGTTGATTCGTTTGTGGAGCTTGCGCAGGAGGGGTCGCGGCAGCCTGACGATAAGCTGGGGGTGATCACGGCGGCGCGGGACTCGATTGTGCAGGCTTCTCCATCGAAGTTTGTGCGTGGGATCGAGCGGCAGTTTATTGGGGATACGGAGGCGTCGAACCTCGCGTCTGCGGTGAATCAGGCAATCGCGAACAGTGCGAAGGATGCGGCGTCGCGGATTTTACTTGTGACGGACGCGAACGAGACGGAGGGATCGCTGTACCAAGCGGCGATGCAGGCGAAGGCGGCGGGGATCCCGATTGATGTGCTGCCGGTGGAGTTTGAGTACGCGGAAGAGATCATGATGGAGTCGGTGCAGGCGCCGGCGAATACGCGGGTTGGTGAGACGATCGCGATCCGCGTGGTGATCACGAGCACAACGCCTGCGGTGGGGCGGTTGATGTTGTCGAGGGGTGGGACGCCGATCGATCTTGATCCGGCGGCGGATCAGCTTGGGTACTACACAGAACTGAAGGCGGGTCGCAATGTGATCCGCGTGCCTGTCGCGGTGCAGCAGCCTGGTCCTCAGTTGTATGACGCGGTGTTTGAGCCGATCGCTTCACTGGAAGCGGATGGGACGACGGGGAGGACGATCGGCGATTCGCTCCGCGAGAACAACAACGGATCGGTGATTACCTTTGTGGGGAGCGAGGGACTGGTGCTGGTGGTCGCGAACGATCCGCGCGAGGCGGTTCGGATCGAGGATGCGCTGCATGCAGCGGAGCTTGAGACGCAGCGGGTTTCGCCTGCGGAGTTTCCTGGATCGCTCCCGGAGCTTGCTTCGTACGAAGCGGTGGTCCTGATTAACCAGTCCGCGTATTCGTTCGCGGAGACGCAGCAAGAGATGATGCGCCAGTATGTGCACGATACGGGTGGCGGGATCGTGATGATCGGTGGTCCCGAGTCGTTTGGTGCTGGTGGGTGGATCGGATCGCCGCTTGCGGATGCGCTTCCGATTCGGCTTGATCCTCCTCAGAAAAGGCAGATGCCTCGCGGTGCGTTGGCGCTGATTGTGCACTCGGTGGAGATCCCGCGAGGCGTGTTCTATGGGAAGCAGATCGCGAACGCGGCGGCGGATGCGTTGTCGCGTTTGGATCTGATCGGGATTGTGGAGTATCAGGGGATCGGTGGGACGGACTGGGTGTATCCGCTTGCTCCGGTTGGTGATCGGTCGGCGGTCCGCAAGGCGATTAACAATCTGCAGTTTGGGGATATGCCGAGCTTCGATCCGTCTTTGCAACTGGCGCTTGCGGGATTGCAGAACGCGCAGGCGGGGCAGAAACATTGCATCGTGATTTCTGATGGTGATCCTTCGATGTCGCGTGGGTTGCTTCGTCAGTTCAAGCAATCGGGGATCACGATTTCTGCAGTTGGTGTGAATCCGCACTCTGCTGGGGATACGAACACGCTGCGGACGATGGCGCGGATGACTGGGGGGACTTATTACAATGTCAGCAACAATGCGCTTGCGACGCTGCCTCAGATCTTTATTAAGGAAGCGCAGACGATCCGCAGGGCGTTGATCTGGGAGGGCGAGGCGTTTGCTCCGGCGCGGACTGGGGTTCCGACGGAGACGATGCGTGGGATCAATGGGGTGCCTCCGATTTCGGGGTATGTGGTCGCGGCGGAGCGGGAGGGGCTGTCGTTGGTGACATTGCGGGGGAAGGAAGAGGATCCGATCGCGGCGCAGTGGCAGTATGGGCTTGGCAAGGTTGTGACCTTTACGAGCGATGTGTCGTCGCGGTGGGCGCCGGCATGGGTTGGATGGAGCGGGTTCAACCAGTTCTGGGAGCAGCATGTGCGCTGGGCGATGCGCCCTGGTGGGGATTCGACGCTGCGCGTGACGACTGAGAATGTGGGTGAGCGGACGCGGGTGGTCGTCGAGGCATTTGATCCGACGGGTGAGCGGATGGACTTTGCAAACTTCCGGGCGCGTGCATCGACTCCGGATGGGGTTGGTGAGATTGTTGAGCTGCGACAGGTTGGTCCGGGACGCTACGAGGGGGACTTTGATTCTTCGAAACCCGGTTCGTATGTCGTGAACATGCAGTACCGAGCGGCGGCGACGGGCGAGGGGAATGCTGGGGAGGTGTTTGAGGGCTCGGCGCAGGCGGCGGTGATCCGGCCGTTCGCGGATGAGTACAAGTCGCTCAAAACGAATCTGCCGTTGTTGAGGCAGGTTGCTTCGATTACAGGGGGGCGGGTCTTGAGCGCGGATCCGACGGTGTCGGATCTGTGGTCGCGTGAGGGGCTGACGATGCCAGTGGCGCTGACTCCGATCTGGATGGTGGTGGCGATTGTGGGGATTGCGATCTTCTTGATGGATGTCGCGGTGCGGAGAGTTCGGATCGATCCGCGAGCGATCGCGGCGTTTGTTCGGCGCGGGGCGCACAAAGAAACCGATCGCACGATGGACGCGACGGCGGCGATGCGGGCGGCGCGGGTGCGGACAGGATCACGGACGGGGGATGATCGGAAGTCCGGCGATGCAAATACGGCGGCGCGGAAGTTTGAAGCGGATGAGTCGGTCGCGGTTTCGAGCGAACCGGTGGCACTTTCTGGGCAAGAGGAAAGCTCTTCTGGAACCGGGGGTTCCTCGATTGGTAAACCCAAGAAGGTTGAATCGAGCGAAGACGAGACGATGGACGCGCTCAGTGCGCTGCGGGCGGCGAAGAAGCGTGCTCGGGACGAGTATGACGGGAACGACTGATGGGAACGAATAGGGAATGCGTAGTATCCAGTGCCGAGGATCGGCGAGGAGTTGAAATATGAGCATGAACGAGAATCTTGAGACCCCTGCTGAGGTGAAGGCACAATGCGATGCGTTCCGCGCGTCGTTTGCGGAGCTTCGATCCGAGATCGGCAAGGTGATGGTGGGTCAGCAGGCGGTGGTCGATGCGGTGCTGGTGTCGCTGTTTGCTGGGGGCAATGTGCTGCTTGAGGGTGTGCCTGGTTTGGGGAAGACTTTGCTGGTTCGGACGCTTGCGACGACGCTGCACTTGCCGTTCTCGCGGATTCAGTTCACTCCTGACTTGATGCCTGCGGATGTGATCGGGACGAACATTGTTTCGGAGAATCCGGACACGGGTCATCGGAGCTTTGAGTTTCAGCAGGGACCGATCTTTGCGCAGGTGGTGCTTGCGGATGAGATCAATCGTGCGACTCCTAAGACGCAATCGGCGCTGCTTGAAGCGATGCAGGAGCATTCGGTGACGGTTGCGGGGGAGACATACAAACTTGATGAACCGTTCTTGGTGCTCGCGACGCAGAACCCGATTGAGCAGGAGGGGACCTATCCGCTTCCTGAAGCGCAGATGGACCGGTTCTTGCTCAAGGTTGAAGTGGGGTACGCGGGGCTTGAGGATCTGATGGAGATCATTGATCGAACCACTGGCGCGGAGAATCCGGTTGCGAGCAAGGTGATTGATGGCCCCAAGATTTTGGAGTATCAGGAACTCGTGCGTCAGGTGGTTGTTGCGCCGCATGTGAAGCAGTACGCGGCTCGTCTTGTTTTGGCGACGCATCCAGAATCAGATACGGCGGCGGGTGGTCCCAATGGACCAACGAATCGGTATGTGCGCTGCGGGGTTTCTCCACGCGGTGCGCAGGCGTTGATTCTGGCGGGCAAGGTTCGCGCGCTGGTTGATGGTCGGTTCCATGTGAGCTATCAGGACATTCAGGATGTCGCGATGCCTTGTCTGCGGCATCGTGTGCTGATGAACTTTGAAGCGGAGGCGGATCGTGTGCGTGCGGATGATTTGGTGCGCGAGATTCTGAAGCTGACTCCGACACAACCGACGGCGATGGTGGGGTCATGATCAAGTACGGCTTCATTCTTTGGTCAGTGTTGCTGCTTGGTGGTTGTTCTCTTGGTGGGGGAGATCGCAGCCGAGGTCCGGGCGAGACTTGGGTCGTGGGGATTTCGGAAGATTTGGGGTCGATGGAGCGGGCGCGGTCGATGGTCGCGGAGCAGTGGGGGTATGGGTGGAGCACGCATCTGTGTGTTTCGGAGCAGGATGGGAGTTTGTCGGAGTTTGTGATTGGGCCTGTGGTGTATAGCTCGCGTGATGAGGACTCGATGAGTGTGCAGTACGCGATGATGATCAAAGATCGCCGTCAGAGTCAACAGTTGAGCGGACTGCTTTCGCTGCGTGCGGAAGGTGCGGGGAAGGATGCGATGCGGGAGGGGTGGGATGATGGGTTTGTGTTCCGGGTTGTGATTGATGAGCCGCTCGAGACTGGGTTTGTGACGGTTCCGAAGCTGTGGGGCGAGGGGACGGTGTTTGTGCGATGGGATGCGGAGGATGGTCAATGAAGAGTTTGATGAAGAAGTCCAATCAGTATGTTGTTCGCGTGTGTCTTGTCGCGGGGGTGCTGGGTGCGGTGGGGAGTGCTGGCGGCTGCTACAAAGAAGTGGTGAGCAAGAAGGGGTTGACGGTGGATGCACATCATCCTCGCAAGGCGCGGTCGAGTGAGACGAAGATTGATAAGGCGATTGATGGCGTGATCCGGGAGATTGAACAGTAATGCTGCGATCGGAGAATCCAACTCGGCCTGCGACGATTGATGAGCTGCTGTCCTCTGAGCTGATCGGGAAGATCTCGCATCTGGATGTGTCGTCGCGGAAGATCTTTGCGGGCAAGCTCAAGGGCGAGCGGCGGTCGAAGAAGCGCGGCGAGAGTGTCGAGTTCGCGGATCATCGTCCGTATGCGACAGGGGATGACCTTCGGCACATCGACTGGAATATTTATGCTCGCTTGGATCGGTTCTTCATGAAGCTGTTCATGGAGGAGGAGGATCTGTCGCTGCATATCGTGATCGATGCGAGCGCGAGCGCGGATTGTGGGGAGCCGAACAAGTTTTATTACATGCAGCAGGTCGCGATGTCGCTTGGGTATATCGGATTGCTGAATTTGAATCGTGTCGCGGTCACGGCGGTGGGGATGCGTGATGAGCTGGTGATTGCTGGAGGTGAGCAATCGATCGCGGGCAATATCCGTGATCTGCGTGGACGAAGAAGAACGCATGATCTGGCGCGGTTTTTGTGCTCGATTACGCCGGAGGGCGGGACGGACTTTAGTCAGGCGTGCAAGCGGATCGCGATGTCTCGTAGAGGCAAGGGCGTGATGATCGTGCTCAGTGACTTCTTCATGAAGGAGGGGTACGAGACCGGTCTGCGGCTGCTGGTGGGGCGTGGGTACGATGTGTTTGCGATTCAGGTGTTGTCGCCTCAGGAGGTCGAGCCTGACATCGCGGGGGATCTGCAGCTGCGCGATGTGGAGGATGGGGACATGGCGGAGGTGACGATTTCGGCGCCGCTGCTCAAAAAGTACAAGGAGAACCTGTCGGCGTACTGTCAGGAACTGCGGGACTTCTGCGCACGGCGAGAGATCACGGGGTTGACGATTCAGTCGGATACGCCGATTGATACGCTGTTGGTGGATTACCTCCGAAAACGGGGGCTTTTGAGGTAGTTGGGGCAGAGAAAAAACGACTGTTCTACTGGCAAGGTCCGATTTTGGGGGTACTTTCAGGGTTCACGGCCCATTCGTGGCTGATTACTCCTTTGGTTGTTTTGGAGAGGGAATCCAAATGAAGAAGTGTTTTGTTGGCGCTGCTTTGATGCTTGCATCGGGGTCGGCATTCGGTGATGCGGTGGTTTCTTGGGAGTCGTACGGATGGATTGATCTCGGGTTTTCTGATCGCATTGGCGTAGAAGCGAACTTCCTGCCGGGCTGGACGACGACGAATGCGAGCCCGGACCTTGGTTCGAGTTTGTTCTCGACGACGAATGTGACGCTGACGGGCGATCCGGATGATGCGGCGATCTGGATGAACCAGTTTGAGCTTGGTTCGGGGTCCGAGCAGTACAACGAGGTCGTTGAGCTTTCGCTCAATGGGTTCGAGGTTGGTCAGACTTATGAGCTGTCGTTCTACGCGACGCTGCTGACGGCTTCGTTCAACGGATGGGCGGGGGTTGAGGACTCGATCGATGTTGGTCTGGACGGCGCGAACATCAGCGATTGGGACTCTGAGGTTCTGGTTTCTGAGAATGGCGCGGACAATGTCTGGTCGCTGCAGAGTTTGATTTTCACGGCTCAATCGGACACAGTGAGCTTCGCGTTCGGTGAGAACGCGACCGGCCCTGCATTGAATGGGTACGGGACTCGCTTCGGGATTGATGGGTTCGGGATGCGGGTTGTGCCTGCACCATCGGGTCTTGCGTTGATCGGGCTTGGTGGTCTGGTCGCGGGGCGTCGTAGGCGCTGAGATTGATTTGATTGAATGGATGAATAGCAACGGGCCTTGATGGCTCGTTGTTTTTTTTTGGTGCTGTTGGTGTGCATCGGAGGGGGAGCGGTTGCTGTATACTCAGTTGAGATGAATCAACGAGTCTGGAGCGGATATACAAGATGACTTGGGCGACACCGATGTTGGCGGGGTTGGTGGCGGCGATCGCGGTGCCTTTGCTTGTGATCTTGTACTTTCTCAAGCTGAGGCGGGTGCCTCGTGAGGTGTCTTCGACCCTCCTTTGGAAAAAAGCCATTCAGGACCTACAGGCGAACGCGCCGTTCCAGAAGCTGCGGCGGAATCTGTTGTTGTTTTTGCAGTTGATTATTCTGGGGTTGATTTTGCTGGCGCTCGCGCAGCCTCGCTCGACGGCGACGGCTTCGGCTGGTCGGAAGCTGGTGATCCTGATTGATCGCAGCGCGTCGATGCGCGCGATCGATGGGGAGATTGCTCGCAGCACGCCGATCACTCGTCTGGAGATTGCGAAGGAGCGGGCGATCGGTTTGGTGGAGGGGCTTGCTTCGCCTTCGTTGTTTGAAGAAGCGAACAAAGCGGACGAAGCGATGGTGATCGCGTTTGATCGGTCGGCGGAGATCGTGTCGCAGTTTACTTCTGACAAGCAATCGCTCATCAACGCGATCAATGGGATTGCGCAGACGGATGGGCCTTCGTCGATTGAGGAGGCGTACCGGTTGGCGCAGTCGCAGCGTCCGAATCGTGTGTTTATTGATACTGGGCCAACAGGTGAGGGGACGGATCCGGTGGAGATCGAGGGGATCAAGGGCGGGGATGCGTACTTCTTCCACTTGTTTAGCGATGGGAAGATTTCGGATCTGGATGTTGTGCGAGCTGATGAGGATGTCGCGGAAGCGCCGAGCTTTGAATACCACGCGGTTGGGGATGCATCGTCGGTGAGTGTCGGTTTGACCGCGCTTCGCGCGGAGCGGGATTACGAGGATCCGACGAAGCTGAGTGTTTTTGTCGGTGTGCAGTCGACGGATCCGAATCCGCGATCGGTGGATGCGGAGTTGTTGGTTGGGGGTGCGGTGGTGTCGGTGCGTTCGGTGGTGCTTGAGGGGGCAGAGGTTGATGAGCAGACTGGAATGCGGGAAGCGAGCAGCGGCGGGGTGGTGTTTGAACTCAACGAACCCGATGGGGTTGTGGTTGGGGTTCGGCTGGCGACAGGCTTTGGTCAGGGGGGGGCATCAGGTGGGGATCTCGATGTGCTTGATACGGACAATCGTGGGACGCTGATTGTGCCTCCGGCGAAACAATCGACGGTGGCGCTGGTGACGACGGGGTCGTTGTTTTTGCAGGAAGCGCTGCGGGGGCTTTCGATCTCGGATCTGCAGATCATGACGCCTGCTCAGTATGAAACGATGCGCGAAGCGGGGGACGCGGGGGCGATTGATCTGTTTGTGTTTGATCGCACGATGCCGAAGGCGGGGGACGGCGGGGTGGTGTTTGATCCGGGGCGGTACTTGGTGGTTGGTGATGTGTACACCGGTCCTGGGGGTGTGGTGGATCAGGGGGATGGTCCTGGTACGCAGATTATCAACTGGAGGCGGACGCATCCGCTGTTGCGGGATCTGACGCTTGATGCGGTGGTGATCGGGAAGTCGCGGACGATCGAGATCCCGGAGGGGTCGGAGTTGGTTTCGCTTGCGGAGACGACGGAGGGGCCTGCGATTGTGGAGATGAGCACAGGGGATGTTCGTGCGGTGATGGTGGGTTTTGATCCGGCGTTTTCGAACTGGCCTTTTGATGTGAGCTTTGTGGTGTTTCTTGCGAGCGCGGTGGATTATCTGGGGACTCAGGTGGGGGTGGATGTGGATGTCAACGCTCGTCAGATTACGCCGGGGTTTGTGCTTGCGGATCGGGTGCCTACTGATGCGGGGAACATCCGGGTGAAGCTTCCCGATGGTTCGATGAGCGGCGAGGTCATCGCGGCTCCGGACGGACGGATTGTCTACGGCCCGATCCGCGAGACCGGGGTGTACAGCGTGCAGTGGAGCGGGAGCGCGGGGGCGAGCGATGTGAAGGATGACGGGAAGGTCCTGCGGTTCTACGCGGCGAACCTGCTCGATGCGCCGGAGTCTGATCTTGGGACTTCCGAGGTGTTGGATCTATCGAATCGAGTGGTGAGCGCGAGCGGTCGGGGTGAGATTACGAGATTGAAAGAGTGGTGGCCTTGGCTGCTGATCGGGGCGCTGGGGGTGATGATGCTCGAGTGGTGGATTTACAATCGGAAGGTGTATTTGTGATCCGCTGGTTGCAGCATGGGCATGACTATTGTTTGGTATGCGTATTCGCTTTTTAGGGACTGGGACTTCGGCGGGGGTGCCGATTATCGCGTGTGGGTGCCGGGTGTGTACTTCTACGGATCCTCGGGACACGCGGACGCGGACGAGTGCGACGATTGAGTTTGTGGATTCGACTGGTCAGGAGCGGGTGATTCTGATTGATGCGTCTCCGGATCTGCGCGAGCAGGTTTTGCGGGAGGGGATCACGCGGGTGGATGCGATTCTGATTACGCATAATCACGTGGATCATGTGTGGGGCTTGGATGAGATCCGTCGGTTTAATGAGATCATGAAGCAGCCGATCGAGGTGTGGGCCGATGCGCATACGCATCAGTCGCTGCGGCGGGTCTACCAGCACATCTTTGAGAAAGAGAAGAACATTCAGAAGTCGTTTATCGCGGATCTGGTGCCGAGGGAGTTGGTCGCTGGGGAGGCGATTGAGTTGTTTGGGATGCGGATCACCCCGATGGTGTTGATGCACGGCGTGCAGGAGATCCTGGGGTTCCGGTTTGAGGCGGCTCGGGCGGGTGAGATTGAGGATCCTGCGGGGGTGCTGCCTCTGGCGTATTGCACGGATGTGGTGGAGGTGCCTGACGCATCGCGGGCGTATCTTGAGGGGGCGACGAGTGGGGTGGAGACTTTGGTGCTTGATGCGCTTCGGCATAGGCCGCATTCGACGCACTTTACTGTTGAGCAAGCGGTGGAGGAGGCGGAGCGGGTCGGGGCTTCTCGGACCTTGTTTGTGCATATGACGCACGATCTGGCGCACGCGGAGACTACTCGGTCGTTGCGTGAGGGGATTGATTTGGCGTATGACGGCTTGGTTGTCGGAGATGGTGCGGATTCTTCCTAATTGGGTTGCGTGGTGGGGGAATGGTGGCATTCTGTGGGATGAGAGCCCCGCGTTGTGGCATCGGTGTTTGAGCCGCGGCGGGTGTGTACATCTGAAGAGAGGTCTGGTATGGCTGATATGAATCAATCGTCGGATTCCCACCAACGCGCGCTGCCTGCGAAGGTTGAGCTGCCTCATATCACTGGGTTGTCCACGGCGTTTCCGATGGAGATTGACTCAGCTTCCCAGTCGAGCCCGCATCGGATGGGTGAGGATCGTGCACCACTTCGGCATGACGGTGGTCGGTCGAGCCGGGGCATGAACTGAGCTGGGAGAGCGGATTCTGAGCTTTGTTGGGGCTCGATATGCGGGTGGTGGGGTTAGAATTGGCGAATTCGAATATTGCTCAGGGGGTTGTGTGGTGACGCACTTTGGGGGGGTGCCTACCATCGACTCCTATGGGAAATGCACGCGATATCAAGAAGCGGATGAAAGCGGTCGGGAACATCAAGCGGATCACCCGCACGATGCAGATGATCGCAACGAGTAAGTTTGCCAAAGCGCAGCAGACCTCGCTGGCGTCTCGTCCATACACCGACACTTTGTTTGGTTTGGTCGCGAAGCTTGCGGAGGCTGGTGTTGGTGAGGGGCATCCGTTGCTCACGGAACCTTCGGCGGATTCCAACGAGTTGACGCTGTTGATTTCAGCGGATCGTGGGTTGTGTGGTCCATACAACGGCACGATGGTTCGCACCATGCTCAAGCACCTCAAGGGGAGCTCGGAAGCGGGCAACGGGATCATCGAGGTTGTTGGGAAGAAGGGTGCTTCGGCGCTCAAGTTCAACGGCTACTCGGGCTTCACGCAGCACACCAACATCGGTGATAAACCGGCGTATGAGGATGTTGAGCGTTTGGCAGAGCGTTTCACTGAGATGTTTATCAACGGCGAAGTCTCTGCGGTCCGCGTGGTGTACATGAAGTACTTCAGTGCTGGTCGTCAGCGTCCAGAAGTGATGCAGCTTCTTCCATTCTCGGCGCCGGTTGTTGAGGGTGATGCGGATGCATCGGGCACGCAGGACTTGTACGAGTTCTCGCCTGACGCGGATTCGCTGCTCGATTCGTTGCTTCCAGCGGCGGTCAAAGCGGTGCTGTTCCAGTGCTTCAATGACGCGGTTGTTTCCGAGCACATCGCTCGGATGGTCGCTATGAAAGCGGCGACGGACAACGCGGGCAAAATGGGCGGCTTGCTCAAACGCGAGTTCAACCGTGTGCGTCAGACGCAGATCACGACCGAGCTTACCGAGATCATCTCGGGTGCAGCGGCTCTCGAATAGGTCTCGAATAGGATTCAATCCAAGCAGATCACAGAACGCTCCAGCAATGGAGCGTTTTTTTATGCTGTCATCTGCTCGACGATGTTCTTTACTCGACGAAGACGCTGAGTTTGTCGAGCGACTTGCGTTCGATGTTGGGGACGGTGCAGTCGTCGGCTGGGTATCCGATTGGGATCATCATGTAGGGGCGTTCATGCTCTGGACGGTCGAGGAGATCGCGGAGGAACTTCATTGGTGAAGGTGTGTGGGTGAGGGTGGAGAGTCCCGCGGCGTGTGCGGCGGTCAGGAGCATTCCGGTCGCGATGCCGACGGATTCGTTGAGGTAGTAGACCTGTCCGCCCTCGTCGGTGGTGCGGAGCGCCATGACGATGATGAGCCAGGGGACGGTGTCGATGTAGGACTTGTCGGGGTTGGTCTCGAAGGGCTGGAGGTCTTCGAGCCAGCGGTTGGAGGCGCGGTCGTTGTAGAACTCGCGTTCGACCTCTTCGACGGCGACGCGGATCTGGTGCTTGATTTCTGGATTGGAGATCGCGATGAAGCGCCAGGGCTGTTTGTGGGCGCCGGAGGGTGCGGACCCGGCGGCGAGTAGGATCTGCTCGATGACCTCTCTCGGGATGGGCTTGTCTGAAAAACTGCGGACGGTTCGGCGTTTTTGGATGAGCCCATTGAACTCGGTCGCTGCGTTGAGCGTTGATCCATCGGGTTTGTGTGGATCGAGGGGGATCCAGTCATTGTTCGGCATTTGAGAACTCCTGCATGGATCGTACCCAGAATGCGGAGGACATGTGGGATTGAAAAACGATGCAGGTAGATTGCTGGAAGTGGATCCTGAATCGATGGGTGGTGTTGGAAAGGGATTCTTGTTTCGGAAGAGCTTTCGATTACAGTGGTTCGGGGCAACTGAGACTCTTGTCATACATCCCGGTGCGATCGAAGCAGCATGGGCGACGCTTCCCATTTTTCAACATATCGCATGCTTTTTCGATGCGAAGCACGCGCGTCTCGGCTCGTTTGCCTGAAGTGATCCATTGGATCCAATCTCGACGGGCAAGGGGTGTGATGTCTTTCCATACCGCTTTGGCGCTGGGTGTCGCGGTGAGTGCCTTGCGGAAATCGGTAGGGATTTTGGGTTCTGGTTCTTCAGAAACGGGCTGAATTTTGAGTTTCACGACTTTGCCCGCTTCTGCCTTCGTGTCTTTGCGCAGCTTGGGATTTACCTTGAGCCAGTGGCCGCCTTGGCCATCAGGTTGCAGGGTTGCTTGGAATGGAAAGTCATTGAATGTTCCATCAACGGACACCATTGCACGGGAAGGGAGCTTGTCGCTTGCCTTCTTTGGTAGGCGGAGAAAGGTCCATGTAGCAGCCCGTGTTCCAGTGGGGACCTTTGGCCGATGGAGTGTTGCAGTGAACTCGATCATGGGTTTAGTCTAATCAAAGTATGGTTGGATACCAAGAAGCTTCCCTGAAATAGAGATTGTGTGTGGGATTTGGACTGTTTTTGCTATAAATGCCGATGTTTTATTCGATGATGCGGTTTCTGAGTACCAATGCTGATCGGAGACAAACAGCCAAGCTCCAGCCGATACTGGCCGGAGCGGTTTTGTCATTGATATCACCAAGCGTACTGGGCATGCAGCAGAAGGACACTCGTGATGGGGGGGCGATCACGCGTCCAGCGTTTTCGGGTCGGATCACGCGTGCGTTTGATTTTGAGGAGATGTATTCGAACCCGCTCCCGGTGCCGAGGGGATGGATCCGTGCGCAGCATGATCCGGATGTGCCTCGGGATCGTCCGGGGTTTCCGATCTGGAATGGCGCGGTGCTGGATTATGAGAGTCCGGCATATTCTGGGCAGGGTTCGGTGTTCCTCCCGACCAAGGGTGGTTCGACGAGTCTGATTCTTCGACATGGGGAGCTGACGGTCTTTCCCAATGCGGATTACATGATCAGCGCTCGCGTGCGGACGCAGGGGCTGTTGCACGCTCGCGCTCGGATGGTCGCGACGCTGATTGATCGTGCGGGTAATGACATAGTTGGATCGCAGGTTTCGACGAAGTTGGTGCGGACGCGTGGGGAGTGGGACCTGATCAATGTGTTTGTTGAGGGGACGGAGCCGAGCGCGGCGTTTGTGCGTGTGGAGCTTGAGTTGCTGCAACCTGAGCAGCAACCGAGGTTGCGGAAACCGAAGCCGTTTACTGTGTGGGAGCAGGACTTTGAGGGTGGGGTGTGGTTTGATGATGTGGTGGTCGCGCAGGTTCCGATGATCGGTCTGGATACTGGGGCTGCGGGGAATGTTGTTTCTGGTGATGTTCCTCCGGTGTTAAACATGTCGGTGCGTGATCTGACTGGGGATGATCTGCGTTCGTACATCCGTGTGTTTGATTCGTCTGGTGCATTGGTGGATCAGCGCGGCGCGTCGGGAGGTGCGGAGAAGCTTGGGGAATCATGGACTCCGAAACTCAACGGCTACGGCTGGTACCACGCGGTGTTCGATGTGATTTCGGGTGAGGGTGAATCGTCGGCGTTGGTGGGTCGCGGCGAGCTCGCGTTTGTTTGGCAGCCTGAGAAAACGCGCGGCGAGTTGGTGGGTGGGTTTGGTGCGAAGCGGATGGTGCCTGAGGATTCGTTGTTTGTGCTCCGGACGACGAGCATGGAACCGAACCTGCTTCGGTGTCTCCCTGATCTCGCGGACTCGATTGGGGTGAAGCGTGTGGAGATGCGTGTGTGGGATGGGGACACGGTTGTTGAGGATCTGCGGAAGGGCTCGGTGTTGCTGAGCTCGATTGATCGTGCGATTGGGATGGGGATGGAGTTGAGTTTGTCGCTCAGTGAGGTGCCTTGGGAACTCGCGGATCAGGCGGCGATTGATCAGGACGCGATTTTCAAACTCTTGCTCGAGCATGAACCGATCGCGATGCCTTTGCTCGGACCATTGATGGATCGGTACGGTCAGCAGGTGTCGGACTGGCGATTGGGCAATGGTGTCAATGAAAACGACGGCGAGCGATTGGTCGGAGAGATCGATGAGATCGCAACGCTTGTGGATCCGTATATTCCTGGAGCGGTGCTTGGGGTTGGTTGGGCGATGGATCGTCCGTTTGAACCTGGCGTGCTTGGGAGTTCGATGCGGTTGATGGTGGAGGATGATCCGAGCTTCCCGGATGATGCGATCCCGGACATGATTGAGCAATGGTCGCAGGCGCGTGGGAGCGATGGGGGGGCTGGGTCGAGTCGATTGAGTGTGGTGCATCGCGCATACGAGATAGAAGAAGGACGGACGGGCAACGAGTCTGTCTGGTCGCGCGTCGGGTGGTTGGGTCGAAGAGCGATCAACTCGTGGTGGGCGAGCAAGCTGATGAGTCCCGGAAATGACGAGATGGAGATCGTGCTCAGCGATCCTTGGGTTGTTGAGAAGGGGCAGCGTGGAAGGGTGATGCCTGGTCCTGAGTTGTTGGTTTGGCGGACGCTTGTTGACTATTTGGGTGGACGATCGGCACTTGAGGAACTCAGCTTTGAGCCTGGGGTTCGGATGCTGCTGTGTTCCGGGATTGGTGATGACACCGGTGTTTCGGATGGGGCGTTGGTAGTCTGGCTTGATGAACCGATGCTTGAGGAGACGGTTGTGAAGCTGCCAATGAGCCGGGGGGCGATTGATGTGGTTGATCTGTTTGGGAATGTGTCAACGGTTGGTCTTGAATACGAGACTGAACTGAATCTGCCGGTGCATCGTGTGAAAGTGACGCGGACGCCTCAGATTATCACAGGCGTGAATACGAAGATGGTCCAGTTCCTTTCGAGTATTCGGCTGAGTCCAAATCGGTTTGAAGCGACGACTGGTGTGCATCTGCATGAGCTTGTGATGAAGAACCCTTGGCCGTTCTCGATCCGGGGGCGTGTGTACATTGTTGAGCCGGGGGGGTATTCGGTGCCTGGTTCGTCGAATGTGGATCGGTCTTGGGAGATCAAGCCGAGGGTTGTGAACTTCACGATCACTGGGGGCTTGGAGGAGCGGGTGCCATTGGATGTTTCGTATTCGTCTGCGAATCTTTCTGGGATGAAGGATTTGGTGTTCGATGTGGAACTCGCGGCGGACGAGGATTATGGGTTGATGCGGGTTGAGCGAGAGATCGAGCTTGGGACGGATGTGATCGAGCTGGATCTTCGGTTCCAGCATGTGGAAGGCGAGTTGGGGTCGGGTTCTGGTGCTGTGCGGCGTCGGGTCGAGGTTGTCGCGATGGTGTCGAACCAGACGGAAGATCCGATGTACGCGGATGTGGTGGCGATTGCTCCGAAGAATGCGAGACAGGAATCGTCGATCAGTTCGATCGAGGGGATGGGGAGCGGTGAGCGGTCGTTCGTGTTTGAGCGTCTGGTGAGTGGGGACGAGGTGGTGATCCGGGTACAAATCCCCGGCAGAAACATACAGCTGAACAAGGCGATCACGCTTCCATGAGAATCCGTCTGGTGTTTGTTTTTGGAATGCTCGAATAGTTCGGTATTCCAAGGGGTTTAGCGTATACTCGCATTGTCTGAAACTGTTTAGGAGTTCCTGTCGTGGCGCGTCCAAAGTCATTCGATCCCGATACCGTCCTTGCCAAGGCGATGGGTGTTTTTTGGGAGAAGGGGTTTGATGCCGCGAGTATTTCGGATTTGACGGCGGCGATGGGGATCAATCGCTTCTCGCTCTACGACACATTCGGGGATAAACACGAACTGTATCTCAAGACGCTTGATGCGTATTCGCAGAATGTTGTGGGTGCGATGGTCGAGCGGGTCAACGAGATCAACACGCTTGCGGAGCTTGAAGCGTTGTTCTTTATGATGATCGAGTCTCAGCACTCTGGGGAGTGTTCGCCTTGTTGCATGATGCATCGTGCGGCGATCTCGCTCGCGGCTGTGGATGAAGAAGCACGCAAGCGGGTTGAACTCGCGCGTGATCGGTTCCACGGTGCGTTTCATGATGCAATCGCTCGGATTAAGCATGGCGGAGAGTTTCGTGCGGATCTTGATCTGAATCAAGCCGCGTGGCTTTTGATGATTACCAAGTCTGGTATCGCGAGTTACAACGGGTCGCCTGTTCCTGAGGACGAAGCGAAGAGCGCGGTCAAGGCGTTGTTTGCACAGTTTCAGGGTTGATGAGCGGCTGGGTTCGATCAGTTGTATACACAGGAGATAGATGATGACTATCAGTGATCCGCATGCGGTGATGATCGCGCATGACCGTTGGGCCAATGGGTTGATGTACGATGCTTGCCGTGCACTGAGCGAGGAGCAGTTTCATCAACGGTTTGAGATGGGCGAGGGTTCGCTTCACGACAATCTGGTGCACAACCTCGGAGCGATGCGGGGGTGGACGGATGTACTCAACGAGGTTCCCAATCGTGATCGGCTCGAAGAGGGGCGGTACACACTCGAGGAAATCGTCGCGCTGCATGAATCGGTGACCGCGGACTTTGAGAAGGCGGCGTATCGGCAGGGGTTCGATGTGATGATCCATCGTGATCGCGGTGAGCGGTCGTACACCTTCCCGGTTGGTGGGATTTTGAGTCATGTGATGACACACTCGATGCACCATCGGGCGCAGTGCTTGAACATGCTTCGGCATTTGGGGGTCAAGGAACTTCCGATGAGCAGTGTGATGGAATGGATGCTCTTTGGGGATATGCAATAATGCGGTTGGTGGTGCGTCATGCTCTTGGTATACACTGAGGGCGCGATTGTTATGTGCGCGTAAGTTGATTTCTTCAAGGCGCTTGTGGCGCAGAATGGCAACAAATGAACCAAACGATGCAACGCAGGACCTTTCTCGCGGCGGGCGCTCTTTCGATTCCATCAATCGCATTGGCGAAGAGCGGACAAGAGGCGACGAACTGGAATCAGCGGATGGAGTTCCACAAACTGATGGGGCAAGCGGGGGATCATCTCAAATCAATGCGTGGCATGATGCGCGATCTTGATGGTCCTGGTGCGCGGGACGATGCGGGGTTCCTTGCCAATGAGATTTCGGTGCTGCTGGTTCAGTGCATCCAGTGCGCCGAGCAGGTCAAGATCCCGAAACAATCCGCAGAAGAATACGGCGATGATCGGGCAAAGTTTTTGACTGATCTTCGTGTGAAACTGACCGAGTCCGCGCTTGCATCCGTTGCGTTATCTCGCGCGATCTGGCTCAAGGATGATGATGAAGCGGCGGCACAGTATCGGGCGCTCCGGTCGATCCGGAAAGAAGGGCACGACGAGTTCATCAGTGAAGAGTGATTGCTTTCTCGGATGGGGTTTCCATGATTGAGCATCTTGTCGAGTTCTTTGGACGCACACACCTGGTTGTGTTGCATTTCCCGATCGCGTTGGTCATCGTCGCGGCGGTCGTGGAGTTGTTTCGCGCTATCGCGCCCAAGCTGCAACGCAGGGCAGCAGTGGAAGCGTTCCGTCCGAGTTCGGCGGGGAGTCTGATGTTTGCGTTTGCGCTCCTTGGAACAGTGGTGTCTGTTGCAAGCGGGTTGGTGTTGGGGTTTGATGGTGGGGAGCGTGTGGACCTGCACCGGATACTCGGGATCGTCAGCGGCGTGTTGATGCTGATGACCGGACTCGCGTTGGTGCTTGCGATGCGCCCGCAGTCGCGTGGGGGGACGGTGTATCTCGGATTGCTAATCGTGAGCGCGGTTGGGGTTGGATTGACGGGACACTTCGGGGGCGAGTTGACGCATGGTGCGGGTTTTGTGACCAAACCTTTGGAGCGGATGATCGGAATGGAAGAGGCGGTGATCTCTGAGTTTGATCTCGAAGCGCTCAATATCTCGCAGGCGTCGCTTGATACTTTTAACGATTCGATTTTGCCGATCTTTATGAACTCGTGCGTTGAGTGTCATGGTCCCGATGAAGCGGAGGACGACATTCGATTGGATTCGATCGCGTATGTGCTCGATCCGGCGGCGGACATGATCCGGACGGATGATCCGGATATGAGCGAGTTGGTGTATCGGATTGATCTTCCACATGATGATCCGGACATCATGCCTCCGGAGGGGGATGGGGAGCCGCTGACTGCTGATGAGATTGAACTGATCCGCGCGTGGATGAAGTCGCTCGATTCTTGATCGAGAGCGCGCAGTGATAGCGTTCATCGATGGTTCGATGTAGGCGCATTGAGGTATGGGTGAATGCGAGTTTGTTCAGCTGGGTGCGTTCGGATTCGCAAGTATGATGACTAGAAGCGTCAGTATCGTGCACACGATAATGGCGAGTGTGAGTACGAGACACCCTTTCTTTGTTTCATACACGATTGGTTCGTTTGTTGAGCTTCGATTCGTAGTGCTTTGATTCATGGCGTTGCATTGGATAATGCCGGTTGTTTGGACAACCAGTTTGGTGTGTGTTGATGCGACATCACCTCCGATGCTGCTTGAGCGATCAGAGGGTCACAGGTACAAATACAGTTGGGGTTGAGGGGGCGGTTTGGTTAGCGAGCCGGAGGGCCGCGGATTGGATCGTGGTTGGACTCGCGGCTTCGGTGTCCGAGCTTCGAAGTGGTGTCGAGTGACCCAACGATGGAGATCGGATTTGTGATCGATCGCGAGCGATTGATCAGTCCGGAGCGTTGGTTTGGTTCGGTGCCTGTGAATGGTCTTCTGGGCGATTCGGCAACGATGGGTTGTTGCAACTGCTCGAGGAAGACTGGGAGTGCAGGCGTGTTGGGTGTAGCGACGATCTCGGGGACGCCGGATGCGTCGCGGAGTGTGCCGTGGAGTGTGGATGCCCACCAGACGAGCAGGATCCCGATGATGTACTTGGATTGGCTGCAGATGTTCAAGCGGGTGTGCTCATTTCGGGGTGAATCAGGGCGTGGATACTATCCAACAACAAAAATAAAAAACAGCGCCCGGAGCGCTGTTGGAAAGTTCTTCTAGAACGGGTTTGGCAAACACAGCTCAGATCACACGCGATACTTACATCGGGACTTTCGGTCTTGGTGCCACTGTCCAAACTCGTATCGGAGTTTTTACGGGCACCCCGCTCCGAATGCTTGGAGAAACGCGGACACATCAAGGAAGTTCAGGTCCTCATCGCCGTTGAGGTCAGCGTCAAGGCTTTGGTTTCCGAATGACTGGAGGAAGGCGGAGACATCGAGGAAGTTGAGCTGGCCGTCGGTTTCGAAATCGGCGACGCAGGACTCTTGGGATGCGGCGATCCCTCGAATGTTGAGATGGCCGGCGACTTCTTGTCCGGACAGAAACTCACCGGTATAGAGGTCAACACGAAAGAGCTGGGAGGGTGGTTGATTTCCTTCGGTGATCTGCGATCCTGCGATGATGTAACCGGTTTGCCCATCGCTTGTTGTCATACCGCCGATGGTGCGTGTTGAGAAGATTCCTCCAAGATCTTCTCCGATCAGATTTGTTTCCATTGCGTCGAGGTCAATGGAGAAAATGCCGTTGACAAACTGGCTCCATGAGATCAGTACGCCGTCGCTTCTCTGGACGAGACCGTTGGCGTCGGAGATATCGATACTCCCTTGATCAACGGTGTCGGCTTGCGCAAGGTCGATGCCAAAGAGTAATGAGCTTGTGTTTGTGCTTTGGCCACCGATCGCGATTGCGGTGCCGTCGCTTTGGATACACATCCCGCCTTCGTAGATGTAATCGGAGTCGAGTGCGCCGATCATCTCGGAGCTGCCATCGGATGGATCAATACGGTACAAGGCGGCGATTGAAACAGATTCTTCCGGTTGTGTGTGGGTGTACAGCATGCCGTCTGGTCCAAAGTCCAGCGAGCATGCATTCTTGATTGTTGTGTTCCCGATGAGTGTGGTGGATCCATCGGCTGGATTCAGTGTACGGAGCTTTCCGTTCTGCTGAATGACATACAGATCTGCATGCGATGCTGAGACTGTGATGCTCGCGATGAGCGCAGCGAAATGGTGTGCACGGATTGAGTGAAACATATAAATCTCCAATATAATGAATAAATAATGACGCTACAAGGTGTGCGTTTGTTAGCCGTCGAATATCAGTTTCGTCTTGATGGAGATGTTGGTTGCATGCAATTGGTCAACGGGGTCGGAATTCTTGCGGGGATGGACAACAATTACTCGTTTGGGGCGCGAGAAATCCGAAGCTGGATTGCAATTGGGGTGAATTCATGACATACCGATACGCTACAATGGAGCACTGCTCGGGGCGCGGGTCTGATGATCCGCTGAGATGGACCCGTAGAACCTGATCCGGCTCGCACCGGCGGAGGGAATGCAGATGGTCGATTCGTATGGACTGTCGCGCGGACTCCCGGTGCTTCTTGCTCAAAGTAGCTTTAGGGAGTTGTCATGACCTCGAAACAGCAATCCACCTACCCGAAATCAACCCCAGATCATCTTTCGATCACCTCCCCCGCTGGGAAGGCGGCGTCGCTCACGATGAAGTACAAGTCAGGTGCGGACATGCGTGCGTCGCTTCGGACTGTTCAAGCTGGTCCAGCGATCGATGGGACAGAGTTCATGCTCCCGATTCATGGCGCGTTTGATCCGGGTTCGGATGCGAGTGCACCGACCCCAGGTTCGTTTGCGCACAAGGCGGACATCGGCGGGGCGTATTCGTTCTCGTCTCCTGATACTCCTGGGATGCCTGCGCCTTCCAAGAAGACCGCGTGGGATTTCCTTCCTGACGATTGGTCGGTTGAGATTGTTGATGGGGATACTGCCCCTGCGGCGTCATCGCCTTGTGGATACGAGGCGCATGTGTTTACCGATGCGCTGCGGGTGACGCGCCGAGTGACGACCCCTCCGGGGTTTGAACCCATCACACAGATGGAATCTGCGCGGCTGGGGATCATCACACCGGAGATGGAGCGCGTCGCGGAGCGCGAGCCTCACTTGACGGCGATGCAGATCCGTGATGAGATCGCGGCGGGGCGTTTGATCATCCCTGCGAACCGCGCGCACCTTGCGAAGAACCTTGATCCGATGGCGATCGGTCGCGCGAGCAAGACGAAGGTCAACGCGAACATGGGCGCGTCTCCGATTTCATCCGGCACGGATCAAGAAGTCGAGAAGCTGCAATGGGCAGAGAAGTGGGGCGCGGACACCGTCATGGACCTTTCGACCGGCGGCGATCTCGATGCGTGCCGAGAAGCGATCATCGAGCATTCGACGGTTCCCATCGGGACCGTGCCGATCTACTCGATGATCATCGGGAAAAAGATCGAAGACCTGAATCGCGAGCTGATCCTTGAAACGCTTCACAAGCAAGCGGCGCAGGGCGTGGACTACTTCACAATCCATGCGGGCATCAAGCGGGCGCATTTGAAATATGTCAAGAACCGTGTGATCGGGATTGTCTCGCGTGGCGGGTCGCTGCTCGCGAAGTGGATGCTGGTGCACAACGAAGAGAACATCATGTACACGATGTGGGACGAGATCTGCATGTTGATGCGTGAGCACGATGTGTCGTTCTCGATCGGTGATGGTCTGCGTCCCGGCGGACTCGCGGACGCGACCGACTTTGCGCAGCTCGCGGAGCTTCAGGTAATCGCGGAGCTGACGGAGCGTGCATGGAAGTTTGGTCTGCAGGTGATGGTCGAGGGGCCGGGGCATGTGCCGTTTGATCAGATCGAGTACAACGCGAAGCTGCAGCGGAGACTCTGTCATGGGGCTCCTTTTTATGTGCTTGGGCCGCTGGTGACGGATGTGTTCCCTGGATACGACCACATCACGAGTTGTATTGGCGCGACGAGCATCGCGTACCACGGCGCTTCGATGCTCTGCTATGTCACTCCGAAGGAGCACCTCGGACTTCCGAAGAAGGGGGATGTGAAGGAAGGGTGTATCGCGTACAAGATCGCGGCTCATGCCGCGGATGTGGCGCTGGGGATTCCGGGGACGCGCGACTGGGACGATGAGCTGACCAAAGCACGCGCGGCGCTCAACTGGAACAAGCACTTCGAGCTCGCGTTCGATGAGGACACGGCTCGCGCGTACCACGACGAGGACATGGATGTCGATACCGACTTCTGCGCCATGTGCGGACACGACTGGTGCAGCGTGCGGATCAGCAAGGAGATCCAGGAGTTCCAATCAGGGAAAGCGGAGGGGTTCGAGCGCGGGAAGCCCGTCAAGTCCGCGGCGTTGACTCCTGAGCAGCAGCAGATCCTTGAGTCGCGTGGGTACCTGCCTCCGGAGGAGATCCACAAGCTCGCGAACAAGACGAAGAAAGCCGTGGGCGCCGAGGGCGAGAAGGCGTCGTGCCACTCGGATTATGTCGATGCGGACGAAGCGATCGAGCGGCAGGGAGAGGTGCTGGTCCAGCTGAATACGGCTCCGGCGCATGGCATTTCGAGTGAGGATCGTTTGATTTGATTTTGTTCGGTATATCGTCTGTGTATGCTGTTTAGGGGTGAAAATTTTTATAAAAGTCTCAAATATGATACTATTTAGTTGAATAATAGTCTCAGATATGCGACTATTACGGGTATGGTAGCACTTCATTCTCATCCTATTGCTGAACTGTACCGTTGTTTTCGCGAGTCAGGCATGACCTATTCGGTGTTAGCAGATCGAAGTGGTGTTTCTGTGGCTACGCTGAAGCGGATGTTCTCGAATACACCGAAGAATGTATCGTTTGCCAATGTTTTGGCCGTGGCTGAGGCGTTTGGGGTTTCCATTACATTGTCGGTTGATGAAGATATTCGAAGAAAGCGTGCTGAGGTCAAGGCACGGCAAATCATCAGTATGGTGCAAGGCACGAGTGCACTTGAAGCTCAGGCATTAAGCGAGAGTCAGATCGAGCGCATGGTGGAGAAGACGGTGCACGAGTTGCTTGCCGGCTCCAATAGGAAGCTTTGGGCGTCTTGATGTCGTTTGATTCGCCGATCGAGGGTCAAACACCACTCGATGATATCTCGGGCTTGCTTGATCGTTCGATTCAGACATCGAGTCAACTCAACATGGCAGAGGCGGAGAACATCCGAAAGGTAATTCTCAAGTACTTAGCATCAAAGCCTACAAAGAGGATGGCTAAGTTTGATCTTGCGTGGATACGGAAGCTACATGAGGAAATGTTCGGAGATGTTTGGGCATGGGCTGGAGCTTGGCGAACATCTCAGGTGAACATTCCTACTGCTTCAGATCCTGTTCTGATAGAGGTTGATTTACAGAACATGCTCGACAATTTGCATTCTTGGAGTAGCTTTGATTGGCCACTAATTGAGCAGGCGGCACATTTGCATCATCGAGCGGTATGTGTGCATCCGTATCCAAACGGTAATGGTCGCTGGTCAAGAATGCTTGCAAACATCTGGTTAAAACTGCACGGAGAAGGGGTTGTTATCTGGCCGGAACAGATAATCGGTTCAGAGAGCACGATTCGCACGGAGTATCTTGGGGCATTGCGTTTGGCGGACGGAGGGGATTTTCAAGCATTTATTGAACTCCATAGTCGGTACCAGGAATGACGTCTGTAGATCCCATTGAAATCCTGTAGACTGAACCACAACTCAACTACAGGAGACTTCTCATGGGACGCTAAATACTGGCTGTGATTCTCGGATATCTCGCGATGGCGGTGGTGGTGATGGGTGGGTTGACCGCGGCGTATTTGGCGATGGGGGCGGACGGGGCGTTTGAGGCCGGGTCGTATCAGGTGACTTCGACTTGGATCGTGGTGTGGTTGGTGACCTCCGTCATCGCGGCGGTGGCTGGGGGGTTTGTGTGTGTGAAGGTTGGGAAGTCGAAGGGGGCCGTGGTTTCGTTGTTGGTTTTGGTGGGGGTGTTTGGGGCGGTCAACACGGCGATGCAGATGAACAAGGAAATCCCGGCGGAGGACATGATCCGTGCTGGTGATACGCCGAACTTTGAGGCGATGACCAAGGCGCGGGCTCCGACTTGGATGTACATCACTGAGCCGATGATTGGGGTGTTTGGGGCGATGATTGGGGCGACGCTGGGGTGCGGGTGCCGTTCGAAGGACGGCGATGGAGCGGCGGAGTCTGCATAAGTTTGGGCTTTATAGCCGATGTTAACATCTGGTATAGTTTGAATGGAAGTGCCGGTGTGGCACGGTTGGTCAGCATGCTGAATGGAGATTGTTATGAAAGACTACATCACCTTTGATAAGATGATTACACCCTTAATTATCCGTGTTTTGTTTTGGGTATTCGCGGTTCTTGCAGTCATCGGTGGGTTTGTGATGATTGTTGGCGGCATGAACGCGCAGTACGGGGGTGGTGGAATGGTGTTTGGTGGGGTGATGTACATTCTTCTTGGGCCTGTCGTGGCCCGGATATATTGTGAGATATTGATCGTAATATTTAAAATCAATGGCACTCTAACTGAGATTCGCGATTCACTAAAATCGTCTTCAAATGACAGAGTTGTGAACTAAGCTATTGTACTTCCGAGCAGCCGAAGTTGGGTGAGTCGATCAGTGACGACCATGATCAGTCGAGCACCTGATCGGTTCATCGAATAATCCTGCTGATGATGGGTTTGCTTGAGTATGAGTACAACGACCGCGACTGTGAAGATTGGGACCGAGCCGTACCGGACTGAGGTTGTTTCGGGTGGGCATACTTTTTTTCTGGATGAGCCGGGCTCGCTTGGGGGCGGTGATACCGCGCCAGATCCGTATGCGCTGCTGCTGGGATCGCTTGGCGCGTGCAAAGCGATTACTGTTCGGATGTACGCGGAGCGGAAGGGGTGGGCTTTGGAATCAGTGCGGCTTGATCTGGAACATTCGCGTCCGAATGGTCGGGGTGAGCCGGAGCTGATCGAGATTTCGTTGAGCTTTACTGGTGATCTGAGCGATGAACAGCGTGCGCGACTAAAAGAGATCGCAAACGCGTGTCCAGTGCAGAAGACCATCACCAACGGCCTGAAAGTTGAGTCCGTACTCGAGGTTTGAATCCGAATCCATGATCGGGTATCGTGAGTGCAAGCTTATATTGCATTTAGATCACGATAAGGATTATGCTTCGGGAGTTCAGCTTTGGCAGATCAATCTACTCGGAGCGTGAGCCCGATTGGTGTGGTGGTGTATCCGTTTGGTGCATTCATTGTGTTTTTGATGGGGTTGGTGTTTGCGGTCGCGAATAGCACGCATTCGTGGGGGATCGCGACGCCGATCATCTTTGCGGTGTGGTTTGTGGTGTTTGATCAGTTGATGCCGAGGGTGGGTCGGCTTGCTCGGATCAGCACGGAGCGGAGCGGGATTCTGTATGGATTGCTGCTGCTGCCTTGGTACTTTGTGGGTGAGATGCTCGGCGCGACGCTCATCGAGCAGGTCTCGGTTCTGGATTGGTTCAGCGTGCGATGGTTTACAGGGTACGAGTTGTTCGGGGCGGGGTCCTTTGCGATCAAGAGCTGGTTGTGGGCGTTGTGCTACAGCGTGCGTGTGTTGATCATTGTGTTTTTGTTCATCGGCATGTTTATGACTGAGGGGGAGCGGACTTTTTGCACGCATTGCAAGCGTGCCGCATGGAAGATTCGGTGGGAGTCGATCGTCGGGAACTTTGATCATGAACGGGTCGAAGCGATTACTAAGTTCGATGAGCTGATGCTCGAAGCGGGACCGCATGATCCCGAGCAAAGCAGAGCGATTCAGATTGTGGTTCGTACTTGTAAATGTTGTCGGGTTGCGGATCTTTACACGGAAGCGTACAACCGGAAGTCTGAGATCAGCGGCAAACGGCTTGTGTATGGAAAGCGCGTGTCGCTTGATGAGATTCTTGATCTCGCGGAATGGATCCAGCGAGTTGATCCGCAAGCGCAGCTCCCTGGGACCAAACTCGATGGGATTGAAGACTTTGAGGAAGCGTCTGTCGATCATGTCGCGTTCGATCAGCCGATCGCTCCAGAGGGAGAGGAGTGGGGTGCGAAGTATCGAGATTACGGCGCGATGACCGCGATGGAGTGGCGCTGCGATAGTGAGTACACCAAGGCGATGCGCAAGCGAATCATGGTGGGGGATACTCTTGTTGTTCCCGAAGCGATCGCGCAATCAAAGAACATCAACGACACCGCGTGTATTTATGAAGCTTCAGCGGATTGGGCAAAGCCGCAGGATTGGATCGGGCAGTGGTGCGAGGAAAGTCCGGAGAGCACGCAGGCGCACACGGTCCGCGGGATCAACCTCGTCAAGCAAGCGTGGATCAAGCGTGGGAGTGGTTGGACACCAAAGAACTATCCGGAGTTCCAGGGGCTCCTGCGAGACGCGATGGATGCGTTGAACTTTGCTACCGCGATCGATCCGCAGAATGCGACGGCGCACGCATGGAAGATCTATGCAGGGAAGGGGCTTCAGCAAGATAGGGAGCAGGTCCGATCGTACTTCGATCTCGCTGTCAAGGATCATCCGGATCTGCACGCGGCGCACTGGATGTATTTCGACTTCGTAACACCCAAGTGGGGCGGTTCGGAAGAAGCGTGCATCGCGTTTGCAAGAGAACGGCTCGATGCAAGCCCTGTCGGCTCACCCTCGATCGCAGTGATCGGGCACGCGCACTTCGAGATCGCGGGCGAATGGAAAGAGAGAGATAAGAAGAACGGCTTCAAGAACTACCTAGCTCAACCGGAGGTTCGGGCAGATATCTTTCGAGGGAATCAGAAAGCGTTCCGGGATCATCGGATGAGCATGGTGACCCCAAGAGCCCGCGCGTTCTTTGCATATATGCTCTGGCAAACAGGGTACATCAGCGAAGCGCGGGCGCACATGGAGATCATCGGGAAGAGCACGCCTTGGGATCCGTTCATGCATCCGATATTCTTCTTGAGCGATACATACCCCAAAGCGCGGAAAGCGTGCGGGCTCTAGTCTGTAGATTTGGCATCGCTGCTGCGTAAGTCGATCTTGCAGGTGCCTTCTTTGCCTTCTTTGCATTGGTGGGTCGCGAACCACTTGAGTCGGTTGCGAGCGAAGGCGTCGTAGCAGAAGTTCACGATCGGGCGGATGATCGGCAGCTTCGTCCACGATGCGGAAGAGCGATGGCCGAGGATCGTGAACGCTTGGCGGAGCGCTTCGGGACCGGAGTGGAGGGTCGCGTCGGGGGTGCGTGTGTGGATCGAGGTCGCGAGTTGCTCTGTTGGAACTCCCGCAAGATCAACGCGGGGGTCATCGGATCGAAAATCGACACACACAACGCGTCCGCGTCCTTTGTCGAGTCTGGTAAAGAGCTTTGCGGACTTGATGCAGGCGCTGCACCAGCCGTCGTAATAGATGTAGGTTAGGGTGGTTGATGATTTTGGGATCGGATCAGAGCCGGTCATGTTTTATTCTAGGATCGTGGTTCGGATGGTCACTGGTCTGTGGTGTTAACCGAGTACTTTGTCGACTACGCCGGTGGCTTTGTCGATGATGCTGTCATCGGCTTTGAAAGTGCGTGTCCCTGCGGTGTGATCCGCTTCGATGGTTCCGGTAGCTGTGTCGTAGCGCCAGCCGTGCGTGTTGGCTCCAGCTGCAGCGCCATCCATTCGAACGGTTGGGAGTCCGTTGATTCGATTGACCGGGATTGAATCGATGTATGGTCCATAGATTCCAGTTGAATCGTTGACGGTGCCGTCAAGATCGGATTTTTTGAGCAATCGGAAGTAGAAGACCTTCGCGGTTCCCGCGCCGACATGCGCCATGGATCCTTCGTGCTCGACCTCATAGAGATCCAATGCTCGTTGAAGCGTTGCTCGATCCGCAATGACCGCACTGACCGCGGCGTTTTCTGCGGAGCTGGACATGCGAGGAATCGCGATCGCGCCGATGATCCCGATGATGACCACCACGATGATCAGTTCGATCAGCGAGAATGCAGGGCGATGAGTTCGGCTCGATGAGATTGCAGGAAGAAGAATGGTCACTAGGCATTCAATCGGATAGATCAGAATATCGAACCACCGAGGAGCAGGGAATCGGAACATCGCAGCTCAATAGAGTTGTAGATTCCGTTTTTAAGGACCGAGAACTTACCAGAGTCGTTTGGAAACGCTCGGGAGCATCCATGCGCCGATCCCTGCTGCAATCCCGGATTTGAGGATCATGCCTGGGATGAAGACGGTCATGCCGTAGTAGATCGCGGACGACCACGACATTGGATCGGTCCCGGAGTCGTGGTTGCGGATGTACCATAACCATGGGACACCGATCGCGAAGATGATCGCGTGGACGACCAATCCCGCAACGAAGATTGCGAGCCAACCACGAACGGACTTGTCTTTGCGACGGATGATCCAATGCGCGAAGGGTTGGCAAACGACGAATCCGATGAGGTATCCGCCGCTCTGTCCGACGATGGTGAGCCAACCGGATTGGCCTTCAGCGAAGACGCCGACCCCGATCGCTCCGGTGACGAGGTAGAGGAGCATGCTCATCGAACCGAGCTTGGGTCCCAGCGCCATCGCGGTCAGCAGGACTGCGAGCGATTGGAGCGTGATGGGGATTCCGAGCGGTTCCGTTGGGATCGCGATCTGCGCCGCGATTGCGGTAAACAGTGTCATGATCGGGACGCTCAGGAGTCTGAGCATGTCCCGGTCGATCTCGTGTGCATCCGAAATCGATCCTGCGCCGGACTGGGAGTTGGTAGGAGCGTTGGTTGGGAAGTAGTTGATCGTGGTCATACGCCGTTAGGATACGACGCGGAACTGTGCTTGTCTTGGACCCTCGGCTCCGGGATAGATCCGTGCTGCGATATCGGTGTTTGCGCCGATGGTGGCGGTTGTCGGCTTGAGCTCGATTTGTGCAGCTTGTCCCTTCCCAGGTGCGGATCGCATCGCGCGATCGACATCGACCATCCCCAGTGCTCTGGACTGGGTTTCGATCAAGCATCCACGGATGATTGATCCGGGTTGGAGGTCGAGGCGAGGTGTACGGATTCCGCCCTGAACATCGGCGGTTTCGCTGATGGTGGCGCGTCCGCCGCAGATGCACATCGCGTGGACTTTGCCTGCGATGTGGAGATCTCCGGAGCAGATGATGAGGTTCGCGTGGACCTGCGCTGCTTCGTCGATGATGACCGAACCTGTGGTTTGGATGGAGGTTCCCCAGTGTCCTTGCTGGATATGGACATCACCGATCTGCAATCGGCCGGCGCAGTGTGGGCATGACGCGGTTTCAGCGAACGGGGAGTGGGTGGACGGTTTGGCGCATCGGTAGCAGGTGACTTCGATCGGGGTGTTGGATACCTGACGCGGCGCGGCTCGCTCGCGGATCAAGAATCGGGGTGGCTTGAAGAATGTAGCCATAAAAACGGCCGGCTCGGTGTTGACCGAGACCGGCCAGGGATGGGTGGTCTGTGTTGATTGGATTGGAATCGCGAGCGATTATGCAGACTGGGTCTGCGGCGCTTGCTGGGTTGCCCAAGGTGGAGTCAGATCAACCTTTGTGCTGAGGTTGTTTTTGAGTTCCTGTGATGCCGCTGGGATGGAGTTGCTGGTGGACTGGTTGTTTCCGAGCAGTTCCTGAGCGGCTGGTCCGACATTGCAGTGACCAACAAAGCTTGCTCCCTGAGCAACAACAAGGGTTCCTGCGGTCAGATCACCTTGGACCTGTGCGTTTGCAGTGAGGGTGAGCTGGCCGTGGGCGATGATCGGTCCGGTGACCTGTCCATCGACGATGACGCTCTGTGCTTCGATCGCAGCGTTGCAGTTGGCGCCCTTTGAGATTTGGACTTCGCCTTGCGCGGTGATCTTGCCTTCGAATCCACCGAGGATTTTGGCTGATTTTTCGAAGAACATCTCGCCCTTGATCCGTGTATCGGTGCCGATGACGGTCATTTCTGGTGCGGATGATTGTGTTGGAGATGTGTTTGTTTGTTGGTTTGACATGATGCTGTTTCCTCCCGATCCCTGGGATTGTGTGTCCTGATGGACACGGTGCACACCGATCGCGCGATGCGGAAGAGGGTCCGCATGGTGGTGGGTGTTGTGAATGCTGGTGGGTTGTCGCCGAATCCGTCGGCTTACGCTGCCATCCTTGGCAGTGATCTCATCGACACCTTTTATGGGGCGTCTTGAGTTCCGGTTGTGCGGTTTGGGGAAAAAAGTCGGAATGTGCCGTCTCCCAGTCATTTGGGTCGCAGATGGGGGAGGGCTCGGAATGGTCCGTGTGACGATATTGTGCGGATTGTGGGGTATTTCGGGCGGTCTGGTCGATAGTTGACCGTTATGGCAAAGTCTACCAAGAAGCGGAAATCGAGCAAGCCTTACAAGGTCAAGGACGGGTCTGAACCAATGTCCGAGTCCCGGATTTTGTTGGGACGAGTGGGTTGGCTCGCGCTGGGCGCGGTCTGGTTGTTCCTGTTTGTAGGTCTGATCAGCTTCGATGCCGGCGATGCGCCGTCGCATACGGTCTATCCGCACAACGCGGTGACGCAGAACTGGACCGGTCCAATCGGGGCGCATGTGTCCTACGGCATGCTCCGTGTGTTCGGACTCGGACTTGTGATTCCCATGATTTTCGCGCTGGTGATGCTTGTGCTCAAAGTCATCGGCCGACCGATGACCCAACCGGGCATTCGAGCGATCGGCGCGTTGGTGCTGACGGCTTCGCTTTGTACATTGCTGGGAGTCACGCTCCCGAATCTTGGCGCAATCCCTGGAATGAGTGGGGGAACGATCGGTCGCGTCGGTGCTGGTGAACTGGTTCCGCGATTCGCGGTTCCTGGAACGCTCGTGTGGGTTGGAGTGCTGACAATCATCGGCTTGCTCGTCACCTGCGACAAGTACCTCTGGGAAGTCCCGGTAGCGGTCTGGCACAAAATCGCTCCCGCACTGTCCTTTACAGGTCGGGGTGCCGGTCAACTCGCAGGGACCGCGGCGGCTCGCGCCAACGGTGTTGCGGATGTCGCGTCCTCAAGCACACGCAAAGCAGGCGGCGGATTGCTCGGCGGTCTTGCTGGACTCATGCGCAAGACCAAGCCCGTCATGGTGCGGGTCAACGATATTGATGACCAGATGGTCGAGGTGAAACCTGAGATTGAAGAACCGGTCCGCGCCAAGAAACCCAAGCGCGTCGTGACCCCGGTTCCACAGCAAGTCGAAGAAGAGGACGAAGACGACGATGTCGTTGGTGCGCCGCAGGTGTTTGATCGCGACAAGCTCCGCGAGAAGATCGATGCGCTTCCGGTCCGCTTTGCGCAGGACAACAAATCCATGGCGACCGACGAAGATCTCGCGGAGTTCCAGAACGCGCAGTCGCTTGAAGGGTACAAGTTCCCAACGATGGAGCTGCTCGAAGAACCTGAGATCGGGTTCAACGAGAAGCTCGAAGCGCTTGTGCGTGGTCAAGCGGAAGCGCTGGAGCATTCGCTCACGCAGTACAAAATCGATGGGGAGGTCGTGGACATCGAGTCGGGTCCAGCGATCACGCTCTACCACATCCGCTTGGCGCCAGGAACCAAAGTCTCGCAGATCAACGCGATCGAGAGCGATCTCGCACGCTCGCTTAAAGCGGTCAATATCCGCGTGGTTTCCAATATGGAAGGGCGCGACACGATCGGAATTGAGGTTCCCAACCCAACCAAGGAGCGCGTGCGTCTTAAGGAGCTGATGAGCAATCGAGGCAAGTTCGAGAACATGAAGCTCCCGATGTTCCTCGGCAAGGACGCCGCGGGTGATCCGCTGATCTCTGATCTTACGAAAATGCCTCACATGCTGATCGCGGGGACCACTGGCTCAGGTAAGTCGGTGTGCATGAACACGATCATCATGAGCTTCCTCTATACCAAGAAACCCAACGAGCTCAAGCTGGTGCTGGTCGATCCGAAGATGGTCGAGATGTCGCAGTTCAAGGACATCCCCCACCTCATGTGTCCGGTGGTCACCGAGATGCCCAAAGCGGCGGCGATCCTCGAATGGGCGGTCACGAAGATGGACGAACGCTACGAGCTGCTCGCAGCGGCGGGGGTCCGTGACATCGCGGGATACAACGAGCTTGAATGGGACGAACTCAAGGATCGGCTCGACATCCAGACCGAAGAGAAGGCGGCGCGGACACCGAAGCAGCTGCCGTACATGGTGTTCATTATTGATGAGCTCGCGGATCTGATGATGACCAACAAGGAGGTCGAGGGATCGATCATCCGCATCGCTCAGAAAGCGCGTGCGGTTGGTATCCACCTGATCCTCGCGACCCAGCGTCCACAAGCGAATGTGGTAACGGGTCTGATCAAATCGAACATGCCTTGCCGAATCGCGTTCAAGGTCGCGTCGGGGATGGACTCGCGGATTGTGCTCGACCAGAAGGGCGGCGAACTGCTGCTTGGTCAGGGCGACATGCTGCAGCTGTCACCAAGCAGCCACAAACTCTCGCGTGCGCAGGGGACGCTTGTTGATGACAAGGAAATCCGTCGCGTTGTCAAGTTCCTCAAGGACATCGCGGCGCCGAGCTTCGAGCGTTCACTCATGCAGGTCAAGGGTGAGGGGAGCAGCGATGAAGATCGCTTGCTCGCGACAGAGAACAACTCGTCCGCATCGCTCGCAGCGGCGCAGGAAGACCCTTTGTTCGATCGCGCGGTCGAGATCGTGCTGGAAACCAAGCGTGGATCGGTGTCGCTCTTGCAGCGCCGATTGGCGATCGGGTACACGCGTGCTTCGCGTCTGATTGATCTAATGGGGATTGCTGGGATCATCTCTGCACACAAGGGCTCTGTGGCGCGGGATGTGATGATCTCGGTCGAGGAATGGGATCTGATGAAGGAGATGGCCGCGGAAATGGAAGCGGAGCAGCAAGCGGGTGGTGCTGAGCAGGAACCAAGCTACGGCAGCGATCCTGATGATGCGTATCAAACCACGATGTTTGTCGAAGAAGAAGCGGATGTCGCGGTGGTCGATGAGGACATCGCGGATTCAGATTCAGCAGGAGAAGAACCAGTATCGGAATCGGATCTTGATGAAGTCCCGTTCGAAGTGGGCGTGAATCAGAACGCGGTCGAAGTGCTTGGTCGGGGCGAGGACGATGAACTGCTCGTCGATGCAGAAGATGAACTCAAAGAAGATGAGTACGAAGCGGACAGCGAAGATGAAGACTTCGAGGAAGAGATCGACGACGAAGATGAAGAAGACGACGAAGAAGAGGATGAGGATGAAGATGAGCTAGAGGAAGACGAAGAAGACGAAGAGGACGAAGACGAAGAGGTTGAAGTCGACGAACTCGAAGAAGACGGGCTCGAAGAAGATGAAGAGTCTGACGAGGAAGAAGTAGAGTACGAGTATGTGGATGAGGACGGGAACCCGATCGATCCAGAGGACCTCGACGACGAGTACGAGATGGAAGACGAAGTGGACGAGGACGAAGAAGAGGACGACGAAGAAGTCGAGGATGAATACGAAGAAGAAGAATACGAGGACGAGGAAGAAGAACTCGCAAAAAGCCCCTCCTGAGCGTTCTGGATCGGTTTATTGGTCGGTTTGGGCGATTTGTGGTTCGCGGAGTTCGCTGGAAATCGGAAACTGATTGAAACTCGGCTGGTCATGTTCCTATAGAAATAGAATAGATAGAGTTGCACGGCTGATCCGAGGGACGGATCGGTCTGTCAATATCGCACACACCTTGTTCGCTCCATGAAAGGACCGATCCTGATGATCAATACACGCAAATCAACCACACTCCTCCGCTCAACGGCTGCCGTGAGCTCGTTGGCGTTGCTCTCGCTCCCAGCAGTTGCTGGGACTCCGGAATCTTTGACCATGGTTCCTCGGGATTCCGAGCTGGTCGTTGTCATCCCTGATGTTGGTGAGCTGCTTGGAGATATGGATCGCGTCAACGCGATGATGGGCGCAATGGGGCAACCTGAGTTGATGATGGTGACCTCGATGGTTCGAGGGATGCCTGGAATCAACCTTGGTGGTTCGGCTGCTGTTGTTCTTGATATTGATGACGAGTTTTCGGGTGATATGGACGCGGTTGTTCTGCTCCCGATCACCAGCTTTGAGGATTTGACCCAAGGCCGTGCCGCGGTCAACGGGTTGGTCGAAGTACCAATGGGCGATGAACCGATCTACTACCGCGACATCGGCGGCGGATTCGCTGCGATGAGCAATGACAATGTCGTGCTGACCGCGTTCCGTCCTGCGTCAAATACCGCAGAACAGACACAGCAGATGCTTGGTACCGCGGGATCACGCGTCGCGGGTTCCAACGATCTGATGGTTTACATGAATCTCGACGCGGTTCGTCCGATGCTGGACGAATCGGTTGTTGAGATGGAAAAGCAAGGCGAGATGGTCGAGATGATGGGGGGCGCACAAGCCGCTCAGGGGTTCGACAGTTTCCTCAACGCATACAAGACTGCTGTGAAAGACGGGCACGCGGTTGTTGGCGGATTGAACTTCGATCCTGAAAAGGGATTCGCGATGGACTTTGGTCTGCAGTTCACCGACGGCAGCAGCACCGCGTCATACTTCAACAACGAGGGGCACGCGGATTCGTACTTTAACAAAGTCCCTCAGATGGACTTCTTCTTCGCTCAAGCGTTCGACATGAACGGCGAGGGTATCCAGAAGATGTTCGATGGCTACTTCAAGATGATCGAGAATCTCGATACCACAGGTGCGATGGCTGGATTCGATCTCAAAGCCATGATGAGTCAGTATAAAGGCGGCGCGATGATCGTCGGCTCGTCAGACATCATGGGCATGACCGGCTTGCTCGCAAACTCGGTGATGTACACCGAAGGCGCGAACGCGGACGATGCGCTCAAGTCCATGAGAGATGCGTACAAATCCATGGTCGACATGGAAGGCATGGACGAAGCGGGCGTGTCCATCGAAGCGTCGTTTGCCGATGAGCCGGTCGATGTCAACGGCATCGAGGCGTACGCACACTCGATGTCCTTCAACATCGATCCAAACGCGATGGGTGGAGCGGGCGCGGGGTTCGGTGCTCCAGACCCTGCGATGATTATGCAGATCATCTACGGCCCATCACGCGGACCAGCTGGATACGCTGCGAAAGCCGGCGACGGATTGGTCTACACATTCTCGCAGAATGCTGATCTCCTCACCAAATCCGTCGCGGCGGCAAACGGTGAGAACACCATGATGAACAACGCGAGTCTTGCCGCGGCATCCTCGATGCTCCCTGACAATCGCGTCATGGAAGCGTACATCGGCGCAGGTCAGATGATCAACACCGCTGGTCCGATGCTCATGATGTTCGGATTGATCCCAGAGTTTGAACCAACAGAGGGGCTGACCCCACTCGGATTTGGTGCGACCGCAGACGGCGGCGGGATGATGATCCGCACTGTCCTGCCCCTCGATACGCTCAGCGCGATCATGGAAATGGTCCCTGCGGACGCGATGGACATGTTCGGTGGTGGTGGAGACGATTGGGATGACGAAGAAGACGACGACGATATGTCGTTCTGATCCGAATCCTGTTGATCTCTGCGGTTCGATGGGCACAATACAGGCATGAGCCTCGCTCCTCAATCGAATCCGATCAATCGATGGAAACTATCCAACGCACGGGCGATCGACCTCGATCGCCCGTGCGTTGTCTGTATTCTCAACACCACCCCGGATTCATTCTCCGACGGCGGTCAGTACAACACAACACAGAGCGCAACCGATCGCGCCAAGCAAGCGGTCAACGAGGGAGCGGACATGCTCGACATCGGTGGAGAGTCCACGCGTCCCGGCGCGGCTCGTGTCGATGCTGACGAGCAGATCCGTCGCGTGGTTCCGGTGATCAGAGCGATCCGCGATGCGGGGATCGTTGTGCCGATCTCTGTGGACACGACGCTCTCGCAGGTCGCTGCTCGCGCACTCGACGAAGGGGCGGACGCGATCAACGATGTCTCCGCGATGACGGAGGATCCCGCGATGCTGCAGCTCGCTGCGGATCGTGCATGCGGGGTGGTGCTGATGCATCGGCTGACGACATCTGACAAGGATTCGTATTCCGATCGGTATGAATCAGAACCGGTGTATACCGATGTTGTCGAGGAGGTGTGCCGATCGCTTGTTGGATACCGGGATGATGCACTCAGAGCGGGGGTGTGTGCGGACCGGATCGTGCTTGATCCAGGTCTTGGGTTCGGGAAGTCGGTGGGGGACAACATCGCGTTGATCCGAAGGACAAGCGAGATCGTGGGTTTGGGGCATCCAGTTATGAGTGGTCTGAGCCGAAAGAGCTTTGTGGGGAGGATGGGGCTGGGACGCGATTCAGACCCCTCGGAGCGGATTCACGCGACGGTGGGGTTGTCGGTGGTGCATTTGATGCATGGGGCACGGATTTTTCGAGTGCACGATGTCGCTGAGCATCGCAGTGCGCTAGACGGGGCATGGGCGACGCTCGGCGCGGATATGGGGTGAAAGCGGCAGGGGAATCGCGGGTTTGTTGGAGTAATTCATCGCGGGAAGTGCTACGATTTGTACCTGCGGCATATCCCGCACGCCGGATGGATACCCGGCGCATGATTGAGACGGAACCGACTTCTATTTGACGAAAAACGAAAGGCACGAACCCATGGCTGGTGCAAACACCCTCGAGTTCAATGACGGAAACTTTGACGAAAATGTGCTCGAAGCGCAGCAGCCCGTGCTGGTCGATTTCTGGGCCGAGTGGTGCCAGCCTTGCAAGATGCTCGCGGCGACAATCGACGAGGTCGCGGACACCTACGAAGGTAAAGCGAAGATCGGGAAGCTCGACATCGACAACAACAAAGAAGTCGCGATGAAGTTCAACATCAGTGCGATCCCAACAGTACTGATCTTCAAGGACGGCGCGGTCGCGAAGCAGTTCGTTGGTCTGACCCGAAAAGAAGACATCGTTGAAGCGATGGACGCGTTGGTCTGAATCGGCTGCATTCAAAGCGATAAAGATGACTATCAAATACAAAGAATCTGAACACTGCGAGGAGTTGAGTTCATGAGTACTACACCAAACACCCCACTGAGATGCGGGGCCGTCGGCGTCGGCCGTATGGGTCAACACCACGCGCGTGTGTATGCGGAAATGGAAGGCATCGAACTGGTCGGTGTTGTTGATGCGAACTTTGAACGCGCACAAGAAATCGCAAAGAAGCATGGCTGCAAAGCATTCGCAACCGAGCAAGAACTCCTCGAAGCGGGTGTGGATGCCGTCTCCATCGCGGTCCCAACGACCTACCACCTCAAGAGCGCTGAGCCGTTCCTCAAAGCGGGACTCGCGTGCTTGATCGAGAAACCGCTCGCAGGCGACGCGGACGAAGCCGAGAAGATCAAGCACCTCGCAGAAGAGCACAACGCTTGTCTGATGGTGGGGCATATCGAACGCTTCAACCCGATCATGCGCGCGATGCAGAGCGCGACCGCGAGCACAGGCGAGCGGATCATGCCTCGCTTTATGGAAGTCCACCGCGTGTCCCCGATGACCTTCCGTTCGATGGATATCGGTGTGGTCATGGACATGATGATCCACGACCTTGATGTGGTCCTCATGCTCATGGGTGGTCGTGAACCAGACGAGATCCAAGCGTCGGGTGTCGCGGTTGTTTCCGAGTTTGAAGACATCTGCAACGCTCGTTTGGTCTGGAATATCCCAGAAGGCGAAGGCGGCGGTCAGTGTGTTGCCAACATCACCGCTTCGCGTCTTGCGATGAAGACCGAGCGTGTGACTCGTATTACGGGCGAGGGTGGATACATCAAGATCGACTACGCCGCCAAGACAGGCACGATGATCCGCAAGACCGCGAACGAACTGCAGATGCGCGAAGTCCGCGAGCAGCTCAGCTCTGGTCAAGACCTGACGGATCTGGACTGGACCGAACTCATCAATCTTGAGCCGTTGACGATTGATGATGGCGAACCGATTGTTAAAGAGATCGAAGCGTTCCTTGATGCTGTCCGTACTGGAGAGCAGCCTGCGATTGATGCGGAAGCGGGGTTCGCGAATGTGCGGACCGCTGAGCGCATTGTCGCAGCGATCCAAGTTTCACAAGGCGTTTCTTCACAGACGGCATTGTCCTAACACATACCCCGACGCATTGGACCCTGTTCCGGTGCGATTACTGTCCGTTCAACCCAAACAGTCACCTTTCCAAGACCACGCAGGATTCCCAACACATGACCGATACTCCGAACCAGGCATCAGAAGCCTCGACCCCATCACAGAACCCGCCCGCTGCACCAGAAGGGATGGCGCCTGTTGTGCAACCGGTTGCTGCTGTCGGAACCCAAGCGGACACAAAGCTCGATGCTGAGACGGAAGCGGAGATCGAAGCGGCGATGTCGGACCTGTCCGATCTCGGTGCCGCGGACGCTCCAAAGTCGTCAGGCAAAATCCGCGGCCCACGCGAAGTCCGTGGCGGTCGTGAGCACCGCACAGGTAAAGTTGTCTCCGTTGGTGCAACCGATGTCTTCGTTGAGTTCGGTCCCAAGGAACTCGGTGTCGTCGATATCCAGCAGTTCAAAGACGCGAAGCCAAACGCGGGTGATCAGCTCGAAGTCGTCGTCCAACGCTACGACGCAGGTGAGTCGCTGTACATCTGTGTGCTCCCCGGTTCAGTTCAAAAAGCGGACTGGGAGATGCTCCAGGTTGGTCAGGTGGTCGAAGCACGCGTCAGCGGCACCAACAAGGGCGGGCTCGAACTCGAAGTCGCGAATCACCGTGCGTTCATGCCTGCGTCGCAGGTTGATGTGAACCACATCGCGGATCTGGGTGTGTTTGTTGGAGAGAAGATTACTTGTGCGATCCAGAAGATCGACCGCCGTGGCGCGGGGAACATCATCTGTTCACGCCGCGAGATCCTGATGAAGGAGCGCGAGTCGGCGATGGAATCGCTCAAAGAATCGCTCAAGGTCGGTGACACGCTCGAAGGCACCGTCCGCAAGATCATGGACTTCGGCGCGTTTGTCGATCTCGGTGGTGTCGATGGGCTGATCCATATCAACGACCTTTCGCACGAACGCATCAACCACGGCGCGAAGAACATTGAACGCTTCCTCAGCGAAGGCCAAAAGGTCAGCGTGCAGATTCTCAAGCTCGACTGGGACGAGAACCGGATTGGTCTGGGGATGAAGCAACTCCAAGCGGATCCGTTCAGCGCGGTCGCGTCGGAAGTCGTCGAGGGCGCGGAAGTCAGCGGCAAAGTCACCAAGATCATGGACTTCGGCGCGTTCGTCGAGGTCGCTCCGGGTGTTGAAGGGCTCGTCCACATCTCCGAACTCGACTGGAAGCGTGTCAACGCGGTCAGCGATGTTGTGCAGGAAGGCGAAGTCGTCCAGGTCAAAGTCCTCGCGGTCAATCCTGAGGACAAGAAGATCTCGCTCTCGATCAAGCAGCTCAAAGATCGTCCGCAACAAGCCGGCGGCGGCGGTGGTCGTGGAGGACGCGGCGGTCGCGACGAAGCAATGGTTCGCGAAGAAACCCCGGAACTCCGGCGCATGCGCGAGCAAGCAAAGAAGCAGAACAAGGGCGGCTCCAAAAAGGGCGGCGGCTTGGGGAGCTCCGGAAGCATGGGTATGGGCCTCGGCGATCTGAAGCTCTAAAGCGATTCAATCACTGCTTAAAAACGACAACCGCCCGCATGCACATGTGGGCGGTTTTACTTTGTGCGAGTCAAGGTTGTTCGGGTCAGAGTCCGGTTGATCCGAAACCACCTGATCCACGATCCGTGTCTTCGAGTGAATCGACTTCGACGATGTTCGCGTGGCTGACCGGCGCGATGATGAGCTGCGCGATCCGCATGCCGTGGGTGATGTCGATCGGGTTTCTCCCGAGGTTGATCAGAGCGACGAACATCTCACCGCGATAGTCCGCATCGACGGTTCCCGGTGCGTTGGGGACGGACAAACCGTGCTTGGTTGCGAGTCCTGAGCGGGGTCTGACCTGTCCCTCGAAACCAGCGGGGATGGCGCACGCGAACCCAAGCGGGATTTTGACGATATCACCTGGGTGGACGGTGATCGTTTCGGGAACATCATGGCGGGGCAAGCACGCCGCGAGGTCCAATCCCGCGGCCAGTTGTGTCTGGTACTGCGGGATGGTCGCGCGATCATCGAGTTTCATGAACCGGACCGTCGCGACGGACTGGCCATCAGCGGGAGAAGCTTGGATTGTGGATGCAGAAGGAGTGCTCATGCCGGGACAATAGGCATGGGGCAAGGGTGTGGATGGCGGGGAGGGATGGAGTTAGACGAGTGAAAGTTCGTCGTCGCCAAGGTTTCGGCGGAGGTCGTCGATCACGCGGTTGAACGAATCGATCAGTTTCCGGGTTGACGCGATCGCGTTGTCCATCGAGGAGTTGCCTGTGACGCGCTTGAGCATGTCGTCCTGATTGATGGATGCGAGATTGCGTTCGGATACGCGCTTCGCGTCGAGGAGCGATTCGAGGAGTTTGGTCGCTTCGTCTCTGCGATGGGTGGTCTGGGAAAGGATTTGCCGTTTGTCGAGAGCACTCATGGAGTTGTTTTTGGAAGTTGATGGAGCGGATTTCTGAGTGGACAGTTCAACCGGTGAAGCATTGATAGGTTTGGCAATCGTTGACATGCGGCCTCCGTGTGTTGGCATTGCGCCTCTTCCCTTGTCCCTTCCCACCTTGTCCCCAGTGGTATCGGCCAGTATCGAAGAGGTAATTGTCGCATCTACAGTCTCTAAAGTCAAATAGGGTTGTTTCGCCTATCCAAAGTAGCATAGGTTTGGGCTGGATTTGCCCATCAAATGGGGGTTTATCGCAATGGACAATCCTTGCGCCTCTTGATGAGATTTAGTCCTCGTCGGCGTCGTCGTTGCTTGATCGAGCGGGTTTGTCGCCTTTTTTGTCCAAGAACCCCAGTTGCACGAACAAACCCAGAATCGCGACGATGATCCACACGATTGCCCACACGACGGCGGACTGATCGAGGAACTGAGGGATCTCGCCGTTGCGAGCGGTGAGCAGCGCAGTTCCCGCACCAATCCAAGCTGCGGAACCTGTCAGACTCGTCACGAGCGCTGAGGCGCGTGTCGGCATCAGCACTCCGATCAACAATCCAAGCGCGAGTCCGGCGAACATTGAGGAAAACGCGATCATCTTGTCGCGAGCTGGTCGTGCGTCGAGGTCCGCTTTGACCGTATCAACCACCCTCGTGATGAACGCACGCGAGCGTTCCGCGGCATCGAGGATGTGGTTCTTGGTCTCTTCGTCGATCAACGGCTGATCGCTCCCGGAGTTGAGCAGGTTCACAGACCGCTCAGCGGCATCGCGAGCGATCGCGTCGGTGCTGCTGTTGAGTGCGTTTGTTGCTGCATCACCGCTCTCAACAATGCTCGATTCGGTCGGGGTCAATGCGGTGTCGGTGGTTGGGTTGAAGTGCAGGAAGACCATCGCGCCGAGCAATCCCGCAGCGGCAAACGCGATCGCGGAGGTAAACGCGATGACCATGCGGAACATCGCGAGCATGACGAGCGATCCGATGATCGCGCCGACGATCAGCCCCGTGATGCCTGGGGTGATGGTGACGCCTCCGATTTGGAATGCTGGGAGTCCGGTGAGCGGGAGGATGGTGGTGCCGACGAAGGCACCGATTGCGAGTCCGAAGATGAAGAAGACTGGTTTGACGATCTGCGCTCCGAACAACCAGAGCATGAGTCCTCCTGCGAGGAGGAAGAAGAGCGGGACCGAGCCGCCTTCTGGGAGCGACTGGGCAAGCGTGATGGAAGTTTGGGAGATGGTGTGTGGGTCCATAGGATGTTCTTGGGGATTCGTGTGCGTTGCTTTCTGGGGCGCACAACCCACGGCTGGGCTGTTTGACGCGCCAAGAAGCATGAAATATCGGACAATCATACACGAATCACACAGGTTCATTGACGATCCACAGCTCGATGGGCGATAAGGTCGTATCTATGGCGAAAAAGAGCACCAAGAAGAAGTCCGTTTCCAAAGGCACCAAGGGCCGGAGCATGAAAGCGAAGAAGTCCCAAGCAGGGGTCGAATCCGCAATGGATTCTGCTGCGCTCAACGACCTTCGCAAGAAGATTGATCGCATCGACAAGAAACTCGTCGCGATGCTCAACGAGCGTGCGTCGTGCGTTGTGGAGGTGGGGGAGATCAAGCGTGGTTCAGATACCCCGATTTATGCGCCACATCGCGAAGCTCAGGTGCTCCAGAGAGCGATTGACAACAACGAAGGACCGCTCCCGAGCCGAACGATTGAAGCGATTTATCGCGAGATGATGTCTGGATCATTCGCGCTCGAGCGTGCATTGCGGATCGGGTTCCTGGGACCTCCCGGCTCGTATTCCCATCAAGCATCGGTGAAGCAATTTGGTTCGTCGGTTGAATACTCCGATCTGCGGCAGATCGCTGCGGTGTTCTCCGAAGTCCGAAGGGGGCATGTCGACTACGGCTTGGTCCCGATCGAGAACTCCATCGGTGGAGGGATTACCGAAACGCTCGATGCACTCTGGGAGAACGCGGGGAAGGTCCGCGTGTATGCAGAGATCCAGATCGGGATCCATCACATGTTCCTGAGCGATGCGGACCCAAAGCACATCCGCAGGATCCATTCGAAACCAGAAGTGTTTGCCCAGTGCAGGCAGTGGCTGAGCGCTCAGTTCCCCAATGCCGCGCTGTGTCCGGATGTCTCGACGAGCCAAGCGGTGCAGACGGCGCTGCAGGAGAACCAGACCGCGCGATCCATCGGCGCTGATCCGGGTTCCGCGTCGATCGCTTCAGAACTCGCGGGTGAGCTGTACGGATCGCCTTGTTTGTTTGAAGGGATCGAGGACAACGCGGACAACATCACGCGTTTCTATGTGATTTCCAAGGAAAAGGCAGGGCGCACTGGCGACGACAAAACCGCGATCACCTTTGTCACTGAAGACAAGCACGGGGCGCTGGTCGAGGTGCTCCAGTCGTTCCACAATGCTGGTGTGAACCTGAGCCACATCGACAAACGACCATCCGGACGCGAGAACTGGAACTACACCTTCTACATCGATGCGAATGGTCATCGGGATGATCCGGAGATGAAGACAGCGCTCAAGGACGCAAAGGTCCACTGCAAAGAAATTCATGTGCTGGGATCGTTCCCAAGATCGCAACGGATTCTGTAATCCGAACGCTGTACCAGATCCGTTTGATATCCCCAGCGTATGATTTGGGGTATGAGCACCCTCCCGACCATCTCGGTATCCATGGGCGACCCCGGCGGGGTCGGTCCAGAGGTACTGATCCGCGCACTCACAGAGAACGGGAGGCGCCGGAGCGCGCGATTTCAAATCCACGGCTCCGCTCGCGTGATGCACGAAGCGGCTGAGGTGTGCGGTGTTGATCCGTTCTGGTGGCAGGTGGATGCGAGATCCCCGCTCGCGAGCACGCTTGATGCGCACCGAGTGGTGCTCATGGACACGGATCCGCAGATGAAGGAAGAGGGGGTCGAGCTGCGATCGCCACGCAAAGCGGATCGGATTTCAGGCGCGATGAGCTACCACTGGGTCATGCAAGCGATCGAGGACACGATGCGTCCTGCTGGTGATCCGCTCAGATCCAACGCGATTGTGACGGGGCCGATCAACAAACTCGCGTGGTCCATGGCAGGGAAGAACTATCCAGGTCATACGGAGCTGATCGCCAAGACCCTCAAGCAGCGTCGGTTCGCGATGATGTTTGTCGGAGACAAACTCCGTGTGGTTCTTGCGACGGTTCACATCGCGCTCAACGACATCCGCGATGTGCTGACGATCGGGAAGGTGCATACCGCGATTGATCTTGGTCATCAGGCGTGTCTGGACCTTGGGATCAAGCGTCCACGGATCGCGGTGTGCGGGCTCAACCCGCACGCTGGGGAAGACGGGCTGATGGGTGACGAAGAGCAGCGGCTCATCAAGCCTGCGATTGACCTCGCCCGCGGCGCGGGGATTCGAGTCGAAGGTCCTTTCCCAGCGGACACGATTTACCGTCCTGCGATTGAGGGGAAATACGACCTCGTCGTTGCGATGTACCACGATCAGGGGTTGATCCCGATCAAGCTCCTTGAGCGTGATCTCGCGGTCAATATCACGCTTGGTCTTGAGGATGTCGTGCGGACATCGCCTGATCATGGGACCGCGTTTGACATCGCTGGGAAGGGGATCGCGGATCCAGGTTCGATGGCGCACGCGATTGATCTTGCTGTGAAACTCAGCTCCGCGCGGATGCACACGCATGTTTCCGCGATGAATTCCCAGACCCCGAGTTGACATGGACTTGGTTTCTGGTAGGATCGCTCACTATGAAGCCCACCTGCTGACATCACGACCCGTCATTTATTGGCTAAAAAGTGAACGATCCCGCATCTACTCGCGGTGAGCGTCGGTACAAGAGTTTCAGCTACACAGCATAACTGGATATTAAAGATGACAGAAGTCCACGAACCAACTTCGGGTGATGGGTCCGTCGCAACGCATGACGACGCTCCGCTTACACCAACGCCGAAACCAATCGACGAGAAAGATCACGCGCTGAGCGAGATGTTCGCGATCGCTCTCCCTTCGGTTGCGACGATGGCGTCCTATACGATCATGCAGTTTGTAGACAAACTGATGGTCAAGGAGATTGGTCCTGAACCTGTCTATGTCGCGGCGCAGTCCAACGGCGGGATGATGGCGTGGATGATGATGTCCTTCGTGCTCGGACTCACCGGCGTGGTCAACTCCTTCGTTTCACAGAACCTCGGCGCGGGAACACCTGAACGAGGCGCGGCGTACGCGTGGAACGGGTTGTGGATCGGGGTGATCTACTGGGTCTTGTTCATTGTGCCATGCGCGTACTTTGTGCCTGCGGTCTTTGGTTTGATCCACGAAGGTGATCTGCTGACCCTTGAAACCCAGTACGCGAAGGTCATCATGCTCGGCGCGATCGGGACGATCCTCAGCAGGGGGCTGCACCATTATTTCTACGGCATGCATCGTCCGAAGGTCGTCCTCGTCAGCGCGATCTGCGGCAATGTAACCAACATCTTCCTCAACTGGGTCCTGATCTTCGGGAATCTCGGTGCGCCTGAACTCGGTCTGATCGGCGCGGGGATCGGCACAGTCGGTGGTGGACTCGTCGAGTTCATCATCCCTATGGTGCTGTTCCTGAGTCCGAAGTATGCAATCCAGTACGGCACACGCAAAGCGTGGAAACTCTCCAAACAGTGCATGGCTGGGTTGCTCAAGGTCGGGATGGCGCCGGGACTCATGTTCGTCAATGAGATGGCTTGCTGGGCGCTGCTTATGGCATGGCTCGTTCCGATGGGAGGCGAAGCGGTCGGTGATGATCCGGTCTGGCACAACACGACGGGATGGATCGCGCTGCAGTACATGCACCTGAGTTTCATGCCTGCGGTCGGTTTATCGATTGCGACTCAAGCGGTCGTCGGGAAAGCGATGGGGATGAAGCGTCCCGACATCGCGATGGCGCGGACGAAGCTGGCGCTCAAGGTTACTGTGGGATACATGGCGACCTGTGCGTTGGTCTTTGTGCTGTTCCGTGGTCAGCTGATCAATGTCTTTATCAACGAGGACACTTCCCCTGAACTGCGTGTGACGCTGATCGCGATTGGGTCCAAGGTGATGATCGCTGCGGCGGTGTTCCAGGTATTTGACGCGATGGCAATTACGACCTCCGCTGCTCTCCGCGGCGCGGGTGACACGCTCTGGCCTGGCATAGCAACAATCGTGCTCTCGTGGGTGTGCATCATCGGGGTAGGGTTCGGGATGGTGAAGTTTGTCCCCTCGCTCGGCTCGATCGGGCCTTGGATTGGCGCGTCGTTGTTCATCATTTTGCTTGGGATTGCGCTGAGTTTCCGGTTCGTGCAAGGGAAGTGGAAGTCGATGACGCTTGTGGATTCGGATGGAGAACCCGATCTCGACCCGTTTGATGACCTGCTGGCAGACCCGACCCTGACAGGAAGCTAATCCTTTGGGGTCCAGTGGGTTGCGTTTGGCATTTGACGGGCCTAAAGTTCTAACCGCTCGAAGCGAATTCGAGCATATTGATCAGGAGAACACATGACCAACGATCCCATGGACATGGTGGTCGGCGCATCGGCCGCCGCTGCCGACGCTCAGACCGCTCTCGAGCTCTTTGCTCAAGCGAAGGAACAGCTTCAGAACGGCCAACGCGCTGAAGGTATCGAAACAATGCGATCAGCGATGGGCTCGGATCCTCAGAATCTTGAGATCGCGTTCCAACTCGCGTACCAACTCGACCTCGCGGGTGATGAAGAAGAAGCACTCTCGCTTTACGAGCGTGTGTGCGAGCATTCGCCTGCACCGATCAACGCGTTGATGAACCTCGCGGTTCTCTACGAAGATCACGGCGACTATGTCCGCGCTGAGCGTTGCTTGCGTCAGATCCTTGACACCAATCCGAACCACACACGCGCGCGTCTGTTTATGACCGATGTGCTCGCGTCCAAGGGGATGATGGTCGAGGAAGAGAACGAACGCGATGTGATGAAGCGTCGTGCGTTGCTCGATACGCCTGTGACCGACTTTGAACTGACTGTGCGTGCTCGTACATGTCTTAAGAAGATGAACATCCGCACGCTTGGAGATCTGATCCGTATCAACGAATCTGAGCTGATGAGCTACAAGAACTTCGGCGAGTCATCACTCGACGAGATCAAGCGGATGCTGAGCATCAAGGGGCTCAAGCTCGGTCAGGGACACGAGGACGCGCACCGTGTTGCTCGCCGTCAGATCCTTGAAAAGCTCAAGGGTTCAGGCAAAGAGCAACTGCTCTCCAAGCCTGTCTCTGAGCTTCAGCTCACTGTGCGTGCACGCAAGGCGCTCCAGATGCTCAATATCCAGAGCATCGGCGATCTCTGCTCACACACCGAAGCGGAACTCATGGGCGTCAAGAACTTCGGTTCGACATCGCTTGTCGAAGTTCACGAGCGTCTTGCGAACTTCGGTCTTTCGCTCCGCGTAATCGAGGACGAAGACTGATTCGGTTGATCAGAATGTTTCAAACCCCGGGAAGTCCCGGGGTTTTTTATTTGCAACTCCGGCTCGATGTTGGTACCATCCGTGCTGATGAACGCACCCATTGTGTAAATCCTGATCGTGTCTTTTCTCAAGCACAGCGGCGCTCCGGCTGAGGGCGTCCAGGAATCGGATCGGAGCATGTCGTATGCTCCGCTGCCGACAAGGATACACAATTGAAACATCATGACAAGAACGCTCGCCGGGATGGCGGGTTTCAGTGCATTCATTGCAAAGATTTCGTATCGCATCAATCGTTCGGCACAAACCAACGCAACCACTGTCCCGCGTGCTTATGGTCGCGCCATGTGGATGATCGCGTCGGTGATCGCAGATCACCTTGCGCTCAACCGATGGAGCCGATCTCGATCGCTGCTCGGAGTGATGGAGAGTGGGTGGTTATCCATAAATGCGGTGGTTGCGGGCAGCTCCGCACCAACCGCGTCGCGGGTGATGACGATGAGCTCGCGTTACTCGCGCTGGCGCTTCGTCCGTTGTCATCTCCAGCATTCCCGCTGGATCTGATGCCGAGACGGCGTATGTAACGCGCGATCAATACTTCAGATCAATACTTCAATGGAGGAAATGAAGACCGGGCATGTCCCGGTTTTTCAATGTTCTAGTCACAGTCCCGCTTGCCTGACTTGCGGAAAGCGAGTCTTCCCTCGGTGTATTCTTCCGCGCTGCCTGGGATGTCTGGGGTTTGTCCGTTTTTGTGCTGCGCGTGGAGGTCTTTGAGGTATGGGACGCACCAGCCGCACCCGGTGCCTGCTCCGAGGCATTCAGAGATCAACGACGCGACCTTTGGGTCTTCGCGAGCAAGGTAGCTATTGATCTTGACGAGCGGGACATGGAAGCACAAGCAGACATCATCGGTTGGTTTCATGCTGATCGCTCCGTTTGAGGTGGTGGGGCTGTTCGTGCTATTGTATGGGGGCATTGTGTGCTGGAATTCGAGCGATCTGGAGTCTTGATGGTTCTCTACTTTATTTTCACGGTCTTTCTCTCTGCGACGCTCTTGTTCTCGGTTCAGCCGATGGTTGCCAAGTCGTTGCTTCCGGTGTTCGGCGGGAGTTCGTCGGTCTGGACGACCTGTATGTTGTTCTATCAAACAGTGCTGCTGCTTGGATACCTGTACGCGCACTTTGTGATGAAGCGGGTTTCCCGCAGGGTACAGTTGTTCGGTCATATCGGGATGCTGGTGATCGCGTTGGTCGCGGGATATATGTTTGACTCGCCGAGCCCGCCTCCGAGTGCATCGACCTTCCCGGTCCCTTGGTTGATCTTGCAGCTCGCGTTGGTGTCCGGGTTGCCATTCTTCATGATTTCCAGCGCAGGACCTTTGGTGCAAGGTTGGTTTGCGCGGACAGGACACACGCGGTCGCACGATCCGTACTTCCTGTACGCAGCGAGCAACGCGGGGAGCTTTGTCGGTCTGCTTGCGTACCCATTCGTGATTGAGCCCAACCTCGGATTGGCAGAGCAGCGATCGTTCTGGCTCGCGGGATTCGGATTGTTTATCTTGATGAGCTTCGGTGCGATCCTGATGACGAAGAAGGGGTCGCACGAAGATCCGCACGCTCCGTCCGGAGAGGTGCTCGCGCCGTCCGGTGATGTAGACAGTGGTCCAGCGGAAGATCGTCCCATCGATTGGCGTAGGCGACTCCGTTGGACATTCTATGCGTTTGTGCCTTCATCGATGCTGCTTGGTGTCACAAGTCACCTGTCGATGGACATCGCTTCGTTCCCACTGTTGTGGGTGCTCCCGCTCGCGGTGTATTTGTTGACGATGATCGTTGCGTTCGCGGCGGACTCAAACAGATTGGTCAAGTCCCTGCGAAGACCGATGGTGATCGCGATCATCGGCGCGACAATTCTTGTGCTTGCGTCCGAAGCTCAAGCGTACGCGCCGATCAAAGCGCTCGTCGCGGTGCAGCTCCTGCTCCTCGGAGTGGTTGGATTGATGGGGCACTCGATGTTGTCTTCGGATCGGCCCAGTGCATCACACCTGACCGAGTTCTACCTCATTATGTCGATCGGTGGTGCGCTCGGAGGCGTGTTCAACGGGGTGGTCGCGCCGCTGATCTTTGAGACAACGCTTGAGTATCCAATTGTGTTGGTGTGTGCAGTTGCGTTGCTGCCTTGGAGGAAGATTGGTGAGATCGAGGATCCAAAGCTCAAGCGTCAAGCATGGATGATTCGTATTGGTCTTCCGCTGCTGAGTTTGGTGTACATGCAGGTGATGGGAAGGTTCTCGGTATCGCTTGTGGAGTGGTTGGGCATTAGTCTGGTTGACCAGACCATCGTGCTGTTTGCCATCATCATCTTTATCCCCACAGTGATGATTTACCTCGCGTGGAACGATGGGATTGCTTGCATGCTTGTGCTCGCGGTGCCGTTGAGTGCTTCGATCTATGACGATCTGACCGATCCGGACATCCATTTCCGTGGTCGGACTTTCTACGGAATCCTGAGTGTCGTCGATGAGTTTTTCTACGACATCGAGGTGAATCAGAAGATCACCTACCGGACACTGATGCACGGGACTACCAACCACGGCGTGCAGTTCCTCAACCCGGAGCTCACGCATGTGCCGCTTGGGTATTACCATGTGGACGGTCCCTGCGGCATGGCAATCCAGGCACTCAAAGAGATCCGCCCGGATGGAGCGCGCTATGGGATTGTGGGACTGGGGTCCGGCGCGATCACCGCTCACGCTCGTCCCCAGGACAGCATCAAGTACTTTGAGATTGATCCCGAGGTTGCTCATATTGCAGAGGACCCTCAGTACTTCACCTACCTGAGTGAAGCGGAGTGTCCGGTATCAGTCGATCTTGGAGATGGACGCTTGCTTCTTGAGCGAGAACGCGACGCGGGGGAAGAGAAATATGACATGGTGCTGATCGATGCGTTCAGTTCCGATTCGATCCCGGTGCACTTGCTGACAACAGAAGCGATCCAGCTGTACTACGATCGATTGACCGATGGCGGGATCGTGCTTCTTCACATCTCAAACAGGCACCTAGATCTCCAACCATTGGTGTTTAATCTGGGAGTGGATCACCAGTCGTATGTGATGATGTACGAGCAGGACATCGACGAGATCCCGGAGGACATGCTTGGGTATTGGTTCCCGTCTGTGTGGATGGCGCTCACAAAGAGCCCGCAGACCGCACAAGCGATGCTCGACGCGGGGATGTTCCAAGAGGGGGAAGCACGGTTCAAGGTTCGGATGTGGACGGATCAATATTCGAACATCCTGTCCGCGTTTAACAGATAACATCAATCGGAACCCCCAACTTGCCGATCGGATACTGCAGATGACTCAGCACTCGACACGATTAACCTACCAAACCGCCGGCGAATCGCACGGCCCCGCGCTGATTGCCACTGTCCTTGGGGTGCCTGCAGGGGTTGAGATCGATACGGAGGTCATCAATCGCGAACTGGCACGCCGTCAAGGCGGGTATGGGCGAGGCGGACGGCAGAAGCTCGAAACGGATACGGTAGAAATTCTTACCGGTGTTCGACTGGGTAAGTCCATCGGATCACCAATCACCATGCTCATCAAGAACCGAGACTCTCGGCTGGATGATCTCGAACGAACACCACCGGTGTACCGTCCTCGACCCGGACACGCGGACCTCGCGGGTTCAATCAAATGGTTGACCACCGACTGCCGAGAAACACTCGAACGCGCCAGCGCACGCGAAACCGCGGCTCGCGTTGCTGCAAGTTGTATCGGTCGGCTCATGCTCAAGCAAATTTTCGATGTTGAGGTTTTCGGATTCGTCCGCTCGATCCTCGATGCACAGACGGATGTCGAGGTTTCGCACGAACAGATGGAATCCCTCATCGCGGCGCGCGATGAATCAGCGACCTACACGCTCGATCCAAAGACGACAGAGCACCAATGCGACATCATCCGCAAGACCAAGTCCGACAAGGACACGGTTGGTGGGGATGTTGAATGCCATGTGTTCAACTGCCCTCCGGGGATTGGGTCGTCGATGAACTGGTACGAGAAACTCGATGCACGCATCGGCGGCGCGGTCATGGGAATCCAAGCGTTCAAGAGCGTGGGGATCGGGCTGGGGGCGCAGTGCTCAAAGCGGCTCGGATCAGAACTCCATGATCCGATCGCGTTTGATCCTTCAAAGGTCAACTCGCCATCACTCGGGTTTGTGCGGTCGTCCAACAATGCGGGTGGTCTCGAAGGCGGGATGACCAACGGCCAACCCATCGTCGTCACCGGCACAATGAAGCCCATCGCGACTTTGCTCAAAGGGCTTCCGAGCGTTGATTTGAACACAAAGTCACCCCAGGACTCGCAGTATGAGCGGAGCGATATCTGTGCAGTGTCCGCAGCGAGTGTGGTCATGGAGAATGTGGTCGCGTTTGAAGTCGCGTCCGCTTTCATGGACAAGTTTGGCGGCGACAGCGTCATCGAAACGCGTGGAAACTACGACGCGTTCCTTGATGTCGCACGCACGCTCCCGCTCGACCACCCGACCGATGATCCGACGGACGATCCGAGCACAGTGATTGCTTGATTTGTTCTAGTCATCCGAGATTCGAACAATCACATTTCCGCGTTTATGTCCCTTGTCCACATGGCGGTGCGCCTGCGCGATGTCCTCGAACGGATACACGCTGTCGATCGCGGGGGTCACCGCTCCGCTTTCGGCGAGATCAATCAGTGTGGTCAGCTTCTCGGGGTTGGTCATCGCGACGCCTGATTTCACACGGCGCTTGGAGAACAATGGGGTCCACACGAGTTGGAGCACTTCGGGGAGACGCATGACTGCTGGGAGGAAAGCGCCTCGCTCTGTCATGAGGTGCTTGCACTGGTTGTAGCTTGATTTGCCAACGGTTTCGTAGATCGCATCAAAGCGTTGATTTGCATCGAGCGTGCGCTTTGTAAAGTCCTCTTTCGTGTAATCAATGGTTTCATCGGCACCGAGGGATCGGACAAACTCGTGGTTCGGTCCAGAACACACCGCGGTTACATGGGCGCCGAGGTGCTTCGCGTACTGCACGCCAATGCTCCCCAGTGCGCCAGATGCGCCGACGATGAGCACGCGTTGACTTCGTTGCATTTTCCCAAGATCGCGGAGGAAGTAGAGAGCCGCGGAACCACCAAACAACAATCCCGCGGCTTGATCGGTTGTGAGCTGTTCTGGGAGGTGAGCGACGGATCTGTCCGCTTGAGCTACGACATACTCTGCATGCGCTCCCATTTTCATCTCGGTCGATCCAAGCACGCGATCCCCGATTGAGAATCCTTTGACTTCTGCGCCGAGCTCTTCGATGGTTCCGACGGCGGAGGTCCCGAGGATTTGGTTCCGTGGTTTGAAGATGCCGATCATGAATCGAGCGATGAACGAGAAGAGTGGCGAGGGGATGTTCCATGCGCGAAGCCTTGCGTCTCCCATTGTGACGGAGGTTGCGTGGACTTTGATCAGCACTTGGTCTGGTTTGATGGTTGGTCTGGAAACCTGCTTGATCTTGACCACTTCGGGCGGTCCATAGCGTTCATAAACAGCGGCGTTCATCATCTTGGTCATCGGTGGATCTCGTTCAAATATCGTGCTGAAACTGGGTGAGAGAGTTGTAGGCAGGTCGACCTATAGAGTACGAACGCGGTGCGAACATGCGGGTATTTCCTGCCGAATCAAAGGGTTGCGAGCGAATAGATTTGTGTTTGGTGGTCGAAAACCTGCTGCTGAGTCGATCTGACACACTTGCTGGGATGTGTTGTGGATCAGCGATTTCAACGCTCTCTCTCGTGTGGCGTCGCCTTCAGGCTTGACGCCATGCTCCTCAGTGCTCCCGTCTGTCTCTGAACAGGCGGGAGCATGTTTTTAGTCTGCTGCTTTGTTGATTCGCCGGAGCAGTCGGGCAGAAATCTCATCCCATTGCTCTGGGATGATCGTGTACACCGCGGTTTCACGGAAGTGGCCATCCGGCATGATGATGTGGTTCCGCATGAGTCCCTCGTAACTCGCGCCGAGTTTGAGAATCGCCGCTCGTGATCGCTCGTTGCGTGCGTCGGTCCGCAGTTCCACACGGATGGCGCCGAGGTCTTCGATCGCGTGCTTGAGCATGAGGTACTTCATCGAAGGATTGATCTTTGTTCCTCGTGATGATTTGCTGATCCAGGTTGAGCCGATTTCCAATCCGTAGTGCTCATGGCGGATGTTCATGTAGCTCGTCGATCCGACCGCTCGACCAGTCGCGTTGTCGATTACCGCAAAGACCACTGCATTGTCGCGCTGCAGTTGAAACTCGATGTACCTGCGGACCTGATTGTTGGTCACGACCGATGAACGCATCGGCATGTACATGAACACATCGGGATCGATCGCTTGGGTGATGTCGTTGCAATGGCGAAGGGAGATCGGTTCAAGCGTGACCGCATCGTTCGACAGCGTGATCGGCTCGATCCGCATCGGGTTCATTCGCTGGAAAGGGATGGTCGGATCAGTCGGGATGCTCATGCACAAGTTTAGTGCAGCACGCGGAAGACTTCCGCTTCATCGGTCAGTCCCTGGCGGACCTTCTCCATCGCGTCCACCTTCATCGGTTGGAATCCGGAATCGACCGCGGCTTCATAGAGCGTGACGCCGTCGGCGCGTTCAGCGGTGAGTCTGCGGAGGGTGTCGTTCATCAGCATCAGTTCGTGTGCCGCGAGTCGCCCCTTGTATCCGCTTCCGAAGCAGGTTTCGCACTTGGCCCCGTCGTGGGTGCCTGTCCCGTTGCACTTGGTGCAGATCCGGCGCATCAAACGCTGAGCGAGAACACCAAGCAGCGAACTGGTCACCAAGTACGGCTCAACACCAATGTCGAGCAGACGAGGGATTGCGCTTGGAGCATCGTTGGTGTGAAGCGTTGCGAGCACAAAGTGGCCGGTGAGCGATGCTTGGATCGCGAGCTGAGCGGTTTCAGGGTCACGGATTTCGCCGACGAGGATCACATCGGGGTCCTGGCGAAGCAATGAACGCAGACCGGTCGCGAAGGTGACCTGTCGTTTGACATTGACCTGCATCTGGGAGATGCCGTCGAGGTGGTACTCGACCGGGTCTTCAATCGTCATGACATTTCGGCTGGCGCGGTCAATGCGTCCGAGCGCCGCGTAGAGCGTTGTGGTTTTACCCGACCCGGTTGGGCCGGTGACGAGCAGGATCCCGTTGGGACGCTCGACGCAGTCCATGAGTTTGGTCTGCATGCTCTTGGCCATCCCGACCGCGTCGAGGTCGAGTTCTTGGTTGGACTGGTCGAGCAAACGCAGCACGATCCGCTCGCCGAAGATGGTTGGGATGACGGATAAGCGGATGTCGATCTTCTTGGACCCGATCCGCACCGTGGTTTGGCCGTCCTGAGGCGAGTGGCGGTTGGCAATGTCCAACTCCGTCATGACCTTGAGACGCGAGGAGATCGCGGGCGCGAGCGTCTGGGGAGGCGAGAACGCATCGACGAGCATGCCGTCGATGCGGAGGCGGATCGCGAGTCGTTCTTCCATCGGATGGACATGGACATCCGACGCGCCGCGGCGGAGCGCTTCAAACAGGATCATGTTCACCAATCGGATGACCGGTGTCTGGCGCGCCTGAGCGAGCAGGTCGGTCGTTTTCCCGATCGATCCCGCGGCACTCTCGATCGCGGATTGATCCAGCGGGATGTCTTCAACGATCTCGGTGACGAGATCACCACGCTGTTCAAACCCACGATTGATCAGGTTCGCGACCGCTGAGCGTGGACTCAGCACCATCCGGATGGGCGCGTCGAGTTCATCTTCGAGCATCGAGAACACGCTGGGCTGCATCGGGCGCGAGGTCGCGATGACAAACACGGGCCCATCCCGCTCGATGCACGCGACCTGCACGCTCCGAGCTTTGGTCGGATCGATGAGTTCATAGAATCGCGACGAAGATTCGGAAAGCTTGGGTTCGGGCTCAAACGCGAGCCCGGTTCGCTGCGCGAGCAGCTTGAGGGCGCTGGTCTCGTCGAGCGCGAGTGACTGGAGCATCACATCCCAAGGCTCGTCGTCCGAGCCGTCGATGGAAGCGAACGCTCTGAGTTGGTCCCCGCTGAGTTTGAGCGGCCCCAGCGCACGCGACGCGTCGTCCCATGCGTCCACGACGACGGGCGCCGCATCGCTTGCACGCGACAGCGTTCCGCCGTCCTTTCCTCGTCTTGCAAGTCCGTTGCGCTTCGCCATTGGTTTAGTCCATCGTCTCGTTTGGATCGATCATCACAGGTGAGAGCGAAGGGGTCTGTTGTGGATCGGGTGCCGCCGGGAGTTGTTCAGGATCGACCAAGAATGGGTCTTGCTCGGCTGGACTTTGAAGCGATGGCGACGCGGTGATCGTGACGCTCTGCAGGTCTGGAACCAGCGGATCAAGATTCATGTCCGCATACGGCCCTTCGCTCATGAGCTTGAGGTCGATGAAGTTCGGATCGGTCATGATCCGAGGCGTCAGGAAGACATACAGCTTGGACTGCTGATTGACCTTGGTGGTATTCTTGAACAACTCTCCGAGCAGCGGGATGTCTCCAAGCAGCGGGACCTTGATGATGGTGTCGCGTGTGTTGTCCACCGTGATCCCACCGATGACGATGGTGGAGTCTGACGGGATGGTCGCGGTGCCTTGGACGGTATTGCGGTCGCGGGGAGGAGGCGAGCCGTCGGTTCCTGATGCGGCGGTGAAGTTCGAGAGTTCGACGAAGTAATCGAGCCGGAGGAATCCGCCGTCAGAGATTGATGGAGTAACGCGAAGTGTTGTCCCCGCTTCAGCAAACCCGGCAAACGCGGTGACATTGCCTCCGTCGCCTTGTGAGATTTCTTGGTAGGGTTGTTCGGAGAGCGACACGATTTCAGACTCTTGGTTGTCGTTGACCAACAACTGCGGAGTCGAGAGGATCTGGACATCCGAGTTGGTCTGGCTCGCGTTGATGATGACCGGGATCTGGTTGGTCATAATGACCGCGGAGGTGAGTCCCGCGAGTCCGGTGTTCACGCTGCGGAGATCGCCAAAGCTTGTGCCGGCTCCGGCGCTTGAAAGCGTGTTGCCTGTCACGACCCCGAACTGTCCCGCATTGAGCTGGGACTCGATCGCGAAGTTGAAGTTCTCGGTGTCGGAGACCGAAACGATCATCGCTTGCAAGAACACCTGTGGCTTGCGACGATCCAGACGGTTGATGAGCTTCTCAAGCGCGTCTTGCTGCTTGATCGGCGCGGTGACGATGACCTGGTTGTTGTCGGGATCGCCGATGACCGAGACGATGTTGGGGTCGAACGCCGCGGTGACATCGCTGCCGCTGTTGGTTTGGCCGTAGAGACGGAAGACATCAGCATTGTTACCACCTCGACCGCTTGATGTGTTTGCAAGGAAGTCCGAGGTTCCGGTTTGTTGTTCGCCGGTGATGATCGCGGTCATGAGTTCCGCGACGACTTCCGCGTCCGAGTGATTGAGGACATAGTCCTTGATGACGACGCGTTCGTCTTCGGTCCCGAGCTCGGCCATGAGATCGCTGAGTTGTTGCTGTTGTGCTGCGGTGCCGTAGTAGATGATGTTCCCGCGTGTGGTGTCCACTACCATGACCGGGCCACCCACATTGTTGTCGCCTTGCTGGGATTGGAATCCGCCCTGGTTGTTGATGCGGATGTTGCCTTGACCGAACGGGTTCTGGGATTCATTGGAGATGGAGATGACTTCTCCAAGCCCTCGGCTCTTTGCGATGTCCGCGATCTGAGCCGCGGATGATCCGGCGAAATAGTTTTTAGGCTCGAGCGTGTTGGGGACATCAATCACATCAAGGACCGATTGCACGCGAGCAATTTCAGCATCGGTGCCTTTGAAGATCAGCGCGTTGCCCTGCGGATCGGTGGTGATCCGGTCTGCCATGTTCGAGAGCGAGGCGGAGGTCATCCCGATTGTTCCGGGGTTCCCGCCCTGATTCTGTACGACTCGGTTTTGTCCAGAGCTGTTCCCGCCGACCAATCCAACAGCGCGTTCGAGTGCTGCAGGAGCGGCGAGGTGTTCGAGCTCAAAGCGGATGTATCGTTGGTCGTCGTCGATCTTGAGGAGCTGAGCGACGAGCGTCTTCACACGCTGGATATCGCGAGGCGGCGCATTGACAATCAACACACCGAGTTCATCGATCGGCTGGAGCGGTCCGCCTTTCGCTCCCGGCGCGGTATTGGCGGCTGTTCCAAGCAACGAACTGAGCGCGGGAACAATCAACGATGGTTTGATGTTCGGAGTCGGGATAATCTCCGTGCTTGAACGCTTCGATCCAGGATCGCCGGCACGGATATCCGTGATTGGTTGGACAATCCAAAAATCAGGCACCGGTTCGTGCGAGATGGTGAAGGAGTATTGCTCGAGCATCACATCCAGCAGCTCGATCAGATCACTCTTGGGAACGCTCAGCGGAGCGTGGAACATGATCTCGCCCGCTGGTTGTCCCTTGATCACGATGTTGATGTCAAGCGCCGTTCCGACATAATCAATCAGCGTCGTGAGTTCCATAGGCTCAGAAAAAGCGCCGAAGGATACTGTTGGTTCAGTAGCAGCGGGCTTCCGAGCGTTGTTGAATGAACGGAGCGTGTTCCGCGTGTTGGTCGGTTGCTGGGTATTCACAGCTGGTTGTGCTTGCTCGTTACCCCAGTCCATGAGTGCTTCGACTTCTTCCTGCGTGGGTTCGGTCGCCGGCTCATTCGCGTCTTGTGCGAGCGAGGCTGATGAGCACAGGAGCCCTGTTAGGAGCATCGCTTGCGCGGTGTTTCGGATCATGTCTCGTAGCTCAATCACAGGCCGTACTCCATTCGAATCTCGGATTCGTTGTTGTGTCCGTTGGGTGAATCCGACTCGGAATCTAATCCGGGATGGATCCTAGACACGCCGACGAAAATCGCCGCTTTATACACTCTTTTCGGAGCGCGTCGTGGTGTGCCGTGAGTTTGATCTGGTCTGTCACGGCAAACTGTGCATTCTTTACCATCCAGATCCGGACAAAGATCTGAATCCAGGTCTGATGCCCTGTCGGAGACCGAAGCTTCTGGGACTTGAAAGGTCATGTATATCAACGGTTTATGGTCGTTCAGGGCAGCGGGGCTTCGGGGTCATCTCTGACCTCTCAGTTCAACGACCGCAGGGGCACCGGATTGCTTGATCCGGCATCAATTGCACAAAATCGTCGAATCACAGGGGCTGCGGATTCAGATCCGAGAATATCCTCGCTCAATCTGCCCCTTGTGTCCCGTCATCGTACTCGATCACGACCTTGGAGCCGTCGAACGAGATCGAATCGATCGGGAGTCTCTGAGGGATCATCTTTGAGACAATCGGAGATGGACCAGCAGGGTGCTTGATCTCGGTTTGTGCGGAAGACTCTGTGCTCGGAGTTGTGTGATGTGAAGTGTGCGAGGTGGTTTGCAACTCAGTCTGTGACCCAGTCTGCGATTCTGCTTGAGGTTCAGCTTGTGGTTCTGCGGTTCGAGTTGATGGCGCATTGAGCTCAAGGACTTTCGATTGCACTTCCTCAACACTCTTGAGAACCTCAGCAACTGATGCGCTCGGATCCGCTCCGAGATCACGACCCACTTGCTCTGCACGCGTGATCAGAGATCCCAGCCAAACCCCCGCTTGTTCGACGCGTTGGGTCAACCGATGGAGCGATCCATCGAGGAGTGCCTGGAGTTGTGATGCTTGGTTGGTGAGCTTGTCTGTTGCTTTCTCTGCGAGCGCGGAAGACATGTTGATCGACTCTTTGAGTTCCCCCGATTGCGAGCTGAGGTGCTCGAGTTTGTTGGACGCGAGTTCAATCTTGTCTTCGAGATCGGGACTGATCTCTCCGATTCGGACCGCCGCATCGTGGATCGGTCCCTGGAGCAGGTCTTTCCGTGCTTCGAGTTCATCGAGTTTTTCAGCAGAGTCAATCAGCCAAACGCCAAACTCGCCTTTGACACCTTCCGCTTGATTCTGGAGTTCGTTGAGTTGACGCAAAACACGATCAACTCCCGCGATGTGCGCCTCTCCACGCTCGACGAGGGATTCGATGCGAGAGAGCGGAGAGTCTTCAAAACAAGGGTTTTCTGGATCGATTCCAAGCGCACGCATCGCTTGTTCCGCCGCAGCTTTGACAGGCTCAATAGACTCGCTGAGCGATTGGACACGCTGATCGGTAAGCGTGCTCGCATACTCAACGCGTTCCTCGATCGTTGCTGTGGTCATCATCGCTTGCTCGACGACACGCTCAATCTGATCGTTGATGTTCTCTTGGAAGGACACCAATCGACGATCGATGATCCCGATAGTTTGCCCTCCGTGTTCCTCGGCTTCGCGCATCCGCTCCTCGATCGCGCTCATCCGCATATCAAGATCCGCGTTGATCGCATCAAGCTTCTTGGTCTGTTCATCCGCACGCTGCATCGCGACACGCGCTCGGTGTTCCGCGGCTTGTGCTCGGATCTCCGCATCCTTGACCATGTCGTCGAGCTGACTCTGGGCGCTGTCGAGCACTGTGTTCATCATCGTCTCGGCTTGACGGCGCATCGTGTCCGCGCTCGGGAGCAGGTCACGGACTTTGTCGAGCGCTTCATCTGTGCGATCAACACGCTCATCGATCATCCGCATCATTCGGATACCCGCTTGCAATCGTTTGTCGAGGGTCGTGCTGGATTCACCAGCGCGTCGGATCATCTCCTCCGCGTCCGCTGAGAAATCTTCGAGCGTTCTCCCTTGCGAGGTTGCTTGCGCGATGATCGACTTGAGCATCTCCGAGTAGCGAGCGAAGGTCCCCGCATCCATGACGCGAGGGGACAAGAACATGTCCTCGCTCGTAGGCATCGCGGCCCGCGTCCCTGATGGCTGTGGCTCAACAATGATCTCCGCTTTGCCGGATTTCAGGGTTGGATTGGATGCGGTTGTGGGGGTCTGCATATCGGTTCCTCGATCATCTGGATTCGCGGGTGGAGGCACGCGCGTAACCGACTACTTCGGCGTTTAAGACCGAATAACTCGAAAATCAACGCTGAGAGATTCGTAAGCTGAGCGGTGGTTTTGACATCACGATCAACCCACTGCGTACACTCTTGGGTGAGCAACCAACACAACAAGCCGCATGCACGACCATCCAAGAAGGTCGCTGATCTCCGAGACGCCAGCCGGGGTGAGCGATTGCAACGCGTCATGGCAGATGCCGGCGTCGGATCGCGCCGAACTTGCGAAGCACTCATCGAAGCCGGAGAGGTCACAGTCAACGGCAAGATCGAGACCGATCTCCCGATCTGGGTCGATCCAACGGTTGACCGTATCGTCGTGCAAAACAAGGTGTTACCACAATCCGAACGGTTGTTGTATGTGATGCTCAATAAACCACCACGCACACTCAGTTCTGTGAAGGATGAGCCGGGATATGACCGCCGGACGGTGACTGAACTGGTGAATCACCCCGCAGCAGCACGCTTGTTCCCTGTTGGACGGCTGGACTACGAGACCGTCGGTTTGATCCTCCTGACCAACGACGGCGAGTTGGCGAATCGGCTCACCCACCCACGCTACGGGGTCCCCAAGACCTACCGCGTCACCGTCAAAGGCAAACTCGACGAAGACGCGATCCAAGAACTTGAACGAGGGATCTTCCTCGCGCAGCGGAGCGAAGGACAAACCCACGGCGCCAAGCGGACGGCTCATGTCGAAATCAAGCTCATCGCGCAGGATCGCGACAGCACGGTGATGGAACTCACCCTCCGCGAAGGACGCAATCGCCAAGTCCGACGCATGCTCGCAGCGGTCGGATTCCCGGTCCGCAAGCTCGAACGCATCGGGATGGGACCAGTCGAGCTCAAAGGGGTCGCAAGAGGTGCTTGGAGGGAACTCACACGCGATGAGATCAAAGCGCTCAAGAAAGCAGCGGCGATGAAACTGAGCGATGAACAACAATCCCCCTCAAAGCGAGGCGGAAACACGCCGAAAGCACCCTATGTCGATCCACGATCGGGTCCCGCGAAGGGGGTTCGTCGTCGATCGATCAAGAACGCGATCAACCGCGCTTCCCAATCATCAGACGGGAAAGACGGGCGTGGGATCACAAACTCGAGCCGAGGACCACGCTCCAAAGCTCAGAAGCGCCGCACGCCGAAGGATTCCCAGTAAGATTCGATTCTGGGTCCAATGATCGGCTCCAGAAGGAAAGATTCACGCTGAGCACCGAACACGCCAACCCGACACCACCCAGCCCTCAAGAGCCGACGGATACGCAATCGGATTCGGCACCGGATTCGCCGAAGGTTGAGCCGATGTCCAATCGCTGGGGGGATGAATGGCAACGGCTGATCGCGGTCTGCCGACTCGGGATCGGAGGGCTGTACCGCTCACAGATCCCGCGTATGGCTGCGGCGATGTCCTATCGCACCATTTTCTCAATCATCCCAGTCATGGCGATCGGTCTTCTGATTTTCGGTTCGTTTGTGTCCGAGCAAGAGGTTGATTCCGGTGTCCGCCGAGTACTGGACTTCGCAGGAATCTCGCAAATCTCTGCGGGCTCTGTTTCCGAAGTGCCCGACACAATCGATCCGCCTCAATCCGATCCGGGAATAGGGGCGGAAAATGAGGCTCAGGAGCAGGACGCCGCGTCGAATATTGAGCAGCTCATCTCGGATCTCATCATCCGCGTGAACACCTCGATCCGCAATGTCCCAACGGGTTGGATCGCGATGGCTTCGTTTATCGTGCTGATTTACGCCGCGATGTCGATGCTGATCGAGATCGAAAAATCGTTCAACCAGTTATGCGCCGCGCCATCGGGTCGGCCGTGGTTGCGACGGTTGATGCTGTATTGGACGATGCTCACGCTTGGGACATTGCTGCTCGCCGCGACATTTGTGGTTGGTGATTCCCTCGCGAAATGGATCATTTCCATTTCGGGTGAGGAGGGCAACGGGGGCGCGATCGGCGCCGCGATGGCGGGGTTCGGTGTCTCGGTGCTGATCTCGACGATCCTGCTGCTGACCGCATACCTGACGATCCCAAACACCAAGATCAAGGTTCGTTCAGCGCTCGCTGGCGCGTTCATTGCCGCGATTATGTGGGAGCTTGGCAAGTCCGGATTCACGATGTACCTCAAGTCAGCAACGGGTTACACCAAGTTCTATGGATCACTCGCGATCCTCCCTCTGTTCCTGCTCTGGGTGTATGTGACTTGGGTGATCGTCCTGCTTGGAATGCAGATGACCCACGCGCTCCAGCACTTCACACGATTGGTTAACTCCGGACTCGCAGCACTCAGCGGTGAATCCGAATCCAACAAGCATGTCCTGCTCGATCCGCTGATCCTCATCGCGGTGGGGGGGCACATCGGTCAACGATTCGCAGATGGTCAGACCACCAAAGCGGATGAACTCGCGGCTGGACTCGATATCGACCCGTCCCTCGCAGCGACCCTCTTGGGTGCTTTGCACAAGGCAGGGCTGCTGAACCTGATCTCGCAGGGTGAAGACGCGGACGATGCGTATACCCTGTCGCGTCCGATGGAGCAGATCCGACTGACGGATCTGCTCAACGCAGGATCGAATCTGGACCGTCTCCGCGACCAGTCCCGTGCCAAGATTCCGGCGTCTTTCCTCGATGCGGCTCGCGCGACGATGGGACAGCAAACATTATCCGAACTTCTGCGGTGATTTTGGGATGAATCTGATTCGGATCGAACCGAACCTTTGTTCGATCCGATCGGTATAGATAAGCCCGCTGTGGTCTGATTCTCTCGCTTGTTTGGGGACCAGAAGCAGGTTTGTGCCTAGAATCAAGGTTCCTATGCAAAGAATACAGATGTCCGAATTCAGCGTATATCTCCAGCAACGCCCAGGCGAACTCGCCGGCGTGCTCGACGCGGCAAAGGCCGCCGGCGTGCAGATTTCTTCCATTTCAACTACCGAATACCAGGATCGCGGATGCGTGCGTTTGCTCGGCACTCCTGAACAATCACTCCGTGCGATGTGTGAATCACTCGTCGATGCAGGGATCGGTCCGGTCGTCGAAGCACCGGTCGTTGGTGTCGGTGTTGAAAACCGTCCAGGCATGATCCGTGATCTCTCGGTCCTCATGGCGGACAACCGAATCAACATCCGCTACTGCTACCTCATCCCCACAGCAGACGGCATCGAAGGTCCGGTCTGTGTGTTCCGATTCGATGAGCATGATCGAGCGATGGATCTGATCGACCAAGCGGATTGGCCCGCTGCGGAAGTGATTGACGATCAACCGGGTGAATCCGCCGCGTGATTCGGCTCAAATCCTCGACGCGATGCGTACACTTGCTGTATCATGCTCAATCAACTCCGTGCATGATTGAAAGGGTGATCCATGGGTATTGAAGCCGCTATCCCAACTGATAACTTCCTGACGACCCAGCTTCGGCACATCGTCAACTGGGGCAGACGCTCGAGTCTTTGGCCGATGCCTTTCGCGACCGCGTGCTGCGGGATCGAGCTCATGGCGACCGCGTCCTCGCGCTACGACATCGCTCGTTTCGGGATGGAACGCATGGCGTTCTCCCCTCGTCAAGCGGACCTGCTGATCGTTGCGGGTCGGATCTCCGTCAAGATGCTCCCAGTCCTCCAGCGGATCTATGAGCAGATGCCTGAACCCAAGTGGGTGATCTCGATGGGCGCGTGTGCATCCACCGGAGGCGTGTTTGACAGCTACGCGACGGTGCAGGGTGTCGATCAGTTCATCCCTGTTGATGTCTATGTTCCTGGATGCCCGCCGCGTCCTGAGATGCTCCTTGAGGGGATCATGGCAATCCAGCGCCATATTGATTCTGAAGGCATGCCTCCGAAAGGTGGCAAGCGTCAGCCTTTGGGTGTGGTTGTCGAACCAACCCATGCTGTGAATCCTCAACCAGTCGGGTTGTCACAGTCCTAGCGTTACGCGTTCGATACTCGATCTTTGATATTCGCAAAGGGTGCTCAGGCACCCTTGTTTTTTGCCCTTGAATTTGAGAATGGGTCTTGGGGTGTTCGAATGTTGTGGGGAGTCCAAAAAAGAACAGGCCCTCAGCAGAAGCTGAGGGCCTGGGGTGTTCGTTTCATCGAACTACCGGTATACGACCGGCGGGTCAAGTTCGAGTCACAAATCAGATACAACCGAACGGGTAAGGCAAGGTTGTATCAATCGTCGGTTTAGCGACGACGACGACCAGCGACGAGACCGCCGAGGCCGAGCATTGCGAGTGCACCTGGAGCAGGTACAACGTACTGGATCTGAAGCTGTGAGCCTTGGTCGAAGAGACCTTCAGCAGCACCAGCTTGGTCAACGAATGACTCGAAGAATTCCATTGAGAGCACGCCGTCAGCGCCGACGAAGAAGTCGAGAGCCGAAACGGTGAGGTCAAAGATGCCACCCGAGCTGTTGGACTCGGTACCTGGAGCACCGGTGCCTGATGGGGTGAGGAAGAGGACAGCTGGACCAGCTGAGTCACCGAAGGTGATGGTCATTTCGGAGAGCCATGAAGCGCCACCGGAGTCAAGACCAGCGATTTGGTTGGTGTCCCAGCCGATACCGACGACGTGAGCGTTAGCAGCGAGGTTCGCACCGATGACGGTGTTGAATGCTGAGCCTTCTTCGTCCCAAGTTTCGATACCTGAGATGTCGATGGTGACGGTTGCCAATGCGCCAGCAGGAGCTGAAGCAACGCTTTGGTAGCCGTTAGCAGCGGTGAAGTAAGGTGATGCGGTTGCAGCACCAGCGATTGCAGCGATTGCAGTGATTGCGATCTTCATTTGTTTTCTCTCTTTCGTTTGAATCAAACACACTAGCAAGAACAGGAAACACTCCCATTCTTGTCACAAACCCGGTTTTAGCCCCCACATTGGGACTGCACATCAAGTTGTTCTTGTGGTTCTCTCTTCTCTCTAGAACACACGGAACGAATGTTGTGCGGCGAGGCACTGGGTGACAGACATACCAAGCCGTTAGTAGAATAAACGAAATCCTGACCCTGTCAATAGGGTTGAACGGAATTGGGACATGAATTCTGAACATACGGACAAGTCCATATGTCCCAATAACTTCGAATTTTCTACCCAGTTTTCCTAGATTGACATTCGAGGTCGAATTTCAGCCCGAAATAGAGGTAATTATCTACTCATTCCACGCATGATCGACTTCAGGGCTGTTTCATCGAGTTTCAAAAAAAATGCTCTCATTCCAGTTATCGGACGCATTCAGGTTCATTTGTACACACATCACATCAAAGCGATTCATCTTGTCGCGGATATCCATGATGTTGAAACGAGTCGTGCGATTTGTCCATTGCCAGAACTTCCGTACATCAGCAAGGCAACTGTCTCGGGTGATGGAATCGTGTCGCGGAATCCAGACCATAGAAAAACCCCGACTGGTCGGGGTCTGAATCTATCATATGTTTTTATTGAATCGGAGACTGAATCAAAGACCTAGGTGGGAACCGGAAGTGGTCACCATTGGATCCTGTGAAGGGTCTTTATTTGCAGCCGATTTTCCGACCAATGCGACGACGGCCGTTGAGGATCTTGCGTCCGCTCTTGGTCCGCATGCGGGCACGGAAGCCTACGGTACGGCGGCGTTTGATGTTGCTGACTCGTCTTGGGTAGTGGATTGCCATCGTCAATTCTCCATCATTAGCGAGTCACAAACCGATGCGCGACTCCATTCGGGCCTCGACTGTAGCCCCCGCTCCGCGATAGGTCTAGCACCGAATCTATTGCAGATACACAATTTGAGTGTTGGACTGGTAATTGAAGCTGAATTCAGCGATACTAGAGCGGAGAGCTTCTGCGGAATCCCTGCGGGTGCTCGTTCGTCGTCCAAAAATGCTCATCAGAGCTGGACGGTGAGCGAGTGATCGTTGGAAAGGAACCGCAGCAGCTTGAGTACTTGGTTTGTGTTCGGGCTGTGCCATCGTGGCGCATCCGTTGCCTGATGACCAATGCGGAGATGCCAATGTTGAGCAACGATCAGCTTGATCAAGCACAAAAGATCCTCCATCACACCTTTGCGGATCGCGAACTTCTACAGCGAGCGTTTGTCCATGCGTCGGTGACCGATTCTCGGATCGATTCAAACGAACGGCTGGAGTTCCTGGGAGATGCGATTCTCGGGATGTTTGTGTGCGAACGAATTTTCAAGCGATACCCGGATTACCTTGAAGGGGAGATGACCAAAATCAAGTCGCATGCTGTGTCTCGTGCGACTTGTGCATCGATCGCGATAGATGTGGGTCTTGACCAACTCATACGAGTTGGCAAAGGGATGCAGACCCAGCCCAACCTTCCATCGTCACTCGCAGCAGCGATTACTGAATCCGTCATCGCGGCGTTGTATCTCGACGGCGGGATGGACGCGGTGGTTCGGTTCTTGGAGCCGTTGATTGATCCGCTCATCGAAGCCGCGGTTGAATCTGGACATCAGCACAACTTCAAAAGCGTGCTCCAGCAGCATGTCCAGAAACTCCACGGCGTTTCCCCTTCGTACCACATCATCGAAGAGAAAGGACCTGACCACGATAAACTGTTCCACATCGGGGTGCAGGTCAACGGCGAAAGCTTCGAACCAAGCTGGGGACAGTCAAAAAAACAAGCGGAACAGCAAGCGGCAATGAACGCGCTGCACGCGATGGGAGTTGTTGAGATGGACGATGAAGGCGAGCCTTTGATGGCTGAATAACACTGTCTTCAGCGACGACCATTCAGCGACGACGACGACTCACAAAGAATCCGCTGATCGCGAGGGGTGCAAGCGCGCCGGGGGTTGGTGGGGTGAGGAAGTACACAACGCTCAGCGTTGAACCCTGCCCGTAGACCGCATCGATCGCGCCATTTTCGTCGTCGAAGGATTCAAAGAGTTCAAAATCCAACATGCCGTCACTGCTGACAAAGAAGTCTAATCCAAGTGCGATGAGATCAATCATGCCTCCAGATGTGTAGCTGCCGGTCCCTGGAAATGTGTCGGGAATCCCTGGGGCAAGGTAGATTTCGTCTTCAATATTGATGTTTGCTTCTGAGAGCCATGAGCTGTTGACAGTGGAGACATAGATATCCCATGAAAGTCCGATGATGTGCGCTCCACCGAACCCAACTTGGAGTTGTGCTGATTCGTTGTCTGGATCACCGAGCCCGTCCCAGCTATTGAAACCTGAGATATCGACTGTGTTGTGTGGGATTGCACCAGCGGTGCTCATATCGAGGTACTGCAGTTCATCTGTGTTGGAGAGGTATGGGCTCGCATAAGCGGACCCTGTGATTGCTGCAAGAATGGCGATTGAACACTTCATGATGTACTCCGTATCGAAAACGAATATCAACTCTACATTCAAATCAGAATGTTATGATGACAGAGTAATCGATTTTTCTATACGAATCAATCCTAATTGAACCGCAAACTCACTGAGTTCTCGGCACCAAATCCACAACAATCGGCAAGTGATCCGTCGCGCGGGAGTCGTCGCGTTTCAAGCCGGACTCTTCGAGCACATGGTCGCTCAATCGCGCAGTGTCCAGACTCCATGAGCGGACTGGGGTCCACGCGTGGTCGTCCACCAAGAGCCAATCGAGCCTTCCAGGGGTATAGGAACTCTTTGCCTGCGTCCATGTAAGCATCGACTGAGTTCCCAGAACGGTCGTCGGGACAGGGACGAGGTCTTGGTGATCGATCCCAGCATCATCGCCCATCATTTCGAGCGGGGTGCGTGTTCCGACGAGGTTGAAATCGCCTCCAATGACGACCCCGGTATCGGGGTATTTCTCGCGGAGTTCGAGGATGAGGCCATGGATTTGGTGTGCTTGTGCGATTCGTTTGGCATCTTCGTCCGAGCCCGCTCCGCCGCAGCATTTGAGGTGGAGTGAGATGAGGATGAGGTGGTCATCATGATCGGTTTCAACAACCGCCGCGACGACCCGGCTGGGGTACTTGTCGCCGTGTGCGATAATGGGTTTGGTGATGGATTCGACGACTTTCAATCGGGTCGCGATCGCAACGCCGCTGCGGTCGTCCATCATGATGAGCGACCAGTCTTTCCCGAGGTGTTCGTCGATCCATCCGCGTACATCTTTCTGCGTGGTCTTGAACCATTCTTGATAGAGGATCGCGTCGGGATTCATCGCATCAAGCACGCGAGCGAACGGCTCAGGGTCTTTGAGCGGAGCTGAATACAGCACATTTGTGCTCATCACACGAACCCCACCTGCTGGCTTTGCAGCAATCGGATCATTGATTGGTTTGCTCTGTTCATAGCGAGGAAGCGTGGTGGTGAATGACTGGGTGCGGAGCACTTCGCCACCGATCGCGCGGTGTTCGACGACGATCGTGATCCGTCCATCGTGCTGAAGCGATGGCATGGTTGAACGATCCAGACGCATCTCGTAGCGAGGCGCGTTGTGCGTTGGGAGGAAGTAGAACCCAACATCAGCATGGCTGATTCGCTTGGTCGAGTGGTCTGTGTGAAGTCGGATGTTGGATCCGCCTTTGAGTTCCCCGAACTCTTCTCCTGCTGGAGAGATGTCGATGGTCAGGTCCACCCCTTGGGAGAGCATCATTTTCTGTCCGCTCTTAGGATCATCCGCGTTGTACAACGATCGCATCCCGGTGTTCTGGTCGCCGTCTGCGTCGATGCGGATGCGTGTCGTAAAGTTCGCGGCTTGGATTGCCTGACTCTCGTCGTACGACTCGAAACACACAAACACCTCATCGTTGTCAGCGCGGATGCCGGTCTGACCATACCAGTCAGAGAGGTCACCATCGAGGACGATCTGAGCAGGCGGAACACTCTTTGATGTTGAACTCGTAGCAGTGGTCTCATCAACGAGTTGTGTCGCTGCGCAGCCTGGGATCGTCAGGAATGTCAGAATAAGGAGTTTCGTGATCATTCCGAAGGATATGCGTTGGCTGTGTCCAAGCGATGAAGAATCTGGACGAAGGAATCTTGAATCGAGCGTCGAGAGCCAAATTTGATTGATGCTGTGAAATACTCATTGAGGGGATGGGGTTCGACTATGCTCATCAATCAAACAAAAACCCTCTGTTGATACAGGAGAACCCCATATGAACCGCACACAAACTTTGCTCGCTTCAACAATCGCACTCTCGACCCTCGGCGCTGGGCTCGCAGGCTTCGGTCTCAAAGCGGAGTTGTCCGCTGAGAGCACCTCGCTTTCATCGACACTCGAGACTGTCGAATCTCTCGAAACCACCCATTATGGAGTCGATGCGGTTCACAGTTCTGTGCTGTTCAAAATCCGTCATGGCGGTGTCGCAAACTTCTACGGCCGATTCAACAAGATTGAAGGCGATATCGAGTTCGACAAATCGGATGTCACCAACTCCTCAATGAGCATCACCATCCCAGTCTCATCTGTGGACACCAATAACAAGGACCGCGACGACCACGTCAAGAACGCGGAGTTCTTCAACGCTCGTCAATACAAGGACATCAGCTTTGAGTCCAGTTCCATCGAAGAAACCTCCGAAAAGGGTGTCTATGCACTCAAGGGAACGCTCAACTTCCACGGCGAATCCAAAGAGATCACCGCTCAACTGATCGATGTCCGCTCAGGTGAATCGCGCGGGAAACCAGTCCTCGGATTCGAAGCACGCTTCTCGATCAAACGCTCAGACTACGGCATCACCAAGTACCTCGCGGATGATCTTTCTGATAACGGCGGACTCGGCAACACCGTCGAGATCATCGTTGCGATCGAAGCCGCTGGATAACTTGCACGGATACAAACTCGAGGGACACCATGGATCCACAAGTCCAGCAACAGCTCATGATCTGGGGCGGCGCGTTCCCAGCGGGACTCGCAATCGTCATGCTCCTGATCTTCTGGTCGATCCACACACGCAAAGCGATGTGGAGCGAGGAAGAAGCGGCGGATGATCAGCCGACAAATCCGAAGCTCGGTCCGGTGTGGTTGATGCCGATTTTGATCGGTGTCGGATTCATCGGTGCGGTCAGCGCCCAGTTCCCGTCGATTGATCTTTGGCCAAACGACAACTCGTATCGGCTCCCGCACGCGGTGGTGCTTGTTGCGCTCCTCGGATTCATCGGTGCGCTTTTCCGGTTGTCGATCATTCCGATGTTCGTGCTCCGCGTGCTGACCTTTGCAGGCGTGTTCTGCGTCCTCGCGTCCGGATACCGCGGGAACGACATCGTCTTCGCGGATGACTGGGCATACTTCGGATGGATGGCGGTCGCGGGGCTCATCCCTGCACTGCTCGCAACACTCCACGAACAAAGCTCCGAATCAACTCCAGGTTGGGTCGACAGCGGATGTTGGATGCTCGTGCTTGGTGGGATGATGCCCTCGTTGTTCTTCAACGGCAGCGCAACGGGAGCAACCGTTCTTCCCGGAGTTCTCGCTGTGCTTGGACCTGCAGCAGTCGTCGGACTCATTTGCAAGCCGCTCACCCTCCAGCGCGGCGCGATCACGACATTGGTCGGCGCGGTGCTGATCGTGACCATCGGATCAACAGTCCATTCCGAGCTCCGCTCGCTCCCAGCGGCGATGCTGATGATCGGAGCGGTTGCAACAGGATTGATCCGCTTCGACGGGAAGTCCGCGATGCGGTACATCCTCGTTCGTGCGGGGATTGCTGCAGTGCTGCTCGCTGGAGCGGCGGCGTTGTCGCATCATCAGCATGATCTGATCAGCAACAACTCTGCGGATGGAGCGTACGACTCATACTTGGATTACGAATAAAAAGCACGCTCCAAGAAGGAGCGTGCTTGAGTTCTCTTTTGGTATCTAGGTCGAAACTCAGCGCCGACGACGCGACGCAACACCAAGACCAAGCAATGCAAGGGCACCAGTGCCCGGCGTTGGGATGGTGGTGAGGAGTTTGTCAGAGCCACCACCGTTGAGGCCGCGGAAACGAACTGCGAAGTCGCTGCCATCAAGACCGACGAAGCTCATGGAATCCAGTGATCCCGCATCGCTTGCGGTAATGGTGAACTGGAAGGATTCGGTGATTCCTACAGCGATGCCTCCAGCGGGATTCCCGCCTCCGGTCCAGTTTGCACCGATCGCGGCACCAGCATCGAACATCCCGAATGGGGAAGCGCTCTCAGCGCCGGTGTCGAGGAAGTCAGCGTCTGTTGTTGAGAACAGCGTCGCGGATGCACCTGCATCAGCGCTGTCGATGTTGAAGACGAAACCAGTGAGGTATCCGCCGATCGAAGCGCTGGTGGTGTTGGTGAGTGTGATGCTGAGTGTGCCGGTGTTGCCTCCATCGAAGACATACTCCAAGCCGCCAGCAAAGGCACTCCCTGTTCCACCATTGCTGGTGTTGATATCGCCTGAGATGTTCAGGGATGCTGCTGATGCAGAGGTCCCAACAAGCGCAAGCATTCCGATTGTAGGAAGGATGTAGTTTTTCATGTCTTTCTCTCTTTCTCTATCCGAAGCGGTTTCTCAATCCTGCTCCGAAGTATGTAAGCTGGTTCACAACACGACCGTCGTCATGTATTCTTTCGATGAACCTTTCGTATCCTACAGCTGATTGGATTGCGGGAAAAGAAAAAAGCCCTAAACTCTTTGTTTTATACGGTTTGTATCGTTGTCTGTGAGGACTTGGGTATATAGGCAAAATACGGAACTGTTACTTGCAATCAAAATACGAACGCAATCGTTGCTAGACTCAGCGTTATGTCTGGTTTTGACCCTCCTCTACCCATCATGCTCGGCGAGCGCGTGCTGATCCGCTCCATGTCGCACGCGGATCGTGAAGCGTTTGTTGCACTCCGCCGAGCGTCGCGCGAGCATTTAGAACGCTGGGAACCGATCCCGCCTTCGGGATTGGACCTCTACAGCAACGAAGCGTTCGATCGCGAGCTTGAAACACACAGCACCCCTGACTCCCAGCGCTGGTTGGTGTGCATGAAAGACTCCGGCGCGATCGCGGGACGCATCGCGCTGGGAAACATCGAGCGCGGCCCATTCCAGAACGGACGCTTCGGATACTGGATCGGCAGCGCCTTCGCGGGACAAGGACTGATGAGCGAAGCGCTGTCACTCGCCGTGACGCACGCGTTTGCGTCAGTGGAGAGTGGGGGGCTGGGTTTGCATCGCGTGTGCGCCAACATCATGCCGAGCAATGTCGCGTCGCGGAGGGTGCTGGAGAAGGTGGGGTTTGTGAAAGAGGGGTATTCAGCGAAATACCTGCAGATTCAGGGGGTGTGGGAAGATCATGAGCGGTGGGCGATGACCGTTGAATCGTGAGTCTGATCTGGCAAGTAAGTATGTAAATTGGTTCCGATATGATTGACACCTATTTGGTATTCTGTACACTATAAGTAAATAAACAAAATTATTTATATTCCACGAAAGGGAAATGATGATGTCAATCTCAAAGCTCACTGCCTGTCTCACGCTTGCACTGTGTACATCAGCCGCGATCTCGATTGCACCTGAACCAACCTTGTACGGTGAGGTTGGGATCCCGTTTAGTGGATTTGCAAACTCTCCATGTGCCGCGAGTGAGGATGGCCAAGTTGCATTCCGTATCACAGACGCCTCATCTGAGAATGGTGGAATGAAACTGCACAGCGTCGACATCTCAACAGGCGGAACCTTTGATCTGCTCGACTCACTGAGTATTGAGTCTTACGAGACCGGATTCGGAATGTACATCGCCGGAGACCGTGCCTATTTGCTCCCGAATCTGACGATTGTTGATATCAGTGACCCGTCAAACTTGACGGTCATTGGATCAATCTCAGAACCATTGAGCTCCAGAATCAACACGCCAAAATCCGCGGTCCAAGGCACAACGGTGTACACGCTCGCCTACGGAAGGAATGTTGATATCTACGACTGTGCGGATCCTTCTGACATCCAGTATCTCGGAAGAATTCAGCTTGACGGAGATGGTTCATTGCTCTCAGTGGACACGCTGGGTAATGACAAGCTGATCTTCGGACGCAGCTTTCGAGGGGTGAGCATCCACGATTCAAGCACGCTCGGTTCGCTGCCAATCGTGGGATCAGTCAGTGGATTCTCCTCAAACTCCATCGAAGTGAATGAAGATCTCGATGTTGCATACGCATTCCGGAGAGATACCTCGGCGCAGATCCTGACCAGTATTGATATTACTGATCCTGCAAACCCGAGCGTGCTGGGTTCACACAGTCTAAATGATTTGGGACTGTGGGCGGAATCTGGTCCGATCGCTTCGGTCGGGGACCAAATCCTCGCGATGTATGTGGAGTATGGTCAGATCGAGCTCATTGATGTGAGCGACCCAATCAACATGCTCCGGATGGATCCGATCATCGCAGAATCACAAGAAATCGCACGCGCCGATTCCGATTCATTGTTGGTGGAAACACGCACAGGAATGTCGGTGTACAACTTCATTGTCTGCGATGCGGACCTGAACGCTGACGGCTCACTGAACTTCTTGGACATCAGCGCATACCTCGCTGCATACGCCGCGATGGATCCATTGGCTGATTTTACAGACGATGGAAGCTTCAACTTCCTCGATGTCTCCGCATTCCTCGAAGCATTTTCTGCGGGCTGTCCTTAAATTGTCAGTTTAAAATTCATCCTCAAATCAAGCGATGACGAGTTGCTCACTCCCACTCAATCGTCGCCGGCGGTTTGCTCGAGATGTCGTAGACCACGCGATTCACGCCGCGGACTTCGTTGATGATCCGTGTCGAGATCCGCGCCAGCACATCGAACGGGATCCGCGCCCAGTCCGCTGTCATGAAGTCCTGCGTTTCCACGGCTCTCAGCGCGATCACACGCTCGTAGGTTCTTCCGTCACCCATCACCCCGACCGATTGGATCGGGAGCAGCACCGCGAAGACCTGGCTGGTCTTGCGATAGAGACCAGAAGCGACGATTTCTTCGAGCAGGATCTCGTCGGCATTGCGGACGATCTCGAGTTTCTCTTCCGTGATGTCCCCAAGCACACGCACCGCAAGTCCGGGGCCTGGGAATGGATGGCGCCAGACGATCGCGTCGGGGACACCAAGCACAGTCCCGAGCGCTCGGACCTCGTCCTTGAACAGCTCGCGGACAGGTTCGATGAGGTCGAATCCGAGTTCTTCTGGGAGACCACCGACATTGTGGTGGAGCTTGATGTTGGCGCTGTTCCCGGAGTGGCCGTGCCCGGATTCGATGACATCGGGGTACAGGGTTCCTTGCGCGAGGAAGTCCGCGTCTTCGATGTCGTGTGCCGCTTCTTTGAAGACCTCGATGAAGCGGTGACCGATGCGTCGGCGTTTTTCCTGTGGGTCCGAGACTTCCGCAAGATCGCTCAGGAACTCTTTCGATGCATCCACGACACGAAGGTCGATGTTGAAGTGGTCCTTGAAGGTGTGCTCGACGAGGTCGCGTTCCTTCTTGCGGAGGAGCCCGTTGTCCACGAACACGCAGGTGAGCTGATCCCCGATCGCTTTGTGCAAGAGCGCCGCGACGACAGAGGAATCGACACCTCCTGACAATCCACAGATGACCCGCTTATCGCCGACCGCTTCTTTGACTTTCCGCGCGGCTTCATCCGCGAAGTCCGCCATTTTCCAGAGTCCGGAGCATTTGCAGATTTCATACAAGAAGTTGCGGAAGATGTCCGGGCCGTGAAGCGTGTGGGTGACCTCAGGGTGGAACTGGAGACCCACAAACTTGTGGCTTGGATTCGTCGAGCGCACCCCAGCGGTGGGGCAGGTGTCCGTGCTCGCGATGATTTCCAGATCCGCGTTGTCAAGCTGGGAGACCTGATCGCCGTGGGACATCCAGACCTGTGTGGATTCCGGGATGGAGTTGAAGAGGCCTGCATCGGTGTTGTTGATGTTGAGCATCGCGCGTCCGAACTCGCGATGGTTTTCTTTCGTGAGCTTCGCGCCAAGCAAGTGGCAGCAGAGTTGCATGCCGTAGCAAATTCCAAGCACCGGGATTCCGAGTTCAAGGATCGCGGGATCCATGGTCGGCGCGCCATCGTCGGAAACCGACGCGGGACCTCCGGAGAGGATGATGCCTTTGGGTTTCATCGCTTTGAGTTCATCTGCAGTGATACTCGGCGCGACGAGCACGGAGTGGACACCAGCATCGCGGACGCGCCGGCAGATGAGCTGGGCGGTCTGGCCCCCGAAATCGAGGACAGGGACGGTTTCGTCGTGGATATGCATGTTCGGCTCCGCTGATTGGTCCGATAACTGTTCAATTTGGCTCTTTGGAGAGCTAGGGACCAGTCTAGGCACATGCTGAATCGTGGTGTGTGTTGGAACAGGACCAGAGTTTGGTCCGAATAGATGATCTGGACAGGATGGGTCGCTGTGGGCATACCATTGTCGCATGTTGAGAATCGATCGTGGGTTGCGTGTGGCAGGATTGATAGGGACACTCTTAGGAGTGCCGCTGGTGTTTGCAGGATGCATGAGCCCCAAAATAGGGTTCGATTCACCAGCACCAAACAAACGGCTCGATGCGATTGCACTCGCGGCCCAGGAGGATGACCAGGAATCGCTTGTCCAGCTCGTCAAGAAACTCAGCTCCCACGATCCGAGCGAACGAATGCTCGCGATCCGCGCACTGGAAAAGCGCGAGGGGACCACGCTTGGGTATGACCACGCCGCACCAAGATGGGAGCGGCTCGAAGCGATCAACAAGTGGCGAGAACGTGTCGGTTTATCGGACGATGATGACGATTCTGCCGATTCGCCGATGAAATCCAAGTGACGAGTTCTTGGAGCCAATCAATCAGGAATCGGAAACCCCCAACGAGTGAGAGACTACACCCTGAGAACGAGCCCGACAGACCCTCTACACAAGGAATGAACGAGATCAAGCTCATCACCGCTATGAAGAACGCTTCCACACAATCCGCTTCCCCGATTTGCGATGTCAAACCGATCAAGATCGAGTTGGTTTCTGATCCGATGTACCTCTGCGGTGCTCGTGAGTTGGTGTCTTGCATTGCCCATCGTGTGGGGTTCGGTGATATGGAATGCTCGAAGATTGCTTTGGCGCTTGATGAAGCGATGTGCAATGTGATCCGTCACGGCTACGACAAAGCGACCGATCGTCCGATCTGGGTCACCATTTATCCGCACAAGCCTGACGAGTCGTGCTTCGGCGGGATCGACATCATCATCGAGGACGAAGCGAAGCAGATCAATCCCGACACAATCCACGGGCGGGACCTCGAAGACATCAAACCCGGCGGGCTGGGTGTCCATATCATGCGTGAAGTCATGGATTCGGTTGTGTTTGAGAAGCGCGAAACCAAAGGAATGCGTCTCAAGATGAGCAAATCTGCTCCACGGCCGGATGAAGAGCCTCGGATTGGTCAAAGATCATCCGGCACAACCCATACACAACGCCAAGTTTCCTGATACCATCCCTAGTACTCCCGAATCATGCAGCCGATCCGGTGTGGGTCGGGGTTTGTGCCGGTCTGCTCGCTCATAGAGCGGCAATCCAATGATCAGGGAATGATCTGGGATAGTGAAGGGACATGATGGCTGCTTCAGATAACGATTTCATTCGCACAGAATCACCTACGCAGGGGATCACGGTTGTGACCCCGACTGAAGATATTGATATGAGCCGATCGCCGGCATTGCGGTCGGCAATCAAATCCGAGCTCAAGCCTGGATGCGAACGGCTGATCATCGATCTCTCAGGCGTGCAGTACATGGACTCCTCAGGACTCGCAACGCTCGTCGAAGCGATGCGGATTGCCAAAACCCAAGCGGTCACGCTCCATCTCGCTTCGATGACGGCAAAGGTCCGAGCTATTTTCGAAATCGCTCGTCTTGATGCGTTCTTTAGCATCAAAGACACACTTGATGAAGCGTTGGAATCCTGAGCTCTCCACCTCGGGATGGCTTTGTTCTTATGCTCGTCCACATGATCAGGGTTTGATCCGGCATATTGATCGAGAATCGATCATTTGGTCGATGCTCTGGTGGGATCCAACACTGGGACCCGTTGGACATTTCACGCTCAGCATGCGACACTATCCCCAATGAGTACCACCTCACAAGACGAAACCGAGACCAAGCTGCCTTTGCTTGTGTATCTCTTTGTGTATCCAGTCGCGATGCTTGGCCGTCGTGTGCTTGGAATCGTTTCGCATACCGGAGAGGTGTTCTACATGCTCGCGCAAGCGAGTCGATGGCTCTGGCGCGGGTTGACGCTCAAGCGGTACCGATTGGGGAAGAACGCGATCATCTCTCAGATTGTGCGGATCGGTGTGCGTTCGATCTTTATTGTGATGATCGTGTCGGGCGCCGTGGGGTTGATCCTCGCGCTCCAGCTTTCCCCTCCATTGGAAGAGTTTGGTTCGAAGGACAAGGTTGCCAACATCATCGCGGTCGCGGTGCTCCGCGAGCTTGGTCCATTGATCGGTGCGATTGTGCTGACAGGGTTTGCCGGCGCGTCCATCGCAGCGGAGATCGGCACGATGGTCGTTTCCGAAGAGATCGAAGCGCTCGAAGCACACGCACTCAATCCGGTTCGGTTCTTGGTGGTTCCTCGTGTGCTTGCGTCCACCATTTCGATGACGACGCTTGGGGTGATGTCGAGCTTTGCTGCGATTGTTTCCGCGATGGTCATCTCGATCTTGGTTCTGGGGATTCCGTACGAGACCTACATGGACAACATGTTGATGCAAGCGAAGCAGGTCGACTTCTGGACAGGAGTCGCAAAGGGCGGCGTGTTCGGGACGCTCATCGGGATCATCGCGTGCACCAACGGGCTCCGCGTGACAGGCGGCGCAGCGGGTGTGGGCCGAGCGACGACCTACACCGTCGTCGAGTGCATTGTCGCGATTGTCATTGCTGACCTTGTATTTACCGCGATCTTCTTCGCTCTTGAGTTGTTCTAAAGCGAATCAGAGTCGGTATCCGACCGGCTGATCGATCAATCCGTAGAACTCACGCAGACTTGCCATGGACACAAATCCAACCGCGCTGAGTGCTGCCATCAAGAGTGCTTCGGTTTCGTGACCTGCACCGAACAACCACGCGACGGCATACAGCGTTGGCCAAATCGCGCCGTAGCGGGAGATCCGTTCGCCCAGTTTCGAGCCTGTGCCGTGTCGTTTGGTTCTACGGACAATAAAGAGCATGAACAACACAACACAGATGCCGGGATAGATAAGTGCGGACATCGGGACGGAGTTTGGCCAAAGCCCATCGGTGCCCTTTCGGTACCACGCGAGCGCGAGGAGAAGCAGCGAGCACACCCCCCATCCGACCCCAGCAAAGATCGCGGCGCGGCGAGAGATCGGGGGTGAGCGACGACCGAGGTATTGCGCCAGTGCGACGACGACCATCGCATGGGTCATGACGAGCCAAACCGGGAGCATGAATCGCATCCAGATGTTTGGGACCAGCATGTGTCCAGCGTAGATCACGCTCAGGAGGACCATCCCCATCCCTGGCACATACTTTCCCAGCGCGTTGAAGATCAGAATCGCGACCGCGAGGACGAGGGTGAGGAGGATCGCGCCGGTGCCGAAGAAAGTCGCGCCGAGAATTGCCATCATCAACGCTCCAGCGACGGCACAGACCGCGAGTTCGAGCGATGCGGAACCATCGACGATCGGATGTCCCGGAGTCCCCAGAGCACGGTCCTTGTGCAGATCCAGCAGGTCATTGAGCGCGGCGCCGAACGCGTAAAGACCGAGTCCGACGAGCAATCCTCCAGTGAGAGCGGCCCAGAGTGGTTCTTGACTGAGATATGCAGGGAGATGTTCGTTTGGGGTGGTTCTCGACCACAGAATCACGAACCACAGGTTCCCCACAGCACCAAACCCGGTCGTGACTCGGGTGAGTTTGAGCATCGGCGCGGCTTTTCGAACCCAGTAGAGCATCGACCAATGGTAGCAATTCCATCATCGGGTGGGTCTACCATTCCCTCCTATGTCTCCACATGCTTCCAATCAGTCCAGACGACCAGGCCCATGCGCGATTGTGGTGTCGCGGTACAACGACACGATCACCTCCGTGATGCTTGATGGCGCGGTCAGCGCATACACCCAAGCGGGTGGATCCCCCGATTCGCTCGCGGTTCTCGAAGCTCCGGGCGCGTTCGAACTTGTGTCGATCGCGAGTGTGCTCGCTGAGTCAGGGATGTACGAATCGGTTGTGTGTTTGGGTTGCGTCATCAAGGGAGAGACTTCGCACGATGTGCATATCTCCAATGCGGTTGCCAATGGATGCGCGGAGATCTCGATCAAGACCGGGGTGCCTGTCGCGTTTGGTGTGCTGACAACCAATACGATCGAGCAAGCAATCGAGCGAGCTGGTGGTCGCGTCGGGAACAAGGGTGCTGAAGCGATGGGCGCGGTGCTTGGTGCCGCAGGCGCGATTGCTGAGATTCACAAAGCGAAAGAGACGAACAATCCGGGGTTCCGTTACGCTCCGGGATTTGATGTACCTGATAAAGCTTCATCAGCGAGCGAGGGATTGTAAAGCATGGGTTCACCACGAGACATCCGCAGGCTCACACTGATGGCGCTGTACCAGCTCGACGCGCGTGCTGGACTTGATACCGAACTGATCCGCAGCTCGCTCGACGACACGGATACCTTCCTGAGCGAGGGTTTGAGCTTCGCGGATCCATCTTCCAAGCTCAGCGAGCGTGATCGGGATCGTGCGTTTGAAGCGGCGGTGGGGGCGTTTGCGAACATCGAAGCCGCGGACGCGGAGTTCAACGAGTTGTCCGAAGAATGGTCGGTGCATCGGATGCCTGCGGTGGATCGAGCGATCCTTCGGCTGGCGCATTACGAGATGACGATGATCGAAGATCCCAAACCCAAAGCGAGCGTGAACGAAGCGATCGAGCTTGCGAAGCAGTTCTCGACCGCTGAATCCCCAGGGTTTGTCAACGGCTTGCTCGATAAAGTGCTCAAGCGAGTGCTGGCGCAAGCGGATCAAGCCGCCGCGGGATCAGCAGAGCACTGAGAGGGGACTGATCCATGGCGATCTTCAGAAAGACACTCGACAAACTCAAAGCAGGGCTCGGCAAGACCCGCCAGACCTTCGTGTCCTCGCTCAGATCCGTGCTCTCTGGGAAGCAGCTCGACGATGCGCTCATCGCTGAGATTGAGAAACGATTGATCGAATCCGATGTCGGCGTCAGCGCGACACGCAAGCTTATCGACGGCATCAAAGCGGATTACAAAGCGGGCACGCTCACCAAAGGTGAGGATGTCATTGAGTACCTCAAGACGGAACTCAAATCGATGTGGCCTGAGCAGGATCGTTCGCTCAATACGACGGACATCAAGCCGATGGTCATCCTGATGACTGGCGTCAATGGTGTTGGCAAAACGACTTCCATCTCCAAACTCTGCAAACAACTCACCGGCGAAGGCAAGACAGTGTTGCTCGGCGCGTGTGATACCTTTCGCGCCGGAGCCGTGCGTCAGCTCGAGATCTGGGGGGAGCGATTGGGTGTGGAAGTTGTGAAGGGGCAGCAGGGCGGAGATCCCGCAGCGGTCGCGTTTGATGCGTGCAGCGCCGCGGTCGCTCGCGGAGTGGATGTGCTGATTTTGGACACGGCCGGTCGTTTGCACACGCAAGCGGGGTTGATGGATCAGCTTTCGAAAATCCGTCGTGTGATTGATAAGCAGATTCCGGGTGGGCCGCATGAGACGCTGTTGGTGCTCGATGCAACCAGCGGACAGAACGCGCTCCGCCAAGCGGAGGAGTTCAATGCAGCGGCGGGAGTGACCGGCATCTTCCTAAGTAAGCTTGATGGTACTGCGAGAGGCGGAATTGTGGTCGCGATTCGTGATGCGACCCAGATCCCGGTGAAGTTCATTGGGTTGGGGGAGACCCCTGAAGATGTGGAACTCTTTGATCCAGAACGATTTGTGGAAGCAATGTTTGCGCTCGATTGAGCCTTCTGGACGGGCATTGTTCGTGTCGATTTGATGAATATTTATAATTAATCTGTAATAATATTGGTAATTTGGGTAGTATTGGTACTGGAAATCAGCTGGTTGGCTGATGGACGATACCTGATATGCATCATTTGGAGGAAGAGAGAAATGAAGAACACAATGCTTGCAGTTGCTGGTGTTATCGCAGTTGCTTCAGCCGCGTCCGGCTTGAATGCTGCGGAAACAACCGTTGCACAGTTTAACATCCACGACCACCCACAAGGGAACCTGGTTCCACCAACATACGCGCTGCGTATGGACAATGTCTTTGGTGCTTTCAACGCGACATTCAGCGCTGACACCTACAACAACACCACACTGACTGTTGTTCAAGATACTGTTACCAACGATCTGTATGTCGACATCGCAGGCACCCTGTTCGGTGGCGAAGACCTCGGCGGATCATGGGGCACCACCTTCGATCTCGAAGTTGACTTCCGCTACGCAGCGAATGTTGTCGCAACCGCGAGCGGTTGGGCAATCGACGGCTTCTCACTGCTCAACTCGGGAACCATGACTCGTTCGGACACCAACGAGACCACCACTTGGTACGGCATGACCGATGCGACTGGGATGAACGGTCCTGTCGGCAACGCGTTCACTTTCGCAGCTGACGGTTGGAGAATCGATAACGATGACTCCACATGGGTCGGCCGCGGCTGGCTCACTGAGAACATGGAAGACACCGCTTCTGCTGCACCAGCACAAGACTGGTTCTTCACAGCGACTGTTCCGAGCCCGGCTGGTGCTTCGTTGTTCGGCCTTGCAGGACTTGCTGCGATGCGTCGTCGTCGCTAATTGATAAACCTCATCTGTAGTTGACCCAATGAACGCCCTCGAAAGAGGGCGTTTGTTTTTGCCCAGTTCCGTTGATCGCAAGCAACTGGATCGCAGGTCGATGTTCCTATCAATAGCAAGTACTGAGAACACTCTTGGACCGTCCGATAATAGTTTTGAGGGTAAAATTCCCTGTGTTTCTGGGCGTTTTGGGGAGAATTCTCTAGAGTTCGATTCGCTAGACAATTAGACTACCCCAAGAGAGAAAGGCGATCGTTGTTTGATCGCTTGGTTTGTATTTGATTCGAGAGAGAGAAACACATGAAAGAACAACTTTTGAAAGTTGCAGGCGGATTCCTCGCCCTCGGTATGGTCGCGGCATCGTCCGCGAATGCTGGTGGTCTGGTCATCGCTGAGTTTGAACTCGGTGATCACCCAGATGGGAGTGCGGCGCTGCCTTACTACGGATTGCGTTTGGACAATATTCTTGCTCCAGGTGTTGTCACGCTGAGCATGGATCACCACAACAACACACGCATGACGGTCATCGAAGACAACGGCGTGCTTTCCATGCACATCACCGGCACGCTTTACGGCGGAGAGATCAGCGGGAATGCGTATGTTGATGCACAGAGCTATGAGGTGGACTTCACCTACGCGCTCAATGTCTCCGACGCCGGGAACGGATGGGAAGTCAATGGGTTTGATGCCGGGAACACCGGGACACTGACGAACCTGGATACCCAGGCGGTCACCGATCTGTACTCCAAAGAGAACGGCGCTGGCCTTGTCTTTGCAATGCTCGCTGATGGACACCGTTTGAGTGGTGACAGCTCCAGCTGGGTCGGTCGCGGGTGGCTCACCACCAACGACGACGGCTCAATGCCTGCCTCCGGTTCACAAGACTGGTTGTTTACTGCAAACAAGGTTCCCGCTCCATCGGGAATCGCGGTTCTTGGATTGGGTGGCATGATCGCAACCCGCCGTCGCCGCTGATCGATCCCCGCAAGGGGTTTCGAACTCCAATCAAAGATGAAGGCACATCCTGCACAGGGGTGTGCCTTTTTTTGCGATCATGTACAGACGCTAGAGATCGTCCATCCAACTCCATAAGGATGCTCTTGCTTGTTCTTGTGTCGGATCGAGGACGCTCTCTGTGATTGTGTTGTACTCGGCGCGTCGGGAGCGTTGTTCGGGAGTGAACGGTGGATCCATGATGTTCACGATCAGCAAGCCGATCAGGTCGCGTTGTTGTTGATCTGCACTGGGCATCGCGTCGCGGAGATATGGAAGCAGTTCGGGACCGAATCCACCCAATGCGAATGAGCAGAACTTTGCATCTTCTCGTAGATCGTTATCGCGGAGGTGGGGGATGAGGATTTGCGAGGCGCGTTCAACCGCGTCTGCGACGCCTGCTCTTCCGAGGATGTACGCGGCGAGCAGTCGTTGTTGGGGATCGTCGCTTTCCATAGCGGCTTTGAGTTCTCTTGACCATTCGTGCGCGATCGGGATGAGCTTGGACACCCCGAACTGCGCGTTGTAGTAGACGAGCCCTCGTCGTCGTGGACGATCAATCGGTGTGGTGTCGTCGCGGAGTCCCTCGATGGTGACGCGGATGAGGTCTTCGGTGATCGGGTAGTCTTTGACAGGCGAGCCATCAGAAGATCTGGAACGGATCCAGATGTGTTGGCAGATGACCTGGCGGATCTGCCAATCCTCATGATTGAGCGCAGCATACAGATACTCCGGAGTCAGATCAGGATGCGTCCAGAAGTACTCTGATGCTTTTTGCATGTTCCTGCGGATGTCGTCGTCGCGGAACTGATCGAGAAGCTCATCGAGGGTGTTCGCGTAGCTGAAGGTCTGCGTGCAGTTGGTGGGTTCGACCTGTCCCTGTGCATGGAGGGTCAGCAGCGCAAGGGTTGATAGAGCAAAGATTCGGTGCATACCTGCCAATCGGCATGTTGCGTTCGATCGCTCCATTGGGCGGATTTCTTGGGGTTGACTTCTTTTGACAACCTCGCCGGGATTGATTATCCGTCGCCCCGTGCTTCGTATTCGGATTCGAACTCTTCTGCGAATAACACTGGGCCTGGGATTTCCTCTTTCCAGGGTTGGTTGCTCGTGAGTTCGCGAGCGATCTTGCGTCCTTCAATCACAGATCGGCGTTCAGAGTCTCGATCCGGGATGGTTTCTGGGTTGTGCTCCGCGTTGGGATCGAGCTGGGTGACATGGAGTGTTTGGGTCGGGAACGCGAACTCCACGCCGAGCCGATCCGCGAGGCGGACCACGTCGAGCATGAAGCGGTGTTTTTCGCGGAGCTCGATCGACCAGTCGGGGCACTCGAAGAAGATGTAGACCAGAATGTCGAGCGAGTGGGCGCCGAAGCTGTTGAGCCAGACATGGTAATAGTCTTTGCGGGTGTATGGATGGAGCTTGACGATCTCGCGGATTCCGGCGCAGAACGCTTCGATTTTGTCGGGATGCGTGTCGTAGGTCACATTGAGTTTGGTGGTGAATCGTCGGTATTGTCGCCGACCGTAGTTGTCGACGGTCGCGCGGACGAGTGTTGCGTTGGGGACGGTGACGAGGGAGTTGTAGAAAGTACGGATTCGGGTTGAGCGGAATCCGAGGTCTTCGACGGTGCCTTCGGTGTCGTTGACGACGACCCAGTCTCCGATCTCGAATGGTCGATCGAGGATGACCGCGATGGATCCGAATAGGTTTTCGATGGTATCCTTTGCCGCGAATGCAAACGCTAGACCACCGATCCCGAGTCCTGTGAGCAGGGGCATGATCTCGATCTGGAACGCGTTGGCGATGTAGATCAAACCAATCGCGGCGAGGAAGACCTTTGCGGTCCGTTTAACCATCGGGACGAGGAGGTCGTCGAACTTGGTTTCGGTTTTCGATGCTTGTGCGGAGAGCCAATCCCCGACCAGATCGGTGACTCTGAACGCGGCCCAGACCATCGAGATCATGAAGAACAGACGCACCGCGACCAGCAGCACCGGAACGACAGCGGTGGGGAGGAGTCCTTGGTCGAGCGCGAGGTACCAGATCCCTGATGCGGCGAGCAGACCGAATGGGCGCACGGCTCTGCCGAGGGATTCCTTCTCGACCTCCTTGCCTCGCTTGGTTTCGAAGCGGTGCCAACCTGAGCGGAGGATGCCTCGGACGATTTGATCCGCGACCATCCCGATGAAAATGACGACAAGAATCCCGATCCACTGCCAGAGTTCCATCCAGAGGAAGAGTTCGCCTTTGAGCGAGTTGGGGACCTTGCTGCGGATGCGTTGGCTGAGTGTCTGAGTGGTTTCCGTATCCACGACTGGGGTTTCGCCTTCGGTCGCGATCCAGAAGGAGTGGATGTTTTCGATGGTTGAGCGGGAGAATCGCCAGGATCCTTCGTCGTCTTTGGTGATGAGGATCTCGGCTTGGTCGTATTTTTGTGACCACGCAAGGTGGCGCAGAGAGCGGCTGGTGTTGGGGTAGAAGATATAGGTGTCCGAGTCCGTCACCGATTTGGGATGATCTGAGTAATCGATGAATTCCAGCCGATTGAGGACCTCGTAGAGCTCATATGCGGCGGTCGTCTTTGCAGAATCGAGCAATCCAGGCGGAAAATCGATACTCCGGAGCGCGTCGTTGAGTCCTTCTGGTGCTGAGGTGATGCCGGTCAAGAAGGTATGGAGGGTCTGTCGAGGCGATTCGAGCCCATTTTCGGGGGTTGGGGTCGATTCGTGCGTGGTGTCTGCTGGTTCAGAGGTCGAATCTTGGGCAAATGTGGGGCTCACCCAAGCGGCGGAGACCATGAACAGGACAACGGTCCAGATCGCGAGTTTTGGGACAGGAATTCGATGGGTTTTTTGGTTCATCACGCCTTCATGCTAGGCAATAGACGATCGGGTGCCCTATCGTTTGGGCCCAACGGGGCGCGTGTGGAACGCGCTCCGGATTAGAGCGAATCACGCGATTTCACCGAAAGGAAAGCGCTATGGCAGCTGGAACAAAGGGCACCATCACGCAGGTCATCGGATCAACATTCGATGCACAGTTCCCAGAGGGCGACCTGCCCGATATCTACAACGCGGTTTATGTCGAGTTTGAACTCGGTGGAAACGCGGTCAAGCTGACCGGTGAGGTCCAGCAGCACCTTGGCGGCGGACGCGTCCGTGCCGTGGCGCTGGGTACGACCGACGGTCTTTCACGCGGTATGGCGATCACCGACCTCGGTGCTCCAGTGTCCGTTCCGGTTGGTGAAGCGGTCCTCGGACGCGTCTTCAACCTGCTCGGCGACCCGATCGACAACAAACCAGCACTCGAAGGCGCGAAGCGGATGCCTATCCACCGCGATCCACCTGAGTTCTCCTCACTCAACCCTCGTACCGAGATTCTTCCGACCGGTATTAAGGTCGTTGACCTCCTCTGCCCGTTTGTGCGTGGTGGTAAGATCGGCCTCTTCGGTGGTGCGGGTGTGGGCAAGACCGTTATTATTCAGGAAATGATCGCTCGCGTTGCTCGCGAGTTCGGTGGTTACTCCGTGTTCTGTGGTGTGGGCGAACGCACACGCGAAGGGAACGACCTCTGGCGCGAAATGTCAGAAGCAGAGTTCACTGAAGAATCAGGCAAGACCGCGTATGTCATCGACAAGGTGGCGATGGTCTTCGGTCAGATGAACGAACCTCCGGGATCGCGTCTGCGTGTTGCACTCTCCGGCCTGACCATGGCGGAAGAGTTCCGTGACGAATCCGGTAAAGAAACCATGATGTTCGTGGACAACATCTTCCGCTTTACCCAAGCGGGTTCTGAGGTGTCCGCGCTTCTCGGCCGTATGCCTTCAGCGGTGGGTTACCAGCCAACCCTGTCCACCGAAATGGGTCAGCTCCAGGAACGCATTACTTCGACTGCAAAGGGTGCGATCACCTCCGTGCAGGCGATCTATGTTCCTGCGGACGACCTTACTGACCCTGCACCAGCGACCGCGTTTGCTCACCTCGATGCGTTCGTGGTTCTTGAGCGTTCGATTGCTGAAAAGGGTATCTTCCCTGCGGTTGACCCGCTCTCATCGACGTCTCGTATTCTTGATCCGGGTATCATCGGTGAGCGTCACTACGCTGTTGCTCAGCGTGTGCAGAAGATCCTTCAGCGTTACAAAGACCTCCAAGACATCATCGCGATTCTTGGTGTGGACGAGCTTTCGGACGAGGACAAGCAGATCGTGGGGCGTGCTCGCCGCATCGAACGCTTCCTTTCCCAGCCGTTCTATGTTGCTGAAGTGTTCACTGGTTTCCCAGGTATCTACACCTCGCTCGAAGAGTCGATCGATTCGTTCGAGCGTCTGTGTGACGGCGAAGGCGATGACCTTCCAGAATCGGCATTCATGTATGTCGGTACCATCGACGACGCTCGCGCGAAGGCAGAGAAAGCCGCCGCAGCTGCTGGCTAAGTCAGCAATTGTCCGTTCAAATAAGAACACCCGCTTCGGCGGGTGTTTTTTTATTGACTCGTAGTGTTCGTTACTTGGATTCGGATTCTTGCTCGATGGTCCAGCTGAGTTCTTCGCCTCGGCAGTCGATGTGGATGCAGAAGAAACCTGGTCCACCATCGGCGCCGGTGTTCTCGTGTTTGTTGACCATCGGCCAGATGATCTCGCGGTCGGTGTTGGGGACGGGGAGTGAATCGAGTTCGGAGAGTTCGTGCCAGACGAGTTCGCCCTCGTTCATATGTCCATCGACGACCTCGACCGGGACCATGACGCGGTAGTAGAACAGCAACCAGTGGGTCTTGCCTTCGAATGCGGTCTCTGCGATGAGCCCGACCAAGCGGATGTCGTTGATATCCACATGGATCCCCGCTTCTTCCATGATCTCGCGCTGGGCGCACTGAGCGGGGGATTCGCCGAGGTGCATCTCAAGCTTCCCACCGATTGGGGAGCAGAGTCCTTTGTTGGGCGCTTTGATCCTATGGAGGAGCAGGATGCGTCCATCCTTGTCGCGGAGATCGCACAAGCATGCGAGCTTATACGGCAGCGCACTGTTCGCAGGGTCCTCGGTCATTCCGGGTAAGATATTGGCGGCATCACTCATGAACTACGGTAGGCACGCATGAGCGATGAACCCGATTCGAGCTACGCAGGGATCTCGCAGCTGTACGCTGCGAGGATTCCTCCAGAGGTGACGGCGGGCTCGAAGTGTTCTTCTCGGACCATCTTGTACTCAGGATGGTTAAAGAAACGCTCCATTGTTGATTGATCTGGGAAGGACAGCACGAAGACGCGGTTGTGGGGGTGGTCCGCGTGTCCCTGGAGCATGGTGTCGATGGTGTAGTCATAGCGGAAGTATCCGCCGTGGTCTTTGAGGATCGGGGTCATCCCGGCGCGGTATTGGTTGTATCCGTCTTGGTTGTTGACATGAAGGCAGACGAGGATCTCATAGCGTGTTTGATTGGTCATCTTGGTTGTACGAGTGCTCTTGGTCGGGGTTCTTGTTTTTGGATTGTTTCTTTGATCCTTGGTACAACTCGTAGCTCAGGAGTCGGCACTCGATTTGCGCATTGAAGAAGATGTGGCGAGCGGAGGTCTTGAGTCGGATCTCGTGTGAAAGCGCTCGGCTTCCAGTGAACACATGACCCATGTATCCTTTGCAGTTGGTCTTGAAGAAGTCGCCAATCTCTCGGTAGGTTTGTTGGAGTTCGCTTGTGTCACCCAGTCGCAAACCGTATTCAGGATTGAGGATGACATGACCGGATTCATCTTCTTCGAGTTGCGGGACATGGGTATCCATGAAATCACAGGTCTCGAAATCGATCAGGTGCTCAACTCCGGCGGTTTGAGCGTTTTTCATCGCCGCCTCGATCGCGCGTGGGTCGTTGTCGGTCGCGACAATCGGCATTGGTTCGGCGAGGACCGGCTTGGATTTGCGTGCTTCCTTGCGCATTGATATGTAGGAATCGTCGATGTCCAGTGCGGTGTGCAGGGCGCTTGCATCGCTGCGGAGGAGTCCTGGTGCGCGTCCGGATGCGATGAGCGCCGCTTCGATCGCGAGGGTTCCTGACCCACACATCGGGTTTACGAATGGAGTGGTGCCGTCGTATCCCGCTGCGAGGAGCACGGCGGCCGCGAGGGTTTCCCGCATCGGTGCGTCGTGTGGCATTTTGCGGTATCCACGATCGGACAAGCGGATGCCATTGGTGTTGAGGTAGATCCATGCGCGATCGTTCTTCCAGACGAGATGGATGACAACGCACGAGCGGTCGGGTCCGGTGTCAGGGCGCGCCCCGGTTTTGGACTTTATCCGATCGACGATCATGTCTTTCAGGAGCAGATTAGGGTACATCGAGTTGTCCACGCTTCGGTGCTCGATGTTGGATGTGATGGTGAAATAGGAATCGTTGTCGATCAGGTCTTCCCAAGGGAACGCGCTCGCTTGTTTCGCGAGCGCGTCGAGTGATGGGCAGCGGAATCGAGACAGCAACCAGAAGGTGTGGTGCGCGGTGCGGAGGTGGAGGTTCAGTCGGAGGCAGTCTTCAAGATTGGCTCCGATGTGGACCGCGACATGGTCTTCTTCTTGGATCTCGTATCCGAGTGCTTGGACCTCCGCTTTGAGGAAGGGGGTGACATGCTCGGCGCAGGTGATCCTTGTGAGCCGTTTTTTGGTTGGGTCGATCTGGCTCATTTTCTCGGCTCGCATCGGGGTTGGCGTGTGCATAAGAGTAGGGGGGGAATCGTATCAACCCTACCGCGTCAAGCCGTGCTGTGAGGAGAATGGTTTACGAATGAATCAGGGGCATCCCGCGCCGTAGACGCTGAGGTACTCACTGATGTCCAGAAAGTTGAATGAACCGTCTTCTGTGAGATCAGCACTTGGGTTCTGTGAGCTGAACGCGGCGATGAACGCGCTGATATCAAGGAAGTTGAGGGTTCCCAGCGGCTCAGCGAAGTCTGCAGCGGAACATCCCGTGAACTCTGGGTTGTGCTGAAGGACCATGAATCCGTATGCGGGGATCTGCAGCGTAGTTTGCTGTGAGAATCCATCGTGAGGGGTGGGTTCGCTCTGGAAGGTTCCCGAGGTACCAACTCCGTTGCCGTCGTATTCGACCGCGTCGTTGTTGATAAGCACGCCCCAGTCTCCTGCTCGTGGGAGACCGATGGTGTACTCGTTGTGGGTTGTTGCGGAGAAGTTCCCGATCACGACATACGACCGGCCGTCATCTCCCGAACGCTCGAACGCGATGAGATCCGCGCCGTCGTTGACATGGAAGATGTCGATCGCGCTGTTTGCAAAGAGCGCAGGCTTGGTTGTTCGGAGCGCGATGAGGTCGCGGTAGAACGCGAATACCCCTGCGTTGGAGGCTTTGTGCGACCAGTCGATTCTGTTTGCTTCCCAGCCGTCGTCTTCGAGCCATTCGGTGCCTTGGAGGATCCCTGGGACACCTTTGGACATGATGGTGATGCCGTTTCCGAGTGTTTGGAGACCGCGAGCTTCGTCGTTGTTGCTTGGAAGTACGGGATCGAACTGACGGACCGCGCGTTCGTGGTTGTTGAGGGGCCACGCGTCGTCGTGGAGTTCGAAGTAGTTGAACGCTTTGTCCGCGGTTGCGCCGTTGGTGCCGTCGAGTGCGGCGGCGAGTGAACCCATGTTTGGATTCCCGCCGAGTCCTTCCGCGAAGATCGCGCCGCGGATGGAGTCTTTGTATGCGTTGTGGTACTGCGCGTCGAAGCCGATCCCGAAGGAGGTGTCTCCGACGGTCCATGTGTCGTCGTCGTATTTTTCAGCGATGGTGTGCTTGTCGGCATAACGCTGATCGATCAGGTCGTTCATGCCACGCATGATGACCTGTCCCGCGAGGTACTGGGGGGTCCATCCGGAATCAACCATCGACATCACGGCATCGACGCGGTATCCATCAAGTCGGTAATCCCCCATAAAGAGGTTGATGCTATCGAGGAAGTACTCGCGGACTTCTGGTGTGTTGTAATCGTGTTGTGCGCCCCAAGGTGTATCGACGACGGGGTTATCGAAGTAGATTTGTGAGCCGTCGTAGTTCCAGAGGTAGTTTTCATTGCCGTCGAAGTGGTTCCAGACGATATCGAGGAGGACGGCGATCCCTCGCTCGTGGAGCGCATCGACCATTGCTTTGAAGTCGTCCACATCACCCAGTGCGCTTTCGATCGCGTGGGCGCTGATGGGGTTGTAGCCTCCAGAGTGTGATCCTGGGAACTCGTTGATTGGGTTGAGCATGACCGCATTGACACCGAGGTCCGCGAGGTGATCTACGCGGGCCGCGACATCGATGTAGCGTGATGGGTTTGGGGCGCTGCCCATTGGGTCGTTGCGTCCTGCGAAACTCCCGACATGGAGTTGGTAGATCACCATCTCCTCGAACGGTGCGGGGCTGAATCCCTCGGTGTTCCATTCATACGAGTCTTGATCGATGATCAAGGAGTTGTAGTTGTCCGATGGAATGAGGAGCTGCGCGTTGGCGTCTGGTTTCCATGTGGAGGTGCCGAAGAAGTACTTGTACATCTGACCGGCTTGCGCACCAGGGACAAACGCTACGAAATCTTCCCCTACTCGGCTCATGGGATTGAGGAGCGACCAGTCATTGAACTCGCCTCGCACTCGGCAGGTTGCTTGGTTGGGGGACCAGACTTTGAAGACCACGCCACCGGTCACAGGGGTTGCGCCGCGTGGCGCGTGCTCGAAGGTCGTCGAGTCGATGACAAACGCGGCTCCTGCTTGGTCGTCGCGGACGCCGTCGGGTCCGAGGTAATCGGTGTCCGATCCATCTTGGATCTCGATGGTGTAGGTCATGGATGTCGCAACAGTCGCGGGGATAGACGCTTCCCAGATGTCATATGGGCCGCGCTGCGCGATGATGGATGCGGGAGATGATTGTGCTGATCCGTCGTCCCAGAGTACCTGTGCGTTTGTGAGATCGTCTTTGTAGGACTGGAATCGGACGGTGAATGCTTCGCCGTTGATCGGAACGCGGGGTGTGCGGTCATAGGACTGGGCATGGCTGAGCCCGTCCCATTCAACGATGTTGTCTTGTGTTGCAGCGCAGAGTTGGCTGGTAGTGATGCTTGCGAGAAGTAGGGCTGAATACGAACGCATGGGTGGAGACTCCAACTCAAAAATTGATCAATGATGTTCCGGATTTGTGCAAATAGCGAGCAAACGCGAGGATACAGGACTTGTGTTGGGAGAACAATCAAAAAAGCGGAATCTCCACGACTTCATCGACTTTCAGAGGGCATTGACAATCGATAGATTGTGAAGAAACGATAAACGGAGTTTGGTGTCGGTTGAATCTTGCTCATCGAAGGGACTGATGCGTTGTTGTAGACCGATATCTGCAGGGCTTGATGAGGAAAACCCCTTGCTCCATGGCTTGGTCGTACAATGTGATCAGGATTGATTGAACAGCATGAATATCTACGACCTGAATCTTTGGCTCCCGAGCACCCTGGCATTCGCGCTTCACTGGGTGGTCATCGCGGCGCTCGCGGTTCGAGTGTTGATGAAGCGACCGATGGTGGGGGTTGCGCTCGCGTGGCTCTCGGTCATCGTGACCCTGCCTTTGGTTGGTGCGGTTTTGTACCTGCTTGTGGGAGAGCGCCGGATCGGTCGTGATCGGATGGCTCGGATCGCTGAACAGGATGAGTTGATCCAAGAGTGGCACAAGGCGTTGACGAATCGTGTGGTGTCTGATGTGGATGATCCGAATGATTCTACCGATCCGATTCGGAGACACGCACGCAACCTGCTTGGGTATCCCGCGCAGGGGGGGAATCGAATCGAGTTGATTTCTGGGCGGGATCCGAGCTTTGACGCGATCATTGCGGACATCAAATCTGCTCAGTTCACATGCGAAGCGGTGTTTTACATCTGGGAGGATGCCGGACGAGCGTTGGAAGTTGCCGAGGCATTGATCGAGGCGTCCGCGAGGGGGGTGCGCTGCCGCGCAATGGCTGATGCAATCGGGAGTCGTGCATTTTTGAGGTCCAAGCACGCTGATCGTTTGCGTCAATCTGGTGTCGAGTTGATCGAATCCCTCCCGACCGGAGCGATCCGCACGCTGTTTGTTCGCAGGGATCATCGCAACCATCGCAAGATTATTGTGGTGGACAGCAGGGTTGCGTATATCGGGAGTCAGAATATGGTTGATCCCCGATTCTTCAAGCAGCGATCCGGCGTTGGAGAATGGGTCGATGCGGTCGCTCGCGTGACTGGTACAAGCGCGTGCACCATCGCGGGGGTCTTCGAGCTCGATTGGGCTGTTGAGCAATCGTCGACATGTGTGCTTCCGGTCGATTCTCAAAATGAAGAATCGGACAAGGGGAATGCGGTCATCCAGGTCTTTCCATCTGGGCCGGATCATCATCCCGGTTCGATTCATCAAGTGTTGTTGACGGCGATCTACTCAGCGCAGGAAGAACTGGTGCTGACGACGCCCTACTTCGTCCCCGATGATTCATTGCAAACAGCATTGGTGTCTGCGGCACTTCGGGGAGTGGATGTATCGCTGGTCATCCCGTCGAGGGTTGATTCGATTCTTGCACGCTATGCGAGCGTATCAAACTTTTCGGATTTGATGCGTGCTGGGGTCAAGCTCTACCGCTTTGAAGGCGGGCTCTTGCACACCAAAAGCATTACCATCGACGGGACAGCGAGTGTCTTTGGATCGGTGAATCTGGACATGCGAAGTTTCTGGCTGAACTTCGAGATCTCGTTATTCGTGTACGACAAAGAGTTCACCGGTTCACTCCGCGAGTTGCAAGAGTCGTACATCATGGATTCGGTTCGGTACGATCTTGATGCGTGGGAAGCGAGGCCATTTACGCGGAAGTTTTTGGAGAATGCGGCACGCTTGGTTGGGCCTTTGCTTTAGTTTTTGTTGTCGAATGCCGTTTTAAGCTATAAAAGCAGGGATTTTATGGGGGCGTCGATTTCATTTTCGCTGCGATGGATTTGTGGGAAGTTGTGTGTATAGTTCTCGCGATGGCATTCAACCAGTTCCATAACGATCATCATTTCAGTCATATCAATGGCCGGCGATGATTGTGTAGACAGGAACACCTGATCAACAAACCACTCGACGCCGGCCTATGGTCGGCGTTGTTCGTTTTGGGTCTATGCCCAAATCGCGCTCGGCCTGGGTCGGCTCCACATGAAGGAGCCCCACAATGGCACCACAACAATCTGAGAGCATCATCCGCTTTGCGATCCCGAAGGGGCGCATGTATGACGGTGTTTCCAAACTGATGCAAGAAGCGGGTATTTCGATTCGTACGAGCTCACGCGATTATCGTCCCAGTATTTCACTTCAAGGCTTTGATGTGAAGATCCTCAAGCCGAGGGCGATTATTGAGATGCTCGACATCGGAGCGCGGGATCTGGGATTCGCGGGCGCGGACTGGGTCGCGGAGGACAATGCGGATCTTATCGAGTTGCTCGATACCGGTATGGATCGTGTTCGATTGGTCGCCGCGGTTCCTGAGCAGAGCGATGAGGATGAGTTGCTTAATCGAGCAGGTGCATTGGTCGCGTCGGAGTATGTCAACATCACAAAAGGTTGGATCGAGCAACGAGGATTCAATGCGAAACTCATCCGTAGTTACGGCGCGACGGAGGTACTCCCACCTGAAGACGCGGATTGCATTGTGGACAACACGGCGACGGGATCGACATTAAGCGCCAACGCGCTCCGGATCATCGACGAGCTCATGATCTCGACAACGCGGATTTATGCGTCGAAATCTGCGATGAAGAACAGTGAGAAGCGCAGGCAGATTGAGCGGTTTGTGCTGTTGATTCGATCTGTGCTTGAAGCTCGCAAGCGTGTCATGCTTGAGCTCAATGTCTCGAAGAGCGATCTTGAATCGGTGGTTGCGGTGTTGCCTTGCATGCGTCAGCCGACTGTTGCTCCGATGCACAATGCTGATGGATTCGCTGTCAAGGTTGCGGTTTTACGCGACCAACTCACCGAGGTTATTCCGTTGATTAAAGAGCGTGGGGGGAGTGACATCATTGTCACCCAGCCGGAGCAGATTGTTCCATGAAAGACTTCACTTTAAAACCGGCGCAGCGGATCGGAACAAGAAAGCCGTACTCGCCTCCAATCAAGAACTCGCGGATTACGCTCAAGCTTGATAACAACGAGGGGGCGGCGGTTGACGATTCGTTGCTTGATGTGGTGCGGTCAATCGACCCACAACAGCTAACGCGATATCCAGATGCGAGTTCCCTAGAACAAACAATCGCAGAACGCTTCGGCGTGGATCCATCGCAAGTGATCGTGACCAACGGCGGGGATGACGCGATTGATCGGGTATGTCGAGCGGTGCTCAGTCCGGGAGATCTGATGTGCACGCACGCTCCAGGATTCGAGATGATCCCTCGATACGCAGAACTGGCAGGGGCGCGAGTGGGGTATGTCGATTGGATGGATGGGCAGTTCCCCACAGGAGCGATGGTTGATTCAATCCGCGATGAAACGAGGATGGTTGCGTTGGTCTCGCCTTGTAATCCGACAGGTGCCGTGATCGAACCAGAATCGATCCGAACAATCGCATCGACGGCTAGAAAAGTGGGGGCGTTGGTGCTGCTCGATCAAGCGTACATCGAGTTTGCGGATGATGATCCCATTGACCTGTTTCTAGACATTCCGAATATGGTAGTTGTCCGAACGCTCTCGAAAGCAATGGGGCTTGCAGGACTCCGTGTTGGATACACGATTGGATCATCCGAGGTCATCAGTTGGTTACGAACCGTCGGCGGTCCCTATCCCGTTTCCGTTCTGTCACTCTTGATTGCACAGAAAGCGTTTGAACGATCATTTCAGCGGATCAGCATCATCGAGCAAACCGTCGCGAACCGAGCACGGCTTGAGGGGGCGTTGGAATGTGTCGGTGCTCGTGTGCTCCCATCTCAAGCAAACTTTGTACTCGCACAGTTTGCTGATTCACAGAGTGTGTGGGAGGAACTGCAAAGACACGGCATCAGTGTTCGGCGCTATTCAAATGATGATTTACTCCGCTCGGCGCTCCGCATCACGGTCCCCACAAACGAAGCGCAACAGAACCAACTCCTCAATGCACTGGCCACGATTGGAGACAACGCATGAAACCACGGACAGCAAAGATTTCCCGCGCAACAAATGAAACACAGGTCAACGCATGGATCAACCTCGACGGCGTGGGTGAAGCGCAGATCAACACCGGCATCGGATTCCTCGACCACATGCTCACCGCACTGGCAAAGCACAGCGGCCTGGATATCACACTGGATTGTGAAGGTGATCTCGCTGTGGACGATCACCACACCGCTGAAGATTGTGCATTGGTTCTGGGTGCCGCGATAGATCAGGCGTTGGGTGATCGTGTAGGAATCGCTCGGTTTTCGAGCACTTATGCTCCGCTCGATGAATCACTCTCCCGTGTTGTCATTGATCTTTCAGGTCGTCCCGGCGCCTTTGTTGAGCTTGGGTTTGAGCGGGAGATGATCGGTCAGATCGCGACGGAGAACATCACGCACTTCTTTGAGTCGCTTGCCATCACGATGCGTGCAACGCTGCATGTTGATCTGATTCGAGGGCGGAACGATCACCACAAAGCAGAGTCGGCGTTTAAAGCGCTGGCGATTGCGCTGCGAGAAGCAACACGAAGAACGCAAGGTGCACGGATGCCTTCAACAAAGGGAACACTCTCATGAATCGAGTGGTGATCATTGATACAGGGATTGCGAATACAGCTTCGGTGCGTGCCTGCTTTACACGGCTCGGTTGTGATGTCATGGTGACCGACGACCCTGCGGCTGTGCGGGACGCGGAGTTCGTCGTGTTGCCTGGAGTCGGTCGATTTGGAGCTGGTATGCGAGCGCTTCAAAGTAGTGGGTTTGATCGGGTGATTGTTGAGCGATATGAGCAAGGGTTGCCGCTGCTGGGAATCTGCCTTGGATTGCAGTTGCTTTGCACATCATCGACAGAGTCAGAGGGTGTCGCTGGGTTGGGCTTGATCGATGCTTCGGTCACCGAGTTCCCATGCGAAGTTCGCACGCCTCAGCATGGATGGAACAGGGTTGGTGATGGGTACGCGTATTACTCAAACTCGTACCGGATCGAATCGATACCTGCAGGATGGTCGGGCGAGCTCAGTGACCACGGCGGTCCATTCGTCGCGTACTTGCAAAGGGGCGCGACGCTTGCATGTCAGTTCCATCCTGAACTCTCTGGCGCGTGGGGAGAGCGTCTGCTTGCGTCATGGTTAAAACGCTCACAGGAGGTGTCCGGATGCTAACCCAAAGAATAATCCCGTGCTTGGACATTGATTGTGGGCGCGTGGTCAAAGGCGTGAAGTTTGCGAATCTGCGAGATGCGGGCGATCCGGTTGAGCAAGCAATGCAGTACCAAGCGGATGGAGCCGATGAACTCGTCATGCTCGATGTCAGTGCAACGGTGGATGGTCGTTCCGCTGCATTAGATACAGTTCGAGCTGTGCGTCGCGTGCTTTCGACCCCGCTTTGTGTAGGAGGCGGTGTGCGGAGTGTTGAGCACGCGATCGACCTGCTTCGCGCAGGCGCCGACAAGGTTGGTGTGAACAGCGCCGCGGTTGAGAATCCGACACTACTGCGCGATCTCTCGGAGGAGGTGGGGTCCCAGTGTGTTGTACTCTCAATCGACGCTGCTCGGAGTACAACATTTGAGGGATGGGAAGTTGTGACCAGGTCGGGGCAGAATCGGACAGGAATTGACGCAGTAGATTGGGCGCGAGACGCACGATCATTGGGTGCTGGTGAAATCTTGCTCACAAGCTTCGACAACGACGGCACACGATCCGGATACGACACGGAACTCATATCTGCAGTGCGTAGGGTAACCCCGCTCCCAGTGATTGCGTCAGGCGGTGCTGATCATGTGGAGCACATGGTCAGCGCGTTTCATAGCGGCGCTGACGCGGTTCTCGCTGCATCCATCTTCCATGACCGGGACACAACACCAAATCAACTCAAACAACAGCTTGCTCAACGCGGCATCGAGGTACGACAATCATGATGATTCCCTCTATAGACATTCAAAACGGGCAAGCGGTCCAACTCATTGGTGGCGAGAAGAAAGTGATCGACGCTGGGGATCCATGGCCGATCGCGGAGAAGTTCGCACGCGTTGGTGAGATCGCACTGATCGATCTTGATGCGGCGATGGGGACCGGGACCAACGATGATCTGATCAAAGACATTTGCAAACGCTATCCGTGCAGGGTTGGGGGTGGGATCCGCGATGTGCGAACTGCGATTGATTGGCTCGATGCAGGCGCTAGGAAAGTAATACTCGGAACAGCCGCGACCCCTGAGGTTCTGAAAGAACTCCCACGCGATCGAGTCATCGCGGCGTTGGATGCTCGGGACAATCGAGTCGTAGTCGAGGGCTGGAAGACGCAAACCAACGCAACTGTTGATGAACGGATGCTCGAGCTGCGTGAGTATGTTTCTGGATTCTTGGTGACCTTCGTTGAACGCGAGGGGCGGATGGGTGGATTGCCGATGGATCGGGTGCGTGCGCTCGTCAATATTGCCGGCGATGCGAAACTGACCGCTGCTGGAGGGGTTCGAAATGCAGCGGACATCGCAGAGATTGATGCGGCGGGTGCAGATGCTCAAGTCGGAATGGCACTCTATTCAGGTGCGATGGATCTCGCGGATGGACTCATGGCATGTATGAAATCAGATCGTGCGGACGGTCTATTCCCGACCGTTGTTTGCGATGAACGCGGGGCGGCGCTTGGTTTTGTGTATTCAAACATCGAGAGTGTTCGCGAATCGATCGAATCAGGGAAGGGGGTGTACTACTCAAGATCACGGCGCGCACTCTGGAGAAAGGGAGAAACTTCGGGAAATGAACAAGAACTGTTGAGAATCGCGCCAGACTGCGATCGGGATGCGCTCCGCTTTACAGTCAGGCAATCAGGGACAGGTTTTTGTCACACAGGCACACAAACATGTTTCGGCGCACTGTGTGGACTCGATCAACTTGATTCGATGATCGCTCAACGGTCAATCGAAGCTCCGGCAGCTTCATATACCAGGCGGTTGCTTGAAGATCCATCGTTGCTTCGATCCAAGCTTCGTGAAGAAGTGGACGAGTTGATGGATGCGAGTTCAGCAGTTGAGGCGACGCACGAAGCCGCGGATGTACTCTTCTTTGCATTGACGAGGGCGATTCAGCAGGGATCGTCGCTTGGTGATATTGAGAAGGAGCTTGATCGTCGATCGCGCATTGTGTCCCGTCGTCGAGGTGATGCGAAACCTGCATATACAGGAGCCAAATCATGAACAAACTCAGGATACTTCCTGCAAACGAGATTGGCCGTGAGTTCAAAGCAGCGGTGAGCGACAGCGTCCTTGAACAGGCAAGGGTCATCGTTGATCGCGTACGAGATTCCGGGGAGTCTGCGATTCGTGAGTATGCGTCACGGTTTGATGAACGCAATGCGGATGAGCCGCTTGTGGTTGGGCGCGATGCTATGCGAGCCGCGTTTGATTCTTTGTCGTCAGAAGATCAGGGTGTGCTGATCCGCACAGCTCAAAGGATTGAAGTGTTTGCTTGTGCGCAGCACGATGCGATCCAGCCGATGACTGTCAAAATTTCAGGTGGAGAAACAGGGCACACGATCGAGCCGGTGGGTTCTGCGGGTTGTTACGCACCAGCAGGGCGGTACCCGCTCCCCAGTTCTGTGCTGATGACCGCGATCACCGCTCGTGTGGCGGGATGCAAGCGTGTCGTCGTTGCGTCTCCAGGCGAAGATCGTTTCATGCTCGCAGCGGCGCATGTTGCTGGAGCGGATGAGTATCTCTGTGTCGGCGGTGCACACGCGATCGCAGCGATGGCGTATGGCATTGACGGATTCGATCGTTGTGATGTAATCGTCGGGCCTGGGAACGCGTGGGTCACCGCTGCGAAACAGTTGGTATCAGGGGTTGTCGGGATTGATATGCTCGCTGGTCCATCTGAGCTGATGATCATTGCAGACGAGAGTGCTTCGGTCGAAATACTCGCGACTGATCTGCTTGCGCAAGCGGAACACGACATAGATGCGGTACCGATGTTGTTGACGACACATCCCGATACACTAGACGCGATTCAGTACGAGCTTGAGCGACAACTTAAGTCGCTTCCAACCGCTCAAACAGCGCGGGAAGCACTCAAGAACGGCTTTGTGGTTCTCTGTGAGAATGTGGACCAAGCGATCGAACTCGCAGATCGGACCGCTCCTGAACACTTGCAAATCTGCGCAAGGGATGCACAAAATATTGCGGATCGTGTGCAGAACGCTGGGGCAGTGTTTATCGGAGAGCAATCCCCAGAAGTGATGGGGGACTACGGCGTAGGACCAAACCACACGCTGCCTACAGGAGGGACCGCTCGGTTCCAAGCGGGGCTCAGTGTGATGCACTTTCTGAGATTGCGCACATGGATCCGTATTGATGAGCCTGCGGTGTTTGGACCAGTCGCGAGCGACATGCAGCGCCTTGCAGAGATGGAGGGGCTCTGGGGTCACAAGAACGCGGTTGTCGCGCGAGCAGAGCGAGCGTCCTGAAGAACTCACTGCTGTATAAGAAGTTTCATCGCCATCTGTTTCGCAAGACGCGCGGCAGCGCCAGGGTCATTCCCGCCGTCATTGACTTGTCCTACAACACGAGCGGTGACGATTGCGCCTTCGATGAGAATGTTGAGTTCTTCTGCGGCTAGAGCAGGATCCGGGAGTTGTGCGCTTTCGCATAGTTCTTTCAGATATCGCACGATCTCGAGTTTGTGTTCTGCAGCGATTCTTCGTGGCGCGGAATCCGCGATGGAAAACTCCGCAGATGCGTTGATGAACATGCAGCCGCAGAACTCGTTGCCCGTAAACCAGTCTTCGTGGAAGTCGAACACCGCCGCGATTCGTTCGCGCGGTGTATTCGCCTTTGCTTCGACAAACTTCATGAGCTTATTGCGGAAGATTTCGTCCCTTCGGCGCATCGCTGCGATGATGAGCTCGTCTTTGGATTTGAAGTGGTTGTAAAGCGTCATCCGGCTAATGCCGCCCTCTTCCTGGATGTCATCAAGACTCGAAGCGTGGAAGCCGCCTTTGTAAAAGACACGCATCGCGGCATCGATCAGGTCATCTCGTCTGCTTGGGGGCATATGAACTCCAGTTGATATAGGGATAGATACTGATTAGATAGTACGCATAGATCGGCCAACAAGCCTCAGTGAACGATCGGGCTTGACCAAAATACAACCAAAAAACACACCAGAAAGACTCATAGCAGTGATAAAAAGGATTTTTCACCAAGTTTCTCCACAGCGGCTTGATTTATACTTACTAATCAGTATACTTGTGTAAATCGTCCTCGCATATGCCTAATCGCATCGGGAAAGCGAGGCGAGCGATTCAGAAGTTGGATCGCCAACACAACTGTGATCACCAGTCCTCAGCGAGTGTGTCGCTGGGTTGGTTATCCCATGCCGAAAGGAAATCAGACATGGCAAACTTTCAAATCCACACCGCTCAATCTGCGCCAGAAGCCGCTGAGTTGATCCAAGGAGCAAAGAACGCGTTCGGGTTCCTCCCAAACCTGCTCGGAACAATGGCAGAAGCTCCAGCGCTGCTGGAGGGGTACATGACCCTCGCTGGTATTTTCGATCAAACGAGTCTCTCGCCGACAGAGCGGCAGATTGTTCTGATGGTAAACAATCGGCTCAACGGATGTACCTACTGCATGTCGGCGCACACTGGGATCTCGAAATCACAAGGCGTACCTGACGATGTCATCGAGTCGCTCAGGACCGGGACCCCGATTGTTGATGCAAAGCTCGAAGCATTGCGTGTGTTCGCTGTTCGCATAAATGAGAGCCGAGGATGGCCAGAGCAGTCGGATATCGATGCGCTGCTAAGTGCTGGATACACGAATCGGACCATTCTCGAAGTGATTCTTGGAACAGCACTGAAGGTGATGTCCAACTACACCAACCACATCGCAAGCACACCGCTTGATGATGCGTTCGCGGCGGTTGAATGGACACCAGACGAACTGGTTGAAGCCGTCGGATAAACAGTTCTATTCGGTGATACGCGCAGCAGGAGCGGATTACCTAAAGGAGTAAGCAATGAGTTCTGAACAACGACCCGCTGACACAGCGGGAGCGCGATCTCCGCGCCCGCTGGTCCCAGCATTCAATATGGAATCCGCGCTCGCGAAAGTGCGTGCGGCTGAAGATGCGTGGAACAGCAGAGACCCTGATCGTGTATCGCTCGCGTACTCGCCAGACAGTCAATGGCGCAATCGCGATCAGTTCATCCAAGGGCGAGATCAGATCCGTACTTTCCTGCAGGACAAATGGAGCCGAGAGCTTGACTATCGGCTCGCAAAATCCCTCTGGGGTTTCCGTGAGAATCGAATCGCGGTCCGCTTCCAGTATGAGTGGCGAAACTCGGATGGACAGTGGTTCCGAAGCTACGGCAATGAACTCTGGGAGTTTGATGATGCGGGGTTGATGCGGCGCAGAGAAGCGAGCATCAACGACATGCTGATCAGTGAAAGCGACCGTCGGTTTCGTTGGGAAGCACCCGGACCGCGCCCGATCGATGATCCCGGGATTCCAGAAGTGAAATGAAGCACAAACAACCTGCTCGCAGGGACATTCCCGGAAGCAGTCTATATACGCGCAAGTACACAAAATTTGAACCATTAAAGGAAGCAAAAATGAAAACGCACAAGAAAACAATCGTCATGATCTCATCTCTCACGGCATGTGCCGCGACCACGATGGGGTGCTCAACGCAACAGACTATGGATAGCTCGCACAGCGAGATGCATGCAAGCGAACCTGCGAAAGTGCACTACATTCACGGTCCTCGAAACGATGCGCCGATCCCGCGACCAGGTGTCAAACTCTCGCGTGGGAACTTCGCGGTCGTTGTCATCGATCCTCAGAACGACTTCCTGAGTCCGGATGGGGTGACATGGGGCGTGGTTGGGGAGAGTGTCACCGAGAACGGGACGGTCGAGAATATCGATCGGTTGTTCAGTACCGCAAAGGAAGTCGATGCTCAGGTGATTGTCAGTCCGCACTATTACTACCCCCATGATCACAACTGGGAGTTTGAAGGCGCGCTTGAGACATTGATGCACGACATCAAAATGTTCCATCGAGAAGGTCCATTGGAAGTGGGGGGGCTAGATCGATCAGGCGCTGATTGGCTCGAGCAGTACAAGAAGTACATCAACGATGGTCAAACTGTTGTGGTTGGGCCGCACAAGGTGTATGGGCCTGAAACAAACGACCTGGCATTGCAACTCCGCAAGCGAGGTATCAATCAGATAGTGCTCGCAGGGATGTCCGCAAACTTGTGTGTGGAATCCCACATGCGTGATCTGATTGAAGACGGATTTGAGGTGGTTGTGGTTTCGGATGCAACCGCAGCCGCAAAGCTCCCAGGGTACGACGGGTTTGAAGCTGCGTTTGTGAACTATCGCATGATCGCGAGTGATGTCTGGAGCACAGACGAAGCGGTCGAGCAGATCAGAGCAGCGAAGGGGAACCTGGTCAACACATCCGGCGCAAGCGATATTGCTCTTGCGGGATTCGATCCAGTATCGTTCTTTACAGGAAGCGCACCCAAGAACGGTTCACCCATGATCCGCTCGAACTACGACGGAGCAACCTACATGTTCGCCGACGAGCGGAGCAAAGAAAAGTTTGAAGCAAACCCGTCGCGCTACGCGCCACAGTACGGCGGATTCTGTGCCTATGGAGTTTCGATCGGCATCCTGCTCCCTGTGGATATCACCACCGCGCAGGTCCGAAACGGAAAGTTGTACCTGAATGTGAACTCACAGATTCTTGAGAAGTTCAATGCGGACTTCGAAGGAAGCGTGCAACGAGCAAACACCAGCTGGCCAGAACTCTTCGAGCAGCACGCTGAGTAAACAGCATGGTTCGCTGACGGATTACACAGATTCGATTCTCTCTCTTTGCCCGGCTGGGATACGACCCCGGTCGGGTTTTTCATTGCCTTCGCAATCTTCGATGAATGTTCAACACTGATTCGTATTGACAAAGACTAAAAAACCCCACCACAGATCTTGTGGTGGGGTTTGATTTATTCAAACGGAGAGGGGGGGATTCGAACCCCCGAGAGGATTACTCCTCCACACGAATTCCAATCGTGCGCCTTCAACCGCTCAGCCACCTCTCCAGGTATTGATTGGGCTCAGATCGGGATCTGAGCCGCGGTTCGGATGGATAGTGTAGGCGATCTTCGACCGCTCGGCCGTCCACCATATGAGATCATTATGCGGGAAATTGTCGGTTGGGCTCAGCTGCTTTGGCTCGTAATCGACATCACAAGGGCTTGGATCAGATCCGCAGGCTCACTCATCCGTCCCGTCCCGTCGTGTCTGCATGCTTGCCATCCGGTGCCGGGGCCGACGATGGTGTTGCCGTCGGATTTTGCAAGTTCGACATTCCGCAGATTCGCAGGCTGAGCCCACATCGCGTCGTTCATTGCTGGAGCGATCAGGACAGGGGTTTTGTCGCGATTGATCGCGCTGAGGATGAGCGCGACGACTGAATCCGTCTGGCCATGCACAATCGCGCTGAGTGTGTTCATGGTGCACGGTGCGATCAGCGCCGCGTCACAGCGATCCGCGAGTGAGATGTGCTGAGGGTCGGACGATTCGAGATGATCCCACGAGGAGGTGTAGACCGGGTTGCCTGACAATGCTTGGAAGGTGATTGGTGAGACAAACTTGGTCGCGCTCTCGGTCATCGCAACAGTGACCTGTGCGCCCGCTTGTGCGAGGCGCGAGACAACTGTGCAGACTTTGTAGACCGCGATGCCGCCGGAGATTCCAATGAATACTCGCTTGCCTTCAGCGACATCCCTTTGGGGACCAAAGACAGCGGAGAGTTTCTTCGGGTTTAGCCAATCATCTGCGCTCTTGAAGTCAGGGTGGTTTGGCTTTGAAGTCATGGTGGTTTAGAGGAGTGCTTCGCTTGCTGCTGGCGCTGCGTTTGAGCCGTCCTGATCTTGGACATACTCGAGTGTGATCTTGTCCTGCATGATCTCTTCGATAACGAGCTCAAGATCGGTGCGTCCGTCGCGAGAGACGAGTGGACGCGCTCCATCGAGGAGCTGCTGGAGTCGGCGTTGGATCAGGGAGCAGAGCTTGAACTTGCCGCCGACCTTCTCAACGATTTCATCACTTTTCAAAGCTTCGATCATCTGCTATCCTTTGGCATGCCGCCGGTGGGAACGATTCGGAACGCCCGAACACTCTTGGGTATCAGGAGTGCAACATCGTTGGCTGGAGCCCTCAATGCGAGGCAGGGGAGAGTTTAGGCCAATCCAACCGGTTTGGCGACAATCATTTGGGGTGATTCGGATCCCCAATCCCCGCATTGACAATAGAGCCCAATTACACCGATCAAACTGAAGGTAATTCCGTGAAACCGACCAGCTCGACCGAGATTCAGCGATTCCAGATGGGTGACCGCGTCGTCCACAGCTCCAAACCAGAGTGGGGGGTCGGCATCGTTTCGACAACCTCTATGGGAGAGCACGAGGGGGTCCCCTGTCAGCGGTTGGTCGTTCGTTTTGATCGAGCAGGTCTCAAAACGGTTTCCACCGCGTTCGCAAAGATCGAACTCGCCGGCGATCGGGTCGGGGTGGTAACCGAAAAAGAATCCATCAAAGCACGCGATGATGGCGCCGCGAATCCCGTTCTCAAAGCAACAGGACGAGAGCTACAAGACATCATGCTCAAGATTCCTGATGCCGCGACCGATCCGTTCGCAACCCCAGCACAACGGCTCAAAGCGACGCTCTCCCTCTACCGATTTTCCAACTCAGGCGGAGCATTGATCGATTGGGCGGTCATGCAAAGCGGACTTAGCGATCCACTGACCAAGTTCACCAGACACGAGCTGGAAGATTTCTTTGGGTTCTTTGAGAAGATTCTTTGGAAGCATCTTGGTAAGATGGTGAAGGAAGCACGGGATGTACCAGCAACTGAGTTGGTCCAGATCCGGGATTCCGCTCCGCTCGCGGGGCAACAAGCGTTGCAGCGACTCCACCGCTCGCGTTGATTCTGGGCATCATCCGGCACAGCCGGACTTCAGTCGCGAAGGACGCGACACGTCCCAGAATCGTCATGGATGTCAAAAAATGGATTGTCTTGATCCCAGGATGGGATTTTTTCGGACGCTTGGTGCGTTCGTTGTTTTGGCACGCCCGATCGGCTGTTTTGGCCGGGCGTGTGCATCTCTGTGATCTACCGACGCATTGGTCGGCACAATCACAAAGACGAAAGGACAGATCATGACCGAAAACGAATTCCAAACACGACTCGCGACCCTCCTCGGACAGATCGATTCACTCCCAGAAGACCAGCGTCCAAAGCTCGCAAAGCTTGCTGCAGAAACACAGGGACGCCATGAGCGCATGAAAAAGACCATCGTTGAGCTTCAAGAATCGCTCGATCACCTCCGTCTAAGTGTCAAGTACCTCGTCTTTGATCTGGAAGCGACTCGACGGGAGAACAAATACCTTCGCAACATGCTCGAAACCGACTCAGGTCACAACGAGGGTGCGGATTAACACGAATCATGAATCAGGCATGTGGACCTGATTTGAGCGAATTGAAGAGCGGAACAACCGTGTTGATTGGGCACCCCGCTGGTGGGTAGCGGGGTGCTTGATCGATCCGGGGATTGGGGGAAACTGATCAAGGGATTCTGGCTCACATACGCCTGGATCCCTTGTTCATTTGTGCTCCGAGGTCTACGCTTCGGGGCTGCGAGCAAGATGTCTTTCTCGCTGTTGGATCGGTGCCCGAGAGGCTGAAGGGGCCGGATTGCTAATCCGGTGTACAGGGTAAACCTGTACCGAGGGTTCGAATCCCTCTCGATCCGTTAGAATCCAAAGCAAATGAATCGGCGTCCTGAAATGGACGCCGCATTGCTTTTTGAGAAGCGCTTTGTTGAGAGCGGCTTTTTGAGAAGCATGGAACACATCAATGGCGTGATCGAGAGCGTCGATTCGTGGTTTCTCAGCATATCAAACAGCTATCGATCAAAAAGACAACCGCCTCCCAATGTCAAGGAGGCGGTTGAGAGACTGATCAAACGAATAAATCAGCGCGTTGTTTTTAGCGACGGCGACGACCGATGAACCCGCCAGCTCCGAGAAGCACAGCGACTGAGCCTGGTGCTGGGACGGTGTTGAGGGTCAAGTTGTCGAGCAGGGCGCGAGGACCGGAGTACTCTGAGCCGTAGGTTGCGAAGAGGCGGAGTGAGTCGAACTCGCCACCGCTCACTGAGAGCGAGTTGAACGCGATGTTGTCGCGGCCACCGAAGTCGGAAATCGCGAATGAGTCCGCATCGACGAGTGCACCACCGAGGTACGCTTCGAGGTGGTACTGGATACCGCCCCAAGGTCCGTTCTCGTAGTATGCGATCTCGACGGATGCGAAGTCCGCATTGTTGTCCAATGCCATCGACACGGTGGAGAGTGCACCGAGTGAGACATTGTCGCCGTTGACAAATGAAGTCCCGAAAGTGAGCGCGTTGTTGGCGCTGCCCCATGTTGGGAAATCGTTGTAGAGCACGGTTGCGTTCTCAACAATCACAGTGGTGCCGAGTCCGTTGATGCCTCCGCCTGCTTCGAAGGTGTCGCCGCTTGGGAAGACGCCATCGACATTGTTGACATCGTGGTAGGTGACGCCGTTGTAGTGGAACGAGTCGCCGTAGAACGCTTCTGCGAGGTCGTCGTAGGTGCTGACCGACATACCGGCGTGCGCGCCGCTTGCGAGGATTGCACTGATCAGTGCCGTGGTTGCGATTTTCATGTTTCTATCTCCTATGTACTCAAGTGATTGGGTTCTTTAATGTCACAAACAAACTGGCCGAGCGGCCAAACAACTATGATTCGAACGATTCCTTCGGGAGGAGCTCGTGTTTCACCATGATGGTGCAGGGGAATGGTGGATACGCGATGCGGATTCGGTAGAGCTCATACTCATCTGGGTTGAGTGAGAGGCGTGAGAAGATGGACGCTGCGAGGTCGTGGTACCCTGGAAGATCTGGAGCGTGTGCGAGCGAAATTCCGCGGCCCATTTTGCTGATCTTGTCGCTGAGAATGAGCTCATCGGAAGGAGAGAATGTGATCGATGCGACGATGTCTGAGAAGACTTTGAGCTCCCGTTCGACATCCCCGAAAAGTCCTGCTTTGACAAACAAATCAAAGTGGAACATCTCAGTTGGGGTTCGGACAGAGCTCCCGAAGTGTGCGATTTTATCGTTGGGCATCGCGTGTGTTGGCGCGATATTTCGGAGGAGTTCCCCAGTCACGAGCGTGCGTTGTCCTTGGAGTCCGACTTCTGAGGAGAGGAACTCGTCTTGCATCATGCCGTCGTGTGTACGCGAGCGTTCGAGTTTGGGCATCGGATTCGAGCAATATTCTGGGAGTACGGGCACACCGTTGTATTCGAGTGCGGCCGCGGGATCAATCGCTTGTCGTTCCATCGCTTGCTCGTGCTGGATGTCGTCATCCACTGCAACGGATTGATTGACAACCCATCGCATATCCGGTCGGGTCTGGCGGAATCCCATCATGCCTTTGATTTGTGCCGCGTGAAAGTAGTTCTCGCGGTCTTCCGATGGCATCAGTATGCACAGCGCAAGGAGCGTGTTGCAATGTGCACCCCAGGTGAAGCAGTTGCCTTCGAATGCTTGCTGTCTCCAGCGTTCTTCCGCGCTGTGGTCACCGTTCTTGTTGCAAGACTCGATCAGCATCTCGAACTCAGACCTGTTGGAAGCATGCGATTTGATGAGTGATTGGAACTGTTCGGATGATGAGTGGATGGATTCCAAGTGTTCACTTGCCATGCCATGCTCTTGGACCGCATCGGACCAGACCTTCACGCTCTTGGGTGTCGGCATGTGTTTGGCAGCGACAAACGGATCCTCTGCATACGCGACCTTGATCACCTGCCATGCGAGTTTGCGATGGATTCCGAACGCTTTGGCAACGGAGGTCACCGATTTGGAGCCAGGGCATTTCTGTTCGATGATGCGTGCGTAGGTATCTCGAGTGAACCCAACGACCCGAATCGTTTCCGATTCAAAGCATGTATCAGTAGGGGAAATCATGGCTTGGTCATCCGTCATAGCACGCAGACTACCATGTTTCCTTTAGCGTTTCAATAACAATTTCAGAAACACTTCTGAAAACAAAAAACAGTGATATTGGCTCTTAATGGCCTATTTTAGTGGCGTTTCAAGGGGAAACATTCAGGAGAAGTAGCGGAAATGGAGAACTGAATCAGATGTTTCTTGAACGACAGCTCTTGTGATTGAGCCGCGAGTTCTATATCGCATCGTCTCGGAACTGTTGAAGGACTCCTGGAATCAACTCAATGAGGTCTCTTGGGTCAAGCCCGGCTGATGCATGGTGATTCTGCGACCACAACTCACCGCATCGTGCGTGGGTTTCAACAGCGATGCACGCTGCATCAAAGTCATCCACATTGGGATCGTCGATCGATTGCGCAACGAGTGAGGCGATCATCCCTGCGAGGACATCGCCTGTGCCTCCGGTTGAAAGACACGCGTGCCCGTGCTTGCACACCCATTCACACTCCCCATCCGAGATCACCGTGTGCATCCCTTTGAGGACGACAACGCTCCCGAAGTGTTTCGCAAGGGCTCGGCACGCATCTGATCGCTGGGATGCGTCACCCGCTGGATCGTGATCAATCGCGAGAGCTGTGAGAAGTCGCTTCGCTTCGCCAGGGTGGGGGGTCATGATGGTGGGAAGTGTCCATTGAGCAGGGATCGGATCGAGCATGCACAGTGCGTTGAGCGCATCGGCATCGAGCACAAGTGATTTACAGCGATTTGTATTGGTGATGGTTGAGGCATGATGCACGAAGCGTCGGAGATGGACTTCGGTTCCCAGTCCAGGCCCAATCACCATCGCATCGCACTGGGTAGACATTCTTTCAAGCACTTGTTCAAGTGATCCTGGCTGGATGCTCTCCTCGTGGTACGGGAATCCCGTTGCCATCGGCGCGAGGGTGAGGATCGCATTGAGAATCGAGTCACGCGCTGCGATCTTGACGAGTCCACATCCTGTTCGATTCGCGCCCATTGCAACGAGTGCCGGCGCGCCGATCATGCGAGCTGTATTTGATTCTGGATCCCCAGTTGCTCCGCCGAGGACGCCCACGGTGCCGAAGGTCCCCTTATGGCCGTCGATTTTGCGTGCTTTGAGCTTGGGGAGTCCTGAGCTGTCCATGCTGTATTGTTGACGATCCGAAGCGGTTGTGGGGGCTGCGGAGGGGATAGCCGCGCTATATTCTGGGGTGATTGATACCCATTGCCATCTGACTTTCCCGGATTATGCTGGTCGGATCGACGAAGTGCTTGCAGACGCTGCTTTGCTCGGAGTCACCGGCGCGATCTCGATTGCGACGACGACCAAAGACTCGCTCGACACGCTCCGCTTGGCGCGTGAGCACGAGCAGGTGTGGTGCAGTGTTGGTGTGCATCCGTTGTATTCGGACAAAGGGCCGCATGATTGGAATGTGCTGCGTGAGCATGCGAAGGATCCCAAGTGCGTTGCGTTTGGGGAGCTTGGTCTGGACAACCACTACGACAAACCACCCAAGCCGATCCAGCATTCGGTACTCGCGGAGCAGCTCGCGACCATCGAGTCGTGCTGGGATGATGGACTCAAACTCCCAATCGTAATCCATTGCCGAAAGGCGTTTGAGGATTTGATCCCGATCCTCAAATCATCGAAGCTCGATGCGGATCGGTTCGTGTTCCATTGCTTTACAGGCAATCCCGACGAGGCGCGGATGGTGCTGGACTTTGGCGCAAGCATTTCATTCACTGGAGTCGTGACATATTCCAACGCGAAAGAAGTCGCGCAAGCGGCGTTGCTTGTCCCGAGCAATCGGATCATGGTCGAGACCGATGCACCGTTCTTGTCTCCAGATCCGATGCGCGGCAAGCGTCCTTGCCTTCCAGGATACGCGCGGTACACCGCGGAGTATCTTGCGAAAATCCGAGGCGTGTCGTTCGCTGAGTTCCACGAGCAGATCGACGCGAACACCGAATCGTTCTTTGGCATCACCGCGCCCAAGCCAGCCGCGCAAACACTGGAAAGCGTGTTATGAGTCCGAATCTGGTACTTGCTGATTCAGGATGGTTTCACACCATTTCCCCATACCTCTGGCGGATCTCAGGCGATTTCGGCCTTCGTTGGTACGGGCTCTCTTATTTGCTCGCGTTTGTCCTCGCGTACTTGATGCTCCGCTGGTTGTCCTTGCGAGGGGTGACGCCGATTCCGAAAGACCGCATCGCCGACGCGATGATGCTGCTGGTCGCGGGGGTGATCGTTGGGGGGCGGATCGGATACATCGCGCTGTATGATCCCGCGCTGTTTATCGATTTTTCAAGCGATCCGCCGTGGTGGGGGGTGTTCCGATTGACCAACGGCGGGATGTCCTCTCACGGCGGTTTTGCAGGAGTCATCCTCGCGTGCATCTTCATCTCAAGAGGATTCAAAGACGAGCAGGGCAACCGCGTGGGCGCGTGCCCCAAGCTTCATGTCATGGACATGTGCGCGATGGTCGCGCCGCTCGGATTGATGCTCGGACGCATCGCCAACTTCATCAACGGCGAACTTCTGGGCAAAGTCCTCGCGCTCCCCGGAGCACATTCCCCTTGGTACGGCGTGCGGTATCCGCAAGAGATTCTCGAACGCCCACTCGATACGCTCCCCCAAACTCCGGAGCAGCTGGATCAGATCGTCAATCTCTCGACGCAGTACATGCTCCCTGGAGAGCAAGATTGGGGGCTGGGATACATGCGGATCTTGGATCTGATCCGGAGCGGAGATGATGCGCTGCGACTGCAGCTTGAGCCATTGATTTCTGCACGCTATCCCACGCAGCTCATGCAGGCGTTCTTTGATGGGTTGCTGGTTTTTGTGATCGTGTGGATCATCGCGTACAAACCTCGGCGCGTCGGTGTGCTTGGTGGTTCGATGCTGATCGTATACGCTCTTGGACGCATCCCGATGGACTTTGTCCGCTTGCCCGATGCTGGAGTTTCACAGTTCGGCCCGTTGACGAGGGGGCAGGGGTATTCGCTCTTGATGCTGATCGTCGGGGTCATCACACTGATTGTGGCGCACCGGTCAAAGTATGTGGTGATGGGCGGATGGGGACGCCGCTCAGCTACGCTCGCGTCCGAGTCGGGCAATGCCAAGGGTGGCGCCGAATCCAAGCACAATAATCCCGAGTGATCCCGCGATCTGACCTGATGACGGGGTGAACGCGCGCTGGTGCCAGTCTTTCGCGTTGTCGTTCGCTTGCATTTCGGTCAGATTTTCTGCAGTCACGAGTTCGCCTTTGATCGTGTCTCCGATCTCTGGGACCACACCAGCGCGGAACGGGTACAACCCAGCGGGCGCTGCGATGATGAGTCCGAGCAGCACACCAAGCGTGATGCGTTCGTATTTGTGCAGCACCCATCGGAGGACATTGCTGACGACGACCACGCCGAGGACGACCCCGATCCCGACGGGGATGACGATGGACATCTGGCCAATTATTGCGGAGACATCCGCGTCTTTGAGTGCGCTGATGGTGTCCTTGATCGCTCCGATGATGGTCTCGTACATTCCCAGCAGCAGGAGCAGGAACGCGCCAGAAATCCCTGGGAGGATCATCGCGCTTGCCGCTGCGGCCCCACCGAGGACCAATCCGAGCGGGCCGCTGAGTCCCGATGAATCCGCGCCGGATTCTTGGAGGTAGACGAGTCCACCCATGAGCAGCGCGCCGATGACTCCGCCGATGACGACCTTGCGTGAGATCGGTCGCGCCATCGCGTAGAGGATGGGGACGCCTCCGAGGGTGAGTCCGATGAAGAGGGAGAACATGATCCAGCGGTGGTAGACGAGCGCGTGGTGGATGATCGAAGCGAGTCCACCGATCGCGACGACGGCACCAACGACGACGCATCCGAGTGTCAGGATGTTCGATTTGGAAAATCGGAAGCGTGTGATTTCGGAGATCGCGTCGATAAAGCGTGTGTAGATCCCGCACGCGACGAGCATGGTGCCCCCTGAGATGCCAGGAACGAGGTTTGCGAGTCCCATGAGCACGCCTCCGAGGATACAGCGGAGAACCGGCACTGGCGATTGCTCAGAGAGGGTTGTTTCAGTCTCAGGTTTGTTCGTTGGTGTGTCGTTCATAGGTTGGTGGGACGATAGGTCAGGTTGCTGGTGAATCTGCGGTATGATGATGTTCAGATTGATCGAGGGATTGAGTGAGTATTTCTATGAAACGAATCGGACAAAACCCGCTGCTTTATACACTTCTTGGGTGTACCTTGTTCGCACTCTTCGGATGCCGGAGTGTGCAGCGACAATCCCTTGGGTTCCAATCCACAGAAAGCGAATCCACAAGCGAGACTGGATTTGGGAACGTCAGCCCAGCGAACACCGAGTCGGTTTGGCCATCGCGCTGGGGAGCCGATTCGATTCAAGCGGGAGATCGTACGGGGATCATCGTTCCAATTGATCACCCAATCTCTGAACTCGCGCCCGCCCATCTGTCTCGCTTCCATCGGTTGCGGACTGGGGAAACCGAATACACGGACATGGACCTCCTCGCGGTTGCGATGGGGATCGAGGAGCCGTATAAGTTTCAAGCGGAGGGTCCAGGGTGCTATCTGTTCGTTCATCAACCTCCGATAGACGGAGAAGATCCCAAGCCATCGAAGGACGGCGAACCTGAACTGTTCTTTAAATACATCAGTGCTCAGCATTCGACGAAGGTGAATACCTCCGATGAGCCCCAGCTCGAGCTTGAGCGCACATGGTTTACCTATCGAACCCCGAGATCCGAACAAGATTCAATCGGGACGATCCTGTTGATGCCTGGGATGTTTGGAACACCGGAGCCGGTGATTGATGGGGTCGAGCGGTACTTCCGCGCCAAGGGGTGGTCGGTGCTGCGGATGCTGTCGCATCCATCTCGCTTCACGCAGCGCAAGCAGTTTGGGGTGCCGCCGGGTTCAGAAGCATTTATCGCGCAGCGCATCGCGGAGATGTTTGACACACGCACCGCTGAAGCGGCGTATGCCGCGTCGTCTGCGATGCGATATGTGCACACAAAATATCAAGACGATGCAGAGAAACCGGTTGTCCTGCTTGGAATGTCCGGCGGTGCGATGATCCTCCCGACCGTCTACTCGTTCGACCCATCGCTCTACAGCGGCGGGGTCCTCATCGCGGGAGGCGGAAACTTCCTCGAGATCAATATCCGCTCCAACTACGCGAAGTGGATCGACGCGATTGATCTGGATGCGGATCCGTCGGAGCCTGAGATTCAGAAACCTGAGAAGGAACAACTCCAAGAGCTGAGCAACCTGTACATGACCATGACCAAACTCGATTCCTTGCACACCGCAGAATCGATGCGAGGTGTTCCTGTACTCATGCTCCATGCGAGCAGCGACAAAGCTGTCCCCGCTTCCACAGGAGATGCGCTCTTCGAAGCGCTCGGCAAACCGGAGCGGTGGGTTTACCCCGTCGGTCACGAACTCATCTTCGCGGGACTTCCGCTTCAAACAACCAAAATCGAATCGTGGGTCCGCGAGCAGGTGCTGGGTGAAGATTAAAACGCATCGTTCATGCGGAACTGGGCGATGAGTTGCCCGCTCCCGATCGGGTTCTCGCGGTCAACCTTGAATCCGTACAACTGACCTGGACGCATTGAGTGGAGTCGCGGCGCGGATGGGCCGCCGACCAAGATATCCGCGGCTCTCCCGACCAACGGGTTATGCGACACGAGCGCAAGCGAAGGTGCGTCGCTTTCCTCAATCACCGACATAATGTCCTCAGCAAACCGGTCCGCAGCGATCCGGGGTTCATGCTGCACCGGCTGTCCCAGCGCGTCCCAGATCGGTGTCGCTGTCTGGGTGGTGCGTGTGTAGGGGGAAGCGAGCACGACAGAGGGTTGGTTCTGCGATTCATTTGCAAAGAACGCTGCAATAGCCGCGGCTTGCTCGTGCCCTTTGTGCACAAGCACTCGATCCGCATCGTGTCCGGATTCTGAAAGATCCTCGGCTTGTCCATGTCGGATCAGGTACACGATCATGCTGTTGCTCCTGTAGAGAATGCTGCGGTCCCGATCGTGAACCCACCAAATACGCCGAGGAGTCCGAACACGAGCGACATGATGACATAGACGCTTGCCATCCCCAGTCTTTGGTTCTGGATGAGTTCGAGTGTTTCCCATCCGAATGATGAGAAAGTGGTGAATCCGCCGAGGATGCCGACGATGAGGAAGAGCATCGCGGGTGAGGACTCTTGGTTGCGAGAGATTGCGTATGCCCACGCGAGACCGATGAGCCCGCACCCGATGATGTTAACGAGCATGGTTGCAAACGGATAGAGATTCAACCAGTGGGGGGGCTCAAGATCGGTCGGCGTGAAGCGCGCGACGAGGAGCCCGATCCCGTATCGGCTGATGGATCCGAGTCCGCCTCCAAGGAATACCAGCATGAGTTTGAGCATGGTTGTCTTCTTTCGTCGGACAGAAAGGTCCATGAAACTTCATCGGAGTGTAGCAAAGTCTAAGTCCCGGGTGCTTTGGGACCGGTGCTTGATGCGTGTCTCCATGCCGTGAGCATTCCAAGCACGGCAAACGCGATCGAGGACGGCGCGAGAATGCCGTGGAGCGCGCCTTTGGAGTTGTGGTAGAGGAAGTCGCTCGTCGTGCTGTCTGAGGCGAAGTTCCAGTTGATGACCGTGATCGGGAACGAGATGGTTACAAAGACCAGCAGCGTCAGTCCGGCTGCGATGTATCCGAGTCGTCTCGAACCAGCACCCGCGAAATGGACCGCTGCGAGACCGACGGCCGACCCACCGATCCAGACGAGCTGGTCCAGACGGGGTTTGATCTCAGGATCGATCTGTTTGATGATCCAGATGCTCCCGACCCACAGCAACCCCCAAACGAGACCTGCTATCACTGCTGCAAATAGACCACGAATGGGGTGGATGGTTCGATCTGGATGTGGAGGAAGCGGGGGATCGACCCGTTCCGGCGGATGACACGATGGGTGCAACGCGCGGATCTGTTCGATTGATTCGGGTTCGGTCGTTGAAGGTGTTCCCAAATCGATCGGCGAGCGGGTGGGGCGCTTGTACGCGCCAAGGTCATGGAGGTACTGCGCGATTGCATCGGAATGGGGATCGCTCAGTTCCAGACCAAGGATTTGATACGCCTTCGCGAGTTGCCCAATCGGGTCGGCGATCAGCGCTTCGTGGGTCATGAACGCGATTCGTCCCTCATCGAGCGATTGAGACTGCGCCACCGTTGCGTGTTCGATTTCATGGTATTCGTTGACGATGCGTTCACGGAGTGCGTCTGCATCCATCCGCGATTCGAGCAGGTGCGAGGAGAGGTCGTCATGCATCCTCATGTTGGATTCGATGACTTTGATCGGATCGCGCGAGACATGGATGAAGCGGACATGGTCGCCGAAGATTTCAACCAGTTCGGAGATGTGTGCGCCATGGCTCGGAGTCTTGAGAACCAGCATCTTCTTCGGATGCCGCCGAGTCACCTTCCATGCGAATCCCGCGAGGGTGCGGCGCCATCGAGCGCGTTCTGATTCGGAGCATTGTTCGAGTGTGTTCCACTTGCTCCATTGCGACCATCGGCTCGGGAAAATCAAACGGCCAGGAAGCGTTGAGCATGCGCCCCATCCCGCGAGCGCGAAATCGTCTTCCGCTGGCCACATCGGTCCGAACCCAACATTGTCCTGTGGTCGCGATGAGCCGAGGAATGGGACGAGGAGGAAACGGGTGACGGCCCAACTCAACCAACAACCTTGTCCGAGCAGTGCTTGGTACCAGCGAGGGGTGACCGAGTCTGGGTCACACGCGATCAGGTTGTGCGCGTGCGTGGTCCCTGAGCGGTAGTACCCGACAATGACCAGCACGCCTGGGGGGTGGTCGAGTTGTTCTGGATTTTTCTTGAGGAACCTCCAGCAGGTCCCAAAGAGGATCCGCTCTGGGAGCGACCAGAGGGTGCCAACGAGACTTGTGAACCCGATCCCAAGCAGACGGATCCAGTATCGTGGATGGATCCGTGTTCCAGCGAGCATCCGCAACCAGACATCGAGGGGGGCCAATGCAAGCAGATGCGCGACAGGAGCCGCGAGTACTGGATTGCGATTGGAAGCCGGGATTGGGTCCTCGGGAGGTGGCATTGACGAGCATATGCCATCGAGGGTGTCCCTATTGGTTGGATTGTTTGGGAAGTGCGTGCGGGAACTGTTTGAAGGCGTCATCGATCCGTGATATACGCGGATTCCATGCGTATTGTCTTTCAATGACACACACCACCAGCACACAGCCGCATCCGCTCCTTATCAAACTCGGTTTGGCCGACCACCCACGCGTGGTTCTGGACATTACTGGAAACGAAACACCTGAACAGGACGGGATCATCGTGGTCCGTAGTCCCGCGACGGGATTGCCCCTCGCTGGAGTCCGTCTGGACGATGCGGATTCGTATGAAACAACAACCGCGAAAGCCGCGGCTGCGTTCAAGAAGTTCCGAACCGTTCCTGCGCCGCAGCGTGGAGAACTGGTCCGCCGAATCGGGGTTGAATACAGAACCGTCCTCGAAGACCTCGGCTCATTGCTCTCGCTTGAGATGGGCAAAATCAAAGCGGAGGGGATCGGCGAGGTTCAGGAAACCATCGACATCGCGGACTACGCGGTCGGGATGTCCCGCCAGCTCTGCGGCATCACGATGCCATCGGAGCGACCAGAACACACGATGAAAGAGCAGTGGCTCCCGCTCGGACCGGTCGGGGTCATCACCGCGTTCAACTTCCCGAATGCAGTGTGGGGATGGAACGCGATGCTTGCGACCATTGCTGGAGACACGACTGTTTGGAAACCATCGCTGCTCGCGCCGCTGACCGCGATCGCAACGAACATGATCGCGGAGAAGGTTGCTTCGGACATGGGATTCGAGGACATCTTCCAGCTCGTCATCGGGACGGATGATGTGGTTGGTGAGACCATGATCGCGGATCGTCGATACCCGCTCATCAGCGCGACGGGGTCGTGCCGAATGGGACGCCGGGTCGGAGCGGTGGTCGCAGGTCGACTGGGCAAATGCCTGCTTGAACTGGGCGGCAACAACGCGGTGATCATTGAACCAGACGCAAACCTTGATCTGGCGCTCAAATCCACGGTCTTCGGTGCTGTCGGGACCGCTGGCCAGCGATGCACCTCGACTCGGAGATTGATTATCCACGAATCAATCGCGGACGAGTTTGTCGCGAAGATTGCCAAAGCATACGAAACGGTGAATATTGGCGATCCGTTGGATTCATCCGTGCTGATGGGCCCATTGATTTCCGAGACCGCGGTCCAGCAATACGAACACGCGGTCAGCGAAGCGGTCAAGCAAGGCGGCACCCTGCTGACCGGCGGCGAACGCGTCAAGCTCGATGGCGACCTCAGCGGCGGACACTTTGTGAAACCAACCATCATCAAGGTTCCGGCATCAAACCAGCTCCCGATGGCGTATGAAGAAACCTTCGCGCCGATCATGTATGTCTTCACTTACAAGACACTCGATGAAGCGATCGAGATGCAGAACTCGGTTGATCAAGGACTGAGCTCCGCGATCTTCACCGGATCATCAAACGCCGCTCAACGCTTCCTCGCGCCGACCGGCGCTGGATCAGACTGCGGCATCGCAAACATCAACCTTGGGACATCCGGCGCTGAAATCGGTGGCGCATTCGGTGGTGAAAAAGACACCGGAGGCGGACGCGAGTCAGGTTCTGACGCGTGGAAGGTATACATGCGCCGGCAGACATGTACAATCAACTATGGTGATGAGCTCACACTTGCACAGGGGATCCGCTTTGAATAAGCAAACGACTACCGTTGATTCGTTAGCGAGTGCCGCGGTTGCTGAGATTGTCAGCGGGATGACTGTCGGACTCGGTGCGGGACTGACCGCAGCTCGCGGGATTCATGCGCTCGCGCAGCGCGTGATCGACGAGGGGCTGGACATCAGCTGTGTCGCAGCATCGGAGCGTGCAGAAGACCTCGCACGCTCGCTTGGTCTTAAAATCGTAGACTTTGCGATGCTCGAAGAGATCGATGTGCTCATCGACGGCGCGGACGAAGTGGATCGTTCAATGGTTGTGCTCAAAGGATCGCGCGGCGCGATGACTCGTGAACGCATCCTGTGCTGGGCTTCAAAGCACACAGTCTTTATGGTCAATGAGAAGAAAGTCTCCGAGACTCAGGTTGGAACTCTTTGCGCCATGCCCATCGCCGTCATGGCATACGGCGTCGCTTCAACACGCAAGGCGCTCCGCCATATCGGGATCAACGGCGTCATCCGGCAGGACATGGACGGCCGTCTGTTCCTGACCGATAACGGGAACCTCGTGCTCGATGCAACCATCAACGGCAACGAAGACCTCCTCGAAATGGCGCTCGAGCTCAACGATATCCCAGGAGTGATCGATCACGGACTCTTCATCGACGAAGCGGACACGATCCTCATCGAACACGAAGATGGCACCATCGAGCGACTCGATCGTCCCGCGCCTGAATAACGAAGACTGTTGTCTTACACAGGATAGTTATATTTCTCACAGATCGCGTTGAGACGATCCAGCGATGAACCCATGAGTTCTGCGTATGGGGTCCACTTTGCGACCGATCCCTTATAAATCCCCTGTGCCGCTTGGTGGGGCTGGAGCGTTGGGACAATCCGCTTGCGCTTCGAGAAGTTCAAGCACGCGTCGTCCCAGGGAAGACCTGCAAACTCAACGAGTCTCCGCGTTTCAGCTTCAGGGTTGCTGACGATCTTCGTGTAGTCTCCAGTGGTGAGGTTGAGCCATGGAGCGCCTTCCGGGATGACCTTGAGCCAGTGGTCGTGCATCTGGAATCGGATTTCGATCATGTCCACAACCGCGTCAAACTCGTTTGTCCAGCCGTGCCCTCTTGCGAAGTTGCGGAAGAAACACGAGAGTGCGATTTCGCGTGGATCGCGTCTTGTCAGGATCATTTTCGCGCCCGGCGCGATCGCGGCGAGGAACCCGATATGTTCATCGTTACTCGGATGCTTGTCGACGACATACTCGGAGCTCCCAGAAAGCTCGCGGAGCTGATCGAGGACCTGCTGACCCATCTTGTTGCGTTTGTTGCGAGATATTCTCGACAAGAACTGTGTTGATGGATTGGGGTACATCTTGCATTCGTTCGCAGCTTTGATCAGGAACGGTGCTTCTCCGGCGCTCTCAGCGAGCGGGTGAGCGGACAGGATCTGCTCGATGAGTGTTGTCCCGGATCGAGGCATCCCAGAGATCATCAATATATGAGGCCGCTGCTCAGGACCAGAATCGGTGGGTTCAAGAGCTTTGAGTGTTTCGACATCGAAAATATCCATCAACGATTTGAAGCGTGCGATCTCCGTATCGATGTTGGTTCTGGGCTTGTTTTTCGCAGCCCCTTTGATGGAGTACCCACCCATGCCGTCGCTGGTTTTGAGACTCCCCCCGCGATACGCGGCTTCCCAGGCTTCGGTGTAGTTGCCTTGGCGTTCGAGGAGTGATGCGAGAAGGTATTCAAGCTCGATTCTGGGAGCATCTTTGATGGACTTGTCGGTGAGCCGACGCTGGATGCGTTCGACCGCTTCGTCGACACGATCTGCTTTCGGCGCGAGTTCTCCGAGTGTGAGATCGAGATCCCATGAATCGATCCCGCGTCCATGCGCATCATTGAGGATCTTGATCGCTTCGTCTGATCGCCCCTCGTATTGCATGATCGTGGCGAGTCGCGCGATCGCGGGTGGATAATCCGGATCGATTCCCAGTGCTTTCTGGAGCGCATCGTTCGCTTCATCGAGACGGCCGGCGTATGCACATGCTTGCGCAAGTGTGTACATACACTTGAGGTCACTCTCGCCTGCACCCCCAGCGTTGCGAATGAGGGTCACCGCGTTGTCGTACTGACCGATCATCACGCTCATCTGCGCAGCTCGGATCCGGACTTTGAGCGCGTTGGGATGCGATCGGTGCTTCGAGAGGAAGGTTTTGTATATCTTGATCGCGCCGCCGATATCCCCGGATTTTTCGAGGTTCTGCGCGTCGTTGAACAGCGTTTGAGGGCTCTTTGGTGCCATGGACTGAGCGTAGGCGAAGAATCGCGTTTATTCCGGTGCGGGAAGGTCGCGGAGGAACTCGATGAGCCGATCCCGGCTCGGAGATTGGGCATCCCGCACATACGCACCCGCAACCCCGCATGCTGCGGCGAGGCACTGTCCAAGATTCAATCCTGCGTTCTGAGCGAAACTGAACCCACCACCGAAGTGGTCTCCCGCTCCTGTCGAGATTCGGGGTTTGCGCGTGTACGGACCTGCGAACCAGCCCGAATCGCCGTGCTCGTCGGCGGCACCAGCGCCGGTGTGCTGATGGATCACGATGCATGAGAGTCCGAGGTGCTCGCGGATCCGAGCCGCGGCTTGCGGGACCATCGACGAGAGGGTCTCATTATGCTCGTCGTTGTAGACCTCAACCCCGATGACCGACGCGACGCGGCCGCTCTCAGCGAGATTGAGTCCGAGCGTGACCGGGATGTGCTCTTGCAACTCTTGGATCAGTTTCATCGCACGAGCGATGTCCTCGTCGGTTCGCTTTGCAGGATCGGAAAGATCAAGGAAGAGTCGTCGATCTTTGTTCGGAGTGAGCTTGGGGAAGATATCTCTGCAAAGACCTTTCCAGATCCCCTCAACCCCAGCGACGAGTGTCCAGTTCACGACGGACATCAGCGTGACGGATTCGAACATCTCGATAAGTGTTTCGAGGGTTAGGGTCTGGATGATGAGGTCCCAGGTCACGCGTTGGACGGATTCGGGTTTACCAAGCATGATCTTGCCGTCTTCGAACTCGAGCGCATCGGTGCGTCCGGGAGGACAGATCGGGATGACACGCTCGCACTTGTCGACGAACGGCTTATAGATCGGATCCACTCGGTTCCAATCGTCTACCTGAGAAATCGCTCCGATATAGGTGACGATGGTCCCCAGCGATCCCAAAGCGGATGAGAGGAGCGGGCCGTTGCCACCGAAGCGGACATCTTGGACCACCATTTCCAGATTCGCACTCTTTCCAGCTGCAGCGCCGCATCGTGCGGCAAACTCCGGGATCGTCTTGATCCGATCATAATCGTCAGGCGCCATTGAGTGCCTTTGATTGACGACATGGATAATCGAATCGATGAACCCATCGAACCCGACCAATGCATGAATCGGACAGGACGGATCGAGTGCTTCAATCGCTTTGGCGGCTTGATTGGCAAGTTCGGTTCGGCTGGTGTTCATGGTCCAAGCATAGACCGGTTTTGCTCCGTACAATCCCCCATGAATACCATCGTTCTTGCAACACAAAATCCAGGCAAAGTCGAAGAACTCCGGACACTCCTCGCGGGATCACCGATCAACATCCTCGGCTTGTCCGATCTTGACGATTCGTTCCCCGAACCAGATGAAACCGGCAGCGCATTCATCGACAACGCGACGATCAAAGCGATCGAGTACGCGAAGCTCATTGGGATGCCGTGCCTTGCGGATGATTCGGGACTCGAAATCGACGCGCTGGGGGGGCGTCCGGGTGTCATCTCGTCCCATTACGCGTTCGATGGTCAGGTCGAGGGAAGAGCGGCGACGATGACGCGGCAAGAACGCGATCGACACAACATCGAACGCGTGCTCGCGGAGATCGAGGATGTCGAAATCCAAGACCGCACCGCTCGGTTTGTGTGCGTCATGGTCCTCGCAGACCCTGATGGCTCGATCCTCGCAACCTCCGAAGGAACCTTCGAGGGTCGTATCGGGGACCAGATCCAAGGTGAAAACGGATTCGGATACGATCCGATTTTCCTCGTCGGAGATGACTTCTCAAGGACAAGTGCGGAACTCTCTGCGGACGAAAAGAACGCGGTTTCCCACAGGGGACAAGCGGTTCGGGGGATGATCGAACAGATCGCAACGCTCAATCCAGCGTGATTTGGGCATGATCTCAACAGCGTTGGAACCTAGAATGCTGCATGACCACAGCCGTGCTTCCGAATCTTGATCCCGCGTTGCAATCCATCTCTGAGAAAGTCCATCGCGGCGAGCGTCTGACGCTCGATGATGGTTGGGTGCTTTACAACACCCCTGACCTCTGGACGGTTCTGGATCTTGCGAAGCTCGTCCGCGATCGCATGCATCCCGGCGTCGCGTATTACAACATCAATCGGCACCTCAACTACTCCAATGTCTGTGCGCTCTCGTGTAAGTTCTGCGAGTTCTATCGCAAAGCGGGCCAGGACGGCGAGTACACACGCGACCTCGACTACATTCGCGAAGAAGGACGCAAAGCCGCGGCGTCGGGCGCGACGGAGATGCACATCGTTGGGGGGCTCAATCCATACCTCCCTTTCGAGTTTTACACCGATATGCTCAAAACGCTGACGGAGGTTGCGCCCAATGTCCATCTCAAAGCGTTTACCGCCGTCGAACTCGTCCACCTCGCGCGGATCGCGAAGGTATACAAGAAGGACGACACCAAAGCGGGCGTGCGTTGGGTCCTGGAGCGTCTGAAAGAAGCTGGACTCGGTTCACTTCCAGGCGGCGGCGCGGAAGTCTTCGACGAACGCGTCCACAAGGAAGCATTCAAAACCAAGATCGGTGCGCACGAGTGGCTCGATGTCCACCTTGTCGCGCACGAGGTCGGTCTCAACTCCAACTGCACGATGCTCTACGGGCATGTGGACAAACGACGCGAACGCTTGCGGCATATGGAAATCCTGCGCCGTTCACAAGACCAAGCGCTCGCGCGATTGGGATACGAGGGTGAAGATGACGCGTACATCGCAGAAGGGATCGAAGAATCCCAGCAGATTACCGCGCCGGTGATTACGCTCAACAAAGACGGCGCGGTCCTCCCAACCCCTGCGATGTCCGAGGGGAGCGAGGTCAAAGGCGGGTACTACCAGACGATCACGCCGCTTCCGTTCTTTCCTGATGGGTCAGAGCTCGAACACCTCCGCGGACCTGCGGGACTGGAGAACCTGCGGACGATCGCGGTGACGCGATTGATGCTCGACAACTTCCCGCATGTCAAAGCGTTCTGGATCATGCAGACCCTCCCGATGGCGCAGCTGATGCTCGAAGCGGGGGCGGATGACATTGATGGGACGGTCGTGTGGTACGACATCACCAAAGCCGTCGGCGAAGGCACACACCAAGAAACCACCGAGCGCGACCTGATCGAAGCGATCAACGAAGCGGGATACGAAGCGGTCGAACGCGACACGCTGTACCGACGCGTGGAGCGTGATGGGAACCACTGGAAAGTAGAGAATGGCTGAGTTCATTTTCTTTGCGATGTATACCGGGGTGTACAGCGCGGTGTTTCTTGTGATTCATCTGGTTGCGAAGGGGTGGAGCTACAAGCCTTGGGATAGCTGGGATTGGGTCGTGGTTCTTTGGGGCGTGATCTTTGCACTCTTCGGGATGTGGTTTTACATCCCCGGCGCTTGGTTGGCACAGACCATTGGGCTTCAGGAACTTCCTGAATCCATCTTGTCTATGTCGTCTTCTATCGGAATTCCGGGATTGATCAGTCTGTTGTTGGTGCGCAAATCGTGGGATTCGAATATTGTTGCTGTCAGCGTGCTCTTCGGTACCGTAGTTGCAATTCTGATCAGCGTACTAGCGGGTATGGCTGGCTGGATGTTCGTTGCGCCGTTTATGTGGAATGCTTCGTATGCATTCGGATGTGCGATTGAGAACTGCAGATTGTCAGATCGGCGAGATGTAGAACTTGCGTGAGACGCCTTCGACTTCGTGGTGGTAGTAGAACGCGTTGGGGGCGGCTTTGTTGATCGCCGCGAGGAGTTTGGGGAGTTCTTCGAGGGTGACGATCGTGCGGATCATCGAGAGTTTCTTTTCTTCGTAGCCACCGACGCCGGGGTGGATGGTGTAGGTGCGGTGGGGGGATGCTTTGCGGATCGCGTTGCCGATGACATCGGGGTGCTCGTGGATGACCGCGAGCATGGTGAGTTTGAACTTGTGGTAGAGCGTGTTGAGGGTTTCGGTGCTCACGAAGAGGTAGAGCGCGGTGTACATCAGTGTGTTGATGACCAGCGCGAGGTCGTTGGTTTTGAGCAGTTGGAGTGCGAGTCCGAATACCGTGGAGACAATGCCTGCGATGATCGCGATGGAACCGACAGGCTTGAGATATTTCATTGCGTAGTACGCCGCGATGACGTCCTCGTCGCCGGTGGATCCTCGATTTTTGAACGCGACCGCTTTGGCGCATCCAGCGAGGATTCCTCCGAAGAGCACGAGCATGATCCGCTCGTTGTACGCATCGGGCTGGGTGATATGAAACTCAGGGAAGAACAGCAGCGCGAGGATGACTGTTGCAACGACGATCAGCGAGCGATACGCGAAGGTCTTGCTGATCTTTCGATACGCAAAGGCCATGAGGAGCGTTTGAAACACTGCGTACAGAATGACAAAGATCGTCGAGTTCTCAAAGTAATACGAAATCGAGACCGCGATCCCTTCGCTGCCTGTGAGGATGACCCCTGCTGGGATGACAAAGTACTTGAGCGCAATCGCGTAGAGCAATCCTGCAGAGATCGCGAGCACCCAGTTGATGGGTGTGAGTCGCTTATATTGCGGAGATTTTGTCGTTGAAGGTCGCTGCTTGGTCATTGTCGATTCTAGGTGGGCTGATGAGTTTACCAACCCCTCAGTATCGATTAGAACTTCCAGCCGATCCCCATGAAGTAGTCCACATCGTTTGGACGGACCCCGCTGCCTGGGGATGAATCGTGACGGTGTTCAACACCCGCGTTCATGGTCATCCCAGTCTCAGCATCCAGCACGACCTCGATTCCTGCTGCGGAGTTCCAGCGGAACTCGCCAAGGTCATCAAAGCTTGGGTAGTAGGTTGTCCCTGCGAAGAGCTTTGTGTTGTCCGAAAGCTGGTGTGTCCAGTCGAGTCCAAGCAGTCCTTCGGGGATGACCTTCTCATCCGCGTTGGATCCGAACTCATACGAAGCACCCACACCAGCACGCCCGATGAGTGTGGTCTTTTCGTTGTTAATGAACTCGTATCCGACACCAATCGCGCCGCTCAAGCGGTGTTGCCAAGCTTGGAACTCGTCGTATTCGTATTTGCCTTCCGCGAAGTAGCGCCAAGGTCCATCGAGGAGCCAGTCGTTCTTGAATCCGAGCTCACCACGCGATGCGGATTCTTGCCCGTCGGAGGTCGAGTAGAGGTAGGACGCGTACGCGTGTGTTTCGGTGGATTCCGTCTTGCGGTCGCCTTTGAGGTTGACGCGTCCGGAGAAGTTTTCGTTGTTCCCTGATGTCCCGGAAATCCCGGCACTGAAGCTGTATTCCCAGCCCTCGTTCCACGCGAGCTTCCGAGCTGCTTCCGAAGCTTCCTCTACAGGCGCAGAATCGGGTTGGGTTTCTGCGGTTGATTCGGTCGTTTCGGAGCTTTGTGCATACTGAGCGGCTTCAGCTCGAGCCGCAGCGAGTTCTGCTTGTGCGAGCTCAAGCGCGCGCTCAGCTGCTTCGACGCGTTGAATCGCTTCATTCCGGTTATTGGCAAACGCTGAGCCGCTGAGTGTGAGCAGAGCGATCGCGGAGATTCGGGTGATGTTCATAGCTGGATCCTCCAAAGGATTTCGTGGTCTTGCGAACTGTCCGGGGTCCCCACCGGGACCAGAGCAAAGGTGCTCAAATCGTTGATGTCAACCCCTTGTGCAACGGGAGTTGGTGAATTCCGTACAATGAGAATCGTGCCTCGATCTCACACCTGTCCATCCTGTTTGACGGAACTCGGACGAATCCGCGCTGCGCCTGATCCGCACTATGGATTGCCCGTCGTCGTGTGCCCATCGTGCTCGCTCGCAACCGTTCGTCAACGGCATCCCGACATCGAGTTCTGGAGGAGCTTCCGCCGAGTTCATTCCGCGATCCGAGGCGTGGTGCTTCGGATCGGACTGACCATCGGGGGTGCGGCACTCATCGCGTTGTTTGTGATGGTCAGCGACGACATGTTCACTATCCACGGGCAGTTCTCCCCAGAATACCCATTCACCACAGGCGATCCACAGCTCGCGATGGGCGCGTTGATGTTGCTTGGGACTTGTGTGCTCTTGATGATGTCGGTGGTCTTGCTGTATCGGCACCGCTCGATCTTCTTCGCAATCACGATCATGCTGGGTTTGACGCTGTTCATCCTCACTCTTGATTACACATTCGTCTGGATCGAACGCACGATGGCGCAGCTCTTTACATTCTTTTCCGATGCTCGGTACCCTCGCCGCTCAGAAATGATGGGGCGGTTCATCCGATTCGCGTTCATTGGATCGTGCTCGCTTCTCGGAGTTGTTCCCGCACTCTTGCTCGGCGGGATCGTGGATCGGAGCGATCGTAGACGATTCCGGAGACTCCTGAACAAACGAAGAAAGCAGAGACGCATTCATGACTGAATCCAACGCTCAGGAACCCCAACATTTCGACGAGATCCGTGCCGACCGTGCTTGCATCGGGTGCGGGTTCAATCTGTACGCCCAACCTGTGAGCAAGGAAGAACACTACGGCTTAGCGATCTGTACTTGCCCCGAATGCGGAACAGTCGCGGCGCTCCAGAGCTATCCGGTGATGTCGCACTGGGTGAACCGGTTCAGGGCACTGATCGCCGCGATCTGGATCATCATCCTGCTGGGGATCTTCTTCGGATACACCATGTCCATCACAGGCATGGCGCAAGGCACTGCAAATCTTGCGGGTGAGAAGATGGGCGACATCATCGGTCACGAGCATCACATTTGGTCGCAAGAGCAGGATCGCTTGCGCGAGCTTGCAAAGCAAGCTGATCAAACGGCTGCTCAATCTGCGACGCCGACCGCGATACCAGACCCGTTGAGCTTCGGTGGTACGACGACCATCGTCACGAGCAACGGCGTTACCACAGTCAACGGCACCATCGTACCGACAGCGCCGCTGAGTCCGGCCCAATCCGGACAGTACAACTGGGTTTGGCTCACGCAAGGTTGGGGAGATGCACACCTCCAGCAAGTCATCAACGAAAGTGGGGGTTTACTCGCGAACATCGATCGGGAGTTCCTCGTGATGCTCATCCCCGGAACCATCGTCGGGACACTCTTCGGGATGTTCTGGAGCATTGTGTTGCTTGGAGGCACAAGACGCAAAGCGATCATCGTTCCGCTTGTTGCGTGTTTGATCGCGTGTTTGCTGCTGATTGGGATGAGCCGACCTGATTACAACTACACCTACATCTCGGGATTGACGCAGGATTTGTACGCGCCGGTGATCGGTCCGATCTTCATCGCGTACATGTTCCTGATCTCGTGCTTTGGGATTTGGATTGGTCGGATGGTGGCGCGCCGGATTGTGGTGATGGCGCTTCCGGCACGGAGCCGAGTGCCGCTGTCGAACCTCTGGATTCAGGACGGGCTTGCGTTGCCCAAATCCAAATAAAAAACCCGCCCCAAGCGGGACGGGTTTGGTTTGGAGTCAGAACAGATTACTTGTCTTCGTTGACATCAAAGTCCGCGTCGATGACATCGCCTTCGACATTGGCGCCGTCCTCAGCAGGTGCTGCGTTCTGCGCGTCTTTCGCGGCTTGCTCGTAGATGACCTTTCCGAGTTCCATGGATGCTTCTTCGAGTTCCTTGAGTGCAGGCTCGAGTTCTTCCTTGGTGATGTTCTCGTTCTTGATCTTGTCTTCGAGCGCTGATGCGGCGGTCTCGATCTTGGAGCGGACATCCGCGCCGACCTTGTCGCCGTGCTCTTCGAGGGACTTGCGGGTCTGAGCGACCATCCCGTCAGCGCGGTTCTTGAGATCGACAAGTTCGCGACGCTTCTTGTCTTCGTCGGCGTGTGCTTCCGCGTCCGCCTTCATCTTGGTGATCTCGTCTTCGGAAAGGCCACCCGAACCCTCGATGCGGATATCAGCTTGCTTGCCAGTCCCCTTGTCAGTCGCGGAGACTTCGAGGATACCGTTCGCATCGATTTTGAACGCGACTTCGATCTGGGGTGTCCCGCGTGGTGCTGGAGCGATGTCCGCGAGTTCGAACATGCCGAGCGTGCGGTTGTCCTTTGCGAACTCACGCTCACCCTGGAGAACATGGATCTGCACCGATGGCTGGTTATCAGCAGCGGTGGAGAAGGTCTCGGTCTTGGTGGTCGGGATGGTGGTGTTGCGTTCGATGAGTTTGGTCATGACGCCGCCCATGGTCTCGACACCGAGTGACAGTGGGGTCACATCGAGCAGGAGGACATCCTTGACCGAGCCGGTCATCACACCACCCTGAACCGCTGCGCCGAGCGCCACGACTTCGTCAGGGTTGACGGACTTGGATGGGTCCTTGCCGAAGATGTCCTTCGCGATCTCTTGGACCTTTGGCATACGGCTTGAACCACCGACCAGCACGACTTCGTCGATCTTGGAAATGTCGATCTTCGCGTCCTTGAGTGCGTTCTGGCAAGGTGCCTTGAGTCGGTCAAAGAGATCAGCACACAAGGTCTCGAACTTCGAACGGCTCAGGGTTTCCTGGAGGTGCTTCGGTCCCGAATCCGTTGCGGTGATAAACGGCAGGTTGATGGTGGTTTCCTGCGATCCCGAAAGCTCGATCTTTGCTTTTTCAGCGGACTCTTTGAGTCGTTGCATCGCCATCGCGTCCTTGGTCAGGTCCACGCCTTCTTTCTTGCGGAACTCTTCAGCAAGGAAGTCGATGAGGCGTTGGTCCCAGTCGTCGCCACCGAGGTGGGTGTCGCCGTTGGTCGAAAGGACTTCGAAGACGGACCCGCCGTCGCCGTCGTCACCGATCTCCATGACGGACACATCGAAGGTGCCACCACCGAGGTCGAAGACCGCGATTTTCTTGTTGGTTTTCTTTTCGAGACCGTACGCGAGTGCTGCCGCGGTTGGTTCGTTGATGATGCGCTTGACGGTGAGTCCAGCGATCTCTCCCGCGTCCTTGGTAGCTTGACGCTGCGCGTCGTTGAAGTATGCCGGTACGGTGATGACCGCTTCGGTGACTGCTTCGCCCAGGTAGTCTTCAGCGGTTCGTTTGAGTTCGCTGAGGATCATTGCGGAGATTTGTTGTGGTGAGAACTCTTCGCCACGGACTTTGACCTTGACGAAATCGCTGTCGCCTCCGGTGAGTTCGTACGGGATGAGTTTTTCTTCGCTGCTCACTTCTGAGTGACGACGACCCATGAACCGCTTGATCGAGAAGACCGTGTTCTGTGGGTTGGTCACCTGTTGGTGTTTCGCTTGCTGTCCGACCAGACGCTCGCCTTTGTCGGTAAAGCCGACGACGGACGGCGTGGTGCGGTTGCCCGATGAGTTGATGAGGACCTTCGGCGAGTCCCCTTCCATGACGGCGACCACTGAGTTGGTGGTCCCGAGGTCGATTCCGATGATTTTGCCCATTGCTGTGCTCCTTTCGTGACCCCGAAGGCGGGCCTTCAGGGAGTTTGCTCTTGTATGTGTCAGGATGTAATTGCAACCCCCGTGCCAACTTGCAGAGCGACTCAAAGAGCGAATTTGACACGCTGAGACACCTGGAGAAGGGGTGTGGGGCTGATTCGGGAATTCGTCTGCCAGACTGGCAGGGTTATGATCCAGCGTGTGCAGAACCACCACAAACCCCTCGCAAGTACATCAACAAAGCCCTGATTCCAAAGATCGGGGGACGATCATCTGTATCGGGATGACCGGGATGCTTGCAGAGTGTACAACCGAGCTGCTCAGACTAGGGTATCGCATTCATCTCATCGCTCGATCCCCAGAGGGGTACGCGGCTCAAATCGATGTTTCAATGCGAGAGCGGCTCTCAATGTCCGCGTGTGATTATGCACAGGAGGATCAGCTCACGCACGCTCTCAGATCGGCTTCGTCACCAGTGATCGGAGTCATCGGATGGATCCACAGCACCGCACCAAACGCGTGGAACAACATCCATGAGTGCTTTCCGGATACAGATACGCTCCGCGTAGTTGGATCATCGCATCATCAAGTTCGCACTGAGAGCAATCGAGAACGCATCGTCACGCTTGGGTTTGTGGTTGAGGGAACAGGATCACGATGGCTTACGCACCAAGAAATCTCAGAAGGTGTACTCGATGCGTTTACCAGTGGGCGCGCAGCATCCATCGTCGGCTCAATAGAGCCGTGGTCGATGAAGCCATGATTTCAAGTTACTCGTTTACTGACCCTGCGCCAAGGAGAACCCGCGTGTGCCGTCGTACATCCGGATCGGGATGAAGTCGGTCACAGTGAACTTCTCAGCAACCTTCGCGAGCAGATGCACAGTTGGTCCCTGACCAATGACTGTTCCTTCGCGGAGTTCGAAACGCACACAGCACTCATTCACCAGCTCGGTGTATGGCGAGCCGGTCGGCCAGACCTGCGTTCCACGATTGGAAATCACGGTCAGTTCAAACGGTGTGTTCTCACACAAGCGTTGCAGCTTTGCAGCGAGTTCTGTTGGGATGAGTGTGTTCTCAAGGAAGATGTCACAGCCACAGACAACGCTCTCGACTTGCTCATGCGTGGTCATCATCTTGTTCACGCTTGGACGCTCTGGGAGCGTGTGGTGGATCTCGTCGGTTGCTGGTACAGCGCAGCCTTCGATCGTTTCAGGGTTTTTTCCGAGGTTCGATGCGAGTGCCTCTGCGAATGCTTTGGTCCCGACTGGTTCTCCCGTGCCTTTGACATCACCTGTATGGACACCAGACTCGAGCGTGTAGAGAAGCGCGTTCTCGATGATCGCCGCGGTGCGACGCATCCCGATATGACGGAGCATGATGACGCCTGAAAGGAGCAAGCTGGTTGGGTTTGCGAGGTCTTGTCCCGCGATGTCTGGTGCGGTGCCGTGGACTGCTTCAAAGATACTGATCTGGTCACCGATGTTCGCGGATGGTGCGAAACCAAGACCACCAACCAAACCCGCTGCGAGGTCGGACACGATGTCTCCTTGCAGGTTGGTCAGGACGATCATCTTGTATTTGTCCGGACGCAGCACGAGGTTCATGCACAGCGCGTCGATGATGACATCCTCGGTTTCGATGTCTGGGTAGTCTTGCGAGAGGAAACGGAAGCGATCAAGGAAGGTGCCGTCGGTCATCTTCATAATGTTCGCTTTGTGTCCACATGTGACCTTGTCGATCCCGAAGGCCTTTGCGGTTTCGAACGCGAACCGGTTGATTTGGTCGCACCCTGGGGTTGAGATGAGTCGCTTAGCGCAGTAGGAGTCTGGGGTGAGTCGGTGTTCGATCCCGCCGTAGGTGTCTTCGACATTCTCGCGGACAACATAGAAGTCGACAGGGACTCCTGCTTGAGAGAATACGGTTTCCACGCCTGGGAGTGATTGGAAGTGACGGAGGTTTGCGAATGCGCCAAAGGTTTTGCGGAGTGTCACATTGATGGACTTGCCGCCGCCTCCAATGGGGGTGCCCATCGGTCCTTTGTACAGGATACCGGTTCGTTCGATGGTCTCGATCGCTTCATCGGTCATGCCTCGGGTATCGCCTTCCGCGAAGACCTTGTTCCCCATATCAACTTCGGTGAACTCGACATGATCCATCACTCCCGCGGCTTCAAAGACATGAAGACAGGCGCGGGTGATTTCTGGACCGATTCCGTCGCCGGGAGCGAGCGCGATGGTGATCTTCTTCGACATGTTGGATACCTTGCTTGGTGAGACTTGGTCTTGGGTGAGCATTTGATTCTCGATCGGGTGATTGTGGCTGTGTATTTCGCCAGTGCTTTGGGGTGTATTTGAGCGGTCAGACTAGACAGTAGGATGGCAAGCACGATTCAGCCGTTCCATCACCGCGTGCCAGATCGGTGCGTCTTCCTTGTTGTGATTCTCATCGTCCGTTTTGGGTGGGCGCTCAATCCATATCTCAGAAGCATCGGAAGCATCCGCTTCGTGCATCGCGTTATACAGACCACGCGCATATCCCGCCGCATCTTCTGGTAGCGAGCTGGATCGAGCAGCGTCTGCACCACCCCCAGACCAGGAAATCACATAGATATCCGGACCTGCGGCTCCGAGCTCCGCCGTCTCTTTGAGCAGTGTTGGTTTCGCGGGCTGGTAATGGGCACCGGTCGTTCCAGGCGATCGTGCGATGTCCTCGTCTTGGTGCTGCTTGATCTGTACATCGACACCAAGCACCCTGCTGATCTGATCAGTCGAGATAACGCCTGGACGCAGGACGATCGGTGCATCACCTGTGAGATCGACGACGGTGGATTCGATCCCCGCTCTGCACGCGCCGCCTTCGAGGATGAGGATATCTTGTCCAGCAAATCCCCTCGCGACATGATCTGCAGTGGTGGGAGAGATCCAGCCAGAGGGATTCGCGCTCGGTCCAACGATGGGTTTGCCGTACGCTTCGATGAGTCCCAGCGCCATCGGGTGTGATGGGCAACGGATCGCAACAGTCGGTCCACCAGCGGTCACGATATCGGGGACGAGTTCCGATTTGTTCAGTACAAGCGTGAGGGAGCCGGGCCAGAACGCGTCGGCGAGTTTCTGCGCGTCGCTCGACCACTCTTCGACGAGTTCGTCCACCATCTCGCATCCTGCGACATGGACAATCAGCGGGTTCGTTGTCGGGCGACCTTTGAGCGCAAAGACTCTCTCAACCGCGTCGTTGTCCAGCGCGTCTGCACCCAAGCCGTACACAGTCTCCGTCGGGAATGCGATGGGTTGCCCGAGTCCGAGTCGAGCGATCGCGGCGACGATTGCCTCTGGACCTTCGAGAATCTCAGTCATCGGAGTCATCCGTGTCTGCATTGTCCTCTGCATCTGTTTCGTATTCCGCGACGGATTCGCCCGGAGTCAGTTGGTTCGCGTCGGGAACAATGAAATCAATCCGATTGCGATCGAGGGTTGTCCCCATCGCTTGGTAGAGATCCACCATCGCGATGTTGTAATCCACGATCGCGAGCGCTTCGGAGAGTTCCGCACTTGCGAGCGATTCTTGCTGGTTGAGTTCAAGATTGAGTCGCTCGACAGAGTATCCCGCGTTGGTAAGCTCTTTCTCGACGATCAGTGCTCGGAGTGCTTCGCCTTGCGCGACGCGTGAGAGGGTGCTCTGGGAAATCAATGCATGGTTGGTCACCACGGAGTTGAGCGCGTTCTTGATCTCAAGCACGACCGACTGCACTGTGCGTCGGTACCCAACGATCGACTGCATCCGCGCCAGGCGTGCTTTGCGGAAACCTGCTTCACCGATCCTGTTTCCGAGCGGCTGTTCAAAGGTCAAGCCGACCAACCAATCGTCAACGAAGCGATTCGAGATCGAATCGTCGTATCCATCACCGATCGAGTCATCGAGTCCGAGCAAGCTTGCTTGTGCAACAAGATTGAGCGATGGAAGACGAGCGTTCTTGGAGACATTCTCGCGGATCGTGGAATCGTCGATGGAAAGGATCGATTGCTCAACCTCTGGACGGTTGGAAATCCCTGAATCAATCGCATCAAGCAAGGAGATCGACAACGGCTCAACCGCTGAGCTGTCCCCAGGGACCAAAAGCATCTCAGATCCGACAGGCATCCGCTCGTCGTTCATCAATCGCTTGAGCTGGTCACTCGCGTTTCGCAGCGCGGTCTTCGCGATCAGGAGGTCCGAACGACGACGCTCTACGCGTGCGACCGCATCAGCGACCTGCGCCTGACGAGCGTCCTGCACTCGGCGTGCACGGATGTCGTCGCGGACTTCAATCCCCCGGTCAAGAAGCTTGGCGCGGATGATGACCTGCTTGTATGCAAGCACCAGCTGCCAGTACGCACGCTCGGTGTCTGATGCAGACGCCATCAACTGGCTCTTGAGTTCAGAAACAGCAGAGCGTTCCGCGTTCCGCGCCAGATAGACTCCGGACTGGACTCTGCTGCGACCGAACCCATCAAGCAAAGGTTGCTCGTATCCAACAATGAAGTTCGATGAGTTTGACGGATTCGGGTTTGTCGCACCAAAGAACGATGATTCGACATTGGTGTAACCCAGATCGTGCTGAACACTTACCGATCCACCGGTGGTTAAAGATCGGCGTACGCCCAGCGTGCCGGAGATGGTGTCTTGTTCATTGCGGACAACACCGGTTCCAAATGCGCCCGCGCTTGCTTGTGGTGTGATCGAGTCTTGTCCTTGCACACTCCCGAAGAGTGTCCAGTCAAACGCCGCTTCCGCTTCCACAAGCGCTGCCTGCGAAATCGCTGGGCCGTACTGCGCAAACTCGACATCTAGGTTGCCTCGGACTGATGCTTGAACCACGCTCTGGAGCGATACAGGGACAAGCACGGTTTCTCGTCCGAGCAGATCGGTTCCGATCAGGTCCGCGATCGGGTCGCGATCTCCGCCTTCCGCGTTCTGGGTTTGAAACTCTTCCGCGTATCCTTCAGTCGAGAACTCTCGCTGGATTTGTTCGAGATGATCAGGACGGATTTCGAGTTTGGTCAGATCAGTCGTGCTGTCGAGTTCGATCGCGTTTGGTGTGGTTGAATCGCCGCGTGCTGCGTTGATTTCTCGTTGGACCGAATGGACCATTGCTTGTCGCAACTGTCCCTCGGTTCGATTCTCAAACGGTGATTGGCAACCGCCCGCAGCCAGTGCCAAGGCGATTGTTGATACAGAACAAATGATCCCAAAAGGCCGTTGGTTTGGTGGAGAAATATTCATTCTTCTACAGTAGGAGGGGATCGGTGGAGAGGTTGCATCCAGCGATGGCAGACACTACCTTTCAGGAGTTGAGCGAATACAATAGAGGGAAACCCCAACCTCCACAGATCGGGAGACCATTATGCAATCAAGACTCCATCTGAACCCACTCTTCATGCTTCTCTCGGCTCTGCTTGCCAGTCTCGTATCGCCGGTGATCGCTCAATCAAACACTCAAGAAAGCACCAAATGGTTCGTGGTCACATCTGAGACTGAGCCGATCCGCTGTGGTGACCAAGAGATCTACTACACGATCGAGGAGTACACGCGAGGCACCATGCTCGCGGTTGACGGGGTCTCAGGGGACTATTCCAAGGTCCGTTACCCGGGAAAGCTAGGGGCTTTTGTCCCTGCAAGGGATGCACAGAGCATCAAAGCGGGGGCTTTCATCCGTTTAACGAATGCGTCTCAGCTCAGCGCCGCATCGATGCTCCGCGGGCTTGAGGGGTCATGGTGTCCTGTGTTTGACGAACCACTCGAAGAAGACACGGAAATGATGGTGCTGGAGATCATCCGTGATGATGTATCCGACGAGGTGCTTGGGTACCGCGTTGCGCCGCCTCGCCCGCCGGTTGCGGGGTCTTACCCCTATGCGTACATCCGCACCGCAGCGCTCCGTCCTGCGACTGATGCAGAGATCCAATCGCACCAAGGTGGCAAGCAGATCATCACCGGTCGGCCATCACTGATGCCCGCTCCCGGACATCCCAAGAACAACCCTGCGAAAGCACAGGACAACTCCACGACCACCAATACTCAAAGCAAATCTACCAATCCATCAAGCAAGGAGGTCAATCAGTCCAATACGAGTGAGCCGATCACCGACCTCCGCGAACCGATGAACAAGCCAACCAGCGGCCAGTCCAACAAGCAGTCCGGCAATCAGTCCGGCAATCAATCTGGTGGTCAGGGTGGTGAAACCGCTCCCAAAGTGATTGAACAAACGAGTCCTGAAACGCAGCCTGAGGTGATCAAGAACACCGTGCCAGTGGTGATTTCACCTGAGAAATCAGGAAGCACTTCGAAGAGTGTCAACACCAAAGGGGCATCGGCAAGGCTGACCGCATCGAGTCTCGAAGCACTGGAAGCATCATTCACCAACGCACGCACGATGCCTCGCGCACAGCTGGACGAGGCGCTCCCTGAGCTCCTCGCGGAGTTCACCAGAGCACGCAACGCAGCAAACGACGATGATGAATCGGTTCAGACCTCGCTGGATCAGCGCATCGAATGGCTCAACATCCGGATCAAAACCCGCGATCAACGCCGAGCGATCGCTCAAGCGCTCGCGAGTGCGGATTCACAGTCCATCGAACTGGGTCAGAAAATGGACGCGTGGAACTCATCGCGCGTCTACTCGATGGTCGGTCGGATGGTCCTCTCCGGCGTCTACACAGGAGAGCACCTCCCGCTGATGTACCGCTTGCGTGCTCCGGATCGTGTCACTGGGATTGAGAAAACAATCGGTTACATCGCGCCTCGTGCAGATCAGGACTTCCGTCACCTGCTTGGTCGCGTGGTCGGTGTGGTCGGGAACCCGGTCCGTGACGATGCTTTGTCGTTGATGGTGCTTGAACCATCCCGCGTTGATCTCATGCCGGGACAGTAACTTGATCGCAGGCACAGCAAGGACTCCATGACCGAAGCGTCGTCCAATACCGGTTCGGAGAATCACCCTCGCGAGGGATCAGGTCTTGCAATCGCGTCCGGATTGTCAACGCTCCCCGATCCTGTTGATGCTGCAAACCAAGCCGCAAGTTTGGTCAAGGATTCGATCAAGAGTTCTGCGGATCTGGTCATCGGATTCATCACGCCTCCCTTTGCTCAGCGTGTCGGAATGATCGCTGATGTCATCCGCGATCAGCTCTCTCCAAAGCACCTGCTGCTTATTTCTGCATCCGGGATCATGTCCGGCGATCACGAGATCCTTGGTCGTCCAGCAATATCGTTGATGGGGATGTCGCTTCCAGGTGTTCAGATGCACCCCTATGTGTTCGACGCAACGCTCGGCACGATGGATCCGCTCGAGCGTGCAGAGAAAGTCAGCCGAGCGATCGGATCGTCCGAAACGATGGCTGCCTCCTTTTTCTTTGCCGATCCGTTCTCTGTGCCACTTGTCAATCTGGTTCCCGCGCTGTCCGCATCTCGAGTGCAGTACACAGATCAGCACAAGCACACACACCGAATTGGAACCATTCTGGGAGGGATGGCGTCCGCCGCGACCGAGCCAGGGGGGAACACGCTGTTTCTCGATGGTCAGATCCGAAACTTCGGCGCGATCGGAATCACGCTTTCTGGGAACTTGCAGGTCGATACGCTTGTATCGCAGGGGTGCAGACCAATCGGCACGCCGATGGTGGTCACCAAAGCGCGTGGGAACCTGATCCTTGAGCTTTCCGGGATGCCCGCGATTGAAGCGATCCGTGAGTCGTTGCAAGGGATCGGGGACGATGATCGGGAACTGCTTGACCAAGGTCTTTTGATAGGCCGTGTAATCAATGAACAGCGATCCCGCTTCGGTCGAGGGGACTTCCTGATCCGAAACATCATGGGTGGCGATGAAGAATCCGGCGCAGTCGCAATCGCGGATATTGTCCAAGCAGGTCAGACCATCCAGCCGCACCTGCATGACGAGCGGACCGCACGCGAGGACCTGTCGCTGCTCCTCGATGGTCAGCGTCTGTACGACCGTCCAGCTGGCGCGATGGTGATTTCTTGCACAGGGCGCACGCAGGAGTTTTTTGGTCAACCTGCGCATGATGCTCGTGCGATCCGTCATGCGTTTGATCCGCCGATTGATGGCGCGAAGCTTGCCAAAGCGGGGAGGGAGCTCAACGCGCCGGATCAAGGGATCCCGCTCGCGGGGATGTTCGCTGCTGGGGAGATCGGTCCGGTCGGAGAAACGATCTTCCAGCACGGCCACACCGTCGTCGCGGCGATGTTCCGTGAACCAGAACAGATGGATATCCGCTAAGAACAGTCCACTTCCATCGTGTGCTCCCTAGACTCGGATATGGAACCAACGAGCACGACCAACGCCGCGAAATACACAAACGAACTCGTCAACTCGACTTCGCCGTACCTGCTTCAGCACGCGCACAATCCGGTGAACTGGAGGATGTGGTCCGACGAAGCGTTCCAAGAAGCGATCGATCGGGATGTGCCTGTGTTCCTTTCAATCGGATACTCGACCTGCTACTGGTGCCATGTGATGGAGCGGGAGTCGTTCGAGAATGAGTCGATCGCATCGCTGATGAACGAGAAGTTCGTGTGCATCAAGCTCGATCGCGAGGAGCATCCCGAGATCGACGAGATCTACATGGCTTCAACGACCATCATGACCGGTTCAGGGGGCTGGCCGATGTCCGTGTTCCTCGAACCGTCCCAGCGCCGACCATTCTGGTGCGGGACGTACTTCCCACCTGAACCAATGTACGGCAGGCCATCTTTCCCACAGATCCTCGAATCACTCTCCGATGCGTACACAAACAAGCACGACGAAGTGATCGAACAAAGCCAAGCTCTTGCGAGCGCGGTTGGTGAACAGATCGCGACGGATCAAGAACCCGTTCCGGTCGGGATCAAGCACATCCAAGCCGCGGTGTCAGGGTTGCTCAGCAGATTTGATCGCATCAACGGCGGATTCGGTGGCGCCCCCAAGTTCCCGCAACCGGTGTTCCTTGAACTGCTGCTCGATGCAAGGCCGTTGGTTGACGCGGACACGAAAGCCGCGATTGATCAGAGCGTGAAGATGACGCTCGACCGGATGGGGATCGGCGGGATTTTCGACCAAGCCGGGGGCGGATTCCATCGCTACGCGACCGATGAGATCTGGTTGGTGCCGCACTTCGAGAAGATGCTCTACGACAACGGGCAGCTGTTGCATTTGTACGCACGCGCCGCGGAAGTCTACGACGATGCGTTCTACAAGCGAATCGCGAAGCGCACAGCGGACTATGTTCTGCGCGAGATGTGCGATCCAAACACCGATGCGGGAACCACTGGTTTTTATAGTGCACAAGACGCTGAAGTAAATCACCGCGAGGGTCAGAACTACCTCTGGACACCAGACCAGATCCGCGATGCAATCGGGAACGCGGAAGACGCGGAGTTTGTCATCCGCGTGTATGGACTCGATGCGGGAACCAACTTCCAAGACCCACACCATCCAAGCGAACCAGCGAGCAATGTGCTGCGACTGGACAAGCGCCCAGACCTGATCGCGGCTGAGCTCGGGATGACCACCGAAGCGTTCCACGCGAAGCTCGATCCGTTAAACGATCAACTCCTCAAAGCTCGTTCACTCCGGGATCAACCAGAGACTGATGACAAAGTCATCTGCGCTTGGAACGCAATGATGATTTCTGGATTGGTCAAAGCGGGTGTCGTGCTGGACAATCGTGAATACCTCGAAGCGGCGCGCCACGGCATCGACTTTGTGCTCGACACGATGAAAACTGCGGATGGTGATCTGGCGCGTTCACGCAGGGAGCACAAGAGCGAGATCCCAGCAGGACTCGAAGATCACGCGCTGATGATCGGCGCGATGATGGATCTTGCGATTGCGGAAAGCGACGACACGCTCTGGACCTCGATCGAACGGCTGTTCATCACTTCACGCAAGCACTTCGAGTCCGCGCCGGGCATCTTCCACGACACCCGCGAAGGACGCACGGACCTCTTCATTCGTCCGCGAACACACCACGACGGCGCGACACCTTCAGGAGTGGGTGTGATGACACTCGTCACGGCACGCATGGTTGCAATCTTGGGAGAGGAACGATGGATCGATTGGGCCTTGGAAGCACTGCGAGGTGTTTCTGCTGCGATCGGGAGCAATCCGATCAGCGTTTCCAACTCCACTCGCGCGTTGATCGAACTGATCACACAGAAGCAGCGCATCGGGGACAAGTATGCCTTTGCAGGTGCCGCAGAGCTTCAACCCAAGCAAGCTCCGACCGGTCCCGTCGCGGTCTTTGTGTCTGAGGATGCGGTGACGGTGAGCGAAGATCGTCCCGGATCGTTCTCGGTTGCACTTGAGATTGAAGAGCCGTACCACATTGTCGCTGCTGATCCGGGGACTTCGGGCGCCGCGAAGGGGTTGATGCCGCTCCGGGTGGGGTTGATCGAGGGACAAGGCGTCGCGGTTTACGCGGAGTATCCCGATGGTGAATCGTTCGGAGATGGGGATGCGATGATCCGCGTCCATCACGGCCGCATTGAGTTCGAGGTCGCGATCGAGAAAGCGGACGGGATCGGTCCAACCCCTGGCAAACCGATCCTCGGCATCACCTTCCAGCCTTGCAATGACACCCAGTGCCTTGCGCCGATCACGGTTCGGCTCCCAGTTGAACTGACAATCCAGTAGATCCTTGCGGATCTCTCCCCGGATTCCCCCGATCAACGGCCACTTTGGTGGGGTCGTTCTGATATACTGCGATCTATGGATCACAAGTACGACCATCCCGTCCGCACAATCGCGCTCATGAATCAAAAAGGAGGCGTGGGGAAGACCACCACCTCGGTCAACCTCGCCGCGGCGATCGCTCGGACTGGACGCAAGGTCTTGCTTGTTGATCTGGACCCCCAGGCGCACGCAACGCTGCACCTCGGGGTCGAACCCGGAACCGAACAAGACGATGAACCGACGGTCTACGACCTGCTCCTCGAACCCCAGCACGGCATCGCGGGGTGCATCCGCTCGATCGACGACAACCTCGATCTGATCCCTGCAGAGACCGACCTTGCCGCAGTTGAGACCGAGCTTTCGGGGGTTGCTGATCGGAACAATCGACTCGCCCAAGCGCTCGCCGTGCGGGATACCGATCACGAGTTCGTGCTCTTTGACTGTCCACCAGCACTCGGGCTCCTGACCCTCAACGCACTCGCGGCGGCAAACGAAGTCCTTATCCCGATGCAGGCGCACTTCCTCGCGCTCCAGGGGGTCAGCAAACTCCTCGAAACAGTGGGGCTCGTCCGCCAGCAGGTCAATCCACAGCTCCGCGTCGCGGGAGTGGTGCTGTGCATGCACGAACAGCAAACCACGCACTCAAGAGAGGTCGTCGCGGATCTCGAACGCTTCTTTGAATCTGGGAGAGACTCAGGAAGTGCATGGGCAAGCGCCCGTGTGTACCGTCCACCGGTCCGCAGGAACATCAAACTCGCGGAATGTCCGAGCTTTGGGCAGACGATTTTCCAGTACGAACCATCCGCGCCAGGCGCGCTCGATTACGGTCAGCTTGGCGCGTCGGTTGTCGCTGAATGGGATCGCGCATTGTCCGCGATGAAAGCGACCAACGCCGCGGCTGATCTGAGCGAAGCGGAAATCAATGTGCTTCGGGGTTCGTCAGCACCGACCCAGACGATGCAGGCATCATCGGACGCCAACCTGAGCGATTAACGATGGCAACCCAGACCATGCCGACTCACAACAACCTGTTTCAATCTGCAGCACGCGTGTCATTTGTGCTTTACACACTCGCGTTGTTGACCGCGACACACTGGCCCGGACTCAGTATCAAAGGACCGGTCAGCCGGACCGACCTGATCATTCATGCAGGCGCATTCGGTGTTTGGACACTGCTGCTGGGCGCAACTGGTTGGGTTCGCTCCAAATCCTGCATCCGCAGGCAGGCGCTCATCGTCGGATTGATCGGGATTGCGTACAGCATCTTTGACGAAACCACACAGCCGATTTTTAATCGGGTCTTTGATCTGCTCGATCTCGCCGCGGATTCGATCGGTGTGATTCTCGCGAGTTTGTTTCTGTTGATCATCTGGTACCGGAACAACGGGGGGCAATGCAAGATCGAGCGTGGGAGCATCCCGAGGTCGGAAACACTGGCCGAACCATCCCCGGAAACCCGATCTTGATTCCAGTGGATCCGCAACCTTCACAACCGATTCAGTCAGCTGAACAAGAGCACGATCAGTCGCTCGGTCGCAACACGCGCACCGTCGCGGGATTGACACTGATCTCACGAGTGCTCGGCATGGCAAGGGATTTGGTGACGGTTCGCGTGTTCGGCGATACCGCAGTTGGTTCAGCGTTCGCCGCGGCGTTTGCGATCCCAAATATGTTCCGCAGATTGTTCGGAGAGGGGGCGCTGTCCGCAGCGTTCATCCCGGAATACACCAAGCTCAGCGACGACGATCCTTCCAAAGCGGACGCGTTCGCGTCGCTCACGATCGGTCTGCTCGCGCTGGTGACGGGAATGATCACCATTGTGATCGAGCTGGGGCTGCTCGCAGCGGTCATGATGTCAGCGGACAATCCGGATCGCGCGTACTCGCTCAAACTCGTGATGGTGATGCTCCCGTTCATGCCGATGATCTGCGTCGCGGCGATTCTTGGGGGGATGCTCCAAACACACCACCGATTCGGACCATGGGCGGCTGCTCCGATCCTGCTCAATCTGTGCATCATCGGCGCATCGCTCCCATACTTCTTCGTCGATGGTGCTGATCCCGCGGTATGGGCCTACCCGATCGGGATCGCGGCGGTTGTTTCAGCAGCATTGCAAGTTCTGTGGTCTGTGCTGGCGCTGCGTGGGAAGGTCCGATGGACGCGGAGCGTGAGCGCGGTGCAATCCGAAGCACGCACGATGCTTCGGAGAATGGTGCCTGTGCTGATTGGTCTTGGAACACTCCAGCTCAACACCTTTGTCGATACGCTCATCGCGATGTACCCCAACTGGATCGGTCCGACATTCATGGGGCACGACTACCCGCTCGATGAATCCTCCAACGCGATTCTGTTTTACGCGCAGCGTTTGTACCAGTTCCCGCTTGGTGTCTTCGGGATCGCGGTCGCGACTGCTGCGTTCCCAGCACTCTCTCGCGTAGCTGGGGATCCGGCGCGGTTCAGCGAGATGCTCCGCCGAGGTTTGCGTTTGAGTCTCTACATCGGGATCCCAGCGAGCGTTGGGTTGCTGGTGGTGGGGGGGCCATTGATCCGCGTGCTGTATTCTGGATTCGGTGATGGGTTCTCTGAGGACGGGATCATCCGTGCGACATCGGTGCTGGTCGGATACAGCGTCGCGATCTGGGCGTACTCGCTCAATCAGCTCTATACACGCGCGTTTTACGCGACGGGAGACACCAGGACGCCGATGAACATCGCGTTGGTCATGGTCGTGGTCAACATCACCCTCAACTGCACGCTGATTTGGTGGTTCAGAGAAGCGGGGCTCGCATGGTCCACAGCTGCGTGCGCGATCATTCAATCCCTCTGGCTCGCTCGCGCATCGACGCGCAAACATCCGTCAGGAAAGAGGTTAAGTGATTCGTTCGCCCGTCCTATCGGACTCATGCTGGCGGGATCCCTGCTGATGGGACTGAGCATCTTCGGCGTTGTGCGTGTGTGGGAACTGCCCTCGCATTGGTCTATGCAACTGGTGCGTGTCTTGGTGATTTGTGCGATCGGTGCAGCGTTTTATCTGATTTGGTCGATAGTTTGGAGCATGCAAGAACTCCGCTGGATCGGAGCCCGCTCTACGGAACGATCGGGCACAACGAACGGCAACGACGGAGCATAACCAATGAAACGCAACACACTCCGCGATACAGCAAAACTCCTGTTCGCGGTCCTCTTTGCCGGCGGGATCCTCGCGATGACTGCGTGCAACACCGTCCGAGGCATCGGGAAGGACATCAGCTCCGCCGCTGACACCCTCGATCCAAACCAGAACTGATCAACAGAATATGTTCACCCCGGTGATCGAACTCAGTGAAAGAACAGTTTTGATCAGTGGCGCATCTTCGGGGATCGGAGCCGCGACAGCAATCGCGTGCGCGAGCAAAGGGATGCGCGTCGGGCTCATGGCTCGGCGAGCACAAAAACTCGAAGCACTCGCATCGCGGATCGGACATGACCGCAGCTGCGTGATTGTTGGATCAGTGGATTCGGACGATGATTGCGAGCGTGCGCTTGCGGAATGCGAATCGAAGTTCGGTCCGTTGTACGCTGTGCTCGCCAACGCGGGGTACGGACAAGAGAAGCCTTGCCATTCATCATCGAGCGAAGAAATCCGTGCGATGTTTGAAACAAACTTCTTTGGTTCATTGCGCCTTGTCCAACCAGCGATCAAAGACTTCATTCAACGCGGCGAGGGGCACGCGATCATGGTGTCGAGCTGCTTGAGCAAAATAGGTCTTCCAGAATACGGCACCTACTGCGCCACCAAAGCGGCGCAGGATCACTTCTGCAGAGCGATGCGCCATGAACTCGAAGGGACGGGGGTGTCCGTGTCGAGCGTGCATCCGATCGGGACGAAAACAGAGTTCTTCGATCAAGCCGCGAAAAGATCAGGTGGGGAGTTAGGACTCGCTGGGAAGAGCGAGCGATTTATGCAATCTCCAGAACGCGTTGCGAGTGCGGTTGTTCGGTGCTTACAAAGACCCAAAGGCGAAGTCTGGACCAGCTTTCCGACTCGGCTCGCGCTTGGCGCATCCGTCGTATTTCCCAGAATCACTGATTGGGGAATCTCAAAGGCGATGCGGAAACGATCGAGCTTGGGTGAATCCCTGAATACATAAGATTTTACACACTTTCGTGAACCCGAAGTGTTTGATCCATCGAACATTGTCTGGGACATTGTGCGTGTGGACACATATTACATTTGGATAGAAGGGACACTTTATGCGAATCGCAGTTCGAAATGGTTTTACAGCGATTGAGTTGGCGTTATTGCTTGTCGTAGGGATCTCGGCGAGCGCGGTCATGGGACCAGCGATGTCGAAGATGAGATCAAACATGCAAGGGGTATCCAGCGAAGGAAACCTGCACATGATCGGTCAGGGGGCCGGGATGTTTGGGCAGGACAATAACGGCAAAATCTTTACATTCTCATGGAGAGGCGGTAATGAATATCTCAACATCCGCAATGGAAACACCCTCTCTCCTGTTAGTGATTTAGAAGCGTCTGCATATGAAGCGCGCGAAATCCTGTGGAATGCGACAGGACGCATGAACGGTATTGGTCGAATCTTTGCGCCTCAAGCTCGATTGATGCATCGTCGGTACTCACACCTTGTGCTCGCGGATTATCTGGGAGGGAATGTCTCAGATTCAATGTGGGTAGATCCCGCAGATGCGCAGCTCCAACACTGGCAAGCAACCCCGTTTGAATACCGCGAAGATGTCAACACCATCCCATACGGCATGGGCTATCCAGACTCTGATTTCTATGACCAATCACCAGGATGGGATGATGTTGGTGTGCGCCAGTTCTGGTCGTACGGTTCAAGCTATCACCAAGTAGCGAGTGCATGGTTGTTCGATGATCAAGCGACATACGCGCCGAACTACGAAACCCCGCACCTGTATACACAGTTCTCAGGACCAAGCGGTGCGGTTGCGCAGCGGTACTTTAATGAAGTCGCATTCCCATCAGCGAAGGTGTTTATGCACGAGGAGTTCGATCGCGAGCAGAAAGGGTCGCCGTGGTTTATGTACGATTTTGCGGCTCCTGCGAAACTCATGTTTGATGGATCAATCAACACCGCATACACCGGAGATGCAACTGTCGGCGTGAATCCTGCGACAGAGCTCCATCAGAAAGAGAATCGTGAACAAGACGCGTATTACCAGAACTACATCGCGCTCGATCAGTTCCCGCTTGCGCTCAATGACAAGATCACGCTCCGCTATCGCTGGACTTCCGGCGGACTCAAAGGCTTGGATTATCCACAAACCCTCATGGGTGGTCGATAATGCGAATCTGCTGAAGTTCTTTGCATGTGCACAGTTCTCAAACACCCCGATCAAGGGGTGTTTTTTCATGAGTACAGCATAATTTTCAGCTCCATTTCCGGATTCATTCTTGGTGCTCTTCGCGGACTCTTGTATGATCTCACGGTAGATATATGTTTCGATTGTTTTGAAGGGGATATTGATGATGTGGAATCTGAAGAACCAGCGATCTGGATTCACTCTTGTAGAACTCGCCGTCGTGGTCGTACTCGCAACAAGCATGAGTGCACTGCTCGCTCCAACGCTCAAGCAGGTCCGCTCGCAAGGCAGGGCAATGTCCAGCGAGGGCAATCTTTGGACGATCGGTCAAGCGAGTGGTATGTACGCGCTGGACAACGAGAATCGGATCGCGTCGTATTCATGGAGAGCGGGAGAGACTTACATTAATCTTTCCAACGGCTCCAGTTTCACGCCGTCCAGTGATCAAGATGCAGCTGCGTTCCAAGCGCGCGATATTCTGTATCGAGCAACGGGACGGACTGCTGGGCAGTTCCGGATCCTGACTCCAACATCCCGGCTCGTGCATCGTAGGTACTCGCACCTCATACTTGCGGATTACATGGGAAGCGTGTCGGACCGAGTCTGGGTCGATCCCAATGATTTTAACCAAGCGGTCTGGCAAGATTTTCCTACTTTCTACGACTTTGTTCCCTACGGACAAGGTTTGCCTTCGTCATCTGGATATGACAACTCGTCGAGTTGGGCAACAAACTCGATCAGACAAATGTGGGGGTTCGGATCAAGCTACCAGACCGTCCCGCATGCGTGGATGAGCGATGAGCTCCCGAGTTATGCTCCGATCTCAGACACACCTCACTTGTTCGTGAGTGCTGGTGGATCCCCTCATCTTGGTGATCGCTACCACAACGAAGTCGCGTTCCCAGCTTCAAAGGTCTACATGTTCGAGGAGTTCGATCGCGAACGCGTCGGCGCTCCGTACTTCGCGTATGGATACACCAATCCCGCCAAACTGATGTTCGATGGTTCGATCAACACCATGGTGACCAGGGCGGCGAATGATTCGGTAAGCCCGTTTGATTTCGGAAGCGGATCCACTTGGACTCAGCGATACCTCCCGATCGACAAGTTCCCAGTTCCGATTGGAGGGCTCGGGGATTCAACCGAACTCAACATGCATTACCGCTGGACCCGCTTCGGATTGCAAGGGATTGATTACCCGACACCTTCACCAAAGGTGTTCTCTCGATGAGTGCTGATCAAAGTACAAAGCATGTTGGGGGCAAACGCATGCACGCACTGCACAGAACAAAGTCTCGGCTCGGATTCTCTATCATCGAACTTGTCACCATTGTTGTGATGGCCGCAAGCGTCACCGCGGTGCTTGGTCCAGCGATGAGCCGCATGCGCACACAAATGCGGGGCATGACCAGCGAGGGGAATCTCGCATCGATCGGTCAGATCAGCGCGATGTACGCACACGATCATGATGATCGGATATTCACATTCACTTGGCGTGCCGGGGTTCCATACATCGATCTTGCTACGGGAAAGGAACGCGTTTCCCCGACTGACCAAGAAGCCGCATCTCGACAAGTTCAGAATATTTTGCACCGTGCCACAGGTCGTATTTCTGGTGCATATAAAATTCAGGTCCCCAGCGCACGATTAATGCATCGGAGGTACTCGCACCTCGTGCTTGCTGATTACATGGGTGGGAGTGTCACGGATCCGATGTGGGCGGACCCAATGGATGCGAATCAACTCAGGTGGCAACTCAATCCGCTTGAATACCGGGATGATGATCCCAACACACTCCCGTACGGGAATGGCATGCCCGACCTATCGGGATATGACGACGATACAAACTGGCAGCAAATCAGTATCCAAATGCTTTGGCCCTTTGCTTCGAGTTTCCAGGTTGTGCCCCATGCGTGGCAGCAAGACTTCGGGCCGCAGTACTATCCAATCGAGGACACGCCGCACCTGTTCTTTCAATCCTCGGACGGCATTGTTCTGGGAGAGCGTCGTTTCCACGAAGTCCGTTTCCCTGGAGCGAAGGTGCATATGTTCGAAGAGTTCGATCGCGAGCAAGCGGGATCGCCATACTTCGCATACGACCACGCGCGACCTGCGAAGCTGATGTTTGATGGATCGATCAACACCATGATGAGCGGCCTTTCGCACAGTTCGGTGAATCCTGATCATTATCTTGACAACAATCTGATGCCGTATGATTCGAAGCATGCATTCGAAATCTGGGAACAACCGTATGTCCCGCTCGACACTTTCCCGATCCCGCTCGGAGGGCTGGGAGACAATACCCACCTGAACCAACGCTTCCGCTGGACACTCCACGGATTGCAGGGCACCAACTATCCGCAAGGATTCACGCGACCTTAGCAGAATTGGCTTGAGCAGTCTGCAATTTCAGGTATATTCGTTACGGGACATTGTGGATATTATAATGATTCACTGAAGGGTTATTCATGAACAATACGAAGTATGGACGCTCGTCGGGCTTTTCGCTCATCGAGCTTGTATCGGTTTTGTCAATCTCCGTGAGCGTGGGCGCGGTGCTGACTCCAGCGTTGAGTCACAGCCGATCACAAGCGCGAGGGATGAGCAGCGAGGGCAACCTCGCGACGATCGGAAAGATCGGCGCGATGTACGGCTTAGACAACGACGATCGGATCTTTACATATACATGGCAAGCGGGTGGGATTTACATCAATCTAAAGAATGGGGGAACGTTTCAGCCTTCTACTGATATAGAAGCAGCTGCAAGGCAATCAACAAACATCCTCCAAAGAGCTACGGGGCGACTCTTTGGTGACAGTGGAATACTGGTACCAAGCCAGCGAATCATGCATCGTCAGTTCTCTCACCTTGTCCTTGCAGATTACCTTGGTGGAAATGTATCGGATCCGATGTGGGCAGATCCTGCGGATGCCAATCTGCTGTACTGGCAAGCGAACCCACTCGAGTATCTCGAAGATGACAACTCGTTCCCATACGGAAATGGGATTCCTGATCAAGCAGGGTTTGATATTGATGCAAATTGGGGCTTGAGAGGGATCGTCCAAAAATGGGCGTTTGCATCGAGCTATCAGACCGTCCCACACGCGTGGCAGCAAGACTATGAAATCACGCAGTATGCACCTACCGATCTATCGCCTCATTTGTTTACAACAGTTGCTGGACAACCAGAGCTCGGTGATCGCCGATTCCATGAGGTCCGCTTCTCATCAGCGAAGGTCTGGATGCACGAGGAGTTCGATCGTGAGCAAGCGGGATCGCCGTACTTCGCGTACGACCATGCGCAGCCCGCGAAGCTGATGTTCGACGGCTCGATCAACACCGCGATGAGCTGTCTTGCCGCGAGTTCGGTGAATCCTGAGGATTATCTGAACGGCGACAAGTTCGTGTGGGAGCAGACCTATTTGCCGCTCGATACCTTCCCAGTGCCGCTTGGTGGTTTGGAAGATCCGACGCTGCTGAACATGCGCTATCGCTGGACGCTGGGTGGTTTGCAAGGCATCGACTATCCTCAGATGCTCTCTCGGCCGTAAGGATTTGCCTTGTGTCGTCATAGATACCTGATATATTGGGTATGGACTATTCAGATCCATCATCCATACTGAGGGTTATCAATGACACACAATCTTCCACGATTCCCGAAGGGATTTTCACTCATTGAGCTCGCGGCTATTCTCGCGCTTTCTGCGAGTGTGGGTGCTGTGCTTGCGCCGACGCTGAGCCACACTCGATCGCAAGCGAGAGGGATGAGCAGCGAGGGGAACCTTGCGATGATCGGTCAGATTGGAGCGATGTACAGCTTGGACAATGACGACCGGATCTTCAGTTTCACATGGAGATCTGGAGTGGGGTATATAGATCTAGGAACCGGGAATGTACGGGTTTATGGATCCGACCAACAAGCTGCGGCAGGACAGGTCAAGGACATTCTTATTCGCGCCACCGGTCGCATATCTGGAGAAAGCGGGATTGCCACTCCCGGCCAACGGTTGATGCACCGTCGTTATTCGCACCTCGTATTGGCAGATTATATAAGCGGGAATGTTACAGATCCGATGTGGGCAGACCCTGCGGATGCCAACCAACTCCGATGGCAGATTGACGAGCCTTATAACACTGAAGGATATCAAGAATCCGACGTGCCTTATGCCTTTGGGTTTCCGCCTCTAGGGTATGACAATGATGTGAATTGGTCGGATGATACTATTAAACAACTCTGGCCGTTCGCATCAAGTTACCAAGTGGTCCCGCATGCGTGGCAGCCGGACATTGGGAATCAATACGCTCCAATTGGATTGACACCGCATCTTTTTTCACTTATATCGAGCGGATTCACAACACTCGGTGAGCGCCGATTCCACGAGGTCCGCTTCCCATCCGCAAAGGTGCATATGTTCGAGGAGTTCGATCGTGAGCAAGCGGGATCGCCGTACTTCGCGTACGACCATGCGCAGCCCGCGAAGCTGATGTTCGATGGATCGATCAACACCGCGATGAGCGGGCTCGCCGTGAGTTCGGTGAATCCTGAGGATTATCTGAATGGCGACAAGTTCGTGTGGGAGCAGACCTATGTGCCGATCGATACCTTCCCAGTGCCGCTTGGTGGTTTGGAAGACCCGACGCTGCTGAATATGCGCTACCGCTGGACGCTCGGAGGTCTGCAGGGGATTGATTATCCGCAAGCACTCTCGCGGCCTTAACACGCAACGAATCTGCACAATTGAAAAGCCCTCCCGGTGGTGGTCGGGAGGGCATTTTTTTCGTTCCGAGTGTTGGGGGTGTCCACTGCCGTGATTCAGTCCCTGACCTTGGCGCATCCTTGCGCCGGGGTCCCATCCTTGGTGGGGCGTAGGGGAAACGGATAAACCCCTCACCTTCCTCAACTCGGTCCGGATTGTCTCGGCTCTCGTGGACTGGCAGGTACCACTCAAACCGACGCTTGTGCCATCGGGTGCGTCTTTGCAACCCTCAGGCGTGATTCATCTCCCACGCGTTCAGAGACTGCTGATCTTCTCCGCGATCTCGTGCATACGCGCGAGCTTGTCGTTGAACGACGCTTGCCAGGATTCTCGGTCTCGGATCTCCAGTCGATCCCCCGCACCGATCACCACGATGTCGCGTGGGAGCGACAGCGTCTCGACCTGCCATGCGGGCAAACGGATACGGTGGTTCGCATCCACATCCACTTCCTCGGCGGCTGAGTACAGAATCGCATCCAGCTCGGACTGGTCCGGAGATGGTGTCAGCGACGGAGATCTCCGACCTGCTGAATAGAGTTCGTTGAACATCGAGTGGGTGTAGAGCCGAAGAGTCTTGGTTTGTGGCCAAGGAATGCAGAACCATGTCGCGCCGTCCTGGTTGGGATCCCAGCGATTCCGGAACTTTGCAGGGATCGCCAGCCGAGTTTTGGCGTCGATCGTCGCATTGGCTTGTCCGGTGAATGGCACGGGTTGGAGCCTCGATGGGGTTCATGCATGGGATTATGTCCCACTTCGGCCCACAACGCAACCCGCTCCACCCACAGTCCGTCATTTTGAGGATTGAATGTGGATAGTTTGATGCCAAATAAGGTCCGCTTGACACCGGTGGTGTGTATGTAAATAGAATAACCACAAATATTTGCGGGTCATTCGGCCTTGGTAATGGTGGAAATGTGAAATTGTGAGAAGATGGAGAAGTTCAACGCATCGTGGGTCGAATTTGGGTGTCAGCGTCGTTGTGAGTTCTTTTGGTGCCTTGGAGTGACTCGATGGATGAGTCAGCACAGCATGTCATTGATGAGATGATCGCGCAGATCAAGCGCGGCCGGTATCTCATGACCGCAAGCTACGACGGTTCACGAGCTGGGGTTGTGGTCGAATCCGTGCAGTGGTTGATGAACGATCCGCTCTTGATCGGGGTTTCGGTCCGGAAAGGTCACGAGATTGATCCATTGATTCGTGATTCGAGGTCGTTCGCGATCGGATTCATCGCTGAGAATGACCGTTTCATCTCCAGAAGATTTGGTCAACGACTTAACGGCTCAGATTCCGCGATCTATGTTGAGGGGCTCGATCCGTTTGAAACCCTTGAGAGCAAGAAGCTCGTCACTGGGAGTCCGATTCTCTCGCAATGCGACTCATGGATCGATTGCGAGGTCTTCCGCAGAGTCGATCTCGAGAACGCATACGAGCTCTTTGTGGGAAGCGTGGTCGCGATCCAACATCAGGGTCACAACATCGAAGTCGAACGCTCGCAGACAAGCGAAGTCCAAGCCGGGCAGTAGCCGTTTAGTTCAGCACAGAATCGATCACCGCTTCGATCTTTGCCTCAAACGATTCATAAGAAAACCGCAATGCGTTGCTCCGGCAGTTGTGCGCCATTTGGTGCGGATCTGGGAGTCTTTGAATCGCGCGAGCAACTTCCGTCGCGTCCGGAAGATCGAAGAGGGTGCCTGTTTTGGATTCGATTACTGAATCGAGTGCGCCACCTGCACGGCGCGCGACGACAGGGAGCCCGCACGCTTGCGCCTCGACTGCTGTGATCCCAAAGTCCTCAATCTGCGGCTGAATCAACGCGGAGCAATTCCGGAACAGCTCAAGTACTTGGGCATCCGGGATATGTCCATGAAAGCGTATTTTGGACTTGTTTTTGTATGCTTTGACGAGCGACGATGCGTGCGAACCCGTGCCGACGATGTTGATGGGAAGATCGAGTTCAATCGCGGCATCGATCGCGAGATCCACTCGCTTGTACGGTTCAATCGCGCCAACAAAAAGCAACTCGTTGGCGCGAGGCGCCTCAGGATCGCTCGGCGGTGTGAAATACTCAGTCCGGACTGGTGGATGGATGACCACCGCGTCGCGGTTGTAGGTTTTCTTGATCTCGCTCGCGATAAAGTGCGAGTTGGCAATGAACTGTGTCACGGTTGAAGCGGTCCGCAAATCCCAGTCTCGCAGCGAGTCGCCAAAGCGTTCAAGTCCCGCGGCTCGGAGTTTGGACTTGAGTCCAGGCTGCGTCGTGTATTGATCAGTCTGTGACCACAAATATCGAGCAGGCGCGTGGCAGTAGCAAATATGCGGCACAGACTCAGGAGCTACAAGTGCCTTGATTGCAGCGGATGATGTTGAGATGAGCAGGTCGATCGGGCGCGACTGATGATCGGATTGGAGCTTGCCGGAGAGCTGTTCGACGGCGCGTGGATAGCGGGGGAGCAACCAGCGACGGAGCGGAGATGGGAGCCGATTGAGATTCGAGGTGGTTCGAGGCACCGAATCAATCGCGGGGGTGATGGGTTTGCTCGAATCAAACATCGTGTAGAGCTGGGTGACCCTCGCATCGGTATTCAAAAGATGTGTCGTAATCGCATCAAGGACCAACTCCCCACCACGGCGAGCGACCAGCCAATCATGCGCCAATGCAACAGTCAAATTCCTGGTTGATTTGGATGTAGAGTTGGTCATTGGTGGAATAACTAACCGTTCGGTTGGGTCTATGCTTTCTATCTACAGGTCCTGAAAACGATGAGTGAGGATAGACGGATGGCAGAGCAAACCCAGATATCGGCGGCGAATCGTCTCGGACTCGATTACAGAGCGGAAGCGAAGCGGCTCGGGGATCCAGTTGTTCCGATCATTGACGGGCATGCTCATATCAATGGGAAAAGAGCCGCGAAGGTGTATCAAGAGGTTTGCGATCTCTACGGCATCGAGCGGGTGTATTCGCAAACCCAGCTTGCTCACGCAACGGATGTCAAAGAGGTGCTCGGAGATCGGATCCGTTTCGTTGCGATCCCGGAATACATGCACGAGGATCGCGCGTGGGCGTTTACTGAGGGGTTCTTAGAGAACCTCGAAAAATGGCACGGGCTGGGGGCGCGGATGGTCAAGTTCTGGGGCGCACCTCGGCTGCGCGATTTTTCAGAAGCGATCGGTCTACCTCCAGAAGAGACTGTGCCGTTTGATTCGCCTTGGAGATTGAAAATCGCTCACCGCGCCAAGGAACTGGGGATGTCGCTGATGGTCCATGTCGCGGACCCTGACACTTGGTTCTCGACGAGCTATGCCGATTCATCTGTCTACGGCACGAAGCACGATCAATATGAATCGCTGCATCGATTACTCGACAAGACTGGGATGCGATGTCTCGGGGCGCACATGGGAGGGAATCCGGAAGACCTCGGGTTCTTGAGCCAGCTTCTCGATCGTCATCCGGGATTGGTGCTCGATACCAGCGCGACCAAGTGGATGATCCGTGAACTCAGCAAACAACCAACCGATGGGCTGGTTGAGTTTTTGACCAAGTACGAGGGGCGGGTCATTTTCGGTTCAGACATCGTCACCCATGATGATCATCTCGCTGCGAGCGATCCGGACAATCCCGCGTTCGGCAATCAGCTTGCGAACAGCGAGCACGAAGCGTTCGAGCTCTACGCATCACGCTACTGGGCGCTGCGGACGATGTTCGAGACTCAATACCGAGGCGAATCAAACATTGCCGACCCCGACCTCAAGATGTGCGATCCTGATCGCTTTGACGACATGAGCGCTCCAGCTTTGCATGGGCACGGGCTCCCAGACTCGGTGCTCAAGATCTTGTACCGCGGAGCGTGCGAAAGTACGCTCGATGAGTGGTACGGGGCTTGATCGGTGATCCAACGCTCAATTTGCGTTAAATAAGCGATCTATGTGGAACAGATCGGTTTCTTTGCTTGTACCGATCTTTGCGATCAGGTATTCTGCCTGTCGTTTTTCACACTCTCGCATCATCCATCGTGGGGTTGGTGGTGTCGTTCACAACTCGGTTTAGAAAAGCACGCGGCGTCTCGACACGCCGTGTCAGGAGGATGGTCTCTATGCGTTCATGTCTCGCACTGTTGTCAATCGCTGGGGTCGCACTGAGCGCTCATGGCGCAGATCTCGATTCCGCACAAAGAACTGTGCTTGAAAGCATCCCGGTCGAAATTTTGGAGCCTGATGTTCGCAAGATCAGCATCCCAGTGGATTCAGGTCCTGTGATCGGGTCGGTCGAACTGGGGAATACCTCAAACCAAAAACAACTGGGTCACAGCGATATCCAACAAGCGGTGTGGTCCACAGTCGTGCGTGTCGAAGATGCTGCGTGGTTGCGTCTCGAGTTTGATCAAGTCGATCTGTCATCAGCGACGAGCAGTTCGCGCGAGAGTTATCTTCGCGTGACCTCACTCCTTGATGGATACGAGCAATACCTCGACTTCGACGCGCTGCAAATCTGGGGGAATACCAGCGCGTATTTCAATGGCAATGCGGTCCGAGTCGAAATCATGGCGTCTGCAGATTCCATCGGCGCGGATCGCGTTCGTATTGCTGGTGTCGAGGCATCGCCATCTGTGAGCCCCGCTTCGATTTGTGGGACTGTTGATGATCGCGTGCCTTCGAGTGATCCGCGTGATGCTCGATTGATGCCGATCGGGTGTTCAGCGTGGTTGTTCTCTGATCATGGGAACACTTTCTTGACCGCAGGACACTGCAGCCCGTCTGGTGGGAATGTGGTGCAGTTTAATGTGCCGTTCTCGTCGGCTGGTGGTGGGTATCAGAATCCGCCGCCTCAGGATCAGTATGTGGTTGATGGTGCATCGACGCAGGTGACTCCGGGATCAATCTCGCTAGGCAACGACTGGGGATTCTTCGGCGCGTTCGACAACACAGGTACTGGACTCTCCCCGCTTGCAGCGCAGGGTGATTCGCACACGCTTGCGACTTCGACGATCCCCAACGATGGGCGCCCGATCCGAATTACCGGATACGGCACAACCTCTTCGCCGGTCTCCCCAACATGGAACGGGATTCAAAAGACACATGTCGGACCGTTCCGTGGATACTCAGGCAATGTCGTTCGCTATACAACTGACACCACCGGCGGCAACTCCGGATCAGTGATCCTCGATGAGAACAACAACATCGCGATCGGAATCCACACCAACGCGGGCTGCAGCTCCAGCGGCGGTTGGAACAACGGATGCAACTTGTTCAATGCAGGACTGCAGAACGCGCTCGCGAATCCAACTGGGATCGCTGGACCTCGAACGATTCAAGGTCAACCTTCACCTGCACCAGACTTCGTCTCTCCAAACGGCGGGGAGCTGGTTGATCTTGTGATCTCCAACTTCCACGGCAGAACAATCGTTGGTTCACCAACCCTCTTTGTTGATACCGGTTCTGGGTACCAGCCAACCGATGCGATCATGGTGAACGCAACGACATTCTCCGCGGCGCTTCCAGCAGCAGATTGTGGCGCAGATATGTCGTACTACTTCCAGATTGAAGATACGGATGGGAACACGACTTTCTATCCGGAAGGTGGTGAGTCTTCGCCGCTGCACACCATCGTGCTCGACGATTTGATTGTTGGCGTATCTGATGATTTCCAGACCGCCGCAGGCTGGACCGAAAACAACATCGGGGTTACCGCTGGGAACTTTGAGCGGCTCGCACCACTCGTTGAAACAGAAAACGGTGGGCCTGCGTCGGATGCTGATGGATCGGGTGTGTGCTACATCACCGGCCGAGGCATCTTTGAAGACCTCGATGGAGGCACGACCCAAATCACATCAAACTTCTATGACACCACCACGATCGACGATCCCGTCGTCAGCTTCTGGGCATGGGTCAACACCGAAGATACCGAGCGGATGATTGTCGAGTTCTCTCCAAATGTTGGAATCACTTGGTTCCCGGTTGATGAGATCGATGACACCAACGGATGGGAAATCAAACGCTACCGCATCGCGGATTACACGGATCCGACCGCGATCTTCAAAGTCCGGATCACGATTACCGACGAAGGCGCAGATTCGCTCGTTGAAGCAGGTGTGGACGGATTCACGATCTCGACACAAACCTGCGAAGGCAGTGATTGCCCTGCGGACTTCACTGGTGAAGGAGATCTGAACTTCCTTGATGTTTCAGCGTTCCTTGCAGCATTCGGAAACCAAGAAGCAGCCGCGGACTTTGAGCAGGATGGCAACTTCAACTTCCTCGATGTTTCCGCATTCCTCGCGGCGTTCGGAACGGGCTGCCCGTAAGCGTTGAAGAAGAGTTCACAACCACAAACCCATGCGTGATGTACGCATGGGTTTTTTATATGTCTGTCTGTGTCATTTACTCTTCGACAGGTGATGCTCTGCCCGCGAGTGCTTCGACGCGAGCGGCCAGTTCTTCGGCGCTTTGCTGGTCATGCTTTGTGCCAAACTTAATGTCGATCTCTGGGGTGATGAGCGGGTCTGAGAAGCCGGGAGTTTTTCTTGTCAAGCGAAGCGGTGCGTTGCGAATCGATCCAGAGATGGAGCCCTTGGTGACTTTACCTCCTGGGAGCATGAATCCTGCGCCGTCGTAGACTCCGATCTCGCCTTGCGTAATCACGATCCAGCGGATCGCAGACGACGCAGCAGTTGGCTCGATCGGGGTGCGTCCTGGTTTGGGGTTGAGAAAGAGATGGACCTGCGCGATCGTTCCTGAGATTTGCGACCAGTCTCCGGACTGTGTGAAGAACGCGGAGAGTTCGTCGTTGCTGAGATCAGTCAGGTAGACATCCGCGGTGTTTTTGTCGTCGTAGTGGTACGCGCGTGTGGGGTATTCTGCGGAGAACTCGAGTCCCTCCGTATCGCGTGTGATGCTTGAGCCAGCTGAGCCACCGAATCCGATGGTCGAGCATCCTCCCAATGCAATCAATGGTGAGAACGCGGCGAGGACGGCGAGAAGTTTGATCTGGACAGGATTCATGCGTGACTGTAGGGTGTGTGGAAGGGGTAGGGGGGCATTGGGATGCAACCGGAAGGGGTTGGTGGACGGATTATTAAGTATTGGATTGTGGGCGGTACGGTATTGGGAAGGTGTGTGGAGATGGGAATGCTGTCGAGTCGGTTCCAACTGAAGGTTGCATTGACTGGGTTGCTGCTTCTCTGCAATATGTGTGGTAAAGCGCATGCTCAAGTTGAATATGAATATGGTGAGTACCTGACCTACGACGGGAGAGTGGTTGCTTGGGAGCGAATTTCGATCTACTACCAGGAGAAGAACGGAGTTGTTTCTTTCGAGAAACCCCAACACACCGAAGTGATCGAAGGCACGGATGCCGAGTTGGTGAACTCAGATGGGGATCTGCCTGGTCATCCAAATACCCGGTTCGTGTTCTACGACAAACTCCTCCGCGCGCGTGACCAACTCAAAGGCTTCTATCGGATGCCAGTCAATGGGGCGATTCATGTCTGCGACAATCCGGATTGCGAGTTTGGGTATCGCGGTGATGCAGCGGACGGCCCATACCTCCGGAAGGTCGCGGGCTGGTCGATTGGCATCTACGCGTCATACTTGAACGAGAATCCCGAGGATTGGGCGGTCATGCGGGAGTTTGCGATCGCGGCTGCGATCTTCAACGATCTGCGGATCGCGATGGATGTGATGTACGCTGCGTATCTCAATGATCCGGGACTCGCATTTGAACCGATCGATATGGAGGTTCTGGGTATCCGAAATCGGATTCAAAAATCGATGCGAGTGAAATCAGTGAATCAGGCATACCGCGACGACAATCCCGCGAGCTGGTTGATGGTCGTGGTCCTCATGCAGAGCGACGGGGAACTCGAGCGGGCATCTGAGATGCTTCAAAAAGCAATCGATGCTGGTCTTGATGAAGCGGTTGCTGAACAGATGAAGGAGGCGTTGGAATGAACTCGATCACACGGGCTTCGATTGGAGCAATTCTCTTCATCGCGATGTTCGCATCCGCAGCACCAGCACAAATTTCTGGTTCCGTGGTCTACACCACGCCGTCTGGAGCTTCGTTCACGATTACTTACCGTTTCAACTTCCGGCTTGGGGGTGGTGGTTCGGGGAGATCGATCAGGCCGCGTGATCTCAAACCGATTGATGGACAGCCTGGAGAGTTGGTAAACTCAGACGGCGATCAGCCTGGGCATCCAGAAACACGGAAAGTGGTGTACGACACGCTGCGTCGCGCTCGCGATCAAATGCGTGGTTTGCCTCGCTCGATTGATGAGGATCTCTACACGCTTCATGAATGCGAAAACCCGGATTGTGCGTTCGAGCAGCAGGATCATGACGCAGCGGAACCCACCAACGAGAAGATCACGAACTGGGCGGTAGGGTCGTACGGCCAATATTTGGAGCATTTTCCGGAAGACTGGTTTGTGATGCGAGAGTTTGCACTCGCCGTGGGGCTCATCAAGAATCTTGAAATTGCGACTGAGATGATGTATGTCGCCTACCTCAATGATCCGCAACTTGCTTCTGTGCCTATAGATATGGAATTTTTGGGTGTGGACAATCGACGGCTTCGTGAATTGATCGTCCGCTGTGTGAAACAAGCGCATCGGGACCCATCCGCTGAGCGGTGGTTGTTTGTCTCCGTGCTGATGCAGGGCGAGGGGCGGAAGGATCGAGCGGCAGAGATGCTGGCATTGGCGATTGATGCAGGTCTCGAAGAATCAATTGCTCGTGAGATGACGCAAGCGTTGAACTGAGCTTTGATTGGATTGCGTTAGGGCAATTGGATATTGAACCGAACTACTGAATTGACAGGTGAATAGCGAAGTTGATCTGGACTGACCGATCGGCGGTGTCTAGAGTCGTGGCCCGGCGCATCGCGTGATGTGACGGGATCATTGTGAACCGTACGAACCACACGGGTGCTGATCTTGCCAGGATCGGACAATCGCCGCGAGTGGGAGGTGGAGATCAGATGGCCGCTAAAGAATTAATTGAGCAGTTTAAGATCATGGCTCCGGGAGGGCAGGCAACGCCGGCTCCACCGCTGGGTCCTGTTCTCGGTGCAAAGGGTGTCAACCCTGGGCAGTTCATCCAACAGTTTAACGCCGCGACTGGCGCACTCAACGGCAAGGTCGTTGGTTGCATCGTCAAGGTGTACAACGACCGTTCCTTTGAGTTTGAAATCAAGTCTTCACCGGCTTCGGTTCTCATCAAAGAAGCAGCGGGATTGGAAAAGGGTTCGGGAGAACCACAGAACATCGTCGGTTCGATCACTTCCGATCAGTGTCGCAAGATTGCTGAAGAGAAGTTCGAAGACCTCAACTCACACAACCTCGATGCCGCGATGCTTGTCATTGCAGGCACTGCCCGTTCAATGGGCATTTCGGTGGAGGGTTAACCCATGGCGATGACCAAACGCGCGAAAGCAGACGCGGCAATCGTTCCAACCGATGCAATGGAAGCACCGGAAGCACTTGCTGCAGTGAAAAAATTCAAAGCAACAAAGTTCGATCAATCGGTCGAAATTTGCATGCACCTCGGTGTTGATGTCAAGCACGCAGACCAGATGGTCCGTGGCTCAGTGTCGCTCCCAAACGGGATTGGCAAGTCAAAGCGAGTCATCGCATTCTGTGCTCCTGAGCATGTCAAAGACGCGCTCGCAGCTGGTGCGGTTGAAGCAGGCGGCGACGAACTCGTCAACAAGGTCAAAGGCGGATGGTTCGACTTCGATGTCGCGATCGCTTCTCCTGAGATGATGCGTGTGATGTCCGTCCTTGGTAAGGTGCTTGGTCCAAAGGGATTGATGCCTTCGCCGAAGAACGGCACCGTGACCCCAAAGGTTGCAGAAGCAGTCAAGGACTTCTCCGCTGGTAAGCTCGAATACCGTGCTGACAAGGGCGGCAATGTCCACGCGATCCTCGGCAAGATGAGCTTCTCCGAAGCTGACCTGCTCGAGAACTACAACCATTTCGTGTCCACGATCGAGAAGGCGCGTCCTTCAACGGTCAAAGGTCAGTATGTCAAGAAGATCACGCTCAGTGGCACAATGACCCCAGGGGTCCGCGTCGCCATCGTGAGCGACGAAGAATAAAGGGGTCATCCAATGAGTAAACCAGTCAAAGAAATGATGATCCGCGATTACATCGAACGCATCGGTGATACCGAAGACGCGCTCGTGATCGGTCTTCGTGGGATCAGCTCCAACGACACCAACTCGATCCGTGACGGATTGGCGAAAAAGGAAATCCGCGTAACCATCATGCGGAACAACCTCTTCGGCAAAGCGTTCGGCGAGACTTCCCTCGCGCCACTGAGCAATGTCATGAGCGGCGCCAGCGCCCTCGCGTACGGCGCAGAGTCAGTTGTCGATGTCGCACGCGAGATCGTCGACCTCCTCAAAGAGTTCCCAGATATCGAGCTCAAGGGCGCGGTACTCGACGGGATGCTCTTCGAAGGCGACGCGGGTGTGAAGGAACTGAGCAAGTTCCCAACACGCGACGAAGCGATTGCAGACGCGATCACTTTGGTTCTCAGCCCTGCACGCAAGCTTGTTGGTGCAATCAAAGGTCCGGGTTCGGGTCTTGCAGGCATCCTCAAGAGCATCGAAGAGAAGTTGGAAAAAGGCGAAGCAATCGCAAAGCTCTAAGAGCGGCGTGATCATTGAGTCTCTCTGGGATTGGGCATGCTGCCTGGTCTCTATAAAAATTGTACACCCGTGAGCCACTTGGCAAGCGGTGAACCAAACAACCCGTAGTCACCCGACTGGCCCTGGGCTCTTTGATGAGCAGGGTTAAAGAATCGAGCGGTTCGATCCCTCTCGGGTGAGCGAGTCTGGCACATCAAAGTGTGTGCATTACTGAAGAAGGAGTTGGACCATGTCTGACGAAGCAACCAAAACATTTGACGCAAAGATCTCAAAGCTCGGCGACGAGCTCGCAGGCCTCACCCTCAAGGAAGCCGTTGATCTCGGCGATTACATGAAGGACACCTACGGCATCGAAGCTGCTGCTGGTGGTGCAGTTGTCATGGCTGGCGGCGGCGACGCTGGCGGCGGCGCAGCTGAAGAGAAGACATCCTTCGATGTCATCATCAAGGGCCCTGGCGGCAACAAGATCCAGACCATCAAGGCGATCCGCGAGATCACCGGTCTCGGACTCAAAGAAGCCAAAGCACTTGCAGAAGAAGCTGGCGCGAAGATCAAAGAAGGCGTCTCCAAAGACGAGGCAGACGAAATCAAGAGCAAGCTCGAAGAAGCTGGCGCAGAGATCGAAATCGCCTAATCGGATATTTGATTCGGGATTCATCCAGCTCTGTGCTGCATGATTCCGGATCTACAAAAAACGGTCGGGCGTCCCGAATCCTCG